>Ga0181523_10004805_pt1 | contig 11490 bp, 13 predicted proteins | sample PEATcosm2014_Bin_43_FD_119752 | JGI IMG/M metagenome (GOLD analysis project Ga0181523, IMG submission 119752) | Peatland microbial communities from MTU Mesocosm Facility, Houghton, MI, USA - PEATcosm2014_Bin05_30_metaG | ecosystem: Environmental > Terrestrial > Soil > Wetlands > Peat | place... | reverse complement strand
GGCGCCCCGCCGTGGTAGAGCATGACCCCCGTGACGGCGATGGCCCGCAGCCCGTCGAGGGCGGGGACGAAGCTGAAGCTGATCGGGCGGCCCCGGGCCTCCGTGGTCAGCACCAGGGGTTGCCTGGTGCCAGGCACGTCGATCGCAGCACTCATCGGGACTGGGTCCTCCGAACCCGCCGGTGCGGCCCGGCCTCTTCACCGGACGGCGCACCCTCCTGCACATGATCCCAGACGTTGGCTTCCCCCCGGCCGCGGCCTGTTCTCGGCACGACTCGGCCGCCGGCCGGATGGCCGGCTCCGATCACACCTCCGGGGTGAACCCGGCCGGAAGGTTGATGGTCTTCTTCTCGAGGAAGAGTTCCAGACCGTCCTCGCCGAACTCGCGTCCGACACCGGAAGCCTTGTACCCGCCGAAGGGCGAGGAGAAGTCGATGGGGATGTTGGTGTTCACCATGTAGGTGCCGGTGCGGACCTGCCGGGCCACCTGGAGGCCCCGGTGGTTGTCGCCACTGAACACTGCGCCGCACAGGCCGTAGTCCGAATCGTTGGCGATCCGGACCGCATCGGCATCGTCGTCGTAGGGGATCACCGACAGCACGGGCCCGAAGATCTCCTCCTGGGCGATGCGCATGCTGTTGTCCACGTCCACGAAGACGGTCGGCTCGACGAACCAGCCGGTGGCCAGCCCCTCGGGGCGCCCGCCTCCCACGACGACCTTTGCGCCCTCCTCCTGGCCGATCCGGATGTACTCCTCCACCCGGTCACGCTGCCGTTCCGCCACGAGCGGCCCCACCTCGGTGGCCGGATCGAGGGCATCGCCGACCTTCATGGCCCGCACCAACTCCACCAGCGCCTCGGTCACCTCGGCGTAGCGGTCGCGAGGAGCGAGGATCCGGGTCAGCGAGATGCACGCCTCGCCGTTGTTCATGATGGCGTTGGGCAGCATCAGGGGAAGCGACTCGTCGAGATTCACGTCGTCGAGGAGGATGGCCGCCGACTTCCCTCCCAGCTCGAGGCTGACCCGCTTGAGATTCGCCCCACAGGCCGCGCCGATCTTGCGGCCGGCCGCCGTCGACCCGGTGAAGGACACCTTGTCCACCCCGGGGTGGCCGACCAGGTGCTCGCCGACCTCGCGCCCGGCCGGGACCACGCTCAGGACGCCCTTGGGCAGCCCGGCATCGGCGAAGAGCTCGGCCAGTACGTTGGCGTCGAGCGGGGTTTCGGGTGCGGGCTTGAACACCACCGTGCTGCCCGACAGCAGAGCTGGGGACAGCTTGGCCGCGGCCAGGAACAACGGGACGTTCCACGGTGTGATCGCAGCGACGACGCCCACGGGTTCCTTGGCCACCAGGACCGGGCCGAGCAGCCCGTCCTTCACGGTGTCGAAGGCGAAGGTCGAGCCCAGGCCGGCGTAGTAGTCGAGGATCATGGTGGGTGCCAGCACCTGGGCCAGCAGGCCCCACGAGATCGGTGAGCCCATCTCGTTGGAGATCAACTCGGAGATACCCTGCATGTCGCTGCGGATGGCATCGGCCACCTTGCTCAGGACGGCACCCCGTTCGGCCGGGGTCATCCGGGGCCAGGGCCCGTGGTCGAACGCCTCACGGGCCGCGGCGACCGCCCGGTCGATGTCGGCATCCTGGGCCTCGGGGACCCGGCCGACCACTTCCTCGGTGGTGGGCGACACCACGTCGAAGACCGAGGACGACGACGGCTCGACCCACTCCCCACCGATGAACAGACGATCGTACGACTTCACAGGCCCTCCCTGGGTGTAACTCGACGTGCATGATCGGCCGATCTCGACCTCCGCGAGTGCGGGCGGGCGACCGGGCGAGGGGAGAATTGTAGCCCGGGACCGGTCGTGCCGCCTTGTCGCCGCCATCACGGATACGCTCGGCCCGACCCCCACCGATCGGGACCCGAAACGCGGCCGACGGCCGGTGACCCACAGGAGGAGCCGTGCTCTCGCCACTCGACGACTATCCGGTCCATCAGATCTCCGAGCCCATGCGCTTCGTGGCCACCTCGGACCGCAACTTCTACGACCGCTACTACTTCAACATCCACGGGACCGGTGAGGTCCACGGCACCGACGACGAGCTGTTCGCGGTGATCGGGGTCGGCCAGTACCCCAACCTGAGCGTGGCCGACGCCTTCGTCTCGGTCCTCTGGGGGGACGACCACAGGGTGGTCCGGTCCTCCAAGGTCCTCGGTGCCGACCGCATGGACGCCTCGGTGGGGCCGATCCGGGTGGAGGTGGTCAAGGGGCTCGAGCAGGTGCGGGTGATCGTCGAGCCCAACCAGTGGGACATCGAGCTCGACGCGGTGTACGACGGCTTCTCCGAGGCCCATCTTGAGTCCCGTCACTTCGATCGCCAATTCAGCAGGGTCACCTTCGACTCGACCCGCTTCGCCCAGCTGGGTTCGTGGACCGGCACCCTCCGGCTCGGGGATCGGGAGGTGCGACTCACCCCCGAGCGCTGGTGGGGGTCGCGGGACCGCTCGTGGGGGGTGCGGCCGGTGGGCGAGCCCGAGCCTCCGGGCATCCGGGCCACCGACACGGCAGGCGGCTTCTTCTGGATCTACGCGCCGGTGCGGTTCGAGGACCACGCCATGGTCACCATCGTCCAGGAACGACCTACCGGCGAGCGCATCATGCAGGACGCCCACCGGGTGTTCCCCCTGGGATCGGGCCGCGAGGCCGACTGGCTGGGCAGGCCCGAGCACCAGTTGCGATTCGCACCGGGGAGCCGGTCGGTGACCGGGGCCACCCTCTCCTACTACGGCGCCCACGGGCAGAGGACGGCGGAGGTCGAGGTCGAGACGCTGTTGGCCTTCCCCCTGCTCCTCGGCACCGGGTACGGGCTCGAGCCCGACTGGAAGCACGGGATGTACCAGGGCGACCTGGTGGTGCAGGGCCAGGAGATCCCCCCGGCGGATCCTTCCTACTCCAACTGGGGCCTCACCGAGTACGCCGCCCGCTTCACCTGCGGCGACCAGGTCGGGTACGGCATGTTCGAGTGTGCGGTGATGGGACCCCACCAGCAGTACGGCTTCGAGGGCTGGGGCTGAGCGGGTACGGGACCATGTTCTCCCAACGGGGGTGTCGGTCCAACCGGAACCGGCCGTCGGTGACCACGGCCTCCGGTGCCGCGGCGAGCCACGCCACGGTGTCCGCCCCTTCCTCCGAGGACCGGAGCAGCGGACGCATGGCCTTGTAGAACCCGGGAAGGCCGGTGCGGACCCCGGGGGGTATCGGCCCACCCGGGATTCATGGCGTGGAAGACGACCCCCGATCCCGCCGAGCGCCGAACCCATTCGTTCATCAGGACCAGCTGGGCCCGCTTGGCCCGAGCGTAGGCCGCGGTGCCGTCATAGACGGACGGCTCCATCTCCAGCTTGTCGAGCTCGTACCGCTCTGTGTACATGCCGCCGGAGGAGGCCTGGATCACCCGGGACGGTGCCGACGCCCGGAGCAGTGCCAGGAGCAGTCCGGTCAGCAGGTAGGGGCCGACCACCTGCGAGGCCACGGTCACATCGTTGCCTGTGCTGGTGGCGCGGTAGTGCATCAGCAGGGCACCGGCGTCGTGCACCAGGACGTCCAACCGACCGTGTCCGGCCGTGAACTCCGCGGCCAGGGCCCGGACCTGATCGAGCTCGCCCAGGTCGCCGAGGAGGTAGCCGGCGTCGACGCCGGGGGCGGCCTCGGCGATGGTGGCGAGCGCCAGCTCGGCCCGCTCCTTGCCGCGGACCACTGCTGCACCGAGGAGAGTCAGGGGCCGCTGAGCGCGGAGCTCCGTTCCTAGGGGACCGGACGGATGCCGCCCGGCTCCCAGTAGGCCCGGATGGCCGCGATCCTGCCGTCCGGTGAACGCCGGTAGGTGTAGACGCCGTCCACCTCCACGCCCGACCCGTCCGCGAACGTGATCCGGATGACACCGACATTGGCCGCCTCGTCACCACAGAGGAACGACTGGCGGATGTCGAACCTGATCGACTCGTTGGCTGCGATGACCGTGTCGTAGAACGCGGCGATCGCCTCGGGGCCCCGATGGCCGGCTCCCTCAGGGTCGAACAGGGACGGGCCGACCGGGTCCTCCACCACGGCGTCGTCGGCGAACAGGGCCAGCCAGGCCTCGCGGTCATGGGCCTCCACCGCGGCCATCGATGCCTGGCCGAGCTCGCGGGCCGTGATCACGGTCGTACGTTCCCGATCACGTCGTCAGCGAACCGGCGGAGGCTGTCGAGCTTGGACTGCAGGGGCTCGACGTCTGGCCCGACCACGTACGGCCACCGGAAGCCGACGATCACATCGGTGACTCCCTGGTCCTCGAGACGATGGACGCCATCGAGCGAGAATGCGTCGAGCGAGATGACGTGGACCTCGAACGGCCTGTCGGTCGTGCCCTCCTCCTCACGCAGGCGGGCCAGCTGCTCGAGCAGCCCGGGCAGCTCCGCCGGATCACCGCCGCCGTGGAGCCAGCCGTCCGAGCGGGCCGCCCGTCGCAACGCCGGCGTGGCGTGCCCACCGACCAGGATGGGGAGCGGCCGGCTTGGGGTGGGGCTCATCTTGACCGGTGGCAGGTCGTACACCTCGCCGTGGTACTCGAACCAGCCGCCGGCGGACAGGCCCCGCACGATGTCGACCGCCTCGTCCATGCGCCGCCCGCGCCCCTCCCACGGCACGTCGCACAACAGGTAGTCCTCCGGCCACGGGCTGGTGCCGACTCCTAGTGCCAGCCGGTTGTCGGTCAGAACCGCCACGGACGTGGCCTGCTTCGCCACCAACAGCGGATGGCGGGTGGGCAGCTTGAGGACGAAGGTGATGAACCGGAGGCGCTCGGTGACCGCGCCCATGGCAGGGATCAGCGAGAAGGGCTCGATGAACGGCTTGTCCTCGAGGAACTCACGACTGTGGTCGGGCGAGAACGGATACTTCGAGTCGGATTCGAGCGGATAGCAGATGCTGTCGGGCACGACCATGCCGTCGTAACCGGCGTCTTCGGCGGCCTTGGCCAACGGGAGGTAGAAGGCGGGGTCGACCATGGACTCGGCGTAGGAGAACCGCACCGCTCACTCCCCCCACTCGACGTGGGCTCGGACGGCTCCGTCATCGGCGATCCACCCCTTGCCGGCCGCGTATTCGAGCATGCCGCCAAACCCGGCTTCCCACCCGGGGTCGAGCGGTCGGCCCTCCTCGAGTGCGGCCTCGGTGGCCAGCCGCCGCACCGCGGCCGGGGACACCAGGACGTCGCCGGTGAGGTCCACCGTGCCTGCACCGTGGAGGCTCAGCGCCTCTGCCAGTGCGCCGAGCGCTCCGTCGGCATCACCGTTGTCCGGGTGCCCTCGCCGTACGTGTACGGAGAACAGCCCGAACTCGTCACGGTACTCGAGGAGCACCCGCCCTCCGGAGAGATCGACCACCACTTCCATCGCTACCCGTGCCCCCGTTCAGCCGCTCCACGCCCCGGACCTGCAACGTCCCCTCCGGCCCACGGCACGCACGCGCCCGGGTACGGGGTCGGCACCGGGCGGAGGTCATTCACGACGGTTCGGTGGCCGCCACACCGTTGGACCGAAGGCGCTCCGCCACCCACGAGATGCCGTCGGGGGTCGCCATCTTCTCGGACCATCCGGCCAGGATGCCCTCGACCCCCTCGAGGGTGGGGATGTTGCCGACGACGGTCACCGCCACGCGGTCCACCGGCAGGTTCTCGACCTCGATGTCACCGAACGGGGTCCATGAGTCCGCTTCGGGGATGAGCTCGAGCATGGCATAGAGCTCGCCGGTGTCCTCCACCCAGCTGAGCTCGTACCGGTTGCCCTTGTCATCGAACCAGTTGGTGCCGAACTCGACCTCCGCCGACTGCCGGCGTCGCTCATCGGCACTGTAGAACTGCTCGATGTCCATGGTTCTCCTGTCGTCGTCGGATGAGGCTGCGTCCGGATGGATGTTCTAGTGCCTTTCGCCCCCCTCCTCCCATCGGGTGGAAGATGGACCGGATGGGGGATGCCTAGGTCTTGGCTTCGATGTTGACCTGCCAGCTGATCCCGAATCTGTCTGTCAGCATGCCAAAGGTATCGCCCCAGAACTGCTTTTCGAGTGCCACGACCGTCGAACCGCCGGCGCTCAACTGGTCGAACAGCGCACTCAACTCCGCTTCTTCGGGGCCGACGATCGACAGGGCAACGCGATGCTGCGGAGCGTGGGTTGCGTCGGCCCGATCGCTGGCCCGAATGCGAATGTCCTCACGAAGCAGCGCCGCGTTCATCACCTGATCCGTCTCAGCACCCTCGGCGCTCGGGTCGACTCACCTTTGGTAGTGACCGTCAACTCTCCGCCGAACGCCGCCTGGTAGAACTCCATCGCTTCGCGGGTGTTCCCCGGGAAGAAGAGGTATGCGTCGATCCTCATGGGCGATCCTCCTCCCTTCCGAGAGCGCCGGAATCTCTCGTTGCACAGGGATCCTACGGCCTTCCGGAAGCCGGAAGAGACGTCGCACCCATCGACGCCGTAGTCGACAGCACCCGTGCCCGACGCGAGCGGAGGAGTCGTTCAGGACCCTGGCCGATTGTCGTCGAAGACCCTGCTGACCAGGATGTCCTCTCGCTCGATCGTACTGAGGGCCTCGACCGACACCACACCGGAGTTCACCAGCCGCTCGGCCTGCCGGAGCTTGGCCCGGTCGAGGGCGTTGCGCACGGAGCGGGCGTTGGCGAAGTGCGGTTGCCTGCGGCGGAGTGCCACGTACTCGGCGAAGGTTGCTTCGGCCGCAGGGCTGAGCCGGTAGTTCTGCTCACGGAGCATCAGCTCGCCGATGGCCACCAGCTCCCGATCGGAGTAGTCGGGGAACTCGATGTGGTGGGCCATGCGCGAGCGGAACCCGGGGTTGCTGGAGAAGAAGTGCTCCATCCGGTCGGCGTAGCCGGCGAGGATCACGACCAGATCGTCGCGATTGTCCTCCATCACCTGGAGCAAGATCTCGATCGCCTCCTGTCCGTAGTCCCGCTCGTTCTCCGCTCGGTACAGGTAGTAGGCCTCATCGATGAAAAGGACGCCGCCCATGGCCCGCTTGAGCACCTCTTTGGTCTTCGGAGCCGTGTGACCGATGTACTCCCCCACCAGGTCATCACGGCTGACGGTGATCAGCCGTGATGTCCGAATGTAGCCGAGCCTGTGGAGCACTTCGGCCATGGTTTTGGCCACCGTCGTCTTGCCGGTGCCCGGGTTGCCGGTGAAGCTCATGTGCAACGTGGGTTTCGTCGTGGCCAGGCCCAGACGTTCCCGGACCCGGCTCACCAGCAACAACGATGCGATCTCCGCGATCCGGGCCTTTACCGGTGCGAGTCCGATGAGACTGGTGTCGAGTTCGGCGAGGTAGACATCGATGCCCGACTCGGCGCGTTCACTGGCCAGGTCGATGTTGTCCGGACCAGCTGCGGGCCCGGTCGGGCCCGACGCATCAGACATCTCGGTAGCGTTGCTCCGGCGGCTGGTCGGTGGCATAGCTACGCGTCGTGTAGTTGATCTGGCGGCCCGGCCCATTGGAACGGACCACCTGGAAGCCGGGCTCGACCGCCGGCCGCTGTGCGATGAACGAGAGCCGGAGACTTTCCCAGCCCTTCTCGGAGTCGCTGGCACTGATGCGGATGTAGTGGTTGGTGAACGACTCACGGCATGCCTGGAGCGCGTCCAGAACCGGCCGGGCCGACGCCAGGTCGAAGCTCGGCATCCCCCACATCTCCCAGTAAGTGTTGCGGGGGTGAGGATCGTCGGTGTACTCGATGTTCACCGCCCAGCCGTGGTCGATGCAGTAGTTGACCTGCGCTTCGATCTGCTCGTCCGTGAGATCCGGAAGGTAGGAAAAGGCTCCTTGGGTGAGTCGCATGGTCTCTCTCCTCAGCTGACGGTCGGCGTGGCGACGAAGTCGGGCGTGTCGGTGGACGTGTAGTCGAAGGTCACATCACCCCACGTCTCGAGGGCCCGGCCAAGGGGTCCACATGTCTTCGCCGCGTCCCGCAGGATGTCGGGCCCCTCGTTGTAGTAGTCCCGACCCTCGTTGCGGGCCATGACCATCGACTCGAGTGCCACCCGGTTGGCGGTCGCCCCGGCGGCGATGCCGTCGGGATGACCGATGGTGCCTCCACCGAACTGGAGAACGACGTCCTCGCCCAGATAGTGGAGGAGCTGATGCATCTGACCGGCGTGGATACCACCGGAGGCCACCGGCATCACCTTGTTCAGGGATGCCCACGGCTGCTCGAAGAACACGCCGTGCTCGAGCCGTTGTGGCGTGACTTCCTCACGCAGGGTGTCATAGATGCCGGCGATGGTCAGCGGATCGCCTTCGAGCTTGCCTACGACCGTGCCGGCGTGGATGTGGTCGACGCCGGCCATGCGCATCCACTTGGCGATGACCCGGAAGCTGATCCCGTGGTCCCGCTGACGGGTATAGCTCCCGTGTCCAGCCCGGTGGAGGTGCAGGATCATGTCGTTCCTGCGGGACCAGTTGGACAGGGACTGAATGGCGCTGTAGCCGATGACCAGGTCGATCATGATCACGACCGAGCCGAGTTCCTTGGCGAACTCGGCTCGCTCGTACATCTCCTCCATGGTGCCGGCGGTCACGTTGAGGTAGGTGCCCTTGACTTCCCCCGTTGCGGCTTCGGCCCGGTTGACGGCTTCCATGCAGTAGAGGAACCGGTCCCGCCAGTGCATGAACGACTGTGAGTTGATGTTCTCGTCGTCCTTGGTGAAGTCGAGCCCCCCTCGGAGGGCTTCGTAGACGACCCGGCCGTAGTTCCGGCCCGACAGCCCGAGCTTGGGCTTGACGGTGGCGCCGAGGAGGGGGCGGCCGAACTTGTCCAGGCGTTCCCGCTCCACGACGATCCCCGTCGGAGGACCGTTGAAGGTCTTCAGGTAGGCCACCGGGATACGCATGTCCTCGAGCCGGAGTGCTTTGAGCGGTTTGAACCCGAACACGTTCCCGATGATGGATGCCGTGAGGTTGGCGATGGAGCCGCCTTCGAACAGGTCGAGGTCGTAGGCGATCCAGGCAAACCACTGGTCGCCCCGGTTGGGCACCGGCTGGACACGGTACGCCTTGGCCCGGTAGCTCTCGCAGGCCGTGAGCCGGTCGGTCCAGACCACGGTCCACGTGGCAGTCGACGATTCGCCCGCCACCGCTGCGGCGGCCTCCACGGGATCGACGCCAACCTGCGGCGTGATGCGGAACAGGGCGATCACATCGGTGTCCACGGGTTCGTAGTCGGGCTGCCAGTAGCCCATCTGGGCGTAGGGCATCACTCCGGACTTGTACCGGTCCTCTGCTGACCGCTCGGTTGGTTCCATTGTCACTTCTCTCTTCAGTCGGAAAAGGTCTCTTCGGTTGGCGGAGGCAGTTCGATGCCGGACGTCGTTCCTCTGTTGTTCACACCAGGTGCCAATTCGTCGGTTGCGTGCAGCCGGACGGCCGCTGACGAGCGGATACCCCCACCAGTCTGCACCGGCACGGGAACCTCTGCCGGAATCCCTCGCCCCAGCCGCCCGCCCGCCTGCGCCGTCGGCCGAGAAGTGGCGCGGACGCCCGGCCCGGAACCCAGGCCTGTCCGTACCATCGGACGATGCTAGCCAAGGCACTTGTCCGATAAGGAACGTCGCCACGATCGGCGCCTCTCGCCGAGGGCCGACGGTGGTCCCCGGTCCGAATGGGCACTAGCATTCGCCTTCCTCGGCGCGAACGCGTCAGGCCGTGCGGGCACGGCCCATTCGCGAAACCGATGAGGTGACGGTTGGAGGGGGATTGATGGCGCCAGAGGCGGCCGTGCTGCTCGACGAGTATCTCCCGGCGGCGACACAATCGATGGCCCAGGGGGCCGCCGTGGCGGCAGCGCTGCGTGCGCTGGTGGCCACATCGGTCGAACTGGCCGATCGCCTGGCCAGCGGACACGACTCGCCGCTGATCGAAGTGGCGGCGGACGGCAACGGCGAGGGGGATGTCCGACGCCCGCTGGACGCCCAGGCCCATCAACTGTTCACCGGGTCCCTCCAAGGTGCGCCCGTGAGCGCCGTGTTGTCCGAAGAGGCCGTCGACCCGATCGCCATCAGTCCGGACGGACAGGTCGTCGTCGCCATCGACCCGATCGATGGATCGTCCAATCTGGACCTCAACGGCGCCATCGGCACCTTGTTCTCGATCCTGCCCGCCGTGGCCGACGACGCCGGACCGCACGCATCATTGCTGGTGACCGGCGACCACCAGTTGGCTGCCGGCCTCGTGGTGTACGGGCCGGCCACCGTGCTGGCACTGACCCTCGGAGCAGGCACCGATCTCTTCGTCCTCGATCGGACCCGGGCGACGTTCGTGTTGGCCCGGTCGTCGATCCGCATCCCGGATCAGGCGGGAACGTTCGCCATCAACATGGCGAACCGCCGCCATTGGCCGTCGTTGGTGCGGCGGTACGTGGACGATCTCCTGGCCGGTGCGGTCGGAGTGCGCGAGCGGGACTTCGACATGCGCTGGGTCGGCGCAGTGACGGCCGATGCCTTCCGCATCCTCAACGAAGGTGGCATCGCTCTGCATCCGGGGGACGACCGGCCCGGTGAGCGGAACGGTAGGCTCCGGCTCGTGTACGAGGGCAATCCCATCGCCCTGTTGATCGAACAGGCGGGCGGGGCGGCGTCGAACGGGTACGAGCGAATCCTCTCGATCCAGCCCGAGACTCTCCACCAACGGACTCCGCTGATCTTCGGATCATCGGACGAGGTGAGGCGCTGCGTCGACCGTCTCGATCGGCACCCGAACCACGGTTCGGACTCCCCGCTGTTTGCGTCTCGCGGCATATTCAGGGATTGAGGAGGCACCTTGTCACGCAGGTATCCCATCATCTCGGTCACCGGCTCGTCAGGAGCCGGGACATCCACTGTCAAGACCACCTTCGAACAGATCTTCCGGCGCGAACACGTTCGAGCGGCTGCCATCGAGGGCGACGCCTTCCACCGGTTCGACAGGGTGGGGATGGCGGAGCAGATCGCCAGCCAGGAGGCACAGGGCAACCGGCACTTCAGCCACTTCGGTCCTGGCGCCAATCTCCTCGGGCGCCTCGAATCGTTGTTCCGTGCCTACGGTGAGACGGGCCAGGGCCAGACCCGGCACTACGTCCACGACGAGCACGAGGAAGCGATGTACCGAAACCCGGTGGGTACCTTCACCGAATGGGTCGACCTCGAGGAGTCCGATCTCCTGTTCTACGAGGGCCTCCATGGGGCAGCCACCGCCGGAGAGATCGACATCGCCCAGTGGGCGGATCTGAAGATCGGGGTCGTCCCCGTGATCAACCTCGAATGGATCCAGAAGATCAGCCGCGACAAGGCGACCAGGGGCTATTCGACCGAAGCGGTGACCGACACCATCCTGCGGCGGATGCCGGACTATGTGAACTACATCTGTCCGCAGTTCGCCGAGACGGACATCAATTTCCAGCG
>Ga0181523_10004803_pt1 | contig 11494 bp, 8 predicted proteins | sample PEATcosm2014_Bin_43_FD_119752 | JGI IMG/M metagenome (GOLD analysis project Ga0181523, IMG submission 119752) | Peatland microbial communities from MTU Mesocosm Facility, Houghton, MI, USA - PEATcosm2014_Bin05_30_metaG | ecosystem: Environmental > Terrestrial > Soil > Wetlands > Peat | place... | reverse complement strand
AGCACCACGCCCCCGAGACGAACGGGTGGATGGCCGTCTGCCGGCGCTGCGGGGCTCAGACCGACGGTCCGCAGGGGGGTCACGTCCCGAACGAGCGACGACTGGAACGCGCCCGGCAATGGCTCGAGGCGCAGTCGCGAAGCAGTGGAATCGACCGCGCCAGGAACCGGCGCAACACCTGAGCTTCGTGCCCGGTGACACGCCGGCAGCTCATGTTTCCGGCGTGTCACCCATGCGGGGCTGCTTCTACACCAAGGGCATCATGACGTGCTTGATCTGGGTGTAGTCCTCGACCGAGTACATCGACATGTCCTTGCCGTAGCCACTCTGCTTGTAGCCGCCGTGAGGCATCTCCGGCGTGAGCAAGAAGTGACTGTTGATCCAGACCGTTCCGTACTGCAGGTGGCGAGCCACGCGCATCGCCCGTGAGCTGTCACGGCTCCAGACCGATGACGCCAAGCCGTAGTCCACGTCGTTCGCCCAGGCCACCGCCTGCTCCTCGTCGGAGAAGCGTTGCACGGACACGACAGGCCCGAAGACCTCCTGCTGGACGATCTCGGCCTTCTGGTCCACGTCGACGATGACGGTCGGCTGGTAGTGGAAACCGTCTCCCTCGATCTCCTCGCCACCGGTGAGGACCGTGGCACCCGCCTTGCGGGCCCGGTCGACGAAGCCTTTGACGCTCTCGCGCTGCTTGGCCGAGACGAGCGGCCCCATCTCGACCGAGGGGTCGCCCGTGTCGCCGAGCTTGATCGACTCGACGGCGGGCACGAGCGACGCCAGCAGCTCGTCGTAGATCTTCGGGCCTGCGATGACGCGGCAGGACGCAGTGCAGTCCTGACCCGTGTTCGTGAAGCCGGCGAACTTGATGGTGTCGACGATGGCCTGGACGTCGGCGTCGTCGAAGACCACCACGGGTGCTTTCCCACCCAGCTCGAGGTGGGCGCGCTTCACGGTCTCGGCGCAGGCGGCGGCGATGCGCTTGCCCGTGGACGTGTCGCCCGTGACCGAGACGAGGCGGACGGCCGGATGCCGAGTGAGGGCTTCCCCGATGACGGCGCCGGGGCCGGTCACCACGTTCACGACACCGGGCGGGAAGATGTCCGCCGTCAGCTCGGCCAGGTACAGGGTCGTGAGCGGCGTTATCTGCGCCGGCTTGACGATCGACGTGTTGCCGGCGGCCAAAGCGGGGCCGATCTTCCAGATCGCCATCATGAGCGGGTAGTTCCACGGGCAGATACCGGCTGTGACCCCGAGGGGCTCGCGGCGGATGATGCTCGTGTAGCCCTTCTCGTACTCACCGCTGGACTTGCCCTCCGGGCAGCGAGCAGCCCCGGCGTAGAAACGCAGGCAATCCGAGATGAACGGCACGTCCGCCTGCGCCACGGAGATCGGCTTGCCGACGTCGAGGGACTCGAGCCTGGCGAGCTCGGAAGCATGGGCATCGATGGCGTCGGCCAGCTTCAGGAGCATGGCGGCGCGCTGCTTCGGGGGAGTATCGAGCCACACCTCGTCGTAGGCACGTTGCGCGGCGTTCACGGCGAGCTCGACGTCCTTGCTGACGGCGACGGCGACCTTGGCAATCGCCTTTCCCGTCGCCGGGTTGATGTCGTCGTCGGTCCTGCCGTCGATCGACTCGACCCACTCTCCGCCGATGAACAGCGGCCGATACCGTTCCAGGTTCTCGTCCATGGGTCGTTCTCCTTTCCGCGACCGGTTCGGGTCACGTGGTCTGCACGTCGTTGCGAACGGCGTCTGGCGGAGCTCAGACGTCCCTCGGGGCAGGCCAATGGCCGGCGTCGCCGTCGTTGGCAGGTCGGACCGCCATCGGCACACCTCGTCTGCCTAGGCACGGTACGTCTCCGGAGAGCGGCTGCACAGGGCCGAAGGTCCCACGCCCGCCGCCGCCGTCGCCGCGGCGGCTCGTCCCGCCCACTCCGTCATCGCGTCCCCTGAGAGCGGCCCCTCCCGCTACTGCGTGCTTTCCACGAGCACCTTGCCCAGCAGCTCGATCGTCTCCTCGTCGCCGGCAGTCGCCGTGCCCTCGCGGCGGCGGTTCCAGAGCCAGAGGAGGACGTCCGGCGCCGACCCCTTCACGGTGGCATCAGGACGGTCCACGTTGGGCGCTTCCACCCGCACTCCGTTGCTGCCGAGGTGGAGCAGCCATGATCGCTCTGGGGTGGCGACGGCGATCGTGCGCTCAGCGGCCGAGTCCAGCAATTCGCCGAAGTCCTCCGGCCAGGTTGTCGTGGCGTACTGGACGAACACCACGAGGAGCTCGTCGATGCCGTCGGCGGCCAGGTCGGCGGCTATCGGAGCGATCGACGCCCCTGCCCCCAGCTCGGCGTCGACCCGGTGGATGACCGTCTCCTGCGCCATGCGCCGGATCCAGAACCCCACGCTTTGGTCAGGCTCGTACCAGGTAAAGGCGCCATCCTCCGCCCGGCGGTTGGCGAACTCCTCGCTGAGCGCCGCATAGCTGCGGTCGAGCAAGCTCAGTGGGGGCTCGTCATTCAAGCCCTCCGGCGGCCACTCGTCGGGCTGGCGGCCGAGGCGCATGCACTCGACCTTGTGCAGGTAGACGGCTCCGACGTGACGCAGGAGGTCGGCCATCGTCCAGCCAGAGCAGCTGGGAACGGCAGCATCCAGGTCGGCCCCGGCGGCGACGTCGCGCAGGCGACGAAAGTCGGCTTCGAGACAGTCGCGAAGCTCTCGGCTCTCCACGTCGCAAGCCTCGCACACAGGTGAGGTGTTTCCGCGCCGTGCTTTGTTTGTTGCCAGGCGTGGGGTGGCCTTTTGCGGTCGAAATCGGCGGTGCCTCGAGGGCAGGACAGACCTTGCAGCTCCGCCCTGCGCCTTACTACCGAGTGTCCAAGCCGAGCGGCGGCTCCAGGTCGGTGACGTCGATACCCGAAGTCTCCCGTCTGTCGAGCGGCGCCGAGACGAGCCGGTGGCGTGACAGGAGTGCCCCGCCGGCGGCGGCCACAAAGCAGGAGAGAGCGCCTACCACCATGCCGATCCGGGCATCGGACTCCTCGATCACCCAGCCGATCAGCGGCCCCCCGACCGGTGTCGTTCCCTGGAAGCCAAGCTGCCAGAGGGCCAGCGCACGTCCTCGCATGTTGGGTGCCGCCGCAAGCTGGATCGTCGAGTTCCCTATGGACACGAAGGACACGCTTGCCCAGCCGACAAACAGCAGCCCGATGTAGGACAGCCAGATTGCCGGCGCGAGCGCAGTGAACAGGATGGCGAGCCCGAAACCGATGGCGGAGACGATCATCGGCCTGATCCCGGTCCTGCCCCGCGCAGCCGTGAGCAGGCCCCCAGCTACCGCCCCGATGCCCATCGCCGCCGTCATGAAGCCATAGGCCTCCGAGCCGCCGTGGAAGGTGTTCTTCGCGAGCACCGGGAGCGAGACCTGGAACTCATAGGCGAGCATGCCGACCAGTGCCATCATCACGAGCGGTACTGCGATGTCCGTCGTGTGGGCGACGTAGGCGAAGCCTTCCCGCAACTGGCCCTTCGCCCGTGGCTCTGGTTGGGTCGGCTGCAGTGCCGAGCGGTCCATGACGAGCAGCGAGGTCACGACTGCCGCGAAGCTCGCCGCATTGCACAGGAAGCAGATCCCTTCGCCGACCGTGGCGATGAGGATCCCGGCGATCGCCGGCCCGACGGCGCGGGCGGCATTAGCGGTCACAGAGTTCAGGGTGACAGCGTTGCGTAGCTCCTGCCGCCCCACCATCTCGCGGACGAAGGCCTGCCGGGAGGGATTCTCGAACGTGTTGTTCAGGCCCAGCACGACGGCGAGGGCGCAGACCTCCCAGAGCCGCACGATGCCGAGAACGGTGAGCATTCCGAGCGTGAGCGCCTGGAGACCCATGCAGGTCTGCAGCAGCACCATCAGCCGGCGCTTGTCGACCCTGTCTGCAATGACGCCGCCGTAGGAGGCGAAGAGCAGGACTGGGAGCGTCTGGAGCGCCACGACGTACCCGAGGTCGACGGCCGAGTGGGTGAGGGTGAGCACCAGCCACGCCTGTGCGGTCGTCTGCATCCAGGTGCCCACGAGCGAGATCGACTGCCCGGTAAAGTAGAGGCGGTAGTTGTGGACTTTGAGCGAGGAGAAGGTCTGCCGGACGAGCCGGCGCAGGCGGTGTCTCAAGGGCCACTCCCCTCGACACGCTTGGCGACTCCCTCGAGCGCCGCCGGGCCGGCACGAAGCGCTGCTTGCCCACGAGGAGAGATTCCGGCGATCAGCGCGCTCACGACGTCACTGCGTTCGGCGCCGATCTGCTCGTGCAGCCGCTTGCCAGCCGAGTTGGCCGCCAGCGCGGCGCCGCGATCGTCCGGGTCGCTCCGCCGACGATCAATCCGAACCTCTCGAGCTGGCGGACGACCCCGGCCAGCATGCTCGGGCTCATCCCCTCCGCCCGGGCGAGCGCGGAGAGGCCTACCGGCCCACGTAGGGCGCTCGTCGCGAGCACGGTCGTCTCTGCGGAGGTCAGCGCGGCACCCGCAGAGGTCTCTTCGAGCCGTCGGGAGAGCCGGATGATGGCCATGCGGAGGTGGACGGACACGTCCCCGCCGGCTGCAGTCGCCTCGAGCTCCGGGACCTCGGTCGCACCGCGTGCTGGCGGCAATCTCGTCCCTTTCTCGCTCTTGCACCACCAGCATGCGCTGTATCCTGCTTGCTGGCCAGCGAAGACGTGGGTTCATCTGCGACGCGCTGATGAGAAAGACCGGGCGGCTGAACGGCACCGTTGAGGCGGTGGCTTCGGCTCTGCGCATCGGGACGAGCGGCGCGGCACTGCGGAGTCTCGCAGTCTGGACAACGCTGAGCTGATCCCGCAACACGCGTGGGAACAGGCTCGCGGCGGGCGCGGCCGCGGCCTGATCAGCCGCCCACACGCCCCGTCAAGCGACGAAGGCAGAGCTGGACGCCATGACGACGGCGTTCCTTCCTCGCCGCTTGGCGGCGAGGAGTCGCCCGTCGGCGGCAGTGAGGGCTCCCTGCCAGCCTTTCACCGGACCGCAGGCAACCCCGAGACTCACCGTCACGTGCAGCGCCGGGGCGACCGTTGTCCAGTCGAGACCGCAGACGGCGAGGCGCAGCCGCTCGGCGAACCCGTAAGCGCCCGAGAGGTCGACGCCGGGCAGCGCCACCACGAACTCGTCGCCGCCGTAGCGGATGGCCAGCTGGCCGTTTCGCGTCTTGGTCGAGAAGAGGCGGGCGACGTGCTGAAGGACGGCATCGCCGGCGTCATGGCCGAAGGTGTCGTTGATCTCCTTGAAAGAGTCGATGTCGGCGATGATCCATGCCACTTCGCTCTGCTGTTCGGCCTCGTCGTCGAGGAAACGCGCCAGCAGCCGCCGGTTGCCGATGCCGGTGAGTGCGTCCTCTTCAGCGGACCGGGTCGCTTCTGCCGCCTGAGTCTGCAGGCTCCGGTGTTCCCGCTCGATGTCCACGCGCGCCCACACTTGCTGCACGAGCTGTCCGGTCTGGCGCTGGTGTATCTCCCACATGTGCCGCTTGACTTCTCGGGCGTCCGCCAGGGCACGGCTGAGTTCGCCGGCGGCCTCCTCGCAGGCTGCCCTCTCCTCGAGGGCAAGCATCAAGTCGTGCTCGTCGCCACTCGCTTCGATGATCAGCACGTCGCGGCAGGCCGCCGCGAGGGCCTCCTCCACCCGGCCCGCCAGGCGGAGACATCGTGCCTCGACCCAGGCGAGGTCGAGGCACGGAGCCTCGGAGGTGGCGACGCCCGCTTGGCGTCGGAAGTCGTCCAGCACCTGCAGGGCCTCCTCCACGCGGCCCAGGTCGCAGAGGACCTCGGCGAGGAGGCGGTGGTTCCCGAGCCGCGGGCTCATCACCGCCTTCTCCTCGCCCAGCAACCGTCGTGCCATCGCCTCGGCCCGCTCGAGCCGTTCCGTTTCGAGCTCCGGGTGGGTCGCCGCCTGCTGCTGCGAGGCAAGCAGCAGGGCCTCGGTGAGGTTGTAGAGCTCGCGGCAGACCCGGTCGCGGTCACCGAGGCGCTCGGCGGCGGCGAGTGAGAGCTCGAACTGCTCAACGGCCCGGTCGTAGTCCAGGTAGTGGTAGCAGAAGACGCCGAGGCGGTTCGTGATCTCCATGCGGAGACGGTCGTCGGCGACCGAGTCCAGGCCCACGATGCTCTTTGCCGCCAGCTCCGAGGCGAGCGAGACGTCGCCAAAGGTGGAGGCATGAGCTGCACCGAGGCTGGCGGCGTCGACCGCCAGCTCCGTGTCGCCCGAGAGCTCGAACAGCGCCATGGCGCCGGCGGCGTCCTCGCACGCCTCCCGGTCGCGCGACTGATGGGAGCGCACGCGGGCCCGGCAGATGAGCAGTCGGGCCCGATCGCCGGGGGACGTCACCGTCTCGAGCGCCCGTGTGATCTCGGGCAGGCACGCCTCGCACGCCATCGGGCTTGCTGCCAGACGTGTCCGCTCCAGCAAGGCGTCGATGTCGACGTGCGGCCGGAGACGCTCGTTCACACCCCTATGTATCGACCGTCGCGAGGCTGACTCTGAGTGGGACGGGATGTCCTCGAGGGCCATTTGGGTGCCGTGCACGCTGCTCGTGAGTCGACGCCTGCACCGGCCCGTCAGCTCATGTAGCGCTCGATCTGATAGCCCACTGACGTGCAGGCCGTCGCTGTCGTGCAGGAGACGGCAGCCGACGGGAGATTCGGCTTCGGGTAGGCGACGGAGTCCACGGACCACTTCGAGCCGTTCCATGTCTCGGTGAGGGGGACCGTCTCGAACGTCGTGTTGTTCTGAGCAGTGCCGACGGCGATGCAGAAGCTGGCCGAGGTGCACGAAACCGAGACGAGGGCGCCCGTCCCATCGCCTTTCGGCAGAGGGGTCGCCTCGATCGTCCAGCGCGCCCCGTTCCAACGCTCGGCGAGGGGCTCACCGCCGGAATCCCACGCGCCGACGGCCATGCACATCTTGGCGGCGCAGGAAACGCCGTCCATCTCGCTATCGATCGACGTCTTCGGTGCGGGCATCGAGCCCAAGCTCCAGTGCGTCCCGGTGAAGTGGTCGACGAGCGGGTAGGTCCGGAAGTTCGCGTTCGAGAAGTAGCTGCCGACGGCGAAGCAGGAGGCGCCAGAAGCGCACGCCACACCGTTCAGGCCACTCGAGACGAGGTTCGGGGGCACGGGCGCCGCCTGCGACACCCACTTCGACCCGTTCCAGCTCGCGATGAAGGGCGCCGGCTGGACGTCCCCAGCGAGGAAGCTGCCGACGGCATGACAGTCCTTGCTGGAAGGGCAGGCCAGCTGACCGGTGGGCACGAGGGCACCTGGGGAGACGGGCATTCCTGTCCAGGCCGTGCCCTTCCACAGCAGGGGCACGGGCGACCCGTCGAGCACGCAGCTCGCGGCCGAGACGCAGGTGGTGTGGTAGCCGTAGGCCTCGCCGTAGGCCTGTGAACCGAAACTGGCGGTCGAGGTGATCCGCCAGCGCCGACCGTTCCACTGCTCGGCAAGGCCAAAGTAGGTGGGGTAGTACACGACGCCGCCGAGCCCCTGGTTGTACCAGTACAGCCCGGAGGCCACGCAGGCCGTCGCCGAGGTGCAGGACACAGAGTCCCAGGACACCTGCGTCGGGCCGGGCAGGTCCGGCGTCGGCGTCACGAGCCAGGTATCACCGCTGAGTGTCTCGGCGAGCGTGACGGCGGAGTTGGTTGCCACGGTCGCCGTGACACCGGCGGTGACGCACGTCGCCGCCGCGGCGCAGGCGACGCCGTTGAGGCTGAAGTTGGTCTTCAGCGGGGCGGGGGGCGTCACGACGGGCGAGGTCGCCCAGTTCGTACCGTTCCAGGACATGGCGAGGAGCTGTAAGGAGCCGACTCCGACGGCGACACAGGACTTCGCAGTCAGGCACGTGACCGAGTTCAGCCAGCCATCGGCCGTCGCCGGGGTCATCGAGGACCACCTCGTCCCGTCCCAGGAGTCGATCAGTACCTGAGTGGCGGCGCTTCCCTGAAACCTTCCCACCGCGAGGCAGCCGGTCGCCGAGTAGCAGGCGACGCCGTCGAGGGAGGCACTGCCGCCGGCCGGAGACGTCGGTGTGGCCATCGACCACACCGAGCCCCTCGTGGCAAGAGACAACGGCAGCGTGCTCGAGCCGCTCGTGTAAGAGCCGACGGCCAGGCACCTGCCCCCGTTGCACGCCACGGCGGCAAGGTCGTTGTAGATCTTTGACTTGTCCGGCGTCTTCACCGCCTTCCAGGAGCTGCCGTCCCAAGACTCCGCCAGGGTGAGCTCACTCCTGCCGGACCCGTAGGAGCCCACCGCCACGCACGACGCCGTCGAGAGGCAGGCGACGCCCGACAAGGCGCTCGACCTCGCGCCGGCGGGGTTCGGGACGGCCTTCACCGTCCAGTGCGCCCCGTTCCAGAGATCGGCGAAGGCGAGGCTCCCGCCACCGTGTTCGTAGGAACCCACGGCCATGCAGCTGGATGCGCTCGTGCAGGCAACGGACGTGAGCGTCGAGGAAGGAGAGCCGGCAGGCTTGGCAGCTTCGTCGAGCGTCCACTTGGAGCCATCCCATAACGCCGCCAACGGAGCGTCGTCCGGGAAGGCCAAGGTGCTCGGCACGCCGCTGGAGCCGACGGCGACGCAGAGCCTCGGCGTCGGGCAGGCCAGGCCGCGGAAGTCGCCGTTGGGGAGCGTCGGTCTCGGCGCCGCCTCGATTACCCACCTCGCTCCCGCGCGCCCGGCCGCACGAGCCATGGGAGCCGTGATGATTCCTGCCGTAACGATGGCTGCGATGGTGACAAGTACCAAAATTCGACGCATGCCAACCCCCTTCTGGCGCAATCCTACTGAGGCGCCCCGGGACGTCCCGTGAGAGGCTGCAGGTCACGACCGCCGCCGCGGCCGGCGCCTCAGGGCGCCCGTGATGCCGCCCCGGCCGCCACTTGGGCGCGGCTGGAGAGTCCGAGCTTGCGAAAGACGTGGGCGAGGTGTGTTTCGACGGTACGGCGGGAGATGAAGAGCCGGCCGCCGATCTGTCGGTTGCTGAGCCCTTCGGCGACGAGCTCCACGACCTTGCGCTCGTTCGGACTGAGCGACTCCCAACCGCGGTCGGCCCGGGCCGGCCCTCGGCGGCGCCGGCGGGCGCTGTGTGCCCGCAGCAAGGCGTCGACCCGCCCGAGGTCGGCATCGGCGCCGGTGTCGAGGTGGATGGAGGCAGCCTCGTCGAGGAGGTCGACGGCTGCGTCGTCGCGCCCGGCGGCGAACAGGCTGACCGCCGCCTCTTCGCCTGTCCAGCGCAGGGCGCACCCCTCTCGGCAATGGAGCGTAGAGTTCCGGCCCGGGAGGAAACGACACGATGACGAGCCAGAACGAATACCCACTCGCGGCGGGGCCTCCGGAGCCGCCTGCCGGCCAGCGCCCGAGGCGGCGACGGACGAGCCTGACGATGGTCGTCGCCCTCGCCGTCGTCGTCGTCCTGGTCGCCGGCTTTCTCGTGCTGCGCCACCACAGCCCGCCGAACCCTGCGGCCGTGTCGACGACGACAGGGTGGAACTCGACGTCGGGCAACTGGTCCGGCTATGCCCTCTCCACCGCCCAGACCGGCCAGAAGTACACCAAAGTGGCCCTCGAGTGGGACGTCCCGACCGTCTCGACGATGTCGTCGTTCGGCTGCGTGGCGAACTGGGACGGCATCGGCGGCCTCACGAGCAAGGATCTCATCCAACTCGGCACCCAGAGCTGCTCGGATTCCTCCGGGACCGCCTACGACATCTGGTACGAGACGCTGCCGGCGGTAGAGACGCCGATCACGACGCTCACGATCCAACCGGGCGACCAGGTCCTGGCGACGCTTCAACTGCTGAACGGCGACACCAACACGGACACGCAGGCCGAGACGGCCGCCTTCGCCGCTGTCATGTCCGAGATCCGCCGTTTCGACCCGAACTTCGGCACCTCCCACCTCATCCAGCGACTCCGTCAACTGCTGGAGGAGGGCGAGTCGCATCTTGCGAGCGAGCCCTGGTTCCCGGAGGTCGCGGCCGACCTGCGCAAGCTCTTCTCCACCCCCGCGGCCAGCACGGCGCAGATGTGGCAGTTCGCCTTCAAGGTGACGGCGCCCGACGGCACCGTTCAGAATTGGACGAAGACCGTGACCTACGATTCGTCCCTCAGCTCGATCGAGTGGATCACGGAGGCCCCGACGTTCTCCTCTGGCATCTCGGTGCTTCCCGCCTACGGCACCACCCACTACCTGGGGGCGTCCGCCAACGGCAGCATCCCGGCCCTCGCCCCGGTCAACCAGATCGTGCTGACGGACCCGCACGGCCAGGCATCCGTGCCCTCGGCGCCCGGGCTCCAGGTCGACGCGTTCAACACGTGTTTCTTCCCGACGCTGACGGTGTCCGCCTGCCCGGCGCCGTAGCCGAAACCAAGAAACGAGTCAGCGCTCCCCGAGTTCAGCCAGCCCGGACGGCGCCGGACCGCTAGCGTGTCCGAACCGCCGGGGGACACCGCCGGTACGGCGGGAGGGAGAGACAAGATGGCCACCAAGTACGTCGACTTCCTCGTGACCGGTGATCCGGTCGCCGCCCGTGCCACCGCCGAGCGCGCCCTTGTGGAGCGACAATTCAAGCTGAGCTGGCAGGACGAGTGGACGGCAACGGCGGAGCGCGGCTCCAAGGCGATGAACGTCGTTGCCGGAGCGCTCGCCCAGTACTTCAAGGTGGGAGTTCGCCTCTTTGCCACGAGCCCGGCGGAGACGACGGTACGGATCGAGCGTCAGTCCTCCGGCTGGACGGGCGGGGCGATCGGGGCCGCCAGGACAACGAAGAACCTGGCCTCGCTGCGCAGCGAGCTCGAGGCGACCTTCGGGGCCGCCGGAGTGCTGCGCGGTGTTGTCGAGGGATAGTCGCCCCCACCTCGAGTGCCGAAGCGTCCCCTCGAAGCGCCTCCTCGAGGCGCCCGCCCTACTGTCCCGGGGACGGAGCCTCAGCCCACCGAGCTAGGTCGGAACCGCCGAGACCTGGTTCGACGGGGCGCCGACACCGGCGGCGTTGACGGCTCTCACGATGAAGTAGTACCGGTGCCCCTTCTTCAATCCCGTCACGACATAGCTGTCGGCGTGCGCCGAGAGCGGCGAGGCGTTCAGCGGCGTGCTCGACTCGTGCCCTGACTTCGTCCCCTCGAAGACGTCGTAGCCGGCGACGGCGCCGCCGCTCTGTGGCGTCGGCGCCTTCCAGGAGAGGGTGACCTTGTCCCTGCCGGCCGTCGCCTTCAAGAACCTCGGGTCCCCTGGTAGGCGCACGGGAACGCCCCAGCTCCAGGTGTCGTCGAGCGAGGGATAACCGGAGAAGACGAGAAGCTGCTCGCTGGTGGCGTCGTAGGCCATCGTGGCGGCGGAGCGGACGGGAGGCTTCGCGGAGGGGTTCAGCTCGGTCCAGCTCGTGCCGCTCCAGGTCCAGGTCTCGTTCTCGAGCTGGAGCGTGGTGACGGCATGT
>Ga0181523_10004802_pt1 | contig 11497 bp, 9 predicted proteins | sample PEATcosm2014_Bin_43_FD_119752 | JGI IMG/M metagenome (GOLD analysis project Ga0181523, IMG submission 119752) | Peatland microbial communities from MTU Mesocosm Facility, Houghton, MI, USA - PEATcosm2014_Bin05_30_metaG | ecosystem: Environmental > Terrestrial > Soil > Wetlands > Peat | place... | reverse complement strand
GATCGCCCGTAAAATCTCCATTCAAACCGGTCTCGCCTATGCCGAGTGGCCCTGCACCCTCTGCTCCGGCAACACCGTCAAAATCAATTTCATCGATCTCCCCGGCTATTCCACCTTCATTACTGAAACCAAGGCTGCTCTGGTCGCCGCCGACGCCGCTCTCATCACCGTCGACGCGCACGTCGGTGCACAGGTCACCACTGAGAAAGTCTGGGACTATTGCGCCGAGTATGATATTCCCCGCGCCTTCGTCCTCACCTGGATGGACCGTGAACTCTCCAGTTTTGAGCGGTCCATGGAGTCGCTCGTCGAGCTCTTCGGCCGACAGGTCGTTGCCCTGCAGATGCCCATCGGCAGCGAAAAGGGTTTCCGCGGCGTGATCGATCTCGTTTCGATGAAGGCCCATCTCTACACACCCGATGGCGACGGCAAGGCCACCATTGAAAATATTCCGGATGCCCTAAAGGACGAGGCCGAGGAAGCCCACGAAAAACTAGTCGAAATGATCGCCGAAGGTGACGACGAGATGATGGAAGAGTTTTTCCGCGAGGGCACCATTCCTGTTCACGATCTGATTCCCGCGGTTCGCAAAGCCATCGTCACGGAAAAAATCGTTCCTGTCCTCATGATTTCTTCCACGCGCAACGTCGGTGCCGCCAGCCTGCTCACTTTTCTCGCCGATGTCTTTCCGCATCCCGATGAGCACGCCCAGGTTGGCTTCACGGAGGCTGCAGGGAAGGGCGACCGCATCGATCGCAAGTATGATGACAGCCAGCCACTCTCCGTCTTTGTCTTCAAGACTTTGGCGGATCCGTTCGCCGGCCGTATCAACTACTTCAAAGTGAAGAGCGGTGTGCTCAAGAACGATGCCACGCTCCAGAATTTCAATCGCAGCATCCCCGAGCGTTTTCAGCACACCATGGCCGTTCAGGGCAAACAACTCACCGAAGTGCAAGAGCTGCATTCCGGCGATATCGGTGCCGTCGCAAAGCTGAAGGAAACCATCACCGGCGATACTCTCGGCGACAAGGCTTCGCCGATTTTCTACGCGCCCGCGAAGCTGCCGGAACCTTCGATCACCTTCGCCGTCGAACCGAAGACGCGCGCCGATGAAGATAAAATCGGTCCGGCGATCCACAGGATCATGGAAGAGGATCCGGCACTGCGTTTCTCTCGCGATCCGCAGACCAAGGAATTCCTCCTCGCTGGTAACGGCCAGCAGCACGTTGAGGTCGTTGTCGCCAAGCTTCAGAAGCGCTACAACGTCAACCTAACCCTCAAGCCTCCGAAGGTCCCCTACCGCGAAACCATCCGCGGTAAGGCCGACGCCGAAGGCAAGCACAAGAAACAGTCCGGTGGCCACGGCCAGTTCGGGGTCTGCCGCGTCAAGTTCGAGCCAGCTGAGCGCAACAAAGGCATCGAATTTGTCGATGACGTCTTTGGCGGCGCCATTCCCAAGAACTGGATTCCCTCCGTCGAACGAGGCATTCGCGAATCGGCTGCGCGCGGCTATCTGGCTGGATTTCCCATGACCGATTTTCGCGCCATTCTGTACGACGGCAAGTATCACGACGTCGATTCTTCGGACATGGCCTTCAAGATTGCCGGCTCTCTTGCCTTCAAGGAAGCCATGAAGCAGGCGCGCCCGGCACTCCTCGAACCTGTCATGCACGTGGAAGTTTTCGCTCCCGATCAGTATTCTGGTGACTTGATGGGCGACCTTAGCTCCCGCCGCGGCCGTATCGGCGGCAGCGAAACCCGCGGCCACAACGTCATCGTCAAAGCCCAGGTTCCGCTGGCGGAAATGCTCTCCTACGCCACCGACCTGACTTCCATGACCCAGGGTCGCGCCAGCTATTCCATGGAGTTCTCCCATTACGACTATGTTCCCAACGAACTAGCCGAAAAAGTCATCGCCGCCCACAAGGCCGCTCACGGCGAAGCCCTCGTCGAAGAAGAAGCCTAACCTCCGCTCCTCCTCCGAAAACCCCGCGCACCTGCCCGCTGCGCGGGGTTTTCCTTTTCGATCGGTTGATTCGTCCTGTCGGGTCGGGTTTCCGAGGCGGGCGCTTTTGTCGAACTGTTTCTCGATGTCATCCCACTTCTGCAACTTCTCCTCGACCTTTCCCCAATCTTGCGCTAAGGTTCACCGAATAATTGTCATTGCCGCTTTCCCGCCCCAAGCGATTCCATTGAGGTTCTTCATGTCCAAACGCGTGCGCTACCTCTTTCTTTGCGCTGTTCTACTGTTTCTCTCCCCGCTCTCATGGTCCCAAACTGTCGACCCGAAACCTGTTCAGGTCACCGTGGATTTTGTCTTCCCCCCCAGCCCGATTCTCCAGGCGGGCACCCAACATCTGGTGTATGAGCTTCACCTCAGCAATTTTTCCTCGTTGACTTACACCCTTGACGCCATCGACGTGAAAGCTAGCGACCGTACTTTCACATTCTCGAGTCCCGAACTCAAGACTCTGATTCGATTGTTAGGAGACAAATCAGGTAATCCCTCTGTCCAGACATTGGAGCCTGGCCGTTCCTTCATCGTCTTTCTCACTCTTGATTTCGATCGCGCCAACGAGATTCCTCGCACTCTTCAACATACTTTGCACTTCACTGCCGAGGACAAATCCGCGCACACAGTTTCCGCCGAATTGAGGGTCAGCCAGCGCGTCCCAATGATCGTTCAGGCGCCACTCGGCGGCTCCGATTGGCTCGCCATGGGTGCCACCGGGCCCAATTCCTATCATCGTCGTGCCTTGATGGTAGAAGGCGGCCAGGCATGGCTCGCTCAGCGCTATGCCATCGACTTCGCCAAGTTCCAAATGGTCGATGGGAAAGCGTTCACCTGGAAAGGTCCCGAAGACCAGAACTCCAGCTATTTTTGTTATGACCAAACCATTCACAGCGTGGCCCCCGGCAAAGTTGTCGAGGTGATGGACGGCCTTCCGGAAAATGTGCCCCATTCCGGGAAATATGCCATCGACCTCACCTGGCAAAACGCCGGCGGCAATCACGTCGTCATCGACATCGGATTTGGCCTATACGCGTTTTATGCACACATGCGCCCTGGCTCGGTCGCCGTAAAAGAAGGCGATATCGTGACCGCGGGCCAGGTCCTCGGTCATGTTGGCAACACCGGGAGTTCCACCGAGCCCCACCTGCATTTTCACATCATCGACAGGCCCCAATTTCTCTCCGGCCAGGGCGTGCCCTACGAGTTTGCGAACTTCAGCACCAGCCCAAGAATCGACATCCCAAACAATCCGAACTCCGATGTTATCAGCTTCACAACGGTAGGTCCGATCCAGCCGGTTCGCTACGAGTACCCGCCGGAGAACGCAGCACTTGTCTTCCCTTGAGGATTTCCAGTGTTCGGCGAACTTTAAATAAGTGTTTCTAGGCGGGCAGCGTATGCCCTTTTGTTTCGTACCCAAACGGCAACACCAGCAGGCCCAACGCGAACGCAATCGCTGTCAACGCCACCGGAATGCCGATGGTGTGGAAATGCGCCACTCCCGCCCCCACCAGGAACGTGAATCCCGCGCCGAAGAATCTTCCCACCGACGTTGCGAACGCAAACGCGCTCCCGCGGCATTCCGTCGGGTATTGCTCCGGCAGCCACAGCGTATACATGGCAAAATTCGCGCCGCCCAGCCCCAGGAAGAACAGTCCTACAAAAAACCAGTGCAGTGCATTTTCCGGCAAATAGAATACGTATCCGAAACCGATCGCGATCGACAGCATCATGCAGACATAATATATAGCCAGCGTGCCCCGCCGCCCCAATCGTTCCGCAACCGGAGGCAACAGGATGCAACCCAAAATCGTCGCCGCGGACAGCAGCATCGTCGCCACAGACACCAGATGCGTCACTTGAACACCCACAATTTTCTGGCGTCCTGCCAACTCCGTCACCGCCGCCGGCACATATACGGAGCCCGCCCACAATCCAATGATGGAAATCAGCACATAAATGGAGTTCAGCAGCGTCCGTTTCCGGTACTCGGGCGCAAACAAAACCGCAAGCGGCTTGAGGATCGACCAGGCTCGGATCTCTTGCGACTTGCTTTTCCACCGCAGCGGCTCTTTCACCCCGGATCGGATGAAGCTCACCAGCAGTGCCGGCAACCCGCCCAGTGCAAACATCGCGCGCCAGCCATAATGCGCACCCACCAGGTAGTTGGCCAGTCCGGCAAGGAAGAAACCCACGTAGTAGCCCGTGTGCATCCATCCGGCTCCCATCTTCCGCCGGTTTTCTGGCCACTCTTCCGCCACAAACGTTCCGCCCATCGCCCACTCGCCGCCAATTCCAATCCCGGCCAGAAATCGGAATGCCGCCAGTTGCCACACCCGCGCACTGATGCAGCAAAGAAACGTGAATAGCGAGTACCACAGAATCGTCAGCATCAACGTTCGCACTCGCCCATACTTATCGGCTACCGGGCCCCACAAAAAAGCGCAGCCCCAGCCCACCAGGAAGAGTGCGAACAGCAAACCTCCGTAATAGCCGACCCCCGCCACATCACTGCGCAATCCGGATTTCGGCAGCAACTCCTTCAGCGCAGGCACCATCACCAGCGCAAATATATAGGAGTCCATTCCATCCAGAGCCCATCCGCCCCAGGATGCGAAAAAGCCGCGCCACTGATTCTTAGTAAGAGAGATCGAAGGAGGCTGGTTCATCAGGTTCCGCTGTACGCACACTACTGACTTCAAACCAGTTCGGCAAGCATTTTCCGGATGACCATCGCTCAACCATCTTCGCGTTACGAGTGCGCCGGTTTGCTCAGTGGTCGCCTATTCCCGGTTTTCCCCGAACGTGTAGATCAAACTGATCGACGGCTGGATATTCGATTGGCCCTGGACGGCAATGTTTGAATTGAAGTACGCCGTCCGCAGGTAATCCGCGCCCACCCGCAACGAAAACGATGGCGTCAACCGCCGTTGGAACCCGGCGCCGCCCGCCCACGCAAATTTGTTCACAAACCCCAATACCATCGCCCCGCTGCTGTCGAAGTTCACACCTGTTTCTCTCGCTCCGCCCAGCAGTACCTCTGCGTAGATATTCAAGTTCCTCTTCCGCACCGGATAAAAAACCGGCCCGGCCAGGTACGTCAGCAGATCCGCGGATCGACCCGTGCCAAACGCATTAAAATTCCTGGCGTAACCTACCTCGACTTTTGCGCCGAATCGCCGGCTCACGTCTGCATTCACAATCCCTTGCACGCCGTTCATCGCGAGCTTGCCCTCGGACGGCACGGTTGCATCCAGATAGGAATATCCCACTCCCGCTTCCAGCACCGGTGCGACTCCCGCCATGATCGGGTGTTGCCCGCGCGCCACAGGAGCAGCAAGGATGACCAGCAGTATCACCTTCAGGATTGTTCTCATCGATTCTTCGAGGAAAAACTCGCTTCCTCGCCTCCGCTACAGACACCCTGGCGTGGGGCGCCGGCGTCTGTTGATCTGGATTGAGGCTGGTTCAATGAGGGTTGGGAAGTAAATTATAGGCAGTCAAAACAGGGGGGTTTAACGGTAGATAAGTACAGGGCCAATTTTTGAATTTTCTATTTTCAATACGATAGGTGCCATGCGGGACCTGTCCATTGGGCTCAATCCCGCCAAACCCCGTAAATTCGGCTCATCGTTACGTCCACTTCGGCAGGAACATCCCCGTTTCACGAGAATGCTCGTCAAAACCCCCGCCAAACTCCTCCCGCAGAAATCTCTCTTCTCTTCGCGCCTTGTAGTAGAACCCCACAAACACAATTGTAACTCCCACCCACCCGCGCAGATGTCCCTTTACCATCGCCGTACCGATCATCCCCAGTAAGATTCCCGAATAAATCGGGTGCCGAATCCATCTGTATAACCCTTTGCGAATTAGTTCGTGGTCATTCTTCAGCGTTACCGTTCCACTCCAGTTCGAACCCAGGCTTAGCCGGGCCCAGATAGCGATTCCCACTCCCAGCGCCGTCAGCGCCACCCCTGCTTCCCACAAGAAGGCCTGGTCCGGCAGAACACGGTGATTCAGCCAACCCAAAAGGCCCGCAGAGCCAAACAATAGCCAGAATCCCAGCACGACAAGGACTAAATGAGGAAGACGTTCCATCCATTCTTCCCGCTTCTTCACCGGCTTCATCCCAAACCACAACACCACCCAAACCACCATGAGTAGTTCCCACAATCGCTCTGCCCACTCGGAAGCCTCGTGGGCACTCATCCATTCCCAAATCATCGTCCGTCCCTCGATTGGCCTGAGCCCCGCAGAACCGTTCTTCCGCGCCTGTCCTTGTGCGCTCAGATTGTATACGCTTCTCTCCTCGAAATTACCTCAGCGCCACGCGGCCTACAATTCGATCCAGATTCCACAGAAGTCCTGGAGCTAAAGGCCTTCCGCCGTCCTTGCTTAAACTTTTTTCGCCGCCAATTTGGCGGTTGCCGCAACCCTTCTTTGAGCCAATAATCCCCCTTATGAAAAAGAGCGTGCGCCCGCAACATCGTCCGCAGACTCGCGCGATTCATGCCGGCGAACCACCCCGCCACGGTGTCGGCGCTCCCGTGAGCTCCGCCATCGTCCGTTCTTCCACTTTTACGCTCTCTTCCACCGAGGAACTGAAACTGTGGGCGGAAGGCAAGAGCAAGGCCTTCATGTACACACGGGATGGGAATCCCACCCTGGTCATGGCCGCGAAAAAAATAGCCGCGCTCGAAGGCGCCGAAGACGCCGTTGTCACTTCCTCCGGCATGGCCGCCATTTCCAGCACCCTTCTCAGTTTCCTGAGCCACGGCGACGAATTGATTTCCACTGCCCAGGTGTACGGCGGTGCCTATCGCCTGATGCGCGATATCTTCCCCCGTTTCGGCATTACCGCCCGGCATGTCGAATCCTCCCTGGAGGGAATAGAGAAGCTGGTCTCTCGGCGCACCAGATGTCTCTATGTGGAAACGCCTACGAATCCGACTCTCTTCCTCGTAGATCTCCGTAAAGCCGCTGCCTTCGCGCGCAAACACCATCTCATCAGTATCGTCGACAATACTTTCGCAACGCCCATCCTGCAGAATCCCATCGCCCTTGGATTCGACCTCGTGATCCACAGCGTCACCAAAGGTCTCTCCGGCCATTCCGATCTTCTGGGCGGCGTCGTTGCGGGCGACTTGGAATACATCGCGCGCGTTCGTCACATGATCTCTAGTTTCGGCGGTTGCATGGATCCGGAGGTAGCGTTTCTCTTCATGCGCGGCGTCAAAACTCTCGGCGTGCGCCTGGCGCGCCAGTGCGAGACAGCTCTTCGCATCGCGAAATTCCTGGAAAAGCATCCCAAAGTTGCTCGAGTTCATTATCCCGGGCTCAAATCGCACCCCGATCACCTGCTCGCCAAGAAACAGATGCGTGGATTCGGCTCTATGCTGGCCTTCGATTTGAAGGGTGGTTTGCCCGCGGCAAGAGGATTTTGCGACCGCGTACAACTCTTTTTACTTGCGGCGAGCCTGGGTGGCGTCGAATCGCTGGTGATTCTTCCGATCTATGGTTCTCACTACAACATGACCAAGGAAGAATTGCGCCGGGCCGGTGTCCAGCCCGGGACCGTCCGCGTCTCGATCGGCTTGGAAGACGCGCAGGATCTCATCGACGACCTGAAGCAGGCACTTCGCTAATTGTGCGGCGATCTTTTTGTAGGTTAACCTGCTGGAACTTCCGCCGGAACTTCCCATTCTTCCTTCTCCGGCAGCATCGATTTCACAATGTCTTCCAGTTCGTGCGCGCTCTTCACTTGGTCGGGATAGTTGTGCGTCGACAACTCAAACGTCGAGCCGTAGCGAGAGCGCACTCCCTGTAACTCTTCCTGCAGCCGCATCGCGACTCGTTTTGCGTTCAGCGTGTCCGTCTCCGGCAGCACAATGCCGAACAGATCATCCGCTAGCCGGTAGATGGAGTCAGTCGGGCGCAGCTTCCGGGCCATCGCTTTTGCCGCATCGCTCAGCGCGGCATTCCGGTCGTTCAAGGAGGTCTTTGCACCTGGTTTTCCCTTGGCGATGACCAGCGACAAAGTCTTTTCCATCGATAATGCCCGCCGGAATTCCATGGTCAGACGGTCCCAGAAGTAGTTCTGGTCCGGCATGGACTTCAATACGTCGGTGCTCGCTTGAACTTGCAGCGCAACGTTTCGCTCGAGTTCGGCCAGTAGGTGTCCCTTCAGCTTGTTGAAAGTCCGCTGCCTGTCGAACAGGTACCCCACAAACAGCACGGTCAGCGCGCAGAATCCGAAGAATGCCACGCGCATCGTCCACTTGTTCCCCTCGGGGTGCACGAACACCAGTGGATACATGAACACGGCCAGACCGCTGGCCAGCACGATCACGAACACGGCGGAAAAGATTGTCAGTTGCAGGCCCCGTCGCTCGAGTCGATCGAGCTCTTGCCGATCTATTGTTGGCATCTCTCCAACCTCAATCCATAGTTTGACCGGACCCCGGTCGCCTGGAGCTAATGGAATGAAGCTAGCATCCGTTCTGCCTGCGCCCCCTGCAATAGCCCGGACGTACTCTGTTGTCAAAGTGATATGTGGGCTTAGGAACCTGCAAAACAGCCATTTAGAAGCCTCGCGTCGCTTCGTCAGGCCGATCTGAACCTAGGGCGTCGGGCCCCCCGTTCCGTACTCTGTCTGGTCCACGAACTCGGCGGCCAGTCCCTTGGCCCCCACCGCCCATCCTTTTCCACTAATAAACGTAACGGCGTTCAGCCCGGGAGAGTCGATGTGCACCCAGTGGACGCCGTCGCGACTCGTTTCCGCTCCGTTGGGCCCAACGGCCACAAACCCGGCATCGAATGTATCCACGCTGGATCGATATCCCGTGGGTCCTTCCGCAGCCAGTTGCCACGTCTTTCCTTCGTCCTTTGAATACGCCGCCGTTTTCTCCGCGCGGTTTGGGTCACTGTAGTCCCCGCCCATCACCACCACCGTCTCTCCCGCGCGCACAATCGAAAAAATTCCCTGCGACGGCTTACCGCTCAAAATCGGCGTCCCGCCGACCGTCCACGTCTGGCCGAGATCTGCCGAGTGGAACACCCGCGCTGCCGGCCCTCCGGTAGCAAAATAAAGCTCCGATTTTCCGTACAGCAAAAGGCTGGAATTACTTGCCGCAAACGCTCCCTCTTTCGGAACTGCCGAGGGCATGTGCTCGTCGGGGAGTTCCTTCCAGTGCATCCCGTCCGTCATCGACAGCACCACAAACTTGCCGTCCAGCGGATCGCTCAGGGCAAAGCAGTGCTTCTCGTCAGAGCACGCCAGGGCATCCAGAAAAAACGCTTTCCGCTTATCCTGGTACTGCAGTTCCCAGGTCTCCCCGCCATTCACCGATTTGTAGATCCGGGATAGTTCCCCCTCGCCACTGGACATGACGTACACCGTCTTCCCATCAAACGTCTGCACTCCTCGAAAGTCCAATTTCCCCGCGCCCGGAATGTGCAGCGCCTCCCAGGTTTTCCCGCTATCCGCGGAGCGCACAATCGCTCCCTGCGATCCCGTGGCCCACACCATCATGCTTCCACGGTGCACCACCACCGCCACCCCTCTCAGGTTTGCATCCACGCCGGTAGACTCTACCGACCACCAGGACGCGGTAGCCGCCGCTATCAGCAGGGAACAGGTCACACTCAAGCGCATGGCAGGGGAGTCTATCAGGATTTCGATGAACTTACTTCTTGGGGGCAGGGACGGTTGTGGAAACCATGGTACGCGCGTCGGGATGCTTCGGGGTCCAGTCCTCCGGCGGAAACGCTACGCGCCAGAAGGTCGGGCACGCCACGGAAAACTCCAGTCCTATTTCCGCTTTCCCGGAACGCACCGGACCGAGGAACACTACCTGGCACTCCTGCTCTTCCTGGGTGTGTTTGTGCTGCATGTGAACCCTGCTGCCACTGGTCAAACGTGCCTGCAACTGGACCAGCGCACCATGCGCGTTGATCGCAAGTGTGGCAGCTTCTTCTTCGAACTGTTTGCCTTGGGCGTCATTCCCGCGGATTCGCACCGCGACCTGCATCAATACCCGTTGGCTCCGTCGACGAGGACTTGCGTGACTGGGAGAATTCGGAGTTGTGGCCATGAGACCTCGTAGACCTCAATATACGCCTGGAGGTAGCAAAGTCGAGCGGCAAGGAACGCTTGCGTATACAAAAAGGATATGTGCAATTATCAAATCACGCAACTGACAAACTGTAAATCGCTTCCCGTCCGCACCTGTGCGGCGATTGCTTCTGGCCGCTTACGACCGCTGATCGATCGACAGGTAAGGCCGGGTGTCGTGTCCCAGATAGATCTGCCGTGGCCGTGCAATTTTCTGCTCCGAATCCAGCAGCATCTCTTCCCACTGCGCCACCCATCCGGACATCCGGGGAATCGCGAACAGCACCGGGAACATCGTCATCGGGAAGCCCATCGACTGGTAGATCAGCCCGGTATAGAAGTCCACATTCGGATACAGTTTGCGCTTGATGAAGTACTCGTCCTCGAGCGCAATCCGTTCGCACTCCAATGCTATTTCCAGCAAAGGGTTCTTGCCCATCAGATCAAACACTTCGTACGCAATCTTCTTGATGATTCGCGCCCGTGGATCGTAATTCTTATAAATACGGTGACCAAATCCCATCAAGCGCGTTTCGCCGGCCTTCACCCGCTTGATGAATTCCGGAACCTTGTCGACTGAGCCGATTTCCATCAGCATGCGCAGGGCCTCTTCGTTGGCCCCGCCGTGCAGTGGGCCGTAGAGAGCCGCCGTTGCCGCCGCCGACGCGCAGAATGGATCGACGTGCGAACTCCCCACACCGCGAATCGTATTCGCCGAGCAGTTCTGTTCGTGGTCCGCATGCAAAATGAACAGCACATCCAGCGCGTGCTCCAGGGTCGGGTTCGGCCGGTAGCGCGTCTCGCTCGTACGGAACAGCATGTTCAGGAAGTTGCCCGTGTAGCTCAGATCGTTGTCCGGGTACACATACGGCATTCCCAGCGTGTGCCGGTAGGAAAACGCCGCCAGCGTCGGCATCTTCCCGATCAGTCGGTGGGTCTGCTTCTTTCGTGATTCCACGTCGAAAATGTGTTTTGCATCCGGATAAAATGTGGACAGCGCCGCAATCGTCGATATCAGCATTCCCATCGGGTGGGCGTCGTAGTGGAACCCGTCGAGAAACTTCTTGATGCTTTCGTGAATATACGTGTGGTGCGTCACGTCGTACTGCCACCGCTTGAGCTGCGCTTCGTTCGGCAACTCCCCCTTCAGCAGCAGGTACGCTGTTTCCAGATACGTCGATTTCTCCGCCAGCTCTTCAATCGGGTAGCCGCGATACCGCAGGATGCCTTTATCTCCGTCGATGTAAGTAATCCGGCTCACGCACGAGGCGGTGTTGTTGAATGCCGGGTCGTAGCTCATCATCCCGAAATCGGCTTCTTCCACCTTGATCTTGCGGAAGTCGCTCGCGCGAATGGTGTCGTGTGTGATG
>Ga0181523_10004795_pt1 | contig 11506 bp, 4 predicted proteins | sample PEATcosm2014_Bin_43_FD_119752 | JGI IMG/M metagenome (GOLD analysis project Ga0181523, IMG submission 119752) | Peatland microbial communities from MTU Mesocosm Facility, Houghton, MI, USA - PEATcosm2014_Bin05_30_metaG | ecosystem: Environmental > Terrestrial > Soil > Wetlands > Peat | place... | reverse complement strand
TCTCATGACACCCCCGTCTCAGTACTGGACACTTTTGAAAAGGGCATTCCTGTTTCCATTATGCGCCCTGGTGGAGGTTCGCCAAGTTCCTATGCTGCCCGATAACGTCCGGTTTATCCGCAATCGCGAAGTGGTCTCGCGCCACATCGAAGGCGAACTCATTATCGTTCCCATTCGCCACGGGGTTGGTGACCTGAACTCTCTCTACACCTTGAATCCCGTCGGCTCCGTCCTCTGGGATTTCATGATGGAAGGACACACCGTTCCAGAGATGGTGCAGCGCATCTGCGACGAATTTGACGTTACGACAGCACAGGCCCAGGGTGACATTCGCAGTTTTCTGCATTCGTTGTTGGAAGAGAAGCTCATCCAGAAAGTAGCTTGAGGCTCCGCGGGCTTTCCGCAAGGAATTGCCCGTGACCGCTAACACAGAGGTTTTTTGATTTTGAAGGAAGAGAGAATTAGGTGCTACAGACCGCCACATACGGGGAGTTTTCCACGCAGATCCACAAGCGCCAGATGGGTCGCCGCGCTCCCGTGGAAGTATCCATTGAAGTAACGCATCGCTGCCCCCTCGAATGCCAGCACTGCTACAACAATCTCCCCATGCACGATTCCCAAGCCCGCCGCAGGGAAATGACCTTCGACGAGCACATCCACCTTCTCGATGAACTCGTCGATATGGGCTGCCTTTGGATCCTTTATACCGGCGGAGAAATTTTTGCCCGCAAGGATTTTCTCGATATTTACACCGAAGCAAAGAAACGTGGCTTCCTCATCACCCTCTTTACCAACGGCACGATGATCACGCCCAGAATCGCCGATCATCTCGTCGAATATCGTCCCTTTGCAGTGGAAATCACTCTCTATGGTGCCACGCGCGAAACCTACGAAGCCCTCACCCGGATTCCCGGCTCCTACGATCGCTGCATGAAGGGCATTCGTCTGCTCCGCGAACGCAATCTTCCTCTTAAGCTCAAGACCGTCCCCACCACCATCAATTTTCACGAAGTGTACGAAATGAAGCGCTTTGCCGAGCAGGACTTGGGCGTCGAATTCAAATTCGATCCGCTCGTCAATCCGCGAACCGATTGCTCGCAAAGCCCCTTGGCCGTGCGCCTTTCCCCGGAGCAAGTGGTCGCCATCGATTTTCGTGATCCCGTTCGTAAGGCGGAGTACAAAAAAATGGCGGAAGTCGAACAGGCCGCCATACCACAACCCCATGGCCCGGAAAAATACACTTGCGGAGGGGGCCAGAATGGTTGCGCCGTTGATCCGCAAGGGCAATTGACCATTTGCGTGATCTCCCACCGCGATGGCTACAACCTCCGCGAAGGCAGCTTTGCGGAGGGCTGGAACGGCAAGCTGCAGAACATTCGCGAGTCCAAACGCGAACGGCAGACTATCTGCACCCATTGCCGCCTGCAATCCCTCTGCAGCATGTGCCCCGCGAACGGCGAACTCGAAAGCGGTGACGCGGAAACTCCTGTCGAGTTTCTTTGTCAGGTTGCTCACTTGCGTGCCTACACGCTCGGAATCGATGTCCCCGCGCATGGCGATTGCCCTTGTTGTACCCGCGGTATCCACCACGAGCAATTAAAGAATTCCGCCCAGCGGCTCCAAACGGAGTTGCCCAAGTTTGAAAACATCGTTCCGCTTTTTCCTTCGAACACCCCACTCCCCGTTCTCGGCCAAAAGGGAGGCTGTTCTTCCGGTGGTTGTTCCTCCTGCGGGACGCACCAAGGGTAAGAGTCGCGAAAGAGGCAAGACGCGGACATGAACGAAACGCCGAAATCAGCAAATCTCGGGAAGGCCCCGTACCAACCGCCGCAGGTTGTACGTGTCTCTCTTCGCCCGGAAGAAGCCGTGCTCGGCCATTGTAAAACCAGCGGCTCAGCAGGACCGGCGCACGGTGGATGCAAAAGCGTCCTCTCTTGCCGAAGCCAGGGATCGTGAGCTGTCCAGAGACCGGAGATTGCAAAGTGTCTTCACTACTTGAAAACCCACAACCCGCGCTTTCCACGGCCACCCGCGTTGCCCTCGAAATTGGCGGTTTGTCGTTTGGCATGTGGTGCGAGCCCGGCATGCCTGTGGCCATCGACAAGGAACACAATCCGTTTCTGTTGCCTTCTGGCTTCCGCAATCCCTCTGATATTGAACTCGAAGCCTACTTTGTCAATTCGTTGGAAGCTCCCAGCAGTGCGCCTTCGTTTGTCTCCGGCGGACTCTGGTCCGCTTTTGTCGGCCCCTTTGGCACCACGTTCTATTTTTCCAGTCCTACACTCGGCTCTTCTCCCTACAAAGCGGCCTGGTTCGACAAGAAGTTTCAACGCGGTCATATCGTTCTCAAGCGCGCCATCTATGATTCCGATGCCCCGGTGTGTCCGCTCGAATATCCCATCGACGAATTGGTCATGATGCATCGTCTCGCCCTTGGCGAAGGCGTGGAGGTTCACGCACTCGGTCTCGCCGACAAAGATGGCAGCGGCTACCTGTTCCTGGGACACTCTGGCGCAGGAAAGAGCACAACCGCCCGCCTGTGGACGGCGCAGCCCGGCGCAAAACTTCTCAGCGACGATCGCATCATCATTCGCAAGCAGGACAACACCTTCTGGATGTACGGCACACCATGGCACGGCGATGCCGGTGTGTCTTCTCAGGGCAAAGTCGCGCTCTCCGCGATTTTTCTCCTCGAACAGGCACCTAACAATCAGTTGTTGCCTATGGCCCCTGCTCAAGCCGCCGCGGAACTCTTCGCCCGCGCCTTTGTCCCGCATTACCTCCGGGACGGTATTCAGTTCAGTTTGAATTTCCTGGAAGAACTCACTCGTTCGATTCCATGTTCGATTTTCCGTTTTGCTCCGACGGGAAGCGCAGTGGAGGCTATTCGCCATGCCCGTACGTGAGGTTCAGCACCGTAAGGATTCGCGGCTCTTCGCTCAATTGTGTTCGACGCTTCTTCGCAAAGGCCACAGCGTGCAATTCAGCGTGCATGGCGAGAGTATGCGCCCCAACATCCTTGATGGCGACTCAGTCCTCGTCGCTCCCACGGCAACTCGTGATCTGCGTCAAGGCGACATCGCCCTCGTTGAAAATCCGGATGGTTTGCGCCTTCACCGCGTGGTCTCATTTCCTTCCTCAGGCACCGTCATTACCCGCAGCGATTCCGCCATCGATTCGGACCCGTCCGCTTCTCACGTTTTCGGGAAAGTGGTTGTTCTGCAGCAAAGCTCTGGCAAGCAATCTCTCACTCCGCTCCGGACTCGCTTCGTTCATCCCGTGCGCACCATGCTTCATCGCCTGCGCTCCGCGACAATCCTGCGACTTCGCCGCGCCGCCTTTTTTCTCTCTGGACTTCTCGCCCTCTCTCTTTTGTGCGCCACATTCCTAGCCCCTGGTGCCCATTCCCAAACTGCCGACCTCCAGCTCACGCAAGCCGCTCCTGCCACCGCCGTTGCGGCAGGTACCACGTTCACCTACACAGAGGTCGTGAAAAACAACACTTCAACCGCCACCGTTGCCACCGGCACCATAACCGTCTACATGCAAACCCCGCCCAACACCACCTATCAAAGTAACGCAGGTGCCAATTGGGCCTGCACCAATGGCACAGGTGGCGCCCTCGCTGCGAATTACACCGGCCCCCTCATCTGCACTTACAACAACACGCTAGCCAGCGGCGCCACTGCCAGCACCCTCACCTTTACTATGCTGGTCAACGCTGGTACCGCCTCCGGCACGACCATCCAAAGCTCCGCAACCGTCACGAATTCCACCGATCAGGACACTGTCCCGTCCAATAACACCAGCGTTACCTCCATCATCGTTGAGCCTACGACAACCTCTGACCTCTCCGTCTCGATGTCCGTTGCTCCAACCCCTGTCTTCGTTTCCTCCAATTTCTCCTATACGATTACGATCCGAAATCTTGGGCAGGCCTCCGCTCCCATCACCACTGGAGTCCTGACGGATACTCTTCCCGCTGGCGTCACGTTTGTCTCTTCTACTCCCTCTGCCGGCTGGTCCTGCTCTGGCACCTCAACCGTTTCTTGCAATATCACCGCCGCCATGGCCATGGGTTCCACAGCCACCATCACCATTACTGTCACCGCTCCTTCCAGTGCCACCACCCTCACCAACACCGCCACCGCTTCTCTCGCCGGCGATCCAAACTCCGCCAACAATTCCGCCACTGCCTACACTGTCGTTCAGCCGCTCGCCTGCGCCACTCCCGGTCGCGATGGTGCGCCCGGCTCTATCACCGGCATTGTCAACGCCTACTACCCGCCTTCTGCCAGCGGCACTCTTGCCTCTGCTTCTACTTCCGTTGCGCTAGGTGTGGCTGCCCCGGGTGGTGCACAAAAAGCCATCGCTGCCGGTGATCTCCTGCTCATCATCCAGATGCAGGACGCCTCCATCAACGACACCAATACAAGTTCGTATGGTGACGGCCTGCCCGGTGATCCAGGCTCCGGTTCGACCAGTCTCGGCAGCTCCGGCCTCTTTGAGTTCGTTACCGCCACGAACGCCGTTGGCACAGGTGGTGGCACTCTCACATTCACCGGCACTGGCCCCACCGGCGGCTTACTCAATAGCTATTCCTACGTCGTTGCACCTTCCGCCTCGCTGGGGACGGCCACGGCTGCAACTTGGGCGGGCAATGTCGCAACATTTACTTTCCCCGCTCCATTACCTGCAAACCTGATCCCAAATGTTCTGCTGACGACAACTGGTTTTGCACCTGCGGGCTACAATCTCACGGCACCTATCGCGACGGTGAACGTTGCAACAGGTGTGATCACTGTTGCTCTGACAACAAACCCGGGCGCGGTAACTGCCAAGGGAACCGGTTCCGTCTCCACGGGCGGTCAGCAAACCTATCAAGTCATTCGCGTTCCCCAATACACCTCCGCGACTCTCAGCTCCGGCCTTGTTCCTTTGGCTTGGAATGGTTCCGTCGGTGGCGTTCTTGCTATCGACGTCTCCTCGCAACTTACTCTCGCCGGCACAGTCACTCTCGATGCTCTCGGCTTCCGTGGTGGTGGAGGCCGTATCCTTACCGGAGGCGCTGGCGCGCTCACGGATTACGTCACACTTGCTACGGTTGCCACCAACGCCTCCAAGGGCGAGGGCATCGCCGGTACTCCCCGCTATTTGGCCCCGGCCACTATTACAGACACTACAACGGCCACGGACACCACTGGCGGCACTCCTCCGGATACTCTTCCCGGCGGCAGCTACGCGCGCGGCGCTCCGGGCAACGCCGGCGGCGGTGGTACCGACGGCGCTCCTGCTTCCAATAGCGAAAACTCGGGCGGTGGCGCAGGCGGCAACGGCGGCACGGGCGGACAGGGTGGCTATGGCTGGGACAGCATGGCCGCTACGAATTCCACCGACGGTGGTTTCGGCGGCGTGGCATTCCCCGCTTCCACCAGCGCCCTTGTGATGGGCGGCGGCGGCGGCGCGGGCACCACTAACGACGGCTCGTATTACACCCTCCCCGCTGGCCCAGGCAACGCCGATTGCGGTGCAGATTGCACCGGCATCTACAGCAGCGGCGGTGCGGGAGGTGCCATCGCCATCATTCATGCCGGCAGCGTCACCGGCACTGGAACCATCACTTCTAACGGTCAATCCACTCTGAGCACGGAGAACGACAGCACGGGCGGTGGCGGCGCTGGTGGCTCGATCCTCGTCTTCGCCAACACTGGCGGCTTGAGCGGCCTCACCGTCGCCGCCAATGGCGGCACTGGCGGCAACGCCTGGCCCGCTGAGGCCCCCGGTGGTTTTCCTGGCCAGCGCCATGGCCCCGGTGGCGGCGGGGGCGGCGGCGTCATTTTCCTATCTGCAGCACCGGCCAGTTCCAGCGTCGCTGGTGGCAGCAACGGTAATACAGACACGGTTCAGGATTCCTACGGCGCCACTCCCGGTCAAACTGGTCTGGTAGTGACCACAGATGTCATCACTGAAACTCCCGGCACGCAATCCGGCGCTTACTGTGCTTCCGCCGATCTTTCCGTCACAAACACCGGCTCTCCTGCAGTCGTCGCCCCCGGCGGCACCATCACCTACACCCAAGTTGTCACCAATAACGGCCCGCTCGATGCCGTCAATGCCGTTTTCACAGAGACGCTGCCGGTCAACACCACGCTTTTCCAAACTTTCGTTCCGCCTGCTGGTTGGACCTGCAACACTATTGCCGTTGGGTCCACCGGCACCCTCACCTGCACGAATCCGGATGTCGCTGACCTCGCTTCTTCTACGTTCAGCCCGGTCGTCCAGGTCGCCGCAGCTACTGCCAGCGGCACCGAAATCGTGGATGTTGCCAACATCACATCCGCCACCAACGACCCCAACCTCGCCAACAACACCGCAATCGCCATCACCGCCGTCGGCGCCGCGGGAACCGCCGATTTGGCCATCACCAACGTACTCACGTCTCCCACCGTTCCCACTGTCGTCGCGGGGTCCACCGCCACCCTCACGGCCGTCATCAGCGATCAAGGCCCATCCGCTTCCGCCAATGCGCAGTTCACAGAGACCATTCCTACCGGCACTACCCTCGCCTCCCTCACCTGTCCCGCCGGCTGGTCCACCTACCCACCCGCTAGCTCGCAAAGCGGTTTTACCGGTACCGTTAGCTGTCTGGACTCCTCTCCACTTGCTTCCGGTTCATCTAGCCCCGCGATCACCGTCGTCCTCAATGTCCTCAGCACCGACACGACGGGCTCCCTGATTACCTCCACCGATTTCGTTTCCTCTTCCACTCCCGACCCCAACTATTCCAACAACACAGCTTCGGCTAGCTTCACGGTTGCCGCCAGTTCCACGCAGGCCGATCTCGCTGTCACCGCTTCCGCCTCGCCCAATCCTGTCACTCAGGCCAACAATGTCACCTTCACCGAAACCGTCACCAACAACGGCCCCGCCACCGAAACCAACGCCACGTTTACTGTCACCATCCCCGCCAACACCACGCTCTCTTCTAATTCTCTTATTCCTACTGGCTTTACTGTGCCTGCTGGTTGGTCTTGCAACACCATCTCTATCGGTTCCACCGGCACTTTCACTTGTACCCTCACCGGGACTCTTGCAGCGGGTGCCTCCGCCAATTTCCCTCTCCTCGTTAAAGTAAATGCCGGAGTTGCTTCCGGCACCGTCATTTCCGCTACTCCCTCGGTCTCTAGCACCGTTGGCGACCCAAATCTTTCAAACAATTCCGCCACCGCCTCCACCGTCGTCGGTTTGCCTACACAGTCCAGCGTCAGCATCACCAAGACCGCTTCTCCTGAACCGGTCAACCAAGGTCTCATCCTTAGCTACACCATCACCGTCTCCAACGGCGGTCCCGCTGCTGCCACCGGCACCTTCACGGTCACCGACATCCTTCCTCCTGAAGTTACATATATCGCCAACTCTTACTCCACAAACGCACCCGGTGGCTCTTGCTCTGGTACGACTACGGTGACGTGCACCATCCCTAACGGGCTTCCCGTCGGCTCCACTGTCGTCATCAACATCAACGTCACCGCCACAACCTTTAGCGCCGCTAGCCTCTCCACCAACACCGCCACCCTCACCACTACCACTACGGTTCCCAATGCGTCCACTTCCTTGGGGCCTATCACGGCCGCAACCTGGGCGGGCGGCGTCGCTTCGTTTACGTTCTCCGCACCTTTGCCTGCCAGCTTGACAACCTCCTCAACACTCACAACTACTGGCTTTACTCCGGCCGGCTATAACGTTTCGAACTTGGCAATCCAGTCCATTAACACCACCACAGGAGTGGTCACTGTCAATTTGGCAACCAATCCCGGCACCGCCACCACACTCGGTGGCGGCTCTGCGTACATCCCTTACCCGCTTATCGCCACTTCTATCTCCACCATCCAATCTCCCACCGCCGTGGACATTTCTTCCTTCCATGCCTTCTCCCAGTCCGACGGCTCCGTCATCCTCGAGTGGCACACCAACGAAGAATCCCGCAACCTCGGCTTCCATCTCTATCGCGAGGATGCCTCCGGCCGCACCCGCATTGATCCCTCCATCATCGCCGGGTCTGCTCTCCGTCTTCGCGGTGGCCGGCCCCAGCACGCCGCCAAGACGTACAGTTGGATCGACCACCAACCTTCCCGCGATGCCGCTTACTGGATTGAAGATGTGGACGTCAATGGCTCGCGTAGTCTCCACGGCCCTGCCTATCCCGAATCCGCCGCCGGATCGTCCGCCTCTCAAGCGCCGTCTCAGCCCTCGCCCCTTCTAAGCGAACTTCATGCTTCCCCCCGTTCTCTCTCGACGACCAGTCCCATGGTGTTGCTCCAGGCTCCGCGGCCCGTTCTCCCCGTCTATCCTCCTGTTCTGTCGAACTCTAGCCTCGCCGAGCACCCCGCGGTCAAAATCGCGGTTGACCACGAAGGCTGGTACCGCGTCTCCCTCTCTCAGCTTTCTGCCGCCGGCCTCGCTCAAGGTACCGATCCGCGCACTCTTCATCTCTACGCCGAAGGCGTAGAACAGCCACTTCTCCTTACCGCCGACACGACCTCTTCTCCATCTCTTGGCCCCGACATCGAATTCTACGGCACCGGCATTGATACGCCATTTTCCGCTGATCGCGTCTACTGGCTGATCAGTGAGAATCACTCGCCCAAGCGCATCCTCTCGGTTCCCTCGCCTTCCTCCGGAAGCGCCGCTCCGTCAAGTTTCCCCTTCACCGTCCTTCGTGAAGACCGCTACACCTACTTCGCCGCGCTGCTCAATGGCGAAAACAACGATAATTTCTTTGGCGCAATCATCACTTCGGATCCCACCGATCAAACTCTTGCCGTCGCGCACCTCGACCCAACTTCACCTTTGCCGATTTCCGTGGACCTTACTCTGCAAGGCGCCACTGATGCCCAGGAACATCGCATCGCTGTTCAATTCAATGGCGCAACTATTGGTGAAATGGACTTCTACGGACAGATCCTCGCGCAGCAGTCTTTCCCGGTCGAGGCCTCGTTGCTCCAAAACGGCACCAACACTGTCACCCTCACCGCTCTGAACGGCGACAACGACGTCAACGTCGTGCAATCCATCGCTCTCCATTACCCCCACACTTATGCTGTCGACTCCGACTGGCTCCGCGCCACCGCCTCGTCCGGCTCACAACTCCTCATCACCGGCTTCGCCAACCCCCGCATCCACGTGTTTGATATCACCGATCCGCTCAATATCTCCGAGCTTTCGGCTAAGGTCTCCCTCCAATCGGGCGCTTACTCTGCTGCCTTCGCGCTTTCCACCGGCGGGCCCGCCGTTCGCACCATTCTCTCCTTTGCCGAGGATGCCATTTCCGCGCCTGTCTCTCTCTCCCCGCACGTTCCCGCTTTCCTGGCCGAGCTGCGTGCCGGCTCCGACGTCGTCATCATCTCGTATCCCGATTTCGTCCCCAGCCTCGCGCCTCTTGTGAGCTTGCGCGAAACCCAGGGCCATCATGTCTCGCTCGTTACCACCGACCAGATTTTCGACGAATTTAATTACGGCGAACGCAGCCCCTTTGCTATCCGCGGCTTCCTGCAGGAAGCCGCCTCCGTTTGGCAGCGCAAGCCGCAGTCCATCCTGCTTTTCGGCAACGCCTCGCTCGATCCGCGCGATTACCTGGGATACGGCTATCTCGATTTCGTCCCCACCCGCATGATCGAAACCGCCGCCTTCAAAACCGCCTCCGACGATTGGTTTACGGACTTTACTCAGACTGGCTTTGCCACCATCCCAACCGGGCGCTTGACCGTGCAATCCTCCGCCGATGCCGATCTCGTCGTTTCCAAAATCGTTGCCTACGAGAATGGCAGCTCTGCCGGTGCTTGGGATTCACAAGGTTTGCTGGTTGCCGATCAGAACGCCGACTCCAATTTCACCGCCGCCACAAACTCGGCGGCCGCCACCCTGCCCACTACTTTGCAGGTTTCAGAGATTCTTGCCGATACTCTTGATGCCTCCACCGCCCGTTCCCAGATTCTCACCGCTCTCAATAATGGCGCGCTTCTCGTCGATTACAGTGGCCACGGCGCCCAACAGCAATGGTCCTTCTCCGATCTCTTTGACATCAACGATGCCGCCGCCCTTTCCAACGGCGGACGTCTCCCCATCTATCTCCTCATGGACTGCCTCAATGGGTTCTTCCAGGATCCTTCCGCCACTAGCCTCGCCGATTCTCTTCTTCTTGCCCCCAATGGCGGCGCGGTTGCTGTCTGGGCCTCTTCCGGGTTCACCGAGGAGGCGCCGCAGTCTTCCATGAATCTGGCATTCCTGCATGCCTTCGCCAGCAATCCGAGCCTTCCGATTGGCCAACTCATCCTCCAGGCAAAGTCCGGCACCACCGACATTGATGTTCGCCGTACTTGGATCCTTTTTGGCGACCCCGCCATGAAATTCCAGTTCGCGCCCACGGCTTCTGGCACGCAAACATCCACGCCTGTCCGGCACCCAGTAACGGTTCCAGTTAGCAATCGCCCCTGTGTCTCTGATTCTGCTTGTTCGAAGGAGAAACAACGTCAATGAGCATCACTTCCCGGTTTTTCCTGGCCGCCGCTTTGATTTTCTCATGCGCAACCGTGTCCGCATTCGCGCAAACGCCAGCTCCATCAAATCCTGCTCTGGGTCTTGTCGCCAGATCCGTCTCCGCGCATCTCGGCAATGCCGCTGCCTCGGAAGGAGCCACGGTCTATTCGGGTGACTACCTTTCAACCGAGGATTCCGGTTCCTTGCTTGTTCGCGTGGGCGCGCTTTCCCTCGAGCTCCAAGCCTCCTCGGCCGCGCACATCTATCGCGCTCCTTACGGCGCAGTTGTTGAGCTGAATCACGGCACGGTCATCTACACCACGCCTGGCGGCCACGAAAACATTGTCATCGTTGCTTCCGATGTGCGCGTCACTCCCGAACTCTCGCTCGCCGATCTGGGTCGTGTTTCGATGGATGATCCCTGCAACATCACCGTCTACAGCCAACGCGGTCAGGTCAATGTTCAGGTAGGTTCCGAATCACGCCAAGTCGAAGAAGGCAAAGCTTACCGCGTCCATGCGATAAACGAGCTCAGTTACCGTGAATATCTCTCTCCTGATGCCAGCGATTACCACAAATACCACGACCATCGCCCTTGCGCGCCACTCGAGATGGTAAAAGGGAAACCTCCCATTGCCCCTGGACAGAGCCGCTTCCTCTACGTCGCCGCAGGAGTCGCGACGGGCATGACCGTGTGGGGCGTTGCCAAGGCTGTCGAAAGCCCCACTCGCCCTTGATCACAAATTCACGTTTTTGTTTTTGTAGGGGTCGAGTACTGCTCGACCCGATCGCGGCTACCTGTAGAATTACCCGTCATCCCGAACGGAGTCTGCGAAGTGAGGGATCCCTCTTCCCGTTTTGAGGCCGCATCACTTCTACCGGGCTCGCCACTCTTAGCGGCCCTTTAAACCAATCTCATCGTCAATTGTGTCCGCCGGAAATCTCTCGCACAATCGATCCCACGAAATTT
>Ga0181523_10004793_pt1 | contig 11512 bp, 6 predicted proteins | sample PEATcosm2014_Bin_43_FD_119752 | JGI IMG/M metagenome (GOLD analysis project Ga0181523, IMG submission 119752) | Peatland microbial communities from MTU Mesocosm Facility, Houghton, MI, USA - PEATcosm2014_Bin05_30_metaG | ecosystem: Environmental > Terrestrial > Soil > Wetlands > Peat | place... | reverse complement strand
TCCGCACCCGTGACGCGCTCTGGGATCAGTTCGGCCAATTCCTAGCCAGCTTCTCGCCTAAGGAGTGCGCCAACTATTTCGCCTCTTCCGGATATGTATACACTTAAATTGAAAATGCTCTAGTCGTACCTTCTCTCGATATTCCGGACGTGTGGTCGGCAGTGGGAAAGAAATCCGGAAGCCCTCTCTTCTTCCCTCGTGATCCATAGACGGGCTTCTGGGAAGCCAATCCGAGCCCGATTGGTCGGCAACTCGGAGGTAAACTTCCTAACAGCCTCTAGGCTTCGCGTGCGAAGGATGCGCTGAATCACCATCTCCGGTACGCCTAGCCGGTACAGATTGCTCCCGAGCCCCCGCCGTGCAGCGTGCCAGCCGTGCCATTCGGGATAGCGCGCATCCCGCTTGTATGGGTGATCTGCCACCGCGCCGCTTCGCCCCTTCGGCAGAATTCGCAGCGTACAGGTCTGCGGCCATCCAAGACGAGAGGAATGCGACTTGGAGAACGTGATGTTATCGATTTGAGCAACTAGAGGGGGTCTTCACTCCTGCGATAACTATCCAGCCGTTGTCGGCGCCAGGATGAGTCGCGCAGTGGAGGTCGTGCACGCCTGCAACCCACAACCCTTGCGTGAGGTAGCCTTGTCCGTAGGCAAACACTTGATCGTTTGGCGAGGCGGTCACAACACCGTCAAGATCATCGTTCGTGACGACCTGGACGTTGACGCTCTGTCCGTTCGGTAGCTGGACCGCTAACGTTGTCACATGATGGCTGCCATGTGGTCCGCCGTGCTGAACACGTGATTTCTGCGTGGCAATGCCGCACACCATGATGTTGTCCACGTCCCGAGTTGTATGCGAGGCGATCAGGTTGGAGAGGCCTTGATTGACTGCGGGCGTGCAGGCTGCAGGCACAGGAACATCCTTCGCCGCGAAGGCTGCAGCAGTAGACAAATACATGAACACCATGAAGAGCAGCGATCTGACAGGCATCAACCCTCGCACCTCAATTTCTCCTTCCTTGAAAGGGTGGACGTCCCCTATGCCTCAAACCGACGCGGGGGGAGTCGAGGGGCCGGCGTCATCAGCATCCCAGTCGATACGAGCCGCGTTGGTGCGATCCAGGACCTGCGCTCCACGGGTCCGGCCAAAGTAGGTCCAAGCCCATTCGAAGAAAGACTCGAGGCGGGCCCGGTTCGTGTCCAAAAGAGAAGCGTGGACACCAAGCCAGGCGGCGAAGCCGATGACACCTTCCAACTCGTGGCGCTTTTTGCCCACCTCGGCCACCGCTGCATTACGGCCAATCATGGCCATGATGCCTTTGTCGAAGTATTCGAATGGCTGGCGCGGCTGTCCTGCGATTTCTGCCAATATATTCTTCGCGCACCATTTCCCGCTTTGCTGCGCGACCGAAGCCAATTGCGGCAACGCCTCTCCGTCGGAATCGACGATATTCGCGAAATCTCCCAGCGCGTAGACGCCAAGAAAACCCGTCACGCTGAAATCCGGCTGCACCGCAATGCGGCCACCCCTTCCGCTTGGGAGTCCTACGTTGTCAGACAAGCCGGCTGCCTTGAGTCCCCCGGCCCATATCGTGGTATGAGTGGGGATCTTCCTGCCGTCGGATAGCGAGACATGACCGGGCCCCACTTCGCTCACCCCGAGACCCAGCAGCAATTGCACACCACGATCCTGAAGCTGGGTCTGTGCGTACGTCTGAGATTCCTTCGAGAAGGCGGCCAGCACGGCGTGACCGTGGTCAATCAGGTAGATCTTCGCCTGCTTGACTGCCAGATCCTGATACTCCGGCGGCAGCGCCCCGTTGAGCATGTCAGTGAGGGCGCCTGCCATTTCCGTGCCCGTCGGGCCACTCCCCACAATCACGAAGTTCAGCGCCCCTTTCTCGATGAGCCCAGGGTCGCGGTCTGCCGACTCGAAAACTGCGAGGATTCGGGAGCGGAGTACTTCCGCCTGTCGCAGCGAGTAAAGGGGAAAAGCATATTTATCGGCTCCCGGCGTGCCGAAGAAGTTCGGCTGCGAACCGGCCGCAAGCACCAGGAAATCACCCTGGTAGGTCTCTCCCTGGGCTGTACGAACCGTGCGAGTCACCGGATCTATGGCATTGGCCTCCACCATCTTCACGTCTACATTGGGGTGTCGATCGAGGAGTTTCCGCAGCATGAACGCCACGTCGCACGCTCCCAACTCGGCGGTAGCAAGCTGGTAGAGCAAGGGTTGGAACTGGTGGTAATTATTTCGATCGAGCAACGTCACTCGGATGTCTGGGCTCGCGCCCAACCTGCGGGCGCAACTGAGACCTGCGAATCCGCCGCCAACGATGACCACGTGCTTCAAGGTCTGGGCTCCTTAAGTTTTAGGGTGACGAGAGTATCTCACATCCCCGATCGGCGGACCGTAAGTTTCGCGCCGCGACGATCAGCCCTGCAATCGATATCCCGCACGAGGCTGAAGCAGTTTCGCCACTACCCCAGTCCATCCAGTTTGGTGCGAGGCTCCCACTCCGCGCCCCGTGTCGCCTTCGAAGTATTCGTAGAAATTAAGATAGTCGCGAAAATGCGGGTCTTGCTGAAATTTCGGATAAAGGGCATTCACTTGGCGCAGACCCTTATCATTCTTCAGGAATATTCCCGAAAGCCGATTGCTGATTTGCTCGGCAACCTTGTCGATAGTCACAAATTGACCGGAGCCGGTTGGGCACTCGATCTTGAAGTCGTCTCCATAGTAATGATGAAACTTCTGGAGCGACTCGATAATGAGGAAGTTCACCGGAAACCAGATTGGACCACGCCAGTTCGAATTGCCGCCGAACAACCGCGAGCGGGATTCCGCAGGTTCGTAGTCAACACTTAACGGAGTGCCGTTGAACCAAAAAATGTACGGATGCTCTAGATGATAGCGCGACACCGCCCGGACGCCATAGTCGGAGAAAAACTCGGCCGGATCCAGCATCCGCTTCAAGAGCGCCTTCATGCGATGCCCTCGCAGCAGCGATAATAGTCTGCGCTCTCCCATCCCCGGTTCATACCATCGCGAAACCAATTTAGCCAGGTCAGGACGATGGTCCAGAAACCACTCCATCCTCGCCCTGAAATTGGGAACCTTGGCCAGCACATCAGGCTCCAAGGTTGTAACAGCGAACAGAGGAATAAGTCCAACCATCGACCGGACTTTGAGCGGCACGTCTTCGCCATTGGGTAAATTCAACAGGGAATAATAGAAGCCATCTTCTTCGTCCCACATCCCAACACCCCGGTCCCCCATCTCGGCGATAGCCTTGGCAATGTAGAGGAAGTGCTCGAGGAACTTGATGGCCATGTCTTCATAAGCGCTGTTGTGTTGGGCCAATTCGAGGGCAATCGTTAACAGGTTGAGCGCATACATGGCCATCCAACTGGTTCCGTCAGACTGGCTGATATGTCCTCCCGTAGGCAAAGGCGCATCGCGATTAAAGCAGCCGATGTTATCGAGCCCCAGAAACCCGCCTTGGAACAAGTTGCGTCCATCCGCGTCCTTCTGGTTCACCCACCAGGTGAAAGTCAGCAGCATTTTCTGAAAAACGCGTTCCAGAAAAGCCAGATCGCCGGGGTCGTCCGGATCTTGCCGCCGCCTCTGGTTGCGGTCGATTTGAAATACGCGCCAGGCGGCCCAAGCATGGACCGGCGGATTTGAATCTCCGAAGTTCCACTCGTAAGCAGGGAGCTGGCCAGTCGGGCGCATGTACCAGTCATGGGTCAGGAGTAGCAATTGATGCTTGGCAAACTCCGCATCGATGAGCGCCAGCGTAACCGCGTGAAATGCCAAGTCCCAGGCAGCGAACCAGGGATATTCCCACTTGTCGGGCATGGACAAGACTGTGCAACTATCAAAATGGGCCCAATCCGAATTCCTGCAGCGTCGACGGGCCTGTGGCGGCGCGGGATAAGCTGGATCGCCTTGCAGCCACCGGTGAACGTCATACGTGTAAAACTGCTTGCTCCACAGCATTCCCGCCAAGGCTTGCCGTTGTACTAGTCGCGCGTCTTCATGATCCAGTCCCTTCTGCAACTGGTCGTAGAATTCGTCGGCCTCTTTGCGGCGGATTGCAACCGTGCTGTCGAAGCCTGCGAAGGGCTCCCCTTGCTGCGTGGCTGACAGCCGCAGCCTGAAGCGCGCTTCTTCTCCCGCTTGGACTGTGGCCGTGAAATGCGCCGCTGCCTTAGTGCCTTCCTGCACAGGGTTCACCGCCGCCAAATTATGTCCAACGAGATACTCGTGGAATGCGTCTTTATAGAATCCTTTTCGCTCTTGGCCATACAGCAGCACAACATTGGTTTCGTTGTCGCAAAACAGCGGCTCATGAGTCCCCTCGACATAGAGGTTGTATGTCCCCAGAGTAGGGTGCGTAGCCACAAGAACGCCGTCTGCACCGGCTTTGATTTGCGGCTTGTCTGGCGACGCGTCCCACGACCACGCATTCCGAAACCAGAGCTGCGGCAGGATGTGCAGCTCGGCTGCCTCCGGTCCACGATTCTGAATCGTGAACTGGACCAGGACGTCGTCGGGCGCGGCCTTAGCGTATTCGACAAAAACATCCCAATACCGATCGCCGTCGAAGACGCCCGTGTCAATTAGCTCGAATTCATTGTCTTGCAAACCACGCGTCCGGTTTTCCTCCAGTAGACGCGCGTAGGGGAACTCGCCTTGCGGGTACTTGTACAGCATCTTCAGGTAGGAATGGGTTGGCGTCGAGTCAAGGTAGTAATAACACTCTTTGACGTCCTCCCCATGGTTGCCCTCGCCATTGGTCAAGCCAAAGAGCCGCTCTTTCAGGATAGGATCCTTGCCATTCCATAAACCCAGTGCGAAACAAAGCATCTGCTTGTCGTCGCTAATTCCCGCCAGTCCGTCTTCACCCCAACGATAGGCTCGGCTACGAGCGTGGTCATGCGGAAAATAGTTCCATGCATCTCCATTTGCGGAGTAATCCTCACGCACAGTTCCCCATTGCCGTTCGCTGAGGTACGGACCCCACAGTTTCCATAAAGGAGAACCCTTCAGGCGCTGCTCTTCCGCGGTCACAAAACCTCCCTGCAAGGCTCTCGGATGATCGCAGCCTTGTAACCCATTTCGACTGAGAAAGAAAGAAACAGTACCGCACCCCACTGGGATACGTCCAACAGTTTCGTTCGACTGCTGTCTCTATTGCTTCTCACGACGGATATAGGTCATGGTGTGGTGCGTAAGGAGGCGACCGTCGAGGTCGCGGCAGTCGGCGGTTCCGAACACAAGGCGCGAGCCGGATTTCATGACAGTGCCAGTGCAGCGAAAGTTCTGAACGCCGACGAGGGCAGAGACGAAGTTCGTCTTCAGTTCAACCGTAACGGTAGAACTGGCGTCGGAGCCGAGAGCGCTGATGATGGCGATCCACATGGCGACATCGGCGGCGGCCATGAAGATGGGTCCACTGACGATTGCGTCAGGTCGCAGGAAGCTGGCATTACCGGGACAGTAAAGCGTGCAGGTGCCGGCCTCGGCAGATTCAAGCCGGAAGCCGTATTGCTGAACGAAGGGTGCTCTGTCCAGCACAGATTGCAGTTCGGCGAGGGACATTGTGCTCCGGAGGTGAGGGATGCACGGTGATGTTAAACGATCAGCGAGCGTTCGCGATAGAAGCTGCCGGCGGCAGTTCCTCAGTCATCCTGACATCACGCGGCGGAAGCGGGACGACTTTTGAAGTTTTCTTGCCGGTCGGGGGTCTGTCTTCGTCCGCCATTGAGCCTGTAGGCGAGTGAGTTGCGACCGGGCAGCAGGTTCTCATTTTTCCCACACATACAATTTCCGGAGCGATTGGCGCAACCTGCAACAAGGCGGCCCTTGCAGGCCGCCTTTAGACAAGTAGGTTGCACGTTGAGTGGACGTGTTTAGAACACCAATTTGCCCTGGAACTGAACGATGCGTCCCGAAGGCAGACCGGTGAAGAATGCTCCGTAGGGGCCGGTTGGCGGCGCCGTGGTCTGGAGCACTTGGCCAAAGTTCCCCGCGCCAAAAGCATTCACTGGCGAGGCGAAATTCGGGTGGTTGAACACGTTGTAGAGGTTCGCGCCCAGTCCGAACGACATCTTTTCCGTCAACTTGAAGTTCTTGTTCACGCTGAAGTCCGAGTCGAAGAAACCAGGTCCGCGGTACTGGTTACGGATCTGGTTCGGGAACGCGCTCAGAGTATTCGCCGTCGCGAACCCAGAGGAGACCAGACACCCTGCTCCGTATTGGTTACAGCTCCCCTGTCCCGCGCCGATCACCTGCGCCGGGAAGTTAGGAGTTCCTCCGTTGTAATTGTTAATGGTGGAGGTGCTGTCCAGTACCGTCAAAGGCAGACCCGAGCGACCAAAGAAATTCTGCGACAGCGTCCATCCACCAAAGGCTCCGTTGACGAACTTGTTGCCGAACTTCCACGGGGTATTCCAAACGTACTGGGCGTTAAAGGAGTTGCGGATATCATAATCCGCGTTGCCGTAGTTGTTGCATGCCAGGCAGAGCGGATTGATCTGATATTGCACGCTGGTCAAGGCGTTGTAGGCCGATCCCAAGACGCCGTTATTTGAATCGTCGTCCAACGAGTGGCTCCAGGTATAGCTGGCCGATACGGTGAAGCCATAGGTCAGGCGGCGCTGGTAGCTCGCGGTCAGGCCGTTAGAGTTGGAAACTGCACCCGAGTAGACCTCCTGCACGGAAGCAAACGACGGACTGAAGGGAGCGGCTGGCAAACCGGCAACTCCCGCGAACGCATTGGGGTAGTTGACGGCCGGTATGTTGACACCATGGTTCCCGACGTATGCCAGCGTAACGGAGCTCTTGTTGTCCAACTGCTGTTCCAGTTGCAAGCTCCATTCCTGGTAGCGCGGGGTTTGGAAGGTCCCGGCAAAGGTATTGATGTTAGGTGCTGAGAAGCCCGGAAGAGCTGCCGACAGCGAGTTGAACGAGGCGCCGCTGGCGAAGCCGTTGCGGATGGCCGCCGCCGAACTGGAAGCGATGGACCATGCACCTGCGGGCGTGGTTTGATCGGCCCATGGAATCCCAACACCTGATGCGCCGAAGAGTGCCTCGTTGACCTGGTTGGGAATGTTGGTCATGGAGAGATCGCCATAAACGGCGGGGAAGGCATCGTAGAAGAGGCCGAAGCCGCCGCGAACGACAGTCTTATCGCTGCCGCCCGGCGACCAGGCAAAGCCGAAGCGTGGCGCCAGGTTGATGGCATCCGTGCCCCGGAAGACGCCGGACTGGTTGGCAACGATCATCTGGTTGTAGGGAGTGGCCGGGTTCGTACTCGTCCCGAGGAAAGCACCGTCCAAGTACGAAGCGCAATTCAGGTTGCAGTTGGGATTGGAGTTGTGCTCGGCTCGCAATGCCAGAGTAAGCTTCAGGCTCTTGTTAACCCGCCACTCATCCTGGGCATACATTCCAATGCCCCAAAGGGCGACCGGTTCGGTGGCCCGGCTGGGAAAGTTCTGCAGAAACTGAAAGGCGTTGCCGTTGAAGAACTCCGTCATAGCGGACGGCCCGGCGATGACCGCCAGCGGGTTATTCAGAATGCTGAAGGTGTAGTCGGTCAGGTCGTAACGACGAAAATTAGCGCCGAACTTCAAGTTATGGGCGCCCTTGGTTAAGGAGAAATCGTCGACCAGTTGATACTGGGTGACGTTACGTCCTTGTGGGAAGTTGAACAGGTTGTTGCCCATGTTGGTGTAGCCGAGCGGAGCCAGATCGACTGTCAACGGGAAAACTGAGTTGGCACCGCCGGTTTGGGTGAAGATTGCCCGATAGTAGCTGCCGGCATAGACAAACTGGTTGGTGGCATTCGAGCCGAAGGTGTGCGTCCACTGTCCCTGTCCATCATAAGCAGGCTGGTAACTGGCGGCGTTAAATGCGCTATTGATGGGATCGGCGTAGGTTGCCTGCGTGCCATGGTCCATCCGCACCCGCCAGAACATGTGGTCTTTGTCGGAGAGGTTGTAGTCCACCCGTCCACTGATGATGTACTCCGTACCGGGTAGCGCAGGGTTAGCCGAATACTTCTGAAAGCAGTTGCCGGCTAATGAAGTTAGGTCAAGACAAGTCCCCGCCACCGGCACTCCATTGCCGTATCCAGGCGCGGCCTGATAGAGACTGAACATCTTCGAATACAGCGGAAGCTCAGCGGGATTCGTCACTGCCAGGTTGGCCAGGGTCGCATTGGCGAATCCGACAGTGGGAGAAAATACGGTCTGGGTAGAAGGAACGATATAGCGAATTCCTTCGGTGTCCGCAAAGAAGAACAATTTGTCCTTCTTGATGGGACCTCCCAGCGACGCTGCCCACTCGTTGTTGTTGGCAAAGGGACGCGAAGTGCCGCTCAGGTTATTGAAATAATCGTTGGCGTCCATGGCGCTGCCGGTCCACCAGTATTCGGCATTGCCGTGGAACTGGTTGGTGCCGGACTTGGTCACGTAGGAAACCTGTGCGCCAGCCTGCTGACCGTACTGGCCGGAGTAGGCGTTGGTAGTGACGGTTGCCTCCTGAACGTCGTTCTTACCCAGCGTCAGATTGGTGGCGCCGGAGTTGTTCAGGTTCAGGTAAGGATCCATGTCGTTCTCACCGTTGACGGTGAACAAGTTGGAGGTGGAAGGAAGACCGGCTGTGTTGAAATTACCCTGGCCCATGCCGGTGTTCATGTTTATCCCAGGCGCCGTCTGGGCAACGTAAGTGAGGTCGTTGCCACCGTTCGGCGCATTCTGAATCACATTTTGATCGAAGTTGGTGGACAGGTCGGCATTGTCCGCGCTCACCAGCGGAGCCGCACTGGTCACTTCGACCGTTTGTGCGTTGGCGCCGATAGCCATCTTCATGTCGGCAATCGCCGCCTGACCAACGTTGACCTGGGTCGTGCTTTCTGTCTTGCTGAAGCCCTGGGCCGTGACCGTAACGGTATAGCTACCCGGGCTCAACAGAGAGAAGCGGTAGGTCCCGCTTGCACTGGTTGTGGTTGTGCGCGTGGATCCATTGGCATCACTCTTCGCCGTGACCGTAGCGCCCGATACGACTGCGCCGCTGGGATCCGTGACCGTTCCGGTTAGATCGCCTGACACCAGCGACTGCGCCATCAACGATGGCGCCATCACTGCTGCGATAACCAGTAAGGTCAGCATTCCGATAATCAGTCTTCTTACTGTCATATTTCCTCTCAAATTGGGTCTGCTTTTTCTGGGTGGCCAAAACCTGCTGCAATTGCCTTCGCGGGTTTCATCGAAACAAATCCCACAAATGCGTCGCCCTTGAGGCAGGCTGGCGACCCCTTTAGCAGTTACATTTGCAAGATCGCAGCCAACGCGGTTATTGAAGGATCACTATCAGTTACAGAAAAGAAACGTCGGAGCAGCTATGAACTCTTAGAGAGGCACCGGTTGATACGTTGGCCTAAGAACGTAGCTCACACTCCATCTTTGGTTGTTGGCCCCAAGCCTCTATCAGCTCACAACGGAAGATGAATAATTCCAGTTGGATATGGAATCTCGAACCTTATTCACTGAAGAACTTTGAATGCAGGAGCGAGTGGAGGCGCTACTACCACTCGCTGGCGTTATCGCTGGATTATGCTAACGGAATGACCATGAGTTGCCAGTAGATTCGCCGGCTTGTTATTGCTCCACAGCAAAATCGAAGGCAGCATCGATGTGCACCGCATGGGAAATGGAGGGCATTGCCTGTATGTTTACCACGCAGCCGATTGGATTTGTCAGTAGCCCGTACACGAACGCGAGCGAGATTCCCAAAGGTCTTGGCGCGCAACACGAGGCGGACGGCGTGCTCAAGATCCTGCCCGATTTTGGGCCGGGCCTCACCGACATCGAGGGCTTCTCGCATCTCATCGTCCTGTGGGAGTTCGACCGCTCCAAGGGTTTCGAATTGCTCGGTGCACCGCCCTCCGATAATCGGCCGCATGGCGTGTTTGCCACCCGATCTCCACGACGTCCAAACCCGATTGGCCTGACCATCGTCGAGCTGCGTCGCCGCGAAGGCGTCGAGCTGCACGTTCGCGGCGTCGACATGCTGGATGGGACACCTATTCTCGATATCAAACCCTACCTGTCCAGCATTCCGTCCGAAAGGCTACGCCGTGGCTGGCTAGCCGAAGCTGAGGCACGAAAAAAGTGACGATGCTCGCGCCGCCTTCAACCGTTGTGCCGTAGTAATGTCTCAGCAAATTAACTCATTTCACGCTGAGGCTTAGTACAATAATTCTTCGAGTTGCCCGGGGTATGCCGTCCAGCCCGGCTCATTTCAGAACCTCTCGTTCCACTTATGTTCCTACTCACGCAGACTACTCACCGGATGACCATTCAATACGATGCCGAAGTGGGGCATCGTTTCACGCCGAATCTCCGGGCTCGGATTCCCGGGGACGACGGCGGATATTTTGTCGTGACCAATTCGTTGGGCTTCCGCTCCAATTTCGAGTTTGAGCGCGCTGCCAGCCGCCATCCGCGCATTCTGATGTTCGGCGATTCCTACACGGCCGGAGACGATGTCTCTAACGAGGACCGCTACTCGGATCAGTTGGGGCTGATTCTGGGAGCCGAGGTGCAGAACTACGGTATACCGGGAAGCGGAACCGACCAGCACCTGTTGATCTACCGGAAGTTCGCGCGCGATGTTGAAGCCGACCTGGTGATGATCTGCGTGCAGATCGACAGCTTCCATCGTATCCAGGTTTCCCATCGTCCCAACATCGACCGCGTTACCGGCAAGCAGATCATGGTGCCCAAGCCGTACTTTGAATTGCAGGACGGCGAGCTGGTGCTGCACCAGGTTCCGGTGCCGAGGGAGCGGCCGCTCGATACGGGGCAGGTGAACCTGGAGGCCGGCAAGGAAACGCCACGCTGGTACGACAATCTGCACAATGCGTATCAGAAGGTCCCCGGATTGAGCGCTGTGCGGCATTCGCCGCTATTCAAAGAGCTGGGATACCGCGCTGTTTCCGAGCTGAACCGTGCCACCGGCAAGCACCCGTATCCGGACATTCTTTCGGACGACACTCCGGGCTGGAAGCTGATGTCTGCCATCCTGAAACGCTTCATTGCCGAGTTGAAACCGCGGCCGGTTGCGATCGTACCCATTCCGACATCGGAGTTTTATTACCACGGCGTCAAGCCTGTGTATCAGCCACTGTTCGAGACGCTGGAAGATCGCGCCGCAGGGGTCCACGTGTTTGATGTGAGCACGCGGTTGGTGAATCTGCCGTTCAAGGTGCGGCGCACGCTGGGATGCGAGATTGGCGGGCACTTTACGCCGATGGCTAATCGCATGGTGGCGGAGAACATGGCGGAGGAAATCCGCAACCGCGGCTTGCTGCCGCCGTCGAAGACGAGCGTTGCGGTGAGCGGACTGAAGCCGTCCAAGAATTCGCGCCAGGCAATGCCGGAAGTGCGCGGCGACTCGATTGCCATCCTCGGGATCTCCTGCTTCTATCACAACTCGGCTG
>Ga0181523_10004790_pt1 | contig 11516 bp, 9 predicted proteins | sample PEATcosm2014_Bin_43_FD_119752 | JGI IMG/M metagenome (GOLD analysis project Ga0181523, IMG submission 119752) | Peatland microbial communities from MTU Mesocosm Facility, Houghton, MI, USA - PEATcosm2014_Bin05_30_metaG | ecosystem: Environmental > Terrestrial > Soil > Wetlands > Peat | place... | reverse complement strand
GATGGGAACGGTGCCGACGAAGAACTCGCGCTCGTCGTCGATCCAGGGGCTGTTAAACCCGGACTCGCTCCGATCTGGAGCCCAGGCGGAAAGCGAGATTTCCTGCTGCAGTTTGCGGAAGGCAGCTTCACTCAGGCAGATTCCACCCACGTTGAAGTTAAGCCGCATTTCTTCGGCGCCGGACTCGGGGCTCACGCTGTCGTTAGTGTTGCCATTGTTCTTGCCACCGTTACTGCCCGCGTCTCCGATCTGGACCGAGTAGACCTGGAAGACTCCGGCGTCGGGTGCGAGTTTTTTGCGCACGCGCTTGTTGCAGGAGGAGAGACGGTCGCTGTCGTTGATGGCGTCGGAAATCATGATGCGGTGTTCGCCATCCATCAGGTAGAGCGGGGGCGAATCCGAGTAAGCGATGCCCAAGCCGACTTCCATCGGGGGCAGACCGGAACGCCGCAGGAGTTCGTTGTACTCGCGGAGCAGGCTCACAATCTCCCACGCCAGAACGCAGGTGCGGCCGACGCCGAGCATGGCTTCGCCTTCGCGTTCGAGCAGCGCCACGATGATGGCATCGCCTTCGAGGAAGACCTTGGTGGCGCCGTATTTCGCGAGCAACTTGTTCACCGGATCATAGAAATTCAGACTGAAATACGAGGCGGCATTCATGCCTTTTTCCATCAGCGAGCGGGTGAGGCGCGAAGAGTCACGCACGTCGGCCTTCAGGATCACATGGTGCAGGACGCGATCCTCGGCAGGCTTCTGGTCTTCAGGCGGCAGGAACTCGTAGAGCATGCCGTTGAGCGTGGAAAGCTGGCGGACTTTGTCGTCGCTGACCAGGTTGATGCTGTCAAAGCCGACGGTGAGGGCTTCCAGGCCACGCAGGTCACGGTGATAGCAAAAGAGGTCGTGCAGAAGGCGCGCGGCAAAGTGGGAGCGCTCGGAGCTGCGGCAGGAGGCGACGCGTCCGATGGCGGCAAAGAGCCGGTCGGAATGGAGGCGGCTTTCGGCAATGATGTTTTCAACACGCGCGGCCTCTTCGCGGGAGATGAGCGCGTTCTTGATCTGCTGCGGATTCACCCGCGGCGCATATTCGGCGAGCAGCGGGACGGCTTCATAGGAAGCAATGACGTGCGAAAGAACGCCTTCGCGCTGCAGCAGACGGGTCCAGATGTCGAGGCGGTCGGTTCGGTTGCGATCTTCCGGCGTCGCGTCTTCGCCGTTGCCGGCGCCCACCAGCGTGACGGCGTTTTCGGGAACATTGAGCGCCTGCTCCAGATGCTCATCGTCGGTCGCTTCCCCGTATCCCAGTTCGCGCAGAAAATTCAGCGCGAACTGGCGGAGATTTTGGAAGCGGTCGGGATCTTTTTCGAAGTTGCCGAACATGTAATAGTGCTCGGCCCAGAGATAATCGTCGCGTCCATCATCGGTAAGAATCAAGGGATTGAGGAACAGGCGATAGCAGTCGGCGGGCAATTCGCCGAGCAGCGAGCGGCGGGTGCGGGCCAGCGTTTCTTTTTCGATTTCGCAAAGCAGACGAAACATCTCTTGCCCAGCACGGCGCAGGATGATTTTCTTGCGCACCTGGAAAGAGGAAACGAGTCCCTGCGCCTGCATCATCTTCGCTTGCCGAACGCCCTCGAGCGCCTTCGACTTCATGCGGCACTGTTCGAGAATCCTGGCAAACTGGGTTTGCAGTTCGGTGCGTATGAACTTGAGTACGGCCAGGCGGCCGAGCAGATCGACCGAGGGATTGCCTTCGGCCTTGGCGCGATTCAGGATGGCGAGATGAATCGAGACCAGCAGAGTCTTCACGTCAGCCAGGCCGGGCTTATCCAGCTTGGCGGGGCCCTCGGCGGCGCGTATGAACTTGTTCGGGGTCGCGGTGGGGACGTCCATTTCGAACAGCGATTCCACTTCACCGAAGCGGCAGATGTAACGCGCCAGATGGAAACTTAAATCCGCGGTGATGCGGGGGCTGAGAAAAACGTCGTAGCGAAGATTATCGACGCCCAGCTGCAGATCGCTGAAGGCGAGTTTGAGCCCGTAGTATTGCAGGTCGGGCCGGCTGGGCGGTTCGAAACCACGCAACCTGAAAATCGGGAGCTTGGGCATCGGACGACGGCGGTTCCTCGTCTATTAAGCTGTGCAAATTGCTGAAACTGCAATACTAAGCAGCAGATTAGCATGACGCTGGGAGAGGTCGAAAGTTACGCTGGTGTAAGCGCAGAATGATTGCGGTAACAACTCGGCAAAGGCTATTGAGAGGTTATTGCGACTGACTGGCGCGCCGCGCTGCTTCGAATTCATCGCCTTTCTTCCAGTCGACGAGACGCGCCTGGTTGGCGGCGGTCCACCCGAGCGCGAAACCGAAGCGCGCCATGGCAGCGTCGGAGGTGTAGTCCATGCCGGGGTGATACTCGTCGCTCGGCTGGTGGTAATGATGAGCGGTGTAGTCGGCATCCTTTGCTAGGCCCCAGGCCTCGTCGTGACCTTTGAACTTCATTCCTTCGTTGATGGAAAACGCAGGAATGCCAACGCGCGCCAGGCTGAAATGATCGGAGCGGTAGTAATGTCCGGCTTCGGGGCGCGCGTCGGGACGAATCCGGAACCGGAAATCCTGGGCCGTTGCCAGCACGGCGGGATAAAAATTGGTTCGCTCGGCTCCGGAAACCTGGACCTCTTCGGGCGCGCCGAGCGGCATCACGTCGTCGTAGTTGAGGTCGAGCGAAATCTTTCCCGCCGGAATCGGGGGATGCTTGCCCAGGTATTCGGAACCCAGCAAGCCGTGCTCTTCGGCAGTAACCGAGACGAAATAGACGGAGCGGCGCGGCCTTTGCTTGGCCTCCGAATATGCTCGCGCGATTTCCATCACGATGCCGCAGCCGGTGGCATTGTCCATGGCGCCGTTGAAGATGTTGTCGCCGGGCATATCGGGACGAATCCCAAAGTGATCGTAATGGGCGGTGTAGAAGACGCCCTCGTTCGTTAGCATCTTGTCGGATCCCGGCAGGACGGCGATGACGTTGTTCGATTCCACCGGCCGAATCTTGCTGGTCATGTGAGCCGAGAGGCGAATGCGGAGCGGGACGGGTTTGAAGTCGCGTGAGTTCGCATCGGCCATCATCTTGTCGAGGTCCATGCCGGCGGAGGAGGCGAGCTGGCGCGCGATATCGAGGTGAATCCAGGCGGACGCTTTGAGCTTAGGAGTGCCGTCAAGCTTGAGATAGAATTGCTCGCCGGAAAAGGAATTCCGAACCACGTCCCAGCCATAGCTGGCCATCTCGGTTTTGTGGATGAGAATGGCGCCCACCGCCCCTTTGCGAGCCGCCTCTTCGTATTTGTAGACCCAGCGTCCATAGTAAGTGAGCGCCTTGCCGGCAAAAAACTTCGGATCGTCGGAAGGCGGCTCGTTGACCAGCATGAGCAGGACTTTGCCTTTGACGTCCACCCCTTTGTAATCGTCCCAGTTGTATTCGGGCGCTTCGATGCCGTAGCCGACATAGACGATCTCGGCTTCAACGTTGGATTCGGGCTGCTGTGTCTGATCGTAGGCCACGTAATTGTCGAGCGGCTTGAGGTCGACTTTTTGGCCCTTCGCAGGAACGAAACTAAACCGCGTGTCGGGGCCGGGGGTGATGCCGACCATCGGAACTTTCTGCAGGTAGGAACCGTTGTCGCCGGCGGGTTTCAGTCCATAGAGCGCAAATTGTGTGGCGATGTATTCGGCGGCAATGTCACCCCCGCGCTGGCCGGTGCCGCGTCCCTCGAGCAGATCGTGGGAGAGGAAGCGGACATGAGTCTCGATGTTGCCGGGGCGAATGCCCTGCATGGCGGCGATGGCGGTCCCGGGAAGATGCGAGCCGAAGCGCGCTTCGGCGCGGGGTTTCGGCGGCGATTGTTGCGCCGGGAGAGTGGCGACTAGCACCAGTCCGACGGCGAATATGGTTCTGCCCATCGACATGCAGAGCACCTCAAATCACACGAATAGGGGAAGATGTGCCCCGATTGTAATGGAAAAAGCGTATAACGCGAGGTTACTTGAGCAGTAGCGCGGAGGTATCTAGGAGGGCGGAAGCGACCCAAAGGCCCAGTGAATACTCATGACGTTCGGTTTTGAAGGTGCGTCGCCCGCGACCGCGGGATCAGTTTTTCGAGCTTCAACCGGGGCGGGCGTCGCGGACGTCTTCGCCAGGCTGAAAGACCGGAGTCGGCGGAGTTTGGCGCAGAGCGGCGAACTTGCGGTTGATGTCCTCCATGTCCTGTTTGACCCATCCAACGCTGCTGATTTCGATCTGGCCGTCTTGTCCGATCAAGAATAAGGTGGGGACATTGGTCAGGCCATAAGCATTCGAGACGGCATAGCCATTCGGGTCGTCGAGCAGGGTGCGGAAGGTGACGCCGTACTCTTTGAGAAAGGCGGCGGTGTCGCGCTGGTTGTCCTGCGAGATACCCACGATCGTGATTTTCTTGTCGCCGTGCGCCTTATGAATGCGTTCGAGGAAGGGGAAGGTGTATTGGCAGACGGGGCAGGAGACCTTGAAGAAGGCGAGCAGTACAGGTCCTTGTTGGAGAGCGGCTTGCAATGAGAAAGTGCCGCTGTCTTCATTATTATTATTATTTTTGCCGCCAGAGACGGCGGGTAATGAAAAATCAGGGGCCTTGGTTCCGGCCGGTAATGCAGCCATATCTTTCGGACCTCCGAACAAGCGATCGAGCCACTTCATAAAAGAAGAAATAACACACCAATTTAGATGATGCCGCCGGCCTTCAGGATTTTCCGCGTCAGCCCGGTGAGAGGGATCTGCGGAATGCGATCAATTGCGATCCACTTGCCTTTCGCGGCGGGGCGAACACCCGGCAACGGCATATTCCTTAACGGCATATTCCGTAACTGCGTATTCCGTAACTGCGTATTCCGTAACACATGAACAGTGTAATTGGTGATGGTAATGGAATGGCGAAAGGTGCGCCAATGCGCTGAATCTGGCAGGGGGCGCGGAGGGTCGGACGACTGGGGCAGTTCCCACATGCCGGCCATAAGCGAGGCTTTCTTTGGGCGCTGCACCAGTCGGACCCGGCCTTTCTTAATACCATTGCCGCCGCGCCACTCGAGGGCACACCAGATTTGTTGCTTGCGCCGGCGGGCAGGCGGCATGTTCTCCATAGAAACGGGGCGCGGAGCTTCTCCCTGCGTGACACACCATTTTTGAACGGGGCAGGTTGCGCAGCGGGGCTGGCCCGGCACGCACACGGTTGCGCCGAGTTCCATCATGGCCTGATTGAAATCTCCGGGGCGGGAGTTCGCGAGACGCGCCTGCGCATGCTGCCAGGTTTGCGGCGTGGTGAGATTGATGCCGGTCAATCTTTGCAACACACGCTCGACATTGCCATCGACCACGGCTACGGGCTCGGCAAACGCGATGCTGGCGATGGCGGCGGCGGTGTACCGTCCGATGCCGGGCAGCGCGAGCAAAGCTTCGGAGCTGCGGGGAAAGCAACCGCCGTGTTGTTCAGCGATCTGTTGCGCGCACCGATGCAGCATGCGTGCTCGGCGATAGTAGCCCAGACCGCTCCAGGCCGCGAGCACGTCGTCTTCGGAAGCCGCGGCCAGCGTCTGCACGTCCGGAAAGCGATCGAGGAATCTGCGGTAGTGATCGAGCACGGCGGCGACGCGCGTCTGCTGCAGCATGATTTCGCTTAGCCAGATGCGGTAAGGATCGCGAGTTGCGCGCCAGGGGAGGTCGCGGCGATGCCGGTCGTACCAGCGGAGCAGAGTGCGCCGGAAGCTCGCGAGATGCTTGGCGGAAATTGCGGTGGTGATCTTTGCCGGAGCCGTGGAGCTCCCAGACGCGGCAAGCCGCGTCTCTACGGGGATTTTGGATGGCGCTCGCATCATTATTAGGACTGAATTATTGGCTGACGCTGTGCGCTATGGCGACCCATCCGGCTTTCTGCTGCTGCCACACGGTCATCATGTGCTGCGGCGTTGTGGGCAGGGGTTGTGGGCCGGCGGTTCCACCCCCGCTAACGTTCGAGGTGCCATTCATTGTGATGGTGTAGGTCACCACGATGGTGGTTCCATTCAACTCGGTTTTCAGATCGCCGAGCGTGTAAACTCTTAGCTGCCATCCGCGATACTGCTCAAGCGCGGCGGAACGATCGAGCATTCCGCCTGGAGTTACGCCGACGTAATTCGAAGCGAGAGCGCGCTCTACTTCCACCCAGTTTGCCGCTTTCACCTCTTTCCAGAAAACGCGCTCCAGACCGTCGCCTCCGGTTGCTTCGGAGAAGGCGCGCGCCGGATGATCGCCGTAGAAGGTACAGGCCGAGGTGAAAGCCAGAGCAAACATCGCGACTGTCAGTGCGAAAGCCAGCATCAAACTCACAGAGGGCGGCGGAGATTCGACGGCTAGGTTCGCACGCATGGCGTGATTGTACCGTGACTTGGCTTTTGTGGGGACGGGACGAACCCCCGCTTCCCCACAAAGCCAATTGACCGCTGCGAGGGGGCCCACGATAATGGTGAAGCCTGGTAACCGCGACACACGCGTGAACATTAAGCTGAACCGGCAGGATGTGTATGACCGAATTCGACCGCAAGGTGGAAGAGGCTTCCGCGCGCTTCAATCGCTCGGCAGCGACGATTGCCGAGACTCTGGAAAAAGAGACGGCGGAACTGGTGACGTATCTGAACGACGAGGTTGTGCCGGCGGTGCGAACACATTCCTCAAAGGCGCTGCGAACAGCGGCGGGAAAGTTGGCCGAGTTCGCGGACTTTCTGGAGACACAGCGCAAGAGTTCTTGAACGGCTTTCCTTCCAATTGCTCGCTCAGGAGTGAGCGGTGGGCGTTGCGATCGCCCTCGGCCTGGTCGCTTCCATGTTTTCTCTTCCTTCTGCTGGGCAGCGCGCTTCTTAGCGGCTGTGGCGGGCATAAGCGCGCGCAGGCGCAGGTTCCTCCTCCACCGTCACTTCCGCAGGAAAAGCCAGTTGCGACTCCGCCGCCGGCAGCGACAGCAACGGCGGGGGCAAACGAGAAGATCGACATTCCCGCAGATGCGAAGCCGATTTTTGAAGAAACCGGGATGGCGAGCTGGTACGGCGCTCCGTATCACAACCGGCGCGGATCGAACGGCGAGATTTACGATATGAACGCGATGACGGCAGCGCATCTTACTCTGCCGCTGGGATCGATCGTGCGCATCACGAATTTGAAGACTGGAAATTCGGCGGTGCTGCGAATCACCGATCGCGGACCATTCGTGCCGGGACGCATCGTCGACCTTTCACTGGCCGCCGCGAAAGCTGTGGATGTGTACTTACCAGGCACTGCAAAAGTTCGTTTGGAAGTGCTGCAGTCTCCTTTGTCTCTGGATACGGGAGGACGGTGGGCGGTCCAGATCGGCTCCTTCGCCGAGAAAAAAGATGCAGCTGAATTAGCGGAACACCTGCAGAGGCGTTACCAGACGGCCAAAGTCCTGAAATTTCTGAGTCCCGCTGGAGGCTGGTGGGTGCGAGTGCGAGTGCTGGACGACGACCGCCAGCGCGCCACTGCTTTGGCCCACGAAACGGAGACGGCAGAGGGTGCGGTGTTTCTGGTGCGGCTCGACTGAAAACATTTGTTGCGAGACACTATTTAGTTAGTGGTATTGTGGCTGCCGGAGATATAAGCAACTATCTCCGACGTTACTTGCCGGATGATCGTAAACCAATGATCGTAGTCAGGCGATCGTAAAGAGACCAGGCAAGAGGAGACTAACTCATGGCGGATTGTCTATTCTGCCGTATTATTCGCGGCGAAGTCCCATCCAAGAAAGTCTATGAAGACGAGCACACCTATGCCTTTGAAGATTTGAACCCACAAGGCCCGACCCACGTGCTGATCGTCCCGAAAAAGCATGTTGCCGGGTTAAAAGAAGCCGTGGCAGAAGACGCGGAACTGGTGGGGCGCTGTCAGTTGGCGGCCGCGCATATTGCGCGACAGCGCTCGATTGAAGATGGCTACCGCACGGTGGTGAATGTGGGACCGCGCGCGGGGCAGTCGGTTTTCCATCTGCATGTGCACTTGATCGGTGGGCGCTCGCTGCAGTGGCCACCGGGATAGTGGCGCGTCCCGTAAAACATGCATGGTGATCTTGAGCCAAGCGAAGGACCCGCGGTCTTGCCCGAGCACGATACAACAGGTCCTTCGCTTGGCTCAGGCTGACCATATGAATTTCTTTCCTCCTACCCGAATCGGGCATTCACTGCGCGTTCTCTGGCTTACAATCGTGGGATGGCAAACCTGACATTGGTATATGGTCTGCGTCTGCTGCCCTCCGATGAGGTCGAGGAAGTTGGCGCGGCTACGATTAAACTGAAAAATGGGCGGGATGCGCATGTGGCCATGCATATTCTCGAGGGCGGCAAAGACGAAATCGAGAAACAGCTCAGGACGAGTCTTGCGGCCTTTTTCGACATCTATCCAGAGATATAACGGCAGATATAACGGCAGAAGATATGACGCCTGAGATGCCGGCAGACTCATCTGTCCCATGATCAGGCGGCGAATCAGGCAACCGATGAGACTGATTTCTCTGGAAGTCGAGAGCAAGCTGCGTGAAAAAGGGCTCTGGCCGCAAAGCTGGATCGCGTGGGCGGCACTCTACGTGGTGGGGCTCGAACTGCTTCTGTTCGTCGTGCAGCAGCTCACGCGTCGGTTGAGTCCGGCAATATCCGGGAGCCTGGAGGGCTGGGTAAGTTTTCTCAGCTTGCTTGCGGTTGTGCTCTTCACCATAGCCTGGTTCCGCCGGCTGCGCGCGAAACTGATGTGGCGGTTGCGGAACCGTTTGGTCGTCACTTATGTGTTTATCGGCGTAATTCCGGTTTTTCTGCTGGTAGTAATCTCCCTGATCACGCTCTATCTTCTTGCTGGGCAGTTCGCCAGCTTTGTCGTAACTTCTGAAATCACAAGTCGTCTGCGCAGTATGGAAGCCTCGAACCGGGCGATTGCCAAACAAATTGCAAACCGGTACAGCCGCGGCGAAACGCCGAGCGGAGAAATTATTGGCGGGATGCGGCCGCAGCATCGAGAATGGACGCGGCGAACGGTGTGCGTCTGGTACGGGAGCCATCCGCAGCCGAACTGCACCGGGCCGAAGGGAGCAGTGGCGTTCAGCGCTCCGGAGTTCGTGCATGACAATTTCAGCGAAGTCGTCCGGGACCACGGCGCACTCTACCTGCGCACGGCGACGGTCATTGGGGCAGAGCCTGAGAGTTTGCGTGTGATTTCCAGCGAGCCGTTCGACAAGGCGCTGGTGGGAGAGATCGCTGCTGAGCTCGGAGAAATCACGCTGCTGCAGCCTCGAACCTCCGCTGCCATTCCGGGCGTGGAAGACAAGAACCAGCAAGGGATCACGATCGGTTCGGGCGGGACGGTTTCGGGAGACGGGCGGCAGTTCGAGCCGACATTCACCGCGGGGGCAATTCCTGCCGCGAGCAGTGCGCTGGATCCGAACATCATTTTCGGAGCGCAACTCATGATTGTGGATTGGGCCTCGGCGACAGGCAAGCCGGAGCGGACCGGAGCCCTGGGCGTGCATACGCGGCCATCCGTGCTTTACGCGAGATTGTTCGCGGCGCTCGGCAGTTACGCTCAAGCCTTGGAGTACATTCTGCTGATCATCGCGATCGTGTTCGGAATCATCGAACTGCTCGCGCTCGTGATTGGAACGAAATTGACGCGGAGCATCACGTCGGCGGTCGGCCAGCTCTACGAAGCGACCATGCACGTCAACCGCGGCGACTTCAGCCACCGCATCACGGTGCAGTCGAGCGACCAGCTAGCAACCCTGGCGAATTCCTTCAATTCAATGACCACCTCGATCGAGAATCTGGTGCAGGAACAGAAGGCAAAACAACGCCTGGAGGGCGAACTGGCGATCGCGCAGGAAGTGCAGGAGCAGCTCTATCCCAAGTTGATCACGCAACTGGAGACTCTGGAAGTGCACGGGTTCTGCCGTCCGGCGCGAACCGTGAGCGGGGACTATTACGATTTTCTGGCGTTGAATTCCGATCGTCTGATGCTGGCGGTCGGCGACATCAGCGGCAAAGGAATTTCGGCGGCACTGCTGATGGCGACGATCTACTCGGCGGTGCGCGCGTACACGATCGAAGATGTGCGCGAACTAACCACCCGCGAACTAACCGCGCGCGAGCCGGTTGCGGTGGCAGCGGGTGGCTCGGGGCTGATGCTGGTCGCCGAGTCGAGGGGGGCGGACGCTTCTCCGGCAACGCTGCTGACGCTGCTGAACCATCAGCTTTACGAAAGCACTCCGGCGGCAAAGTACGCGACTTTGTTCTTAGGAATCTATGACGGAGCGACGCGCCGGCTTACCTACACGAACGGCGGTCACCTGCCTCCGATCCTGATTTCAGAAGATGGGTCGTCGCAGCTGCTGGGCTGCGGTGGAACCGTGGTTGGCCTTTTCGATAACGTGAGCTTTCCGGAAGCGACAGTGCAGCTGCGCCCCGGCGATGTGCTGGTGACTTACACGGACGGCGCGACCGAGCCGGAAAACGATTATGGCGAGTTCGGCGAAGAGCGGCTGATCCAACTGGTGCGCGAGAATCGCCATCTGCCGCTGGAGCGCATCACCGAAATTGTCGTCGGTGCCGTGGCCGACTGGATCGGCGAGAACGAACAGCCGGACGATATTACGCTGGTGCTGGCGCGGGCGCGGTAGTCGGGCGAAGCGGATTGGAACCGGGAGCCCCGCCCCCCAAAATGAGTTTTGTAATAATTACAGTGTAAGAAGTATCCGCCCGTGTCGATTTAGCCACATTTGCCCCGCGCATTATCAATGACTTAAAGAGGCTCCTCGGCATAAAACATGACCAAGGGTTACTGAAGCGCTGAGTAAAAGCGTTGGTTTTCGCTTTTTGTGCGCCGGAACCTTGCTTTTATATGTACATGTATATACCTACAGTACTGCCCCAACAAAGTGTTTCACGTGAAACACTTTGTACGTACAACTGAAAAACGCGGGAGGGATCGCTCCCTCCCGCGCCGTTTTTTCGGAATACAGCTGTTGACTAGACGAGGCCCTGATCGAGCATCGAGTTTGCTACCTTCAGGAAGCCGCCGATATTGGCTCCGTTTACCAGGTTGCCGGGCGTGCCGTACTTTTCGGCCGTTTCGTAGCAGTTCTGGTGGATGGCGATCATGATCTTGTGCAAACGATCATCGACTTCTTCGCGGGTCCAGGAGATACGCATGCTGTTCTGCGCCATTTCCAGTCCGGAGGTGGCAACACCGCCGGCATTGGCGGCTTTGGCCGGTCCGTAAAGGATTTTGGCTTCGAGGAACAGCCGGGTGGCTTCGAGGGTGCTTGGCATGTTCGCGCCCTCGCTGACGACCTTTACGCCGTTCTTGATGAGGTTCGCCGCGTCTTTTGCGTTGATCTCATTCTGAGTGGCGCTGGGGAACGCGCAGTCGGCCTTGATGGCCCACAGCCAGCTGTGGTCGAGCTTCTTGTCGGTGGCG
>Ga0181523_10004789_pt1 | contig 11517 bp, 12 predicted proteins | sample PEATcosm2014_Bin_43_FD_119752 | JGI IMG/M metagenome (GOLD analysis project Ga0181523, IMG submission 119752) | Peatland microbial communities from MTU Mesocosm Facility, Houghton, MI, USA - PEATcosm2014_Bin05_30_metaG | ecosystem: Environmental > Terrestrial > Soil > Wetlands > Peat | place... | reverse complement strand
GATCTGCCGCCGCTGCGCCAGCGCCGCGAAGACATTCCTTTGCTGGTGCAGCACTTCCTGCAGAAGTATTCCGAAGAAAATGAACGGCCGCGACGCCGCATTACCACCGAGGCGCTGCGCCCGCTGGTGAGCTACTCCTGGCCTGGAAATGTACGCGAACTGGAGAATACGATCGAACGCGCCGTGGTGCTATCTTCCGACACCGGCATTGGAATCGACCTGCTGCCCGACCACGTCGTGGGCCGCGGCAGCTCGGTTCCTGCTTTGGATGCCAATGCCGGGGCCACGCTGTTCGGCATCATGGAAGACTGCGAACGGCGGATCATCATCGACATGCTGGAGAAGTGCGGCTGGAACCAGACCGAGGCGGCAGAACGATTCCACGTCCCGCTCTCCACCCTCAATCAGAAAATCAAACGGCTGGCGATAGAGATCAAAAAGAAGAACCGGGAATAGTTCGCGTAGGGAAAGCCGCCCTCGGCTGTCCAGCGGGGCAAAGCCCCGCTACTCTCGGGACTGTGACGGAGTAGCGAAACCCAGGCGAGCTGCGCTCGCCTGGACAGCCGAGGGCGGCTGTCCCTACGTGGTCTGCTATAGTTTCCTGACCGGCCATGGCGTTCGAACTCGAACTGATTTCGCCCATTGCAGTCGCCAAAGACGTAGCGCTGGCAGTTCAGGAATACACCCTGTTGTCGGCACAATCTCTGGCGAACTTCTTCCGCCGTCCTCTGTACACGGGCGACATGCTGCAGCAGGCCGACCTGATCGGCGTCGGCTCCCTGCCCATCGTGGTGCTCACGGGGCTCTCCGTGGGTGCGCTGTTGGCGCTGAACGCAGCCAGCACGTTGCAACGATTCGGCGGAGTCACACTGATCGGTGAGCTGGTTTCGCTCGGCATGGTCACCGAACTGGGGCCGCTCATCACCGGGCTGATGGTCGCCGGGCGCAACGCTTCCGGCATGGCAAGCGAACTCGGTTCGATGATCGTCACCGAACAGATCGACGCCATGCGCGCCCTCGGCACCGACCCTACTAAAAAGCTGATCACACCGCGCGTGGCCGCCACCGCCTTTATGCTGTTTTTCCTGACCATCATCGCCGACCTGCTCGGACTGATCGGTGGCTATGGAGTCGCGCACCTGCTGTTCGGAGTGGACACGAACCAATATTGGACCACCGTTTGGCAGACGCTCGTCTTCCGCGATGTCTTCACTGGCCTGATCAAGCCCGTGCTCTTCGGCTTCATCATCTCTACCATCGGCTGTTATTACGGCATGTCAACGCGGGGCGGCACGCAGGGAGTGGGGCGCTCCACCACGCAAGCCGTGGTCGCTTCGTCAGTGCTCATTCTGATCGTCGATTTCTTTGTGACCAAGTTGATCTTCGCGATTTTCGGTTACAGATGAACCATGCCCGCGCCCACTCTGCCCCGCGAAAACGCGACTGCTTCGGTGGTGAGCCCCTCAGGCTACGCGATTGAGTTCGACAATGTTTCGATTGCATTCGACGAGCACGTGGTGCTGGACGGCATCTCTTTCCGCCTGCAGCATGGTGAAACCAAGGCGCTCTTCGGCGTCGCGGGGTCGGGCAAGAGCACGCTGCTCAAGCTTGCCATCGGGCTGCTGCGGCCCGATAGCGGCCGCATCTGCGTGCTGGGCGAGGAAGTCACGTGCATGTCAGAGCAGGAATTGTTCGAACTGCGCCGCCGCGTAGGTATCGTGTTCCAGGAGAGCGCGCTCTTCGATTCGCTCAAGGTTTATGAGAACGTCGGTTTCCGCTTGACGGAAGAGGGAGTCCCGGCCGAGGAAATCGAGCGGCGCGTGCGCGAGGTCCTGCGCTTCGTGGAGTTGGAACGAACCTATGACATGCGTCCGTCCGAACTCTCGGGTGGCATGCGGCGGCGCGTGGCGATCGCGCGCGCCATCATCGCCGAGCCCGAGGTGCTGCTCTACGACTCGCCGACCGGCGGACTCGATCCGGTAACCTCGAACACGATCGTCGAACTCATCATGAAACAGCGCGACGTCTACAAAACCAGCGCGCTCATGGTGACCCATCGCCTGCAGGACGCCTTCACCATGGCGACGCACGAGTTCGATAAGGCCACCAACCGGATGGTCGCTCTACCCAAAGGCCAGCTTTGCGGAGTGCCTATGAGCTTCCTGATCCTGCGCGACGCCAAGGTCATCTTCGATGGCGACGCTCATCAGTTGGCCACCTCGCGCGACGAATATATTCGCGAATATATTTCGTAGGGCTCGTTCGTGCGATCGCTGGAGAAAGGCCGCGTTCGCGTCTAGTTTGTCGTGTCGTCCCCTAAACCCATTTGGTTGCCGAGCCGGCCAGAAGTCTCACGGCTTCCCTCCATCGCTCTTCTTTTCACCGCCTTTGCCCGGCAAGCCCACAGGGTTTTCGTGCGTTCGCTCGCGGAATCCGCCCTTCATTCCTCTGGCGAGGCCGATGGCCGATTCGCCAAACTTGTCGCGCAGATGATCCGCCGCCGCCAGCGCCTTCTGCCAACGCTGTTGCTGCGAAGGCTCCAGCAGATCGAGTTGCGCTGGGCCGGATTCGAAATTCGATGCTTGCACTCCCAGCAATCGCACTGGCGCGCCCGGCTTCCAGTTGTCGAAAAACAAACGTCGCGCATGCTCGAAGATCTGATTATCCATCTGCGTCGGTTGCTCCAGCGAATGCGCTCGCGTGACGGTGGTGAAATCTTTGTAGCGCAACTTTAATTGCAGCGTGCGCGCAAAATATCCGCCCTCGCGCAGGCGCCGTCCCACCATCTCGCTGAGACGCATCAGCGTGGACTGCAGGCGCTCGCCATCGCCCGTGTCCTCATTGAACGTGTGCTCGTGGCTGATCGATTTCGGATCGACATTTTCGCCGACGTCATTGTCGAACCATCCACCCGCATCTTCGCCCCGCGACTTGCCGGCCAGCGCCAGGCCCCATTTTCCGAAGCGATGTTCGAGGTCGCGCTCCTCCAGGCGCGCGAGGTCGCCCACTTTCTGAATGCCGATCGCGTGCAACTTCTGCTCGAACACTTTGCCCACGCCGGGGATGTCGCCGACGGCGAGCGGCGCGAGAAACTTCGCCTCCTCACCGGGCAGCACCCAGAGCACTCCGTTCGGTTTGGCTTTGGCGGAGGAAACCTTCGCGACCAGCCGCGATGTGCCAATCCCGATCGAGCAGTTCAATTGCGTCGCCGACTTCATCGCGTCATGCAGCCGATGAGCGGAATGTAGCGGCCGGCCATGCAGACGCTCCGTCCCCGTCATGTCGAGATAAGCCTCGTCCACCGAAGCCATCTCGACCAGTGGAGAAAAATGGCCGAGTACCTCGTGCACCTTTGCGGAATATTCGCGGTAACGCTCCGGATGTCCATTCACAAAAATCGCCCGCGGACAGAGTTTCGCCGCCGTCCGCAGCGGCATGGCCGAGTGCACGCCAAACTTTCGCGCCGCGTAGGATGCAGCCGAGACCACTCCGCGCTCGTCCCGCTGCCCGCCGACCACGACCGGCTTGCCTTTCAGCGACGGGTCATACAATTCCTCGACGGAGACGAAGAAGGCGTCCATATCGACGTGAAAGATGGTGCGAGGCGAGGAGGTGCTCATCGGAGTTCGGAATGCCTTGCAGAAGTGTACCGCTACGCACGCGCACCGGAAGAACCCTAAGCGCTCGTTAACCCGGACAATCCGATTCTAATGCACAGAGCTGCTTACGCCACTTGGATCGTCCCCGGCTCCTTGGCGAACCACTTCTCGGCTGCCTGAATTTCGGCAGTAACGTCCACTGTGCCCGAGGGCAATTGTACCCCTCGGTGAATGCTGGAGGGCGGCGTGATCGCCAAGGGAGAAATCGTTAGCGTGCCGATGCTCTTGCCGAGTTTGTAGTCAAAATGAAATCCGCTGCGGGGGCCGCCACTCTGGCTTAGGATCTGCGCCCCATTTTCGGTGAGCTGTGCCGATACGTCGTCATTTCACGCCTGCGTGAGCGGCGTCCACTTTTCCGACCGCATCTCGAAAAACCACTCAAATCCGGCCTTGCGCGTGACGAACTCGCGGCCCGCTTCGCCGGAGTTGTGGTACCTATTCGATGAGGGCAGGTTGCATTCGAACTGCTCAATCACGCGTTGCGGCGTGTAGTTCTTGAGAAATGAGCTTTCTGTTTTCGGAGTGGGATACAAGGTGTGAAGACGATCCCAGACGACCCAACCCGCACCAGTGCCGCAGAGGGTGAGCTAAAGAGCGGAAAGACCAATCAACTTCCGAGCGGACTTCATGGCATCCCTCCGCGGCCCGCAATGATGATAACGCAGAAACGGACGAAAGATCGCCGTACGCGAGCAGTGCTGTTCGGAGAATTGGAGGTCCAAGCGCCCTTCGTGGCCGCCGGTCTCAGACCGCCGAGCGAGACCCGGCTTCCTTGACGATTCGTTCCATTAATCTCATCCGTGCGGAAGGCAATGGCACGTATTTAGCGTCGCCACCGGTGCCGGTGGAACACCTTAGACCGTCTCCGATGGCGTCCAAGGCAGACACAGAGCGTCCCAGCACGGCCAGAAGATACTTTTCAGCGATGGGCCGGTCTGCGGGATGGATGAGATCCCACCAGCGGCAGATTGACTCCTGTATCTCCGCTTCTGTCTTCTCACCAGCTACCAAGGCATCGATCAAGCGGTAGACCTTGCTTTTGATCGCCAAATACGAGACTGAGATTTCTTGTGGCATGGGGGGCGCCTGACTGCTTCGGTGCAATCCGAGAGCCAAACGTTAACGTCAGCAAAAAGGGCACTTTAGCGTCTCGCAAACTTCTATGAACGGGAAAACCGGGCTCCAGGATATGAAATCTGGAATGTCCTGAGCGGCGGTTCCTGCCACCATCTTGCACCGCGAGGCGCCGCTCGTTAACCCAGCACCGGCTGCTTTTTCAAATCCGCGGCTACCGGAGTTGCGTCCGCGCTGGCCCGCGCCTGTCGCGCGCGCTCGTAGATCTTGCCGTACTCGCGCGCTGACGCGCCCCAGGAAAAATCGCGGCTCATGCCGTTGCGCATCAGCATCTGCCACGACGAGGGATCGCGATAGGCGAGCAATGCTTGTTTGATGGTCGCGAGCAGTGCCTCGCCGGTGTAGTCGGAGAACTTGAAGCCCGTGCCCTTGCCGGTGCGCGCGTCCCAAGGCTCGATGGTGTCGTCCAGACCGCCGGTTGCCCGCACGATTGGCACGGTTCCATACTTCAGGCTGTAAATCTGATTTAACCCGCAGGGCTCATACTTGGAAGGCATCAGGAACATATCCGCGCCGGCTTCGATTTTGTGGGCGATGGCATTGTCGAACGCGACCTTGGCCGCTATCTTGTTCGGAAACTGTCGGTTGAGCCGCTGGAACATGTCTTCGTACAGCTTGTCCCCCGATCCCAATACGACCATGATCATCTCTTCGCGCGCCAGGCGATCCATGATCTGGGCAATAAGATCGAAGCCCTTCTGTGCGGCGAAGCGCGAAACCACGCCGATCACCGGCATTTTAGAATCGGCATTGGTAACACCGAAGGCGTGCAGCAAGTCGTGTTTGCATTGCAGCTTGCCGTCCAGATCCTGCGGCCAATATTTCGCGACAATGAATTTGTCGGACTGCGGGCTCCACTCGTCGTAGTCCACGCCGTTCAGGATGCCGGTTACGGTCGCGGCGCGATTGCGCAGCACCCCCTCCAGCCCAAAACCATATTCGGTGGTCTGGATCTCCTGACTGTATTTCTTGCTGACCGTGGTCACGAAGTCGGAGAGCACGAGCGCCCCCTTCAGAAAATTCACTTGCCCGAAAAATTCCATCTTCGAGATCGTGAGCAAGTCCCAGGGCAGCGTTAGAAGCGGCAAAGTATCGGGCGGAAACAAACCCTGGTATCCCATGTTGTGGATGGTGAAGACGGTGGCGACGTCGCGAAACGCGGGATCCTCGGCATAGAGCGTGCGCAGCATGACAGGCACGAGCGCCGACTGCCAGTCGTGGCAATGAAATACGTGCGGCACGCCCAGAATCTTCGAGGCTTCGAGCACTGCCCGCGAGAACAAAGCGAAGCGCTCGGCGTTGTCCCGATAGTCGCTGACCGAGGTTCCGTAGAGCGACTCCCGGTCAAAGTATTGCGGATAATCCACGAAATAAAATCGAATTCCGGGGGGCGTATTCGTGTCCGCCGTTACCACCGAGCAGAAGCGATACTTGTCGTCGAAAGGGACGGTGATGCTGCGCACTACGGTTTGCGGATCAGTCAACTTGGTTTGGCGATAGCGCGGAAGATAAACGCTCACCTGATGTCCCAAAGCGGCCAATGCACGCGGCAAGGCGCCGACCACGTCGGCCAGTCCGCCAGTCTTGGAAAAGGGGACACACTCGGATGCTGCGAAAGCGATATGCATGGCGCAGAAGCCTCCTGGGAACTCGATAAGCCTCGCTCACGTTATGATTAAGTTTCTGTAGAGACGCGTCTCGCCGCGTCTCCGCTGCGCCATCATGAACACGGTGCGGAGAGCGACGCGGCAAGAGTCTCTACCGGGAAAGAACTCAGCCAGTCTAAAGCGGGAAAGAAAGAGGGTCAACGTGCCCAAGGGCGCAACCGTACAAACAAGTTCACTCAAACCCAAACTGGGGCAGCATTTCCTGGCCAGCGAAGCGGCGGCTCTGCGCATTGTCGAGGCCCTGGGCGATGTTTCCGAGGCCACCGTGCTTGAGATCGGCCCCGGCCGCGGCGCTATCACCGATCTACTGGCGCGGAAAGCGCGGCGGCTGATCGCGGTGGAATTGGACCGCGTCCTTTCAGCACAGCTGCGGATGAAGTTCTCCCTGCAACCCAATGTTGAAATCATCGAAGGCGACATCCGGACGATCGAACTAGACACCGTCTTCGGTGCGAAGCCCGGCAGCCTGCGTACCGGACTGAACTTCGCGCCCGAACCTGCCCGCGTTATTGGCAACCTGCCGTACTACATCACCTCCGATATTTTGCTGCGGCTGCTGGAATATCATCGTTATTTTTCGACCATCGTCATCATGGTGCAAAAGGAAGTTGCCGATCGTCTGGCGGCTTCGGCGGGAAGCCGCGACTATGGCTTGCTTTCGGCGACGGCACAACTGTACGGCCGGGTCGAGCAGCTCTTCACGCTTCCGCCCGCGGCATTTTCTCCACCTCCCAAGGTTCACTCCAGCGTGGTTCGGATTACGATCAAGCCTCGGCTGGAATCGTTGCGGGTTCCCGAGGCAGAGTTCATCGCGTTCCTGAAACTCTGCTTTGGGCAGAAACGCAAAACTCTCTGGAATAATCTGAAAACGGCGTACGATGAGCATGTCCTCCGCGCCGCGCTGGCGAAAAGCGGCGTAAAACCCGCGATCCGGGCGGAGGCGCTGCCGCTGGAAAGGACCGCCGCTCTGTTCCGCGCGCTCCGCGACGGCAGCTCGTAGTTTGCGTGGTGCATAGTTTTCGCGCGGACTTTTACAGGCTGATTCGTCGCGGGCAAATGCCCGCGGCCACACGAGCTTCTGATGACTACCGCTTTACGAACTCCCGCCGTCGCCGGCAGGTTTTATCCGGGCCGCGCTGAAGAACTGCTACGCGAAATTCGAAAACACACGTCAGCGGGCAATACCCCAGTCGAAACCGGTCGCATAACCGCCATCGGATGCGTTGCTCCACATGCGGGTTACATCTACTCCGGCAGCGTCGCCGGTGCTGTGTATTCGCGTCTGGAGATCCCCAACCGCTGCGTGATTCTCTGCCCCAATCACACCGGCAAAGGACGTGCGCTAGCCGTAATGGCCAATACAGCCTGGCAGACTCCGCTCGGCGAGGTAGCGGCGGACGCGGACTTGGGCGCTCGGCTGCTCGATCGTTTCCCGGCGCTCGAAGAGGATAGCGCCGCGCACCGCGGCGAACATGCCATCGAAGTCCAGCTTCCGTTCCTGCAGGCGCAGCAGCCGGAATTGCAGATCGTTCCAATCGCCATCGGCACCAGCAACTTCGATGTGCTCCGTGGATTGGGGGAAGCGCTGGCGGATGTGATTGCCGCGCTTCAAGAAGATGACCAGGAAGAAGATCGGGAGGAGGAGAATCGAGACGAGAAAGTTCTGATCATCGCCTCCAGCGACATGAACCACTACGAGTCCGAGTCGATTACTCGCGTCAAGGACCACAAGGCAATCGAACGCGTGTTGGCGATGGATACACGCGGGCTCTGGGAGGTGGTGACGCACGAAGACATCACCATGTGCGGGTTCGGGCCAACGATTGTCATGCTCACGGCAGCGAAACTTCTGGGAGCGACTGCAGCCAAGCTGGTCAAATACGCGACTTCGGGCGATGTCTCCGGCGATTACGAGGCGGTGGTGGGTTACGCGGGAATTATTGTGGAGTAGCAAGGATCCCGAGTAGAGACGCGGCTTGCCGCGTCTCCCGCATCTTCACGGACGACGCACGCGGAACGGGCAAGCCCCGTCTCTACCGGTGGACAAATCCCAACGCTTAAACAATCAATGCCCGCCGCCCGCCCGTTCCCGCAACCGTTGGGCACGAGCGCGGGTTACGTTGATCACGGACTGGTCGGCGATGATCTGGTCCAGGATGGGCTGAATGGCCGCGACTTCGATCAGTTGATTGCTGTGGGCCATCTCCTCCATGCGCTTGAGTTCTTCGTCCAGGGCGAGCTTCTGGTAGCGGTGATCGTACTGAAGGCGATGTCCGAATTCGAGGGTGGCCGAGAGATTTTGCATCAGGTCGGTCAGTTCCTGCACGGCGGAGTTCGGTGAGTAGTTGTAGCTGGACTCTCCGCTGCGCTGCGCGTCTTTATAACTGAGCGTCTTCTTCCCGGTAAAGGCGAGGCCCTTGTGATGGGAATCCACGTCCTTTTGAAAATAACCGGCCTTCGCCGCCAGTTCGAAGATCTTCTGTCGCGTTTCCGCGGCCAGGGTGAAGTTAAGGTCGAAGCTGTCGTTGTCCTGGGAATCCTTGTCGCGAGAATCGATCTCGTCGGAATCGGCGGACAGGCGGCCGCTGGACTGGTAGTGGGCCGAACCATCGGAGGGGACGCGAATCGAGTAGCGCTCCGGCTGGGAGGTGGGAAAATCGAGGGTGAAGGTGACGGCAGCCGGCGACTGAGCTTGCGGATACGTGACAGCTGATAAAAAGAGGATCGAACCAGAAACGAGCAGTCGGACAATCTGAAATGGACGAAGCATGGGCCGCAGTTAATGATTGGGGATGGCGCGAAGAGTGTCAAGGGCATCCATTCCCTAAGAGCGCAATGGCAGAACGCGGTGTAGCCCAACTTGTCCGTAGAGGTAAGGAAGATCTCGCCGGAGATCAGGCCGCGGTGGTTGACGCCACCGGCCATGGTGAATTTTGCACCGGGATAGACGATGTCCTGGAAGACTCCACCTTCGTTAATGAAGCCGAAGTCGCCGTGGAACGCGAATTACCGACGATAACGCCCGCGTTGTTCACTCCCCGTGAGAACGGTCTTGTACCTGGAGTTCGGGTGATTGATGGTGGTGAGCGTTCCGTTTTGCCACAAGAAGCCGTTGCTGACGCGGCCACTGCCATCGCTTCCGACAACATCGCCGTTGTCATTGATCGCCAAGGCATAGGTTACCTGGGCATCGGGAAAGGCGACGGTCGTGTAGGCACCGTTCACCAGCAGGAATCCCCTGACCAGCGATGCGCCTGGAGCTGAAGCTGCCCACCACTGCCCCAATTGGTTGATGTCGAACAGCCAGGTGTTGGCGGCCTTGGGATAGTGAACCGCGGTCACCTGCCGTCTTGCAACAGCAACCGATGAACGCGTTCGGGATTCACCTTGTCCTGGTAGTAACCGGCGTCGACGTCGATACCGCCGCGCCCATACAGCCACGTGCTTGATGATTGCGGGGCGGTGTACTCGGTAATGACTCCGCTGGTCGAGCGTTTGAAGGCCAGGAATTGCAGAGTCCTGTTGTCGATCACTGGCCGACCACGGTGCCGTCGTCGCTCACCCCTTGCACCTGGCTGAAGGTATATCCCGCGGGTGCGGAGAATGCGTCGCACGTGCAGGAAGCCTGCTCGGCGGCATGCATTCCACCTGCGTGCAAGAACAACGTGACGATAATGGCAGGAACGGAACGGGAAAAGTTCATAAAATCCTCGACTCGCATTGCTTTTCGCGCTGCATTCTTCGTGCGGAGACGGGGCATGCCCCGTCTCTACAGAGAGCGGGTTGCGGTCTGGCGTTCGTGGGTCGCGGCCGTGTGCAGATGGCAGATGGCGATGGCGAGCGCATCGGCGGCATCGGCGGGTTCGGGAATCTGATCGAGCCGCAGAAGACGGGTCACCATTTGCTGGACCTGATGCTTTTCGGCGCGGCCGTATCCGACGACCGCGGACTTGATGGAGAGCGGCGAGTATTCGGCGACTTCCAGCCCGGCGGAAGCGGCGGCAAGCATGGCCACACCACGCACCTGCCCGAGCTTCAGGGCAGACTTCACGTTGGCGGCATAGAAAACGTCTTCGATCGCGACCCGGTCGGGCCGGTGCTCGGAGATTAGCTCCTGCAGACCGATGGAGATGCGCGAGAGGCGTGTCGGCATGGGATCGCGCGGCGAAACCCTGATGGCGCCACAGATGATGCAGACGAGGCGGTCATCGTTCCCGGCGACGTTGCGAGCGTGGTTACAGTCGTCCGAGAGCAGTTCGACTATGCCGTAGCCGGTGTATTCCGTGCCGCAGTCGATGCCGAGGACGCGCATGGGGGAAGTGTAGCAGGGTAGTGGTCAGCGGTCAGTGGCCAGTGGCCAGCGTGATAACCTGATGGTTCCGGCCCACTGAAACAGGCGGACGGATTTCGTCCGATCTCCGGTCATAGAGCGGACTCATACTCGTACCAAAAAATCATATGAGGAGCGGGCGATGAGAATTGGCATGTTGACGGGCGGGGGCGACTGTCCCGGACTGAATGCGGTTATTCGGGCAGTAGTGCGTAAGGGCACCTTCCACTATGAAGATGAGTTCGTGGGATTCGTGGAAGGGTGGCGGGGGGTGCTGGAAGACAAGACGATGGATCTCGGCCTCTCGTCGGTGGGTGGCATCCTGCCGCGTGGGGGCACGATTCTGCGCACTTCGCGGACCAATCCGGCGAAGAATCCCGACGGCCTGAAGCGCTGCGCCGAGAACCTCAAGAAACACGACTGTGAAGCACTGATCGCGATCGGCGGCGATGACACACTCTCGGTGGCGCAGAAACTTTTCGCCAACGGCGTGAAAGTGGTGGGCGTTCCGAAGACAATCGACAACGATCTCGCCGGGACCGACTTCACCTTCGGCTTCGACACGGCTGTGAATGTGGCTACCGAAGCCATCGACCGGGTGCATACGACGGCCGAGGCGCACAATCGCGTGATCGTGGTGGAAGTGATGGGACGCGATTCGGGCTGGATCGCGACCTATAGCGGCATTGCCGGCGGGGCCGACGTCATACTGATCCCCGAAGTTCCT
>Ga0181523_10004786_pt1 | contig 11518 bp, 8 predicted proteins | sample PEATcosm2014_Bin_43_FD_119752 | JGI IMG/M metagenome (GOLD analysis project Ga0181523, IMG submission 119752) | Peatland microbial communities from MTU Mesocosm Facility, Houghton, MI, USA - PEATcosm2014_Bin05_30_metaG | ecosystem: Environmental > Terrestrial > Soil > Wetlands > Peat | place... | reverse complement strand
GATTCTTCGCCAGCCAATCCGCGCCATTGAAGGCGTAGGTCGTCTCTTCGCCGCAGGTCAGTGCCAGCTTGATCGTGCGCTTGGGATGGTAGCCGCTTTGCTTGAAGCGCATCAGCGCATCGATCCACGTCGCGTCCATCGCCTTCATGTCCGCTGATCCGCGGGCATAGAAATACCCGTCCTCTTCGATCAGGGTAAATGGGTCGCGGACCCAATCCTCCCGCTTCGCCTCGACCACATCGAGATGGCCGAGCAGCAGCATCGGTCTGGCGCTCTTCGAGCTCCCGTGCAGAATGGCGACGAGGCCGCCTTCCTTGGGGTGATCGGCAACGGAGAACAGCGTGACGTCCTCATCGCCGTAGCCCGCCGCCTTCAGATGCGCCGCCATGCGCTCGGCTGCCAGCGTGCAGCTTCCCGCCGACAGGGTGGTGTTGGTTTCGACCAGTTCCTTATAAAGTGCCAGGAACGCCACCTGATCGGGCCGAAGCGACGTCATCGGCGCCTCCTGCGCGAGCGCGGCCGTTCGCATCGCAATCGCCAGACCGATTACGCCGAGAGTTCGCTTGTGCTTCATGAGTCCCTGTTGATGTCCGTGAATTGCCCTGTTGCTAACGGCCGGGATCGCCGCACTCGATGTCCTACCCGAGCCGCAGGTCGCGTGAGGAGGCCCCGACGCTCACCAAGCGATTGCCGCGTGCGGCAATCCAATTGCCGCGGACGGTGGACCAATACTGAAGCTGGCGCAATGCCACATGCAGTCCGATGGTCCTCGGAGCGGCGAGGCAGATCACAGCCGCGCGCCTAAATCATTGAAATATTGGCATGATTCGCGCGCGGCGTGCTGGGGGCAAAACCTATATCTTTTTTTTAGGTGCGGGAGCGTACCGTTTCGGCATTGGAGCAACGGCGATGCGCATCAACACCAAGCCTGCGGACCTGTTGGCACTGTCATCCTCGCTTGCGGCCACGACAGCGCATGCGCGCTGTGATGGCGAGTCGCTGGCACAGCGCGTGGGGCTGATGCCTTATATCGGCGTCGGGACATTTCTGGTGGCGAGCTATCTGCGATCGAGCCTGCGCGCGCACCAGCGCGACGGTGAAGGTCCAGCGGGCCCAGATCCGCAAGGGATTGCCACTGGTGCGCGTTGGCAATCAGGCCAAGTAACGCCGGGCAAATTGCCCTTAACGTAGCGCACCCGGATTGGGTAGGCTCCGTTCGGATCAATGAACGGACAGCATCCAAATTTGGCAATCGGAGCGGCCGGCATGCTGGCGTTGAGCCTGGTCTTTTCGGCGGCTGTTTCGCGCGATAAGGCTGGACCGGCACCCATCCGAATTGCAGTATTCGATTTCGAGCTCGAGGACGTGAGTCCTGCCTCGGCGCTGGTGGGCAAGGTCACGAGCAGTGCGGCCTCGATGGACAGAGTCAACAGCGAGGCGCGCCGTGAATTGGCGCAGTCGGGGCGCTACAGCCTCATCGATGTCAGCAAGGTGGATGCGAAGCCCGTGACGTCCAAGATGTTGTGGAGCTGCGGCGGGTGTGAGGCCGGCATCGCTTTACAGCTCGGGGCCGAGCAGTCGCTGATCGGGGTGGTGCGCAGAGTGACCCAGACCGACTACTACGTGCTGGTTCAAATTCGCGACGCGCGAACCGGCAAGATTCTCGACCAGCAGCAGGCAAATTTTGCGGGCGGCGAGGAGGGCTGGGCCAGCGGGGCCCGTATGCTGATCAGGCACCAGATACTGGCGCGCGTAGAGTGAGCTAGCTCAGAGAATCCAACGCCGCACCCGATCCCGGTAGGTCTGCCATTCCGCCCCAAAGCGGCGCGCGGCCCACGGTTCCTCTGCCCATAGTACGCGAAGGTGGAACCCCAGCAGCGCCAGCACGGCATATAAGAAGAGTATGCGGGAAGCCCACAACGCGGCCCAACCCAGCAGCATGATGACCACGCCGACATTTGTCCCCGGAGAATCCGATTGTGAGGGGCACCGCAAACGCAACCATCCCGGGCAGAGCGAGGAACGCTGCGATGGCGCGAAACAACAAGCGAGTCGCCATACGCCTCGTCGGTCAATTCGGTGTCAACGTCAAGCTGTGTTGAGTCGGCCCGGGCAGGAACGGCAGCGCCTCACCGCGCGCCCACTCGGGAAAACCCGTGCGGTAATAGGGCGACAATGGATGGCCGCTCTGGCCGCCGGGCATGTGAAAATAACCTTCGCTCTCGTGCCCCGGCGAGACCGCAAAGCGCTCGGATGCGCCCTCGGTCCTGTCCTGCACGCGCGGCATGTCGTTGTCACCCGGCAGTTGGACAGTCGGCATGTCCAGCAGGGGTCCAATGACGGGCAACGCCGCGGACAGCGGGTGCCGGATGGCAATCGTATTACGTGAGCCCCAGCTGCAATCGGACAGCGAGTGGCAGCTGCGCTCGAGATCGGCGATGGTCGCGTCGAGCTGCGCGAGCAGGAACGCTCGCCAGTCGCTGTAACGGCGCTCGAGCAGGTGCAAGGGCTGCTGCGTGACGAGCAGCCACAGCGCATGCTCGAACTGATCGGGGATCGGCGATCGCTCGTTCTCGGGGATGCGCAGCGCGCCCAGGAGCATGTTCCAGACTGACGCCTCGGTGCGGTCGCGAAAGGCGCGTACCAGCCGATAGGCGCTCGAATCGATGCTCGCATGGCCGTTCCAGTCCGCCAGCACCTCTTTGAATGCGGCGCGCTGGGATTGACCGGTCAGGGCATCGGCGTCGAGCAGGCGTTGCAGGAGATCGCGCCAGCGTGTCAGGAACAGCGCGCGATCGTCGAGTTGGATGCGCAGCATGTCGGCGGGTGTCAGCGGCGTGTCGAGCGCAAGCAGATCGTCGCGGATCTGCTGCGCTCGCGCGCCGAGATCATAGTCGGCGCCCAGAGTCGCGAGGCTGCCACCGATCCGAGCTTCCTGCTGCGGGTCGGATGTCACGCGCGCATTCGCCGTCCAGATGCGCCCCGATGGCGGATCGAGCAGGCGCGGATGAGTCTGCGCATCCGTCCAGCCGGTCGGGTGGAGCGAGCGGTCCGCCGCGGTGCTGTCCGGTATGCGGCCGAAGATCGTCCACGCAATGTGGCCGTCCCGATCGCCGACGACGAGGTTCTGATGCGGAATCCCCACTTCGGGTGCCGCGGCCAGCGCGTCTGCCACCGAGTTCGCGCGCTCGAGATTCATCAGCGCGTAGTTGGTGGCGTCGGGATTCTGCGCCAGCCAGGAACCGAACCAGCAGGTCTGTCGCTCCGGCTCCGCGCGCAACAGCACGCCCTGCGGGCCGGTGCTGACATCGAGCGCAACATCCGCGGCGTGATGGACGTGGATGATCTCGCGGACTGTCTGCAGCGAATCGGAGCCCACCGACTCGCAGCCCACGCGCTGGACATCGAGCCAGCTGCCGTAACTGTTGGTGAAGCCCCAGGCAATGTGGCCGTTCGAGCCGGCCACCAGCGCCGGCGCTCCGGGCAGGCTCACGCCGTTCAAATCCAGCGCTGCGCTGCTGCCGCCATTGCCGTCCGTCCTCAGGCGCACGTGGTACCAGGTCGCTGGCACGCGCTGTGACAGATGCATGTCGCTGGCGATCAGCGCCGAGCCGCTGGCCGTGAGCCGGCCGGCAATCGCCCAGTTGTTGCTGCCGATGGCGGGCTGCGAGCGCGGCTGCAGAGGGCTCATCGAGCCGGCAGCCGTCATCGTCCGGACATCGAGCACTTCGGGTGCCGGTACGTCGTCGGCATCAGCGGCGGCTCCGGCCGTGGACTGCGATGCGGTCACGTCCGGTGCGTCCCAGATGCTGCGCGCGGGATAGAAAAAGCGCATGGCGCATTTCCATCTGCCCTCGCACTCCCTGCCGCCGAGGTGATCGTTGATGTCGCGTCTCTGGATGGCGCGCCGAATGCCGCCGGCCTGAAGGTCCCACCACATCGCGTGCACGACCAGGATCGTGTCCTCGGGACGCCACATGACCGGCGGGGATCCGAGCAGCCAATATTCCCAGGGTCGGCTGCGCAGGGATGCGAGTCCGGCGTTCACGCCGCGCGCGTAAGCCTCGATGATCGATCGCTGGTCGGCCGGGACTCGCGCTAGCACCTGCTGCGCGACGTGTCGAAATCGAAAGCGTCGTGCGGAGCGATCCTGCTCGAGTGCCACCGCCCCGAACAGTTCCGAAAGCTCGCCCGCCGCGAGCCGGCGCGACAGATCCATCTGAAAGAATCGGTCCTGGCCGTGCACGAAGCCGGTGGCGAAGGCCAGGTCCGCACGATTCGAAGCGGTAATGGTCGGCACGCCGCGGCTGTCACGCTCGATCGTCACGGGGGCGGCGAGCGTGACCTGGCGCAGCGCGCCGTCCAGCGGCGGGAGCGACGCCCGCAGGAGGCAGTAGGCGAGCCCGATCCCGCCGAGAATCAGCGTCAGCAGAACTGCGGCAATGTATCTGAGCATGGCGATGGCAGCTCGCTCAGCGTGCCGCGGCGCGCAGCGCAGGCTCGGCCTCGTAGACGACCTTGCCGCCCACCATGGTCAGCAGTGCGCGCGTCGCGGCGATCTGCAGCGGATCGACGGTGAAGACATCCTGCGACAGCACCAGCAGATCCGCGTCCTTGCCGGGCGTCAACGTGCCCACGTGATCCTCATCGAAGGCCGCGAAGGCCGCGCTGCGCGTGTAGGCATCGACCGCTTCGCGCACGCTGATGCGCTCGGCGGGCACATAGATCTCACCGGTCGGCACCGAGCCACCCTGGTGCGCGCCGTCCAGCGGCAGGCTCTGGACATTCGCGGTGTCGGCCGAGTGCCAGATCTGACGCGTCACGGCCTGTTGCATGTTCACGAACGGATCGGGTGGCCACGCGCACGGCCAGTCGCTGCCGAACACGAGCACGGCGCCCTGCGCAAGCAGCGAGTGCCAGCGGTCGGTCGGCGTGGGGTCCTGCGGGTCATACCCGGTGCCGATCTGCGAGCAGCAGAAGAGCGGCTGGCTGCTCGCAATCACCTGCAGGCGCGCGTAGCGTGGAATATCCGGCGCATCGACGACGAAATTGTGTTCGATGCGAAGCCGACGGTCCCTCGGACCATTGACTCGGATCGCATTCTCGTAGGCGTCCAGGATCATGTGCACCGAATCGCTGCGCTCGGCGTGCGTCATGAGTTGGTAGCCGCGGCGGTCGAGCTCGAGCACCAGGGCGCGGAAATCGGTTGGGTTGTAGACCAGCGGCGGGATGAGCCCGGTGCTGCCGTCGGCAAAGAACTTCACGAGATTGGCCGCTACCCAGTCGTCGTGATAACGGGTTCGCGCCGTTTCGAGATCGGCCAGAAATTCCGGCGTCAGACGATGCGGCACCGCAACCGCGCCGAAGGCGGTGCGCGTGCGCACGGTGAGCTCGCCGCGGTCCCGCAGCGCCGCGTACAGCTCGATCTCGCGCAGATCGCCCGTGGCGTTGACGACGCTCGTGATGCCGAGCGCGTTCAGATACCGTGCTGCTGCGCGCAGCTGCGCGAGTTTTTCCTGGGTCGGGAGCTGCGCCATGACGGCGCGTTCGACGATCTCCTGTGCGGCTTCGAGCAGCACGCCGCTCGGGTGCCCGCTGGCGTCGCGGATCACTCCGCGCTCCTCTTGCGGATCTGCGACCGGCTCGTCGCCGATCCCGGCGAGCTCGAGTGCGCGCGAATTCACCCACAGCGCGTGCTCGGTCATGTTGTGGACGATCACCGGCCGATCGCGCACGGCCTGGTCCAGCAGCGCGCGCGAAGGTGTCGCCGGCGGCGTGGTGTTGAAATCCGCTCGACCGATCAGCAACGGTTCGGCGGGGTGCGCTCCGGCATAGGCGCGGATCGCGGCAGCGAGCTCATCGGGGTGCTCGGGGGTGATGCTGCGATCGGGCGTCGAGAGGTTGAAGCCGTGAATCTCCATGGCGCCAAAGAGCATGTGCGTATGGGAGTCGATCAGACCCGGCAGCACGGTGCGGCCCTGCAGATCGATGATGTGTGCGTGCGGGGGCCGATGTGCCAGCACCTGCCGATCTGTCCCCACCGACTCGATGTGCGAGGCGCTCACGGCCAGCGCCTGTGCCCAGGGACTCGCAGGGTCCGCGGTGTAGATATGGCCGTGAATCAGCAGCGTCGAGTCCGCGGCGAGCGCCCGCACGCTCAATGCCAGGGCGGCGAGCCAAGCCAGGGAGGTGAGTGTGGCCTGCGGGGCGCGCAGCCCTCCGGTGTGCGTCATCTGCGGTCTCTCCTTGGGCCGCCAGGCGCCATGGCGTGGCGATGGGAGGAAGATTAGCGCGGGTGCGAGGACGGCGCGGCGCTTTCTCCCAGTCGTAGTACTATCGGCGTCGGGGGGATGCCCTTATCGAGGTGCGCTCAGGCCCGCGCGGCATGTCATGGCGGAATCGCAGCGACTGCCACCGTCCAAGTTCAGCCCACGGCCGTTGGGTCCGAATCAGCTGGAGCGGGGCCGGCTCATGGACGTGCTCGGCCAGCACGAGCACGCCAAGCTGGTGCTGATTCACGCGCCGGCGGGCTACGGCAAGTCGACGCTCATGGCGCAGTGGCATGCGCGTCTCACGGCGGCGGGGCAGGGCACCGGCTGGGTGAGTCTCGATGACGACGACAACGACGCCGGGCGCCTCGTAACCGCGTTGAGTCGCGCCCTCTGCCCGCGTGCCAGAGGCGGCGCGGATCTGTTCGATTCGATCAACCTCTGCCTTCAGGCGCATGAGCACTTCACATTGTTCCTGGATGAGGAGGAGCACGTGACTGCGCCGGACGCGCAGCACCTGTTCGAAGTGCTGCTGAAGCTCTCGCCGGCGGACTTCCACATGGTCGTCGGCTCGCGCAGCCAGCCGCAGAAGCTGTCGACGCGGCTGCGGCTCCGAAGCGATTTCCTCGAGTTGACGGTGCGGGAACTGGCGTTCCGACCCGAGGAGATATCGCAGTTCATGCAGCTGCGCTGCGGCGTCACGCTCGAGCCGCGGGTCGAGGCCTACCTGGCGCAGCGCACCGAGGGCTGGGCCGCGGTGTTGCAGCTCGCGGCGGCCGATATTGCCGGCGGCGAGTCTGCGCGCACGCTGTTCGATCACGTGACCGCGCCCGGCTCGAACCTGCTGCAGTACCTCACCGACGAGGTGCTGATCCATCTGCGCCCCGAGCAGCACGAGTTCCTGCTGCAGACGGCCTTCGTGGATGAGCTGTCCGGACCGCTGTGCGATGCCATCACAGGTCGCTCAGATGGCGCAGCGATGCTGCTCGAGTTGCAGCAGTCGAACCTGCTGCTGCAGGCAATCGATTCGAGCCGCCAACGCTTCCGCTACCACGCGCTGTTCGCGGACATCCTGCGGCGGCAGTTGCAGCATCGCTACCCGGGTCTGCTGCCGGTTCTGGCACGCCGCGCCTCGGAGTGGTGCGCGCGCTCGGGACGTCCCGAAAGTGCGGCCGAATACGCGTTGCTCGCCGGCGATATCGATCATCTGATCGTGTGCATCCGGGCGTGCACCGAGCAGCTCATCACGCGCGCACAGTTTGCGACCGCCAAGCGCTGGCTGCGCGCGATCTCGCCGGCGAAGCTACGGGAGCATCCGGAACTGCTGGTCTGGAGTGCCTGGGTCGACATCTACACCAATGATTTCGCGCGCGCGCAGGCTGCCGTCACCGAGCTCGGCTCGATCATCCGCACCCGCACGCTGCATGAGAAGGAGCTGCTTGGCGACAGCGTCCTGCGCTCCCTGCTCGCGATCCTCGGCGGCCGTTACGACGAGGCCATGGCGGCCGCGGAGGCGGCGTGGCGGCTGGTGTCGCCGGCCGATGCGCGCATGACCGCCGCAGTGTGCAACTTGCGTGGACTGCTCGAGCAGATGCGGGGCCGATTCGCCGAGTCTGCACGCAACTCCGAGCGCGTGCTGGCGATCGCCGGACAGTCGCCACCGATCTGGCTGAGCTTCGTACATGCCGCGCACATCTCCGGCATGATGGAGCTGTCGCTCGGCAATCTCGCCGGCGCCTGGCGACAGCTCGAGCTGCCGGAACAACGGATGGCCGACGCCGAGCCGCAGGGCGAAGCGAGCGGCAATCGCAGCCAGCTGCTGGCGCTGCTGTCCGGGCCGCGCGCCTTGGTGCTCTATCAGCTCAACAGACTCGAGGACGCCGAGGACAGCCTGGAGCGCTACGAGCCGTTCCTGAACACGATGTTCTCGCCCTCGAGCCGCGCACTCTGGCACCAGATGCGCGTGCGGCTGCACGCGCTGCGCGGTGATGAGGCCGCCTGTCAGCAGGCGCTGCAGCAGGGCGCCGCGTTCGCGGCGCGCCACGGCATCGGTTGGATGGAAGACATGATGCAGTGGGAGCGCGTCGATCACGACGGCTGGCGCGGGGACATCCACCGGGCACGCGCGGTCGCAGCGGGTCTGCTCGAGCGCACGCCGCTCGTAACGCCACCCCAATGGATCGCTCCCTGCCAGGAACTGTTCGCCCCGACGATCAGCGCGCTGCGCTTCCTGATTCGCGCGGGCGAGAGCCACCGCGCGCTGGAGTATCTGCCGGCCCACATTGCACACGCCGAGCGGGAGCTGCGGCGATTGCGCCTGACGAGCCTGCGCGTGCTCGAGGCGCTCGCGCACCAGGCATCCGGCGAGCACACGCTTGCGCTGCAAGCGCTGCGGCGCGCATTGAAGCTCGGGCAACCGACCGGCGCGATCCGCGTCTTCCTCGACGAAGGCGCGGCCTGTCGCACGCTGCTGCGCCAGCTCGACCGCGACGTGTCGCTCGATGCCGATGAAGCGGATTATCTGGCGCGACTGCGCGCAGCGTTCGAGGACGCCGTGTACGCCCCAGCCGAGGATGGCGCCGGGGCGAACAGTGCCGGCGGTGCGCCAAGAGTGACGGCGGAGCCTCCCGAGTCCGGGCCGGCAGCGGATGCCACGGCCGCAGCCCCGGCTGTCCCGCTGTCAGCGCGCGAACAGCAGATCCTTCAGCGGCTTGCCGAAGGGCATTCGAACCTTGTCGTGGGCCAGCAGCTCTTCCTGTCACCGAACACCGTCAAATGGCACCTGAGCCAGATCTACGCGAAGCTCGGCGTGCGCAATCGCACCCAGGCGGTACATGTTGCAAGACAACATCAGCTGACCCAGTTCCCATAAACGCCCGCGCCACCCGATTTCCATCCGTTCGGGTGGTGAGCCTCTGCGGGCCTCCCACTAGAGTGCGCACCCCGTCTTTGACCGGCGGGTGAGACCGTGAGAGGCCTGCAGATGACGATGAAAAGCACGTTACCGCGATGGGAGCCTGGCGCTGACAACGGCGCCGAATTGCCGGCGGCCGAGCAGGCCGTGGAGATTGTCGGGCTCGCAGCCCGACTCATCCGACTGAGGTCGTGCATCAACGATCTGGATGCGCTCGATGAGTTCGCGATCGCACTCACCGCGGAGATCGACGCGGCGCTCGAGCGTGGCGCGTTCTGCTACTTCTACCAACCGATCGTCGCGGCCGCGAGCGGTGCCATCGAGGGCTACGAGGCGCTGATACGCTGGCAGCGCGCTGGCGAGGCGGTCGCGCCGGCGCTGTTCCTGCCGATTGCGGAGGAGAGCGGCGTCATCCGCACAATTCAGCAGCGACTGCTCGATGAGATTGCAGTGGCCGGCGCCAAACTCGCGCCTGCGAATTTCATCAGCCTGAACTGGTCACCGCGGCAGTTCCTCAAGGCCTCGGCGGTGTCGGCGCTGATCGATCGCGTCAAGGAGCTCTCGATCGACCCCAGGCGCATCGTCATCGAGATCACGGCACGCTCGACCATGATCGATCCCGACCTGGTCTACTTCTGCATTCAGCTGCTCAAGGACAACGGCATCCAGATTGCGCTGGATGACTTCGGCGGCCACTACGGCAGTCTCGCCTACCTTGGCCGGCTGCCGATCGATCTGGTCAAGCTCGATGACGCGCTGCTCTCCGAGGTCGAGCACTCCGAGCGCGCACTGCGCATTCTCTCCGGCGTGATCGATCTTGCCCACTCACTGGGCACGCGTGTGATCGCCAAAGGGGTCGAGACGCAGACACAGATGCGGATCCTGCGCCGCCTGGGCTGCGATCTGCTGCAGGGTCATCTCGTGGGCGCTCCGGCGCGCGAGCCGCAACTCGTCAACCTTGATGGCTGAGAAGGCACGGCAATCGAGGAAAGCGCGGATGCAGCAATCGACAGCCTCTGACGCACGGGAGCCCTCGCGCCAGGCAGCGCTGGCGTCCCTGGCGCGCCGTCTGGATCGCACCGCCGTCGCCGAGCTGATCATCGAGGAGATGGCGCGCCGCCAGGGCCATCGCCATGGACCGTACTTCGAGTGGGCTCTCGCCACCGAGAGCTTTCAGCTAAGATTTGATGCCGCGTGGGCGCAAGGATCTCTGGAGCCGTCCATCGAGTCGCTGCTGGAGTTCGCATGCTCGTTCGTGGATGCCTGGCCCGAAGGCAGCGCTGCGCTGCGCGTCGTCCCGGACAGTCGCGATTCGATCGCCAATCCGCCCTATTCAAAGGATGGCATGTGGCCGGCATTTCTGCGCCAACGCAAATGAGTCGCATCTGACATGAGAGCTGCGCCGTGAAGGCATCGGTCTTTGTCGGCACCAGCGTGGACGGCTTCATAGCGCGGCTCGATGGCTCGCTGGATTTCCTGCCACCCGACGGTGGCGAGCCGCTCGGCTACCGGGATTTCATGGCGCAGGTCGATGCGCTCGTCATCGGTCGTCACACCTACGAGACGCTGCTCGACTTCGACGTCTGGCCGTACGAGTCACGGCCGGTGTTCGTGCTGAGCACGAGCTCGCTGATGACCGCCCCTCCGGGTGCGGTAGTGGAGCGACTGTCGGGCCACCCATCGGATATCGTCGCGCGGCTGGCCGAGCGCGGCTTCCGTCACTTGTGTGTGGATGGCGGCATCACCATCCAGGGGTTCCTGAACGCCGGGCTCATCGAGCGCATCATCATCACGCGCGTACCGGTGCTCATTGGCAGCGGCATTGCGCTCTTCGGTCCGACGACGCGCGACATTGCGCTCAGGCACGTCGAGACGCGTCAGTACGCGAGCGGTCTGGTCACCAGCGAATACGAGGTGCTCGCGCGCAGCGCACGCTGAGGGCGCGGGGCCGTGGGCTTCAATGCGCCCGGAGCCATCGTAGATCGTGCCGTTACGCACTACCAGATCGTGGAGCGCGCTCGTTGGCGGCCGCAGTGATTGGATGCCGTCCTGTTTCGAAGTCGACACGCCGGACTTATGCTTGAGCGTGACCGTTTCAGGGGGAGCCTGCATGTCAACCGATGGTCTGGTGCCGGCGTGCGTCGATGCCGACGCCCGCAATGAAATCCTCGCGCGCGGATTCACGCGCCGGCCGCTGCCGTTCGACATCGATATCGCGCGCGCTTTGGCCGAGCTTGCGCACGCGGCCTGGTCGCTGCCGCGTGACCAGTACTACCAAAGCGGGGATCGGTTTCGAACGCTGAATCGCTTTCGGGCGCGCGTGCAGCAGGGTGGT
>Ga0181523_10004785_pt1 | contig 11521 bp, 9 predicted proteins | sample PEATcosm2014_Bin_43_FD_119752 | JGI IMG/M metagenome (GOLD analysis project Ga0181523, IMG submission 119752) | Peatland microbial communities from MTU Mesocosm Facility, Houghton, MI, USA - PEATcosm2014_Bin05_30_metaG | ecosystem: Environmental > Terrestrial > Soil > Wetlands > Peat | place... | reverse complement strand
TTGCCGCCCCAATGGGCAACAACCAACGGCAGTAGATGCAGTATACCCGAAGGACACAGAATCAACGTTGCGTTTCAAGATCAGTAATCATCGCTCCGTCCTCTCGAACGTCGCTTCTTTTAGGTATCATAATTCGACTTGCCTTCACCCGCATTGGGCCGTTGCAAATGGGGGCGTGTTCACAGCGTCGAATTGTGGTTTCCGTTTCTGGCTTCTGTCCGCACTGGCGCGTTTCCTTGCTGACCAACGCCCTTTCCTCTATAGTCGCATGTGGCGCAGTTTTGCTGCATTACGCGGTAGAATAGTTCGGATTCGGCGGTTCGCGCCAGAGGAGGTTGCGTGAAAGTCTCCCGATACAGCATGGACTGAGATGTGGAGTAGCATCCGCACCTAAGAACTTCCGTCTACCTCCAGTTTCCGACCACGATGAACGGAGCCCAGTAGTAGGGGTGAGTGTAATCATTGCCCCTCAATAAGCTTAGTTGCGCTTGGCGCAAAGCTTCAGCTTTGCTCCTTGAGTTGGGGTTGCTTTCGGCCAGCTTTAATCGCTTGTAGAACTCGATCATCAACAAGCTGGTGCTGTCGTCTGCGACCGACCACTGCGTCACCACGCTGGTGGGTGTTCCCGCCACAAACAGAGCCCAGCTTAAACCCAAGATTCCCTCGCCGGGCGTCTGCCGTCCCAAAGCCGTTTCGCACGCGCTGAGCACGACCATCTGGGCATGCAACTCCATGTCCAGCAGTTCGTGCGCATAAAGCATCCCGTCATCGTTCTCGCCTCGGGTTAAGGCAATGGCTGAATACATAGGCGCGGCCTCGTTGAGCAACGCGTGCGTTGCAAAATGCAAGTAACGCGCGGCCACCATCAAGGACTTCACTCTTTCCTTCGTAGCGTCCTTGCCAGTTAGAGGAGACACACCGGAAAGCTCCGCGATTTTGTTGACTTCATTTTCAGCGGCGGTCAAGTTCTTGTCCTTGAGGTTGCCGGAAAATGAGGACAGACCTATCGCAAGGAGACGCGTTTTCACTTGCTCTTCTTTCCGTCTGAGGTCAGCCAGTTCTACCATCTTCAACAACGCGGTGACCGACGGCGCATAGCTGATGGGATATTTCTCCAGCAAGTGTCTCCCGTCTTTGTCCATCGTTACCTGGAACGGCAGCGAGTCAAGCACGCCATCAGGGATGATGACAATGTTCGTTCTACCCAACAGTTCTTTCTCCGCCGGCGCGATGAGGGTTTGATATAGCAGCCGCGCACATTTCTGATAGCTCGTGCTTCGCATCTTTTCGGCGGTCAATCCGAGATCAAGGCCAAGCGGCAACAAGTCTGCACGATGCCGCCCATCAGCAGTCGCGCACCGCAGGCGAAGTTCTTCAACAAGGTCGCTCAAATCCTTGGCCGTGATCGGGAGGCGATGAACACCCAAAGTCGCGGGCGATTGGGCGTCAATTCCTCGCGTAATAACGAATAAAATCGTCTCATCTTCGCCGATCAGATAGGACAGCAGACAGAGGTTTGGTTCGCTCTTAAAAAGTGATTGGTTGAGTTGCAACAGCGTGGCTGGCTCAAACTGCGCCCGTTGCGTTTGCAATTCCGGGTGGGTGAGGAACAACTTACGGCGGAAGGCGTCGTAAGCAGAGCGCGCCTCGTCGAGCTGCTGTTTGAGAGCATCCAACTGCTTTCCCGCCCCATCCGGACGCATACACAATCCATTCAGTTGCGCGGCAAGAGCCGTAAAGGACCCATCCAATTCTTGTTCTTTCATTCGTTCAGGCTTCGTCATGGCTTTCAAGACGTTGACCTTGCCGCCCTGCATCGCATCAACGAGCGAGCGCGCCTTGCACCGCTCGCTGACCGCGAACGCTTCCGCACATTGGTTGAGCTCCAGCAGACTCTGAGCAAGGCGTTGGTAAGGAAGAGTGTGACTTTCGAAGAAGCTCGTTTGCAGCGATTGCTCCTTGGTGTGGGCACGCAAAAGCTCGATCCGCTGGATGGCTTCACGCCAGGCCTCGGCAGCTTTGTCCCAGTTCTTCTGTCGTTCATATAAGACGCCGAGGACTTCGTAACTTTGCATCTCTCCGCTAATCGAAACGATTGAATTGGCGAGTTCCAATGCTGACCGGCACGCACTTAGAGCATCGGCATCCCGTCCCAGCATTATGTAAGCGAGACTACTGTTGTTGAGTATCGTAACCTCGACAAGCTTATAGCTGTTCGCCCGTGCAACGCCCAATGCGGCGTTGAGCAGGGGGATCGCCGCATCATATTGTCCGGTAACAATCAAGAGCGACCCTTCGTTTTGAGCCACCATCATCATGGCTTTGATGTCCTTGAGCTCATCGGCAATTTTCCTGCTTGCCTCATACTGGGTAACTGCCTTGGGGTAATCACGGGCTCCGGCATAGGCGGCTCCGATGAGTTCCAAAATATTCCATTCCCCACTTTTGTCACCCAACTCCCGTACTATGTTCAGACTCTGGGTGAGTTGCGCGACCGCTTCCGTGTAGCGACCGGTGGCGCTGTAAACCGCACCGATATCCGCTAACGAACTACTTTCTGTCTCCCTGTCACCAACCTCCCTGGCCATTTTCAGCGCTGTTTCGTATTGGGATAGGGCATCCGCATGTTGACTCTCCAGTTCAGATATGTTGGCGATACTGACCCAAGCATGCGCCTCTCCGCGTTCGAAGCCGATCTCTTGGGCCAGTTGCAAACTCGCTCGACACTTCGACAACGCCTCTGTGTATCTGTCCGTGTCCATGTAAATCGATCCGATATCGTTCAGCGTCGACACTTCTTGCTTCTTATCGTTCATTTGCCTCGCCAACTCGAAGGTGGCCTCAAACTGCTCCAAAGCCGCTTGATTACGACCCATCTGGCGCCACAGACCGCCGATTTGGCTCCTGGTCGCGACCTCTGCCGGTTTGTTGCCCAAGACTCGGATGACTTTCAGAGCCACGTTATACTGGTCTATCGCTTCAGGATACCGGCTCAGTTGTTCATAGGCCAATCCACTGCCGAGCAGTGCGGACATTTGCTCGGACAGGTCGTCGATCGCTCTGCTGATCTTCAACGATGCTTCATATCTGGCCAAAGCCTCCAAGGATTCGCCGCTTTTTCGATAAGTATTCGCCATGTTGTAGAGGGCCCGCGCTTCGCCATCTTGATCTTTTGCTTCTCGGAACAACGTCAAGGCGAGTTGAAAATTGTCCAGCGCCGCTTCCGGCTGCAACTTTGCCTCAATGATGAACGCGCGATATATATGGCACCAAGCAACTTCGGCCTTATCGTGAAGAAATGCTGCCGCTAGGAGTGCAATGTCATTAAGCTTGAAAGCATCCTTGATCAAGTCCGCCCGCATTTCCGTGGTGGGGGCGGCTTTGGTTGCTTTGGCCTGTTTGTCGGCAGCTTTGTTCAGCTTATGGATCAGCTCCGCGGTGACCAGTTCCTTTTCACTTTTGAGTAATTCGGTAGCTTCATCCCTCGTCCTCGTGGCTGCTATCGCGTCAAAGAGATCGTCACTCGCGTAGGTGCGCCGGAAAATCTTCCACATACCGTTCTCTTTGACGAACTTTATATTGTGAAACATGTGGCCATTTGTCTGTTTATTCATTTTCTCGACTAGATACGAAAAATCGAAGGCAACGAGCATGCTGGCTTGATCACCATTCATGCGAATCCGCGAAAAGACCAGATGCTCGTATTTGCGCTCCTTTACGAGCGCGAGGAATTTCTCGGCGTCCTCTTTGAACTGCTTGTCGTGCTCCTGCTTTGCGGTCCAGAGCGAGAGATAGGCAGCCAGATCATTTCTTTCAATGGCCCGATAGAACCCCTCGGCCGTCTTCTCCAGCAGAGTTTCTTCTGAGACGCCCTGCCCGTGAAGACGCGCAGGGGCGGCCACCAGACTAGCAATGGTGACTAGCATCAGAACTATTGATCCAGATGATGTTCGCCGTGGAGTCATGATCGTTTTACCGCACCTGAGTCAGGGACATTAATTCTGCTGCTCCGGTTGGGTTTTCATTTTGTATAATTTCCGGATGCGCAGGAATTCAGCACTTGCCAGCCCTGCTTTTTCCAAATCGGCAAAGTCCTGCAGAATGACGGATATCCACGGGCGTCCATCTTCGATTTTTTCGTCGCGATGTTTTAGGTAGATCTGCTCCGCCTCTTGGATACGGCCGAGGAACAATAGAGCGTGGGCACGGTTGACATCGATTGACAGGAAGGAAGCGTCCAGTTTGCGGCCAGCATCTGTGGAAGCGAGCGCACTGACAAAGTCCTTTGCCAGAACTTGATACCAAGAAAGTGAAATGTAGGCTTCGGCCAGTTCTCTGCGCTTGCCCTCTTCGCTTCCGGCCTTAGCTTGAATCGAAGCAACCACCTTTTGCTGAATTTCAACAGCTTCTACATATTTACCTTCGTGGCATAATACTGAGTTTAGAAGATCCTGGCTTTTTAAGGTATCAGCATCGCCCGGTCCGAGCACTTTCTCTTCGAGCTTAATCACCTCACGATATTCCATTTCCGCCTCGGCGTAGTTGCCCTGCGCATGGAGCGCACTGGCTAAAAGAATGCGACTTGCGAGCGTGCTGCAATGTTCCGCGCCGAGCACTTTTTCTTCCAGTTTAATGACTGCCCGAATCTCCGCTTCCGACTCGGCATACTTGCCTTGGAAAAGAAGCTCACAAGCCAGATTATTGCGGTTTTCAAGGGTGTCCAGAACTTCCGGATCGAACACCTTCTCTCGGAGCTTGACCACTTCCCGATATTCCGTATCCGCCTCGGCGTACTTGCATTGGTCGAAAAGCACGTTGGCTAGATTATTTCGGCTGGTGAGGGTGTCGGGATGTTCCGGGCCGAGCACTTTCCCTCGGAGCTGGAGCACAGTTCGATCTTCCGTTTCCGCCTCGGCAGACTTGCCTTGGGCGGCGAGCGCAAGGGCTAGATTATTGCGGCTGCCGAGCGTGTCGCGATGTTCCGGGCCGAGCACTTTCTCCTGAAGCTTGAGCACAGCGCGATATTCCGTTTCCGCCTCCGCGGACTTACCTTGGTTTAGAAGCGCAAGGGCCAGATTCATGCGGCAGCCGAGCGTGTCGCGATGTTCCGGGCCGAGCACTTTCTCCTGAAGCTTGAGCACAGCGCGATATTCCATTTCCGCCTCCGCGGACTTACCTTGGTTTAGAAGCGCAAGGGCCAGATTCATGCGAAGGGCCAAGACATTCTTGTTTTCATCGCCGCGAGCACGCCGGTATTCCTCCAGCGCACCTCGAAGAACTGTTTCCTCCTTTGCATATTGTCCCTGGTCCTCCAGCACAGAAGCAATTTTCCACTGCTGCTTGGCCCACTCCAACGGATCGCGTACACGGTCAGCCAGTTGTTCAGCCTCCCAATGATACTTGGGCGCATCCTCATATTGAATACGTTTGTCCGCTAATTGGCCGGCTAGTTCAAGAACTTGATTTGCTATCTTGTGGCTCTTGTCAGCAAACGTCTTTGCATTTTCATGCGCGCGCCGGTCTTGATTGGCCGCTTCCAGGCTTAACTTTTCGGCTTCCTCGAATTTATTCCGCTCATAGGCTGCTTCCACACTTAATTTTTCGGCTTCCTCGAATTTGTTCAGCGCATAGGCTGCTTTGGCGCGCATGAGCGGACTCGTGTCGCTGCGGTTGTAAAGCTTCTGCGCAAAAGCCGGAAGTTCTCTGGCCAGTAAGCCGGCTTCTAGTCCCAGGTCCTTCTCCAGAATCGGGTAGGCGCGCGCCCGCTGTTCTTCCGGGCTCAATTTTTCGCCCGGTTGCCTTTCGTGGGATTCAACTTCAGCGAGTCTTTCGAGTGCCTGCTCCACTTTTTGATTGAGATCAATGACGGTGTTTAGTTGCTCGCCTTGCACCAGGACCGTCAGCAAACCAAGCAATGCTGCCACACCAAAAGTCCGTAGCGTGACGCCGCGCCGTAATCGAGTCGAATTATCGCGCAACTTGAGGACGCTGGCTTCAAGTAACTGGGGAGCGTTCGGCGGACGACAAAGCTGCGATTCAGATTGCACCCGCCGCCGGCAAGTCGCCTGCAGTTCGCGCACTCCCTCTGGTTCAGCCTTGCGCGTGTCGCTCGGAAAATCGGGCTGTATAAGAAGGTGGCTCACGGTCCCTTCCAGCGTCGGTCAAAAGGATAAGGTTGCCTGGAACCGATCTTAACCGTGCCACTGATGTAGGCCACCCCGACATCTGCTTGGGTGCGGGAGGGCTTTCCAGAAACCTTTTGGGTGAGCCTCAGTTCGCCTCTTACCACGACAATTTCACCTGTTTGGTTAGTACCACGCGCTTCGAAGCTGTAGGTGGTGATCGTGCTGGGAGCCAGGGGATCCTTGGGCAGTGCGGCGAAGGTCCCTGAACAGCTTAACGGGCCTTCGACCAGGCGGATTTTGCTGCGGGACAAGTCCGCCTCCAGAACGAACTTTCCGTCCAACGGCTGTGCGGCATTGCTGGGTGACGGCCCACGCTCGGCGAAGGCGGCGAACTCGAACGCGAGTGGTTCGCTGTGGGGACGGATGACAATCCAGACCACCGCGAACAAAGCCAGAACCGCCACCGACGCCCAAGCGAGACGCGAGCCGAGAGAGCAACCCAGACTCAAATGCCGCAACCAAGAAACCCGTTTGGAGGGCGGTTCCGAAAGCTGTTTCCGCACCTTTGCCATTATCAACTGCATGTCAGTGTAGTGTCGAGGGCTTAAAGCCTCGGATTCGGCTCCCGTATTCGTGACAATGTTAAGCAACGATGGCTGCTCGCCAATCTGAATGGCGGATTTGACGCGCGCGACGAGTTCTCTACACTCGGCACAATTTTTGACGTGTTGTTCAACAGGCTCGCGCAGGGCCGGTGGCAAAGTGCCGGTAGTGTACGCATCGAGCAGTTCGCTTGATGGGCACTCGCCTTGTTCCAGCCCGATATGGGCAAAGAGCCGGTTGAGCGCCTTGATTTGGATTTCCTTTTCTTTCATAACTCCGGTGTTTGATTAAAATTGTTCATTTCTAATTATCGAGCCATCTACCCCGATATGGCTCTGCAATTTTTTGCGGATCTTATAGAGTCTCACTTTTACGGCCTCTTCGCTGATTCCAAATACTTTTCCAATTTCGGCCTGTGAAAGCCCCTCCCAGTAGTAGAGTCTCACCATCTTGACTTCATCCGCCGACAGTAAGGCCATGACCTCCTCTAGCTCCGGGGCTGACCTGTGCTTGGGTGACATCTCAATGCCGGCATCCAACTCAACTTCGTGACGCCTGAGCCTGGCTCTAACTATGTCCAAGGCCCGGCACCTGACGATTCGGTAAAACAGAGCTTCCGATTCTGGGTTTGGACACTCGGGCGTGGCCCCACGGAGAATACACTTCCACCACTCGATTTTCGCAGCCTCGACGGCATCCTCGGCATCGGCGAAGTTACAAGTGATACACTGCGCAATAGCCAACGCCTTTGGTCTCAAAGTGTCAACGCGCTCCACGAATTCATCCTCACTCATATATTTGCCTCCTGCAACGCTGATCTCCGGCGGCATTAGAATCCGCGTACTAAACGGATCCCACGGTACTGGATTAGTGGTGTTTTGCATACACAAAAGTCGGGGCCAAACGCGGCCTGGTGTCGTTGCGCTTTCCTCTCATACCATTGGTCATTGCGGGCATTGCCTGATGAAGTCGGCCCCGACAAATCAATCTCATGCCTTCCAATCGCGCCAAACCAGTAGGGGGTGTCCAATTTTTCACTTTTGACACGTTTTGCGACACTATTTGGCACGTAAGTCATTGTTGCACAACATCTTAATCACTTTGATTCAATTCCCGCCTCCCTGATGTTGAATCCTGAAGCATTGGGTCCAATTCAAAATCAATCGGGCACTGACATAGAGGATACCGAAAATGCACACGAGGCAGCGGAGAGTGGCAAATGCTCGGCGGCAGAGTTCTGATCAATGGTGCGAATGCCGGCTCGGCAGATTTTGACAAGAATAAAAACCGTTGCAGATTCTCAAAACGCATTAAGACTTTTTGCGGCACTGGGGCCCAGGGTGTGACGCAAAAAGTCGGGTTGAACTAAATCCGGCGGGCGAACTGGAACTGGTGTTTGGAGATTGGTCTTTAGCTGAGGGTGGAAGGATCGGGATAACCCAGGTGCGGTGGTGGCCAAGGCAACCGTTTTGCGCGAATGGAAACCGGAAAGGTGTTCCCCAGCAAGGGACTCAGGAGTGATTTTCTTCTATACGGTGCAGCGAGCGGCGTTTCCGTTGGTTCTGGTTCCAACGAGCAGTGCAGAAGCCGGGGGTGAAATGGTGGGAGCAACATTAGGGTGGAAATTTTCTTTGCGGGCGGAGTAGTTGCACGACGATTAGATGTCCAATCCGGCAATGCGGACAGAGTGGCGGCGGGGCGGAGGCTGGGTTGGTCGGAGGTGAGATGTCAATTTGGGCGTCGTTGGGGTTGGTGGCCATCTCGGGTCTCAGCAGAGATCGGGCCTGCTCACGATCTTTCTGTCGGCTGGCGCTGGCCAGTCCGTAGTAACGCACTTTGGGAAAACCCCGCGGGAGGATATGTTGCATGAAACGACCGATAAATTCCTCGGCGCGCAGAGTCACATGCTGAAGTTGCTGCGTGCGGTTATCGCGATAACGGAAGGTAACGTGGCCGTCGGCAAAAGATTCCAAACGGCTGTTGGCGATCGCGACCCGAAACACGTAGCGGGCTAAATATCCGAGGACCTTTTCGCCCTGGCCGGCATGTTGGCAGTGGACCACCCAGGGTTGCGTCCAAGTTTTTTCCGGCGTTGGTTCCAACAAATGGGCCTTAGCCAGAGCCTGCCGCATTTTGGCGCGAAAGATGATTGACAGGGCGCGAACGGGAAGAAAGAAATTTGGATGTTTAGGCGGCACCCAGCGCTGATCCTCAGACCATCCGCCGGCACTGACCAGCAGATGGACGTGCGGATGATAAAGCAAAGCGCGCGTCCAGGTATGCAGCACCGCGAGGATGGCGGGCGTGGCTCCCATGTATTGGGGATCATCCGCCAGCTTTTGGGTGGCGGCGGCAGCGCAACGGAGCAGGAGGCTGTATACGATCTTGGGATGCTGGCGGGCCAGTGGTCGTAAGTCCGCGGGCAGGGTGAAAGTCATCAAATGATGGGGACAGGGCAGCAGGCGCGCCTGTTGTTTTTCCAGCCAGGCGGCCGATTGTTCGCCGTGACACTTGGGACAATGCCGGTTGCGGCAGGAATGATAGGTATAACGAACCTCCGCGCAGTGGTCGCACTGTGCCACATGGCCGCCGAAAAACGCGGTGCGACAGAGTTCTATGTCGCGCATCGCCCGAAGTTGGGACGGGAGCAAGGAGTGATGGGATCGATAAGTCGCAGCGTGTTGGCGGAAAATGTCCGCCACTTCAATCACGGACAGAGGTCCTGGACTAATTGCTGGATGGGAGAATCGAGCAGGGCGCAAGCTGGTGCCGTCAAATGCGTGTAAAGGGCGGTGGTTTTGGGGGAGTTGTGTCCCAGAACGGCCTGGATCAGCCGCAGATTGACGCCTGCTTCCAGAAGGTGCGTGGCGTAAGAGTGACGCAGTGTGTGAATGGTGACATGCTTGTGCAATCCAAACCGTGGGCGTGTTACTTCAAACACTTCCTGAATGCGTTCCCGGCTGATGTGTCTGGGTTGGGAACTGGCGCGGGGCGACGGAAACAGCCAGGGAACAGAGCGGTGAGTTTTCCAAAAACGCCGCAGCATTTGGAGGACGGGCGCAGGCAACGGGACGTAACGATCCCGGTTGCCCTTGCCGCGAACGTGGAGCAACAGACGCTGTCCATCGACATCGCTGACTTGCAACTGCACTCCCTCGCTCACGCGCAACCCACACGCATAGATGGTGGTGAAAAAGACGCGGTAAAAGGGAGCCCTAAAGCAGTCGAGCAACTGGCGGACTTCTGCCCGACTCAGGACCGCCGGAATTTTGTGCTCACGCCGAGGACGAACCACCCGGAACACGGGCCAGGGACGCTGCAAGGTCTGCTCATAGAGGAATTTTATGGCGCAGAGAGTAATGGTGGCGTTGGAGCGCGAGACCTTGCGCTCGTTGGTGAGGAACAGAAAGTACTGGCGAATCTGTTCCTCGGTCAGTTGATCAGGCGATTGCCGGTAATGTCTGGCCAATACTTTTATCGCCGAGACGTAAACCTGTTGGGTGGAGGCTGCGAAGCCGTGCAGTTGCAGATCTTCAATGAAACGTTGACGAAGCGCTGTCATGGAGCCCTTTCTGGAAAGGCGGGTTCAAACATCCTTGGGGATGGATCCCTCGTGGGAGAGATCGAACCTTTCCTTTCAGAATCAACGCTTGGGAAACAGCTTGGGCAACCGAGGGGAACCTATCCGGCGGGAGCCGGATTTAGTTCAACGCACCCATTTTACTTTCACTTCTTTGCAAGTCTTTGATCATCAATGGAGCGGGTGAAAGGAATCGAACCCCCGTCCCAGGCTTCGGAAGCCCACCTCAACCGGGCTGAATTTGTCTTGTGAACCGCGAGGAGGTTCCACCCGGCAGCATCTGCCGCATTTGCTGGTGATTTGGTTTCAAAACCAAATGACCAACGATGAAATTGGCGGTCAGGACGAAGGATTGAGAGGGCCTGCCAGGAGAGGCAAAGGAGACCCCGGTCCTCCGTCCTCACCAGGGCCTATCTTTGACTTCCCCTTGTTCTGATGTTTGCCTCAGGCATTTTTCTCCATCTGCGGCATCGCGCGGAGCATGAACTCGTCGAACAGCGGCACGGTGAAGGCCATGTCGCCATGCGCCGGGCTGAAAATCATCCCTTTCTGAATAAGCTTGGCTCGTACCGGGCCAAGGCTGTTGATTTTCACGCCGAGTGCGTCGGCGATCTCGCCGCTGCGGCGCGCGCCCGGTCCAAGACCGGCCATGGCGCGCAAAAGCCGCTTCTCGCCTGGCGTGAGCCGGTCGAAGCGGACACGAAAAAAATTTGATCCAGTCGTTGAATGACCGTCGCGGTGGCATCTTGGACGATTTGCAGAGTGATCGGTGAGGCGGCGGCGCGATTCCATGATTGATAACCCCACTCCTGGAGGAAGTAAGGATAGCCTTTAGTCAGCCGGAAGATTTCCTTGAGCGCGCCTTCTTCAAAGTCCACGCCGACGGCCCTGGTCGGGTCTTGCAGCGCCTTGATCGCGTCAGGCTCGGAAAGCGCCCCGATGTCTGGAAAGCTGAACAGCCGCTCCGCATAGGATTTTGATTCACCGGCGAGACCGGGCAGAATGGGCAGTCCCGCGCCGAGCAGCACCATGGGCAACTGGCGCTGCTGCATTTTGTGCATGGCCATGATGAGCGCGCTGAGTTCCTTCGGGTTGAAATACTGCAGATCGTCGATGAGCAGCGCGACGGGCGTTTTCCGTTCCTCAGCGGCTTCGGCGACGGCCAGAAACAGATTGGGCAGGTCGCTTTCCAAATCGCCGCTGTCCGCCGCGC
>Ga0181523_10004784_pt1 | contig 11524 bp, 8 predicted proteins | sample PEATcosm2014_Bin_43_FD_119752 | JGI IMG/M metagenome (GOLD analysis project Ga0181523, IMG submission 119752) | Peatland microbial communities from MTU Mesocosm Facility, Houghton, MI, USA - PEATcosm2014_Bin05_30_metaG | ecosystem: Environmental > Terrestrial > Soil > Wetlands > Peat | place... | reverse complement strand
ATAAAGTTGGGAAGATTCTGTGAAAACTCGAATGCCGCTTCTCTGGCCCTTTCGATTAAGGGTGCGGAGGGATTCTGCGAACGCGTGTGTGTGGAGTCCGCGGGGGCCGACGCGGCCGGCGGCGGGCCAGGACAGGGAGGCAGATCCGGCTGTTTGCCTCGTTTCAAGATGGGAGGAGCGTCGGAGCAAGCAGGCGCGTCCTGGGATTGCGATTGGGTTGCGGGCGGCGGCGCGGAGGGCGATTGCGCCGACTGCGATTGCGGGGGGGATGCGCTTTGCGCAAGCAGGGAAATCGGAGCACTCAGAACGAGGGCGAGTAGCGCCCCCTTGAGGCAGCTAGATCTCCGACCCGAGCTAAAACTGCGCATGATCCACTCCCATGGTCTACGATTCCGATTTTGCCTTTTCGCCCCACAGACAGCATACACCCCACCGCCTCCGTCGGGGCCTCGCGCTTCGCCTTTGAAGCCAGGACAGTTCCGTGGCGAGCGAAAACGAGGTCACCGCGCTCGGAAAATAAGCACATCTTCTGAAGATAGATGCCGAAGGTTGCCGGTGAAATAGGCGCTAGCCTCCACTTGATTTCCGGTAATGCACGACATAACAGGAGTTGGATCGTTTTCTGTTATCGTAAGAAACTATGCGACATCCCCTGCGATTGGAATCGGCTGTTCTGGCGCCGATTGCAGGCGTTCTATTGGCAATCATATGCACGTTGGTTGCTTGCAGCGGCGGTTCCGAAGAGGAGGGTCGAATCCACGTCACACGGGCTCAGGTGGCTGGAATCTATGAACTGGGTCCGGAGCGACTTGAACTGAAGCCGGATGGGACTTACATCCAAGACACCGTTTCAAAGTCTCGGCCACTTCATCACACAGGTCAGTGGCGCATCATAACCATTTCTTCGAAGGCAGTCAGGTGCTTCTCATCAACGCCGCCATCACTCCACCTGCAACTCCTGAAGAGAAAGACCCTCAACTGACCTTCGGCGATTTGCCAATGTACGCTCACCATCACTCCGGCAAAGTCGCGCTTGCACGAAATGAAGTTGCGGAATGGTATTACGAACGTTCGCCGTGAGGAGCACGGACCAACTCCTGGTAAACGCGGAATCAACAGCCGAAGTCGATTTTGGCACGACTTACGGGGAGTTAATGGATTCTCGCTCGAATCAGGTGAATTGCGAGTCGATGACTGAGAGAGAAAAACTCATTGAAAGGCTTGTCACAGAAACATATTTGAGGGTGCCGGAACGGGCCTCGCTATCCTCCAATCAGGCACGATCGTCTGTCTCTTGTTTTTGTGAAAGGATTTCGCGGGAGGAACCTGCGACGTGTTGATCAGTGAGGTTTGTGGTCTGATCTGTGCCGTGCGCGCCAACTAACAATGATCAGGAACGCAGCAACCAGCAAAACAAGCTGTAGCGCAAGTCGGCCGAGAAATCCGGCATCCGATGAAGCACGTTCTAGAGAAGCGACACCAAGAACGAGCCAAAGTAGCCCCAGCGCCACGATTCCAATTCCTTGAAGTTTAGGTGAGTGGTTCACGGCACTCTCCGGTGTTTTGCAGGCTACTACCTGAGCTTGACAGGCGATGTGACCGTTGTCACTTTGCCCCAAGATAGGCTTAGAAACCAAGCCGGAGGCGCTCTCCTCTTGTGCCTGCTGGTTTGCGTAGGTTTCGGTCTTCCGGCCTATTCCCAACAACCGGGTAGACGCTAGATTGCGCGCAGAGCAAGCAGGTGATCGCTAGAACTCGGTAAAATCCCTCATCGAGTCCATGTGAGCGGTAACTTTCCTTTGCAGGAAGTGCAGGTTCCAGCTGGCAAAGTGAGACTGCTTATAAGGCACAGGCAGCCGCCGGATCGCGGAACCTGTGGTGTAAAAGTCGTGCCGGATTTTCATGATACGCCGGACCAGTTCGTCGGGAGTAAAGTGCAGCGGCTTGAAATGGCAGGACAGCCCCGGCCAGCGCTCCATGTTGGCCTCGTCGATCAGCCGGCCCTCCTCCTTGAATTTCTGGTAGAGGGCCGTGCCTCGCAGGGGAACCAGTATATTGAAATAGGCAGTCTGCGCCTTGTACTCGTGGAGGAGGCGTAGGGTCGCGTCAAATACCGTCTCATCGTCGGCGTCGGATCCGAACACGAAGTTGAGTGAATAGCTGATGTCCCGCTTCGTCAGATTCTTGATCATGTGGCCGTATTCCGAGGCCTTGTTGAAGCTCTTGTGCATCGTTGCCAGAGTGTGCTGGTTGATGCTTTCGATGCCCGTGTTGACGTGCAGCAGCCCCGATTTGGCGGCCAGGTCCATGAATTTTTCGTCCATGCAATAATGGGCCGAAAAAAGCGTGGACCACCGGATTTTAAGCGGGATCAATGCATCCATGAGCTCCATGGCACGCTCGACGTTGCCGGCAAACTGGCTGGCCGCGAAAAAAATGTGTTTGCTTCCACACCGCTTTACGTCCTCAACCACCTCGGCAACCGGTCGGTATCGGTACCCATAGTCGCCGTTCAACCTCCGCTCGGCGCAGAAGTCACAGACGTATGGACAGCCACGGGAGTACTGGATGACGTACGGCCGATAAAAAACGTATTTCGTTGGGTTCAGCAGGTCCCAACGTGGCGTCGGCATTTCCGCCAGGCTCGCCACCGTGTCTCGGCGGTAAAACTTCTTGAGCCTGCCCGCTGCGGCATCCTCGAGCATTCTGGGAAAGATTTCCTCGGCCTCGCCGATACAAACCCCATCGGCGTGTTCCGCGACCTCGTCAGCGTAGAACGTAGCGTGAGGGCCCCCCATGAGTACGGGGATTCCCCTGCTCCTGAACTTGGCCGCTATCTCATAACCGCGCAACGACGTGACCGTCCTGATCGTAATCGCCACGACGTCAACGTCGGCATTGAAATCGATTTCTTCCGTGGCGTCATCGACTAGTGTGATCTTCCAATCTCGCGGCGCGAGTGCCGCCAAATACGGAATGACCGCACCGACCAGTTTTCTCTTCCTTAATTTGTAGGGTTCGAGCAGGCCTCGAAACCGATAGCCCGTTGCCTGCGTGATGAGGAGTTTCGGCATCAGGGAGTCTATGCCGATGCGCTGAACTTGCGTCTGTGCCGGCAATCACCTGACCTTGCTTAAACGAACATTTGAGCTCAAACGAGAGCGCTGCGAGGCAAACTCCTGGTAAGTTCGATGCAAACCGGAAATGTAGTTTCTAGTACTTCGGCGGTAACCGCGTCAGAACGTAGTCGCTGGCGCGACGGACGCTCCGCGTGCTATCCTCCTCACGTCATGCCGCAAGGTAGAGCTTTTAACCGCGATTTTCGGTTTTCACTGATTTTCCTAAGCCAAGCAAAATCAACAGACTGCAAACGAAAAAAGATTCAATTCCCATAGCCGTCAGATAGGCTGTCGCCACAAGGCCGCCTTGGTCATCCACTTCCGCAGCGTCTCCCGGCTCACCGGAAAACTCTCCTGGGCCAGATGTTCGGCGGCCAGCGTGGGTCCAAAATCCGCATAACGCTGCCGCAGGCGCGCCAAAATCTTCTGCTCCAACCGGACCGCCAGCTTGCGGTTCGAGGGCCGACCGCGCAGTCCGTGAAACAGAGAGCTATCTCCCCGTTCGCGAAGACGGAGTAGCATCCGTCGTACCTGACGGTCGCCTACCTTCAACCGCTGGGCCGCCGCTACTTGCGTTAAATGCTTCTGCTGTACCTCGTGCAGTATTTTCAATCGGTCCCGTTCTCGTTGGCTCAAAGCGATCCGCTCCGTTTCCATTGGCCTCCCATGGAAGCGGACATTTCTATCTTGCTAAAAACCGGACATTTCTACTTTGCGTTGACATCCAATCGCTTCCAGTTCATGAAAGCGGGCATCGGGGATCACGACTGTATCGATCCTTGCCGAGTCGGGCGCGAGGATCGCGTCCGTGAAGCGCAGGAAGTGCCTGAGGAGTTGAGACTCTGGGGTATCGGCTCCCAGAATAGCTCTGACTGCCGGACTTAGTTCGATTCGCTGCGGTGCAGGAACGGCTAACATGTCTGTATCCCCTCCGATTTTCCGAGTCTTGCTCCCAGAGCACGGACTCTCGACCAATATCGTGCACTGGCGTGGTGCAGGGTTCTGTGCTTCACGAGGATGCTGACCGATTGTGGGGAAGAGTACCACGTGTGTGAGGTGTGAGGGACAGGAACGTGCAAAGCGAGCGATTAGGTCCCGGGAAGTCAAATTCTAAAACTTTATACGATTAGTGTTGCCAGGACTGTGAGCGGATTGCGCGGAAACAAGCCCACCGCCCTCCCTCCCATTGACCCCCATGTCAGCAAATCATACTCTGTAACCCGGATGGTCGCTCCGAGACCCAAGAAATCCTTGCCCCGCTGGAGTTCGCTCCCGGGTCCTGTCCTCCTCGCCCTCGCCGTTATTTTCTGTGCCGCCACAACGCTATATGCGTTTGCCTGGATGTACGACGCGCAACATTCTGCCCTCCATCCCGTAGGAATCGGCTTCAATCAGTCGCGCCCTACCTTCTTCGATCCGGTAACCGCTTCGATCCCCATCTACAACGTCGAGCATGGTGGCCCCGCCGAGCGTGCTGGCCTCCGCGCTGGCGATCAGATCACAGCACTCAACGGCAGGGCGCTGACCTCCTACTCCGCCTTCGATGATCTCTGGAGCAGCGCTCACCCCGGAGACGCTGTCGATATTACCGTGCGTCGTCCCGGCGTGTCCCAGCCGCAAACCTTCCGCACTATTTTCCGCTCCGTCGAAGCCGGCAGAGCGGCGAAGGGTGTAGCGCAAACGTCGGCTCGCGAAGTTCTCGGTTTTTATCCCATCTTCTTTTTGCTTGTCGGATTTGCCGTTCTCTTTCAGCGTCTCGACGACCCCGAGGCCTGGCTCTTGGCTTTACTCTTCGCCGGATTCGTAGCTGTTCCCGGTTTCAACAAGCAACTCGCTTTACCCAGCCCCCTGCCCACCTTCACCTGGCTCTATCGCTCGATTTTCTTCGCGCTCACTCCCGCCTTGTTCTACATTTTCTTCGCTCAATTCCCGGAGAAATCCCCGCTGGAGCGCCGCGCCCCCTGGCTGAAATGGATCGCGCTCGCCAGCGCCGCTTCTCAGATTTATCCCGGTTTGCCTTTTGGTGATGCTCGCCTGACGTTTGTCGGCAACCTCATTGGCAATGCCGGCTCCGCGAAGCTTACCTTCCTCGTCCTTCTTGTTCTTGGCCTCATCTCCCTGCTTGGGAATTGCTATAGTTTCGAAACCTTTCTTGAAGCGCGGCGCAAGTCGCGGGTTCTGCTCGCCGGCACAGTGTTTGGCGTCTTCCCCTTTGTTCTCGAGCATGCCCTGATTGATTTTTCCGGCTACCGGCCGCGCTTCTGGATCGATGCCACTCTCAGCCTTCTCGTCTTGCTCTATCCGCTCTCGTTTGCTTACTCCATCGTCAGGCACCGCGTCCTCGAAATCCCCGCGCTCCTCCGCCGTAGCGCGCGTTACGTTCTTGTGCAGCGTGCCTACTTCCTTCTCCTCTTCTGTGGCGCGTTGCTGGCCATTTTTCTGTTTACGCGATTTTTCTCCGGCTTCTTTGCGGATAATTCGCAATTCGGCATGGCTCTCAGCGCCACCTTCGGTGTTGCTCTGGTTTGGCTTTCCTCGCCGCTCGTCAAACAAGGCACGGAGCGCATAGACCGTGCCTTTTTCCGCAGCTCCTATGACGCCCGGATGATCCTCCAGGATCTCGGCCAGAAAATTCGCACTGTCTCCGACAGAAAGCAACTGGCCTCGCTGTTGGAGCAAAACCTCACCAAGGCGTTCCACCCGCAATCTCTCGCCATTTATTTTTGCGCGGCAAACGGGGAACTGCGCGCTATGGGTCCGGCGGTTCCTCCGGAACTGGCCACCTTGCCCGCCAACATTCCCATTCTCCACGAGTTGACCGTTCGTGGCCGCCCCTGGGACATTCCTCCTCCGGGTGATCCAGAAGCGCCACAGAATTCTCCGTTCGCCCCACTCTCCCCGGAATGTCTCGTGCCCCTCCTGGGGCACGACGTGCGCCTGATGGGCCTGCTCGTTATGGGTCAGCCTCTCTCGGAAGAGCCCTATTCGAGTGAAGACAAGCGCTTGGTCGATTCCGTTGCGGGTCAGGCCGCCATCGCGCTCGAAAATATGCATCTCGCTGAGCAAATCCCCGACCGCTTGGAGCTGGACCGTCGCGCGGAACGGGAAATGCAAATTGCCCGCGACGTCCAATCGCGCCTCTTCCCCCAGGCCATGCCTGTGCTGGCCACGCTCGAATACGCCGGGAGTTGCATTCAGGCACGCCAGGTGGGTGGCGATTATTACGACTTCCTTGATCTTGGCTCCGCCCGTGTGGCTTTCGTCCTCGCGGACATTTCCGGAAAGGGTATTGCGGGAGCGCTCTTGATGGCGAATCTGCAGGCCAATCTGCGCGGCCGTTCGGAGCTCGCACTCGATGATCTGCCGCGCCTGCTGAAATCCGTGAATAAGCTTTTCTACGAGAATACGCCGGAGGATCGCTACGCCACGCTCTTCCTGGCCGTCTACCATGATGTGTCCCGCCAGCTCACGTATGCGAATTGCGGGCAAAACCCTCCGCTCATTTTTCGTGGCGACGGCCGTGTGGAACGGCTTTCGGCAACAGCCCCGGTCATTGGGCTGTTTCCCAATTGGCAATGCGTCACGCAAACCGTCACCCTTCTCGCCGACGATTTGCTGGTAATTTATACAGACGGCGTTACCGAAGCGAATGATGAGGATGGAAATGAGTTTGGAGAGGCTCTGCTGCGCGAAACAGTCTGTAGAAATTTGCAGCGTCCACCCGCGGCACTGCTCACCGCCATCCAAGACGCAGTACAGAAATTTAGTGCCGGCGAACAGTTCGATGATCTGACTCTCGTTGTGGCACGCGCCCGTTAATGCCCCGCGCCTCGACGACTTCCAGTGCAACGCACTCAGCAGAGCAGCGCTCTATCGCAAGAGTTCCTTCAAGTGCCCGGGAAATCGGAGAGTCAAGTTCTAGAACTTTCTATGGACGAATACGGCGATAGAACTAGCGATAATCGGGAGTTGTGCACCCAATCGTGGTGATTTGCGGTATCGGTTTATCGCAACCTCGTAGATTAGGAGATCAGCCGATAGGACTCCAGCACTGGCGGGCAATTTGACCCGGAACCCGGTTCCTGGTGAAACGGGGATTGTTCTGATTTGGCCATTAGCAGACGATGGTGGCAAAATGCCTTCAATGGTTGCCCACGGAACAAGTTCGAACTGGGCTGTTTCTCTACGGAGCGTGCTTATTGGTTTTGGCTTCTTTCTTCTCGGAAGCCTGTCCGATTTATGGCTAAGCCACCATGCTACGAGTCCGGCGATTGCACTTTTGGACGACGCACTAGTCGGAATCGGAGCGGGCCTTCTGGTGTTTCTCTACGAGCTACGGCAAAGGCGGAGCATCACCAAGCGGATGCAGGCAGAGAATGCGGCGTTGGAGGGTGAGGAGCGCTTCCGATTGGTGGCCAGTACCGCACCCGTGCTGATCTGGATGTCCGGCCCCGATAAGTTGTGCAACTACTTTAATCAGCCCTGGCTCGAGTTCACCGGTCGGCCCCTGGAGATGGAGCTTGGAAACGGCTGGGCTGAAGGAGTCCACCCCGGAGACTTGGAAATGTGCATGGATACCTACACGAAGGCATTCGATAAGCGTGAACCATTTAAGATGGAGTATCGCCTCCGGCGGCATGACGGAGAGTATCGTTGGGTTTATGACGTAGGTGTGCCACGTTTCAATGCAGACGGTGCCTTGGTCGGCTACATCGGCTCTTGCACCGACACCACGGAGCACAAGCTGGCCGAAGAGACCCTCTCCTCGCTAAGTGGCCGACTGATCGAAGCACACGAAGAGGAACGCACCTGGATTGCCAGGGAACTCCATGACGACATTAGCCAGAAACTTGCGATGGTGGCGATCGATCTGGATCGCCAGAAGCAAGATCTACATGCGTCGGCGGCCAAGCTCCGGCGAGACATCGGGGAATCGGCCAAACAGGTCTCGGATCTTCTCAGCGACATCCATGAAATGTCGCACCGATTACACTCCTCCAAGCTGGATTCCCTTGGTCTTAAAGCAGCAGCCGCTGGTTTCTGTAGGGAGCTCTCGAAACGGCACAATGTGGAAATCGACTTTCACGCGGAAGGAATTCCCAAGGAAATCCCCCAAGGGATCGCACTTTGTCTCTTTCGCGTTTTGCAGGAAGCCCTTCAGAATGCGATCAAGCATAGCGGTTCACGACACGTCGACGTGTCGCTACGCGGTGGATTGAATGAGATCCAGCTGACTGTGCGTGATTCAGGGATTGGCTTTGATCCCGAGAAGTCTATGAAGGGGCGCGGGCTCGGCCTAACGAGCATGAAGGAGCGTCTGAAGTTAGTCGATGGAAAACTTTCCGTAAAATCCCAACCGATTGTGGGCTCGACCGTCGATGCCCGCGTGCCGCTCAATCCTAAAATGACGTCAGTGAGTGCACGAGATTAGAATGGCTGACGAATATCAGTGTTCGCCTCTAGTGGCGCATTTTTCTTATGAACCAGGAGCACCTTTTTCTTCGTTCTAATTCCACTTCCTTGATAAGTCCGGCCCAGTACCCAGCTGGACGGTTTTGGCGCTGATCAGGACATGTTGCACAGTGTGCGAGCATACGCCAGAAATTGGGCCGTCTCCCGCAACAGCTGCGTCTCGGCAGGCTGACGAATCTTGTCGCCAAAGCGAACTCCCGTGCGTTCGGCCCATGCTTTTTGAATCAACTCACGCCACTCGGGGCCAATTGATTCTTCGGCCCACTTTACGGCAGAACGCTTCGATTGCACGGTGCCGGTTTGCCAGGTGTGCAGCATTCGGGAACAAGTCAGCACTGTAAATGACTGGCCGAATCGCATCTTGAACCATCCTTTGGGCTGGTCGAGCTCTTCTGCAAAACGACTCTCAAGCTCTTTCATCGCACCTACAATTTCTCGGCGGATGGCTTCCGGCCGTACGATGTCCAACAGAGTTTTCGGATCGGGACCGGCCAGGGCAATCCCTCGCTCCCGAAGAATCCACCTGACATGCCATTGATTGTCGTGAACCGATCGCTCCAACAATGTACTTCCGTTGTCTACGTACCATAGCGGCTCTTTTCCCACCAGATCAGTCCGACGCAGCGTTTCCCTGCTTATGTATGATCCCTCCAAATGCTGGGCTGGATAGCTCCCGAGGCTATGGATGTCTACATGGTTGGCTTGTAGCAATCGCACTTCCGAGCCACGCAACTCGATGTTAGTGACGACCAGGAAATCGACATCACTGTCGTGATCAAAATCTCCTGTTGCGAGTGAGCCCACTAGATATACGCCGACGAAGTTTGTCCCAAGCGTTTTTTGAACGCCCGCGAGAAATCGCTGCAAGACTGAGGGCAATTCAGGATAAATCTCACTGAACATGATTCTCGTCCCTGTATCCGCGCAAGCGCATCAACCCGTACAGTGTTCCGCACTATAAAGACCTTCTCAACTCCCGATTTGCACCTGGCAAGTTGGATACCGGTAACTTGGGTACCGGGACCCACATGGGACTTAGCGTGGAGATGTTTGTTTGGGTTTGCTGTTCTGATGTTGCTGTCTGAATTTGCTCACTTCATAGTGTCCAAATTTCTCGGAGACACAACGGCGAGTGAAAGCGCGTTCCGCCTTTTCATTCCTAAGTCCTAGAACTTGGCATGTCCGGTTTCGCAACTTGAGTCGGTTTCGACCCAACAAGAGAACTCTGTTAGTCTCTACCCATGCGATTCCAGTTGGTTTTGCAGTGGCCACTTTCTTCTTTGAGTGGCTTCGATGAACTCCTGAGTGTCGAAGAACTGTCTCCGGCGCAACTTTTTCACTTTGTGACCGACTTGCATGGGAATTTCTGAGAAACGGAGAGGCAGATGAAGCTTCTGCGCTGTCTTGCTGTAATGTGCTTTCTGCCAGGAACCTGTCACGCCCAGTTGCCGGAATACTATCAAACCATCAACCGCGTCACGTGGCTCTCGCAGAACATCGATGCGATTTTGCCCACGTGGATTGCACTCGGAATGACCGACATCCACAAGTACGCAAACATCAAGGCCGTGGGGACTGATCATGGCAAGCCCGCGACCATCCATACCTGGCAGGTGACCGGACGCCTCGGCAACCTGACCGTCAACTTCCTTCAGCCAGCCGAAGGCCAGTTGAACTCCTACCATGATTTTCTGGAAAAGCATACGGACGGCATTTTTTCTGTTGTCCATGAGGTTCCCGCCAAGGAGGCCATGGACGCGGAGATTCAGCGCATGGCCAGCCTGGGAGTAAGTGTGCTGCAACAGGTCACGTTTGAAATCGACCACACGCCGGTGACCTACACCTACTTCGACACGGAGCCACAGGGCAAATACGTTCTTGGCCTTGTCTACTGGCCCGGCGGAGCACCCAGGCCTCTGGAGCAGAAAACCGTCTCCCATATTGCTCCTGTTGTCCGCGATGCGGCTGCGGTCACCGACTTCTGGAAGAAACTTGGCTTCCCTGGTTTTGAGCTGGAGCATGCCATGCCACGTGACGATTCGCGCTATCGCGGCCAGCCGCTTTCGCTGGCGTTTGAAGTGGGCTTTCAACGAATCGGCTCCATCAGCTATGAGTGGATTCAGCCACCCTCCACTCCGGCCAATATTTATGAAGATTTCCTGAAGCGCCATGGCGAAGGCATCCAACACATTGGCATGCCTGTAGACGATCTCTCCAAAGCTACTGCCGCATACGAAAAACTCGGCTTTCCTGTGTGGCAGGCCGGAGCATGGGGGGATATCGGAAAGCCTAATTCCGGGCAGTACCACTACATGGACACGGACAAAATCGGTGGCGTAAGTGTTGAGCTGATCCACGCCTATTAACAGCCAAATCAGCCTTACACAGGCTAAGAGTCCAAAGGTCGCGCGACCTTCGCGAAGTTGCCGTCAGGGCCATCTCAGGGAAGGCACTAACTCAAAGTTCGTCTCCCCTGCCCGCACTTAGGTCTTGACAAAATAAGTCGGATTCCGATATATCGGAGTGCGACCATGAGAGACGACCTTAAAGGACTCCTCCCGCTATCGCCTGCCACTTTCTACATCCTGCTTGCTCTGTCTGATGAAGATCGCCACGGCTACGGAATCATGCAAGAGGTTGCACGCCAGTCGGAAGGCAGGTACAAGCTCGGTCCCGGCACGTTCTACGACAATCTGGAAAAACTAATCGATCACGGAGTCGTCAAAGAAGTCCCTCGGAAGTCAGCAAACGACGACCCTCGACGGCGCTACTACCGAATGACGGGATTTGGCCGCAATTTGTTCTTAGCCGAGGTTTCGCGTCTGGACAGTGTCGTTCGCGAGGCAAAGGTGCGTTTGCGCGGTGCCAAGCCAAAGGAAGCCTTGTGATGCGTTTCCTTTATGCACTTCTCATCAGCCTGCATCCGTCTTTCT
>Ga0181523_10004779_pt1 | contig 11529 bp, 7 predicted proteins | sample PEATcosm2014_Bin_43_FD_119752 | JGI IMG/M metagenome (GOLD analysis project Ga0181523, IMG submission 119752) | Peatland microbial communities from MTU Mesocosm Facility, Houghton, MI, USA - PEATcosm2014_Bin05_30_metaG | ecosystem: Environmental > Terrestrial > Soil > Wetlands > Peat | place... | reverse complement strand
TTCGTCCGGACCCTGTCCGACCAGAGCTACTTTGACGTCCTGGCGGGCTCGCTCGCAAACGAAATACATCGGAACAATCGAGGAAGCCGCAATGGGTTCTTCCAAAGATGCAACAATCTTCGGGAGCGCCTCCTCAAAAATGGATCTCGTAAGCGTGACGGAGGTGTGCTTCGATCCCAGCGTGCGAGCGGTATCCGCGGCATCCGACAATTCATCATCGGCAAAGGTCGAACCGTAACCTACAGTATAGGTCGGCCAGGAACTTCCATAGAGATTCATCAAGGCGAGCAGTAGCCCGGAATCAAGGCCGCCGCTCAAAAGCAAGCCGACCGGCACGTCGCTGATGAGCTGGCGTCGCACCGCTTGCTTGTAGAGGGCCAGCAATTCTTCTTTAGCTTCTCCGGGCGACTTTGGTGGTGCAAAAGGAGCAGGCTTATAGTTGTACCAGCGAGTTACCTGGAAAGAGCCGTTGTGAGCCACGAGCTTGGTTCCCGGGGCGAGTTTATGGATGTCCTTAAGTATCGTGTAAGGCGAGGGCGTAAATCGAAAGCGTAGGAAGAGACTCAGCGAGGTCGGGTCGATATCAGTCCTCTCCGGCATCGTGGCACGCACCGGACGCATCTCCGAGCCGAAATACAAACTATCTCCAGCAATTCTGTAGTAGATCAGTTTGATTCCGAATGCATCACGGGCGAGAACTAGCCGCTTTTGTCGCACATCCCAGATCGCCAGACCGAACATCCCATTGAGGCGGTTAAGCACCTCGTCGCCCCACTGCTTGTATCCGTGGATGATGACCTCTGTATCCGATTTCGTGCGGAAAACGTGGCCGAACCCTTCCAGTTCTTGCCTGAGTTCATGGAAATTGTAGATTTCGCCATTAAAAATCACCCAAACGGATTCTTCCCTATCCGACATGGGCTGATGGCCGCCCGCAAGATCAATGATCGAGAGCCTGCGAAAACCGAACCCGAGTGCTCCGTTGACGTAGTACCCCTCATCATCCGGGCCGCGATGGATGATCGTATTGTTCATCGCTTCGATGTCCTGACGCTGAACCGGCGCCAGGTTCCCGAAGTTAAATTGTCCGCAAATGCCGCACATAGGTCACCGTTGGTCCTTAGACTTCGACTCCAGTGGCTGAAACGTTTCTCGTAATTCCGGCACGTCCATTGTAGAACCTCATGGAAGTGAACTTCTCGCCGGTAATGCTGGTGTGTTCCAAGAGTTCACGCAAGAGGCGCAAAGCCCGCGGCGTAATGGGCATGAACAATCGTGGTGATGATTTTTTCGGCAAAGGCTTCGTTTATGAGGCCCAGAGTGAAATAGATCTAGCTCTGCATAACACTAAATTTATTCACGCGCTTGAACCTCAACAAGGTTCCAAGGATGGCCTTGAGCTTGAGCATCTGCTCGTGGCGGTGGAACCTCATCAGTTCGCGAGGAACTGGTCGCGGCTTCCGACATATAAAAGTCCAACAATAACCCAGCCCTAGAGCCAAACCTGCAATTACGTAGGGGCGCTTGGTGGTCTGGTAGGCCACCCGGAAGAGTTCCCACACGGGATGCCCACCGAGGTAGTAGTCTTTCGCCCCATAGAAGAACATCGCGGCGACAACCGTGCGCTCCGCCGTCCCCAAATGCCGATGGTGAAAAAACGACTTTTCTCGAAATGATTTCGTTTTCCAGCCATTCATTCGGGCGCTGATCACCGCCATCCAGTCGATTCCCCCCGCCCGGTGTGGAATGTAGCCACCGATCTCCTCGAAACATTCCCTGCGAAACAACTGGCATTGACCTGCGACGTGGTTCTGTCCTTCAAAGCTGTCTTTTTCCGAGCTGTACCCTTCCTCCGTGAATACCGTTCCAGCCACGCCCAATTCGGGGTCCTCCGCGAATCTCCCGACTAGAAATGCGAAAAAGTCCTTTTCAAACGAGATGTCGGCATCCAGGTTGCCGATGAGTTCGTATTGGAGGCCTTGAACCCTTTTATAGCCGGCGTTGAAGGAGTGCACTTTGGCGGCAAAGCTTCGATCCCGCCGTTGTGGCATCTGCACGAGTTCGATCCAGGGATGCTCCGGAAGATAGCGACTTATGATTTCGGGAGTCTTGTCTGTCGAGCCGTCGTCCACAATCACCCACTTCACCGGCAGGACCGTTTGGTTTATCACCGAAACGATCGTCTTCTCGATGAACGCCTCCTCATTTCGAGCAGGGGTGACGAGGACATAAGGCTTGTGGTCTAAGCGATGGTCTTTGTGCATGGCTAATACCTCGAGCATGCCCGTTGGTCAGACGGGGTACCGCAAGCGGGACGCCAGACTATTCGGACTTCTGTGAGAGGCCAACCAAACTAAATCATCTCTCAATTAGCTGAAAACGCGTAAGTTAGTAACAAAGGAGCTGACCAAAGAGCTACGCGTAGCACGAATGCCCGCCCGGGATATGAGGTGCGGGAAAACTTTTACTATTTAGCGCCGGATCGCTGGCCAACAAATTACGCGTACTCACTCAGCGGCTGCGAGTGTAAGCAGTTCCGGGCGAGCCTGAGCTGGTGTGAGGTAGCGCAGGCGCTTGTCTCTCCAAGCCGTCCTGTCCCCGCGCCCCGAAGATGAGATCGCCCAAGTCTCTTTTCAGGAATTTGACGCCTCAGTTCGAGAATGTCCTGAGTTCTGAGCGTTTCGATAGAGAAGGAAACAAAGACTTCTAAACATCTGTGCTTGAGCCCAGCGATGCATGGGAGTGTTGTCCCAACCTAGGTGAAGTTGACGACTTCGGAATGAGCCATCCGGCTTTTGCCACAGGGTTAGGACCTGATTGAGGACGCTCAGCAAGAGATCGTCCAGTCTTTGGAAACGTTCTCTCAGCAAGACGGCTAGGTTGACGCACTCAGCATAATCGTACAGTTCTCGCCGATACACTGTAAGGCGGGGGGCACGGGAGAAAGGTTTGGGCACGCCACCTTCATCAAACAAATTCGCGGTGTAGTAGGCGACCCCGCGTTCAATCGCCTTGGTACAATCGGGGTTTCCGGTACGCGCCTCGATTTTTGCAAGCGCTTTGAGGACAAAGCAGGTATGAAAATGATCGACAAAATCTCTCTTCCCATCGTTGGCGTAGTACCAAGAGCCATCTGGGTTTTGGGCCTCAAGGACAAAATTCAGGTTTCTTTCAGCAACGGTTCGGTACTTTTCCTCTGAGAATTCCTGCGCTGCACTCGTCAGAAGAAACGCTCGATAAGCGCAGGCGTTTACAACACCCACTGACTGCTCAGGAAACGGTGTGTAGGAACAGGCGGACGCGTTAGGGGACGTCTCAAAATCCTTGTAGTCCAGAAAAGCATGCCGGCCGATCGATTCCATTATCTGACGCCACTTTGGATCCCCATCGATCCGATAGACTTCTTCGAAAGCCTCGTAAACGTAAGGAACCGTTGTTATTAGCGGCGTCCCCGATCTGATTGTGCCGCGTAGAGTTTCCCAGTTGAATGGGTATCCCCAGCAGCTGTTGTCATACCCGGGACACGCAGTCGCCTGGAGAACCTCGAGAAAATGGACTGCCCGCTTATAAAATTGTTGTTGGTCAGAAACCGTCGCGAGGAAAGCGAATCCCATGGCATAGTGTGCATCGGCTATCGGGAATCGCTGGGGTTTCCAGAAAAGCCATCTGGCTGAAGGAACGAATGCTTCGCTAAATACCATTGGAGAGACAGCTATGGTTCCCAGTAGCGGCTTTCTGTAGTAGAGGGCCTTGGCGCTTCGCGCTAGATCACTCGAGAAATAGCTCTGGTAATCATAGGAAACTTCTCCGAAGCGATCGAGCCATTCGATAAACCGGGAAATGGCCGCCAGAGTTTTCTCCGTCGGCCGGGGACTTTTCTCCAATCCTGTACTTGAACGAACTTCGGATTCTAACTGTGTATTCATGAGATCGCCTTGATTTTATGTCGCCGCTCTCTTGTGGCTGGGTGGCGGCCCTTGAGCTTACCGCGGTGAAAATTCATCTATTAATTTGTCTGATGACAAGCTCACCTATGGTCCGCTAGAACAGTGGAGATGATCGTCGATCCAGTCAGAGCCTTGAGGCATCACGAGTCGAGAAAGAGCCGGTGCGTAAGTTCCAGCGTCAGGAGCCTATGAATTTCGTCAGTGTAGTTGCGGTTGCCTTTGAGATGGCCGTTGACAATGCTACGGACTGCTTCTGACTCGAGATACGGACGCGAGAGAGAGCGTGCGTCAAGCAGCATCTCGCGTACGTAATTTGCTAACTGGTCGCGATACCAAACCCGAAAGTGGAAAGCCTTGTGGCGGCCGAGCCAGAGACGCTCAAGGTGAAGCGCCGCAAACATGTGGTCCGCTTGGGCAAGCCACTGCGGCATGCCCATGTCATAGGCGTACTCAGCCTTGAATGAGAACTCGAGAGCGGCCCGGGCGAACATGCTATCGGACCCGCCGAGGCCGCGATCGGTGCGAAGATCAGCAAGGGCGGGGTCTCCGTCTCGAATGAGCCGCAGCCTGACTCCTTCGTTGATCGCAACCGGGCCCGGCGCCTTGTATACGGTCTTGATTAAATCATTGTCCAGGTAAGGCGTGCGAACGGCTACTTGGGTCTGCTCCAAGCCGAGCACGCCATAGTGGTGCCACGGCGATTGGCGAAAAGCCACAAACGTGACCGGATGGCACTTGCGGATTGCGTCGTAAGTGTCTTTGGCCGCGTGAATCTGTGGCAAGAGCTCCGGCTGGTACAGACCTGCAACCGGCTCGACTGCCTTGAACATTACCGCGTGCAAAAGGATTTCGCTGCCGTACGTTCCAACCATGCGCACCGGGGCTATCTCTCGGGCCTTCTCGTTCACGTAGAGATCCGGGGAACGACTGAGGTCCACGCACGCGTCCGTGAGGTAAACCGAGCGTTCAGCGTAATGTGGGAACCGTGAGAGAAACTCCTTACCAGCAGGGATAACCTGGTGTGGCTGCCCGCAAATCTCTGCGACGCGGCGCGCCAGAAGGACGTCCTCATTGTCCCGGTACATACTTCCGAACGTGTAGCAGGGCAGGGCGCCCGGAGGCGCCTTGCGCCAAGCCATGATGATGCGTGTGTCCAAGCCGCCTGTGAGAGAGACGCCAACTCGCTCGTTCCCATTGAAATAACGGGGCAGATTGCGCACGAAAGCATCGCGCAAACGGTCATAAAATTCTTCTGGCTTGAGCGGTTCCTCTTCCTCCCATTCCCGCGGCTCGAAGTAGACGGCTTTCTTCTCGAGCACTCCGCCGCGGAAGGACCAAGCCGAGCCAGGAGGGAGAACATGAATACCCGGAAAGAGGGTCCGGTTCTCAAGTACGCAACCACAAACGATGAACTCTCCAATGCCGCGCGGATCAGTGCCGCGCAGCTCAGGACGCACCTTTAGGATCGCCTTTGCCTCTGTTGCAAAGTAAAAAGCATCTTTCGCTTCGTGGTAATAAATTCGCTGCAAACCAAACCGGTCATTGAAGAGCATCACCGTTCCGCGCGCACGGTCCGCTACCAGACCTTGGAACCGACCATTCAATTGCTTGGGAAAGTCCGGCTCCTCCTCATACCGATGAACTAAATAGGACGGCCCTTCCTGCGCAACCGCGTGCCCCGCCGCTCGGAGTGCCTCGACAATGCCCGGTTCCGGGTACTCTTCACCTGAAAAAATCAGAGTGACGTCCCCGCGCTCGTTGTGCAGTGGCATGCCCTGGGCAAAGGAGCCCTCCCTCGCCACCCAACCAGCATAAACACCCTGTGCCGGGTCACTCCAAGTGCCGGCGGTGTAAAATGATTCGTGACGGAGCGATTCCAGCATTTGGTGCAACTCGCTCTCCACGCTCGCCCTCGGGCGATTGCTGATAATGCCGATTATCCCTGGCAATTCCGGCTCTCCTAGAGAGATTCCCCTCTGACTTGATATCTGACTTGGTACCACGCAGTACGAAGGTCGCGTAGCTTTCCAGCCAAAGCTTCTGGTAGGCGATCGGCTAATTTATGATGCAACCTCATGGCCAGCGCCGCCGAGCCCCAGCGAGTCAGCGGCACGTAATACCGGGGGATGTCAACGCGCTGGAACCCATTTCTCTCTTTAAAGTCGCTCAGGGTGCTCCGAACTTTTTTTCCATAAGCAAACTGCGAGTACACCAAGTGAGAAATGTGTCGATCGGCACAAGAGCGGACCGCTTGTGCAACCAGAGCATTTGTGGGCGCCTTGTCCCTGTGCTGGATCATGGAGACGATGTGCATTATCCCGGCTTGAGTCCAGGTATCGTCCGCCGTAAGCTTGATGAAACCGACCAGCTTGTCGGCATCAAAGGCTCCGATATAGATGCTCGTATCAAGAAATGTCGAGCTCATCTTGCGTACAGTCTCGAGGCTTTTCCCGTAATGAGGAAATGCCCTTCCCTGACGAACCGGGCACTCGTTGTAAATCTCCCAGATTCCCCGAGCGAGTTCATCGCTAAACGGGACTTCCCGGACCACAAGCCCCTTTTTTTCCGCTTGTTTGGCTTTGTTTCGTGCTTTGAACCCAAGCTGCTTTGTCCACCAGTGCTCAAACGTGGAAACCGGCAGGACAGCCATATTGTCCCATTCCATTGGATAGGGGTATTTCGGAGTGACCTCGGGCAATCTCTGCATGAATGTGAATAGGTCAATCCTCATGTCGGATTTGCGCAGCTCGCTGAGCACTGGTTCGGGATCGTCCAGAAACTTGTAATCGTCAGCATCGAGGTGTGCGATACGACAGAGTCTTCCCTGTATCCGAATCTCTCTACCATGAAAATTCATGTGCATTATCCTCGGCATCACCAGTTGCGGGGTCTCTCAAACAAGACGCTCGGCTGGCTGAATTCTGTCCTTATTTCAAGGTCGGGCTGTGCAAGCAGCATATCTAGCGGCTGAGCGAGTTCTCGAACTCAGTCAGTCATGCGAATCTGCAAAGAACTCTTCTTGACCAACAGTTGACCCGCCCACGTTCTTGGTCAGATCATACGGTAGCACTCGGGGTCTCAGTTAAGGTGAAGCGCGAAAAAAAGTATCCAATGGTACAAGTGTGTACGGTGGGCTCTCCCACCGTACTCCTAACCTTAAATAGCTCGCATCTCAAGCTTCCCAAGTGACGGCAATCGGAAGGCCACGCGACCCATTTATGATCGAGAGAGACACAGGTAATCAGCCATCCGGCTAGAACGTTGTGGTGATTGCGAGTCGGAGCTTTTTCTCAGCTTGGAACTCATGCATAGCAGACTGGAACAAACTCAGAATGTCTCTCGCCCTGCATCGGTGTCCGCAGTGGACAATTTTCAGTCGGCCACACGCTCCGGTCTTCATAAACATACAGTTGATATTTTTCCGGCAACGAATCCGAAGCGTGGACTTCGACTCTGTCGAAATACTGCTTAAACCTCTCAAAATAGTCCAATCCCGGCGCCCGCACGTGACCGGCTTCCTGAAGATTAGCTTCCGGATATTCAATTGTCTTGTCGCAGACCACGTGCACCGGCAGGATCGCTAATCCATTCGGTTTCAAAATCCTGCGAATTTCTTGGATGGCCCTTTCGTCATCGGCAATCTGTTCCAGCACATGGGAGGCAAAAACAAAATCGTAACTTCCATCCCGGAAAGGCAAGATTCGGATATCCACCTGGTAGTCCACACCTTTCACGTATGGGTCGGCCGTCTGATATTTGCCAAATCTACTGGAAAACAGTGGTCTCAAAAAGTTCTCCGGGGCAAAGTGAAGCATCTTCATTTCCGAGACATTCATGTCTTTGAGAGCATCCATCGCCACCAAATATTGCAGGCGATGCCTCTCGAGCGCGCCGCACTTCGGACATACCGCATGTTTTCGAACGCCAGCGAAAGAATGCAAATCTGCAAATGGACCTTCGTAGTCACAAAGGGGACATACGAACGATTCCTTAGCGCGGTTCAAAACTCTAAAGATAGGCAACGGCAGTCGAACTTTATTCCTAACCCTGAGAACTAAATCATCGCAGCGCACCATCAGATTGATTCCTTCTATGTGCAGATTGAGGGCAAGCCAGGACTTCCATTTTGACTTCCCGGCAAACCGATAATTTATATGTGACCAGCCAAAGAGAATTGCAACGCGCGTAGAAATAGTCAGAGTCGCACTACATGCAGGAATCTGTTCTTCTTGAAAGATGTCATACCCGCGTGGTCAATTCGTATCGCCAACCGGACAACCGGCAAATGCACCAGCAAATTTGATCTTTCGAGAACTAGTCTTTGCCTTGGATTCGGAGGCGCTCACCAGCATATGCCGTCGTACTTGCCATTCTCGCTCCTTCGATCGCTAATCCGCACGAAGTCTACGAGCAACTGCTCCGCGCGCAATCGCTCCGGCACGATTTGAAATTCGGGATCTTTGTTGCCGATCACAATGGTTTGAGCGTGGTCCAGGACCGCGTCGATCCCACTGACCATGAGCTTGGAGATGTGAGGAATCCGGTTCAGGATAAAGTCGCGGTTCGCGCCCACCAGGCTGGCAATATTCACGTTCTTGTCGTAAATGCGCAGGTCGTAGCCTTTTCCGAGAAGGCGCTCGATGACTTCGATAATGGGGCTTTCGCGCAGGTCGTCCGTTCCAGCCTTGAAACTAAAGCCGAGGACGCCGACCCTTTTGTGTCCTTTTTCCATGATGAGCTGCAGGCCCCGGGCAACTTGGATTTCGTTGCTGGGTAGGATGGAAGAAAGAATTGGCAATTCCAAATCGTGCATTTTGGCTTGATACGCCAACGCTCGCAGATCCTTGGGCAAACAGGATCCGCCAAATGCAAAGCCCGGCAAAAGGTAAGCGGGAGAGATATTGAGTTTCTTGTCCTGGCAGAAGATATTCATGACCTCATGCGCGTCAATGGAAAAAGCCTTGCAGAGATTGCCGATCTCATTGGCAAAACCGATCTTGAGAGCGTGCCAGCTGTTATCGACATACTTGACCATCTCCGCGGTTTCCAGATTGGTCCGGATTAGCGGCGCGCTCAGCTTTTCGTAGAGGGTCGCCAATTTGTCGCCGCTGGCCTTGTCCAATTCTCCAATCACGGTTTTCGGAGGGGCGTGAAAATCCTTCACGGCGGAACCTTCGCGCAGAAACTCCGGATTGTGACAGACGCCGAAATCCGTTCCGGCCTTCTTGCCGGAAGCCTCCTCCAAAATTGGAAGCACAATCTTGTGCATCGTCCCGGGCAGAATCGTGCTGCGAATGACGACCGTATGCCGCGCCGCAGTTCCTTTGAGCGCCTGGCCAATCTGCTCGCAGATTCGACGAATGTATTTCAGGTCCAAATTGCCATTCGTTTGGCTTGGGGTGCCGACGCAAACGAAAGAGAGTTCAGAATTGCGGATGGCCTCGATATGATCGGTCGTGGCTCGCAACCGGCCTTGCTGAACGCCCGAGGCAATCAACTCGTTGATTTCAACCTCGATGATGGGAGACCGCCCGCTGTTGATCAGGTCGACCTTTGTTTGCACGGGATCAACGCCAATGACTTCATGACCTTCACCGGCCAAGCATCCCGCCGACACCGTGCCTACGTACCCTAGTCCGAAGATGCTGATTCTCAAGTTGCGTTCCTTTCTTCGATTACCATCGGGCGTGCGGATGTGAATTCAGAATTTGATAAATGTCTTGTTCTGGAATAAATCCGAGCTCATGCGGAGCGATACATGCGGCTTTGCCGATTCAGGATGGCCGCTTTCCCAACAGCTCCAAATACACGTTGCGGGTCATGTCCGCGACGACGCTCCACGAATGTCGCGCCATCGCATAATCCCGAATCTCCGGCCGCTGGCGCGCTAACTTTTTGAAGAGATCACTTTCAAAGTAGATCTCGATGGCGTTTGCCAAATCCACCGAACTGCAAGATCGGCAAAGATAACCGGTCTTGCCCGGGATGATGTCTTCGTGAAATGCTCCTACGTCCGCTGCGATCACCGGCAGTCCAAAGCTATAGGCCAAGAACAGCACTCCACTTTGAAAGATCTCGGAATAAGGCAGCACCAGGACATCCGCCGCCTTGAAGTAGATTTCGGTTTCGGCGTCGGGAACAAATTCGATCTTCTGAATGATTTGCGTGCGGCACGGGCCGCCTTCGATCGTGTCCTGAATACTTCGAAGATACTGCTCCGACCCTTTCTTCGACTCGCCCGCGATAATTAGCCGGAACTCCGGATGCTTCGGGGCGATCCGTTGAAATGCAGCCACGAGATGTTCGAGGCCTTTGTACGGCCAGATGGCGCCGAAGAAAAGAATTACCTTTGTGCGGCTCTCGATCCCCAATCGTTGCTTGGCTTCTGCTGGAGTGAGTTCCGTGTTCGGGACAGAATTATTGATGCCGAAAGGAATGATCGTGACTGCTTCGCCCCGAACTCCAAAGTCATCGAGTAATTCGGACTTCATCTTCTGCGTATGAACGAAAATGTGATCCGCGAGATGATATTGAATCTTGAGCGTCAGCCGGTTGAACCTCGAGTCTTTCCCGTCTCGCCGGGCAGCATTGACGTTGTGCGCGGTGAATGCAATTTTCTTTCCCAGCAGCTTGTAGTAGAGCATGAGCAGAGTGCGATCAAAGAGCTGGATCTTGGTGTTCCATAAAATGTGAAAAATTCGCGGTTTGGCGGTCAACGCGTACCGGATGAGCCGCGCATAAATGGCCAAGATCCTTGCAGCCTTTCGTATCCGGCCGACCCGCTCATGTATATCTCCGTGGAAATTGAGAAAGTGTAGCTTGGGAGTATTGTGCATCTCGGGGCCGTCGACCCGATTGCCGCCGATAACGTCAAGGCACATGCCGTTTGAGATCAGCGCCATGGTTATGCCGAATGCATACGGTCTGTCGGAACCGCCGGTGAGCAGCGCCACGTCGATCTCAATAGGCGCAGCCGGGGAGACCTCGCCGAGCGTTTCAGTCTCTCTGTCTAGCTCAAATGTCTTCACGGAAACGATGGCTCCTCTTGCCTGACTGGCTATAACCTTAGGCGGGGATTTGCTCCGGTGTTTTGCCCGGAGTTCGTTTCTTGCCGGCGCCGCCCATTAATTAATGGCCTCAAAGATCGCGGCAGATCCGGCGTAACTTGAGCGTTCGGTAGCGCTACGCCGACCCCCCGTTCAAATACATTTCGAGGTAACCGTCGCGCGCATCGTTCGGGTGCCACTAGTGTGGCTGTTTACAACTGCCTCGATCCCTTTGTGTGCTGGGTCTGACCGAGAGAGCTTGCGCGGATCGATGCGCCCACGCGGCCCTGGACGCGACCTGTTTGGCTGAAGGAGGGAGCCGCGGATTTCTCGTGCGTCGCCTGCTCCCTCACAGGCAAAAACTGCTGTCCTGACTGCCCTGGTTGAAGTGGGTCGCTACCGAGGCTAGTTACCCGGCTCGCTGCTACAACTGAGAGGAGAAGGAAAAACCAAATCGGATCAAGCATCCTAAAACCAGCCTCGGTGATGCTGTAAATTGCCGCCGTAATAGTAAAGGCTATCAGCAGGCTGCCTAC
>Ga0181523_10004778_pt1 | contig 11530 bp, 7 predicted proteins | sample PEATcosm2014_Bin_43_FD_119752 | JGI IMG/M metagenome (GOLD analysis project Ga0181523, IMG submission 119752) | Peatland microbial communities from MTU Mesocosm Facility, Houghton, MI, USA - PEATcosm2014_Bin05_30_metaG | ecosystem: Environmental > Terrestrial > Soil > Wetlands > Peat | place... | reverse complement strand
TTCACCCGAAGACGCGGGGTTCGACGACGAGTTGACGCTGCCATCGGAATTCAAAACGGCCATGATGTTCGGCTGCGCCGCGGCCACCTGCAAAGGCAGAATCTGCGACGAACCGGCGCCGGTCGTGATCGTCATGTTTGCCTGCGTGCTCCTCGCGACTTCATAAGGCACCAGCACATTGATTTGATTTTCTGCCGCATAAAAGAGCGGCGCCAGAACGCCATCGAAAGAAACTTGCGTGCCTCCCAGCGAGCTGGCAACTTTGCCGTTGGAATCGATTTGCATTCCGGCTCCCACAGCAGGGCCGAGGCCGTTCCCGTAAATGCTCACGTATTCGCCGGGAGCCACTACGTTGTTCACGGCGTTCGCGGCCGAATCCGCCACACCGAGAATGGATACTCCGGTGGGCGCCGCGCGCGGCTGCCGCAACACGAAACCAGTCCCTATGTTCGCGTTGAATGCCGCCTGCGGCGGTCCGATTACGGTCAGGCTGCCATCCGGATTCAGCGCCAGGTCCTGGCCGGCCATGCCGTTCGGCACCAGTTCGGAGAACAGCACGCTCGAACCATCCGGCGCGAGCTCGGCGATCACGGCATCGCCTACAGCGATGGAATTCGGGGCCAACACCAAGCCGGAAAGATCAGCAAGCGACTCGGTGATCCACACATCGCCTTGGGTGTCGAGTCTCAGTTTCGGCGTAGCATTGACGTTGCCATAAAAGGTCGAAAACAAAAGGCTGGCGCCGGTCGAATTCAGTTTGGTCACAAAACCATCGATGATGTTGAATGTCGTTTGGGCGAGCTGAGGTTGGATCGCCCCAGGTGTGATGGGGAAGCTGGAGTCATAAATAGTTCCGGCAACCACCACATTGCCGCTCGAATCCAGTGCGATTGCGCCCGGCGCCCCTTCGCCCAGCAGCGTCGACCAGATCAAGCTGGTGGCTTGAGCGTTCAACCGAGTGATGAACCCATCGGCGTCATTAACGCCGCCTTCAAATTGCGTTTGAAACGCCCCCGATGTAACCGGGAAATCGGACGCATACGTGTAGCCGGCGACCGTGGCTACACCTTTCGAATCCACGGCCAACGCCAGAATGAAAGTGGGCGCCACGGAGCTGCTGGAAGGCTGCCCGCCGAGCAATGTCGAATAGGCCAACGAGTAGGGCGGAGTTGATTGACTTGCCCGGATGAGCTTTGTCACAAAGCCGTTGGGCACGTATGCCGGCGCGGTAATCAGCGCAGTAATAAAGGCGCCGGGCGTGACCGGGAAATCCGTTTGGCTGGTCGATCCTGCCAGGTAAAGATTGCCGGCCGGATCGAACGCGATGGCACTGATGGCAGTCGCGCCATTCGGGTCGAGCCCACCGAACGTGCCGCTCGACAGCAGATGAGTGCCGGTGCTATCGAGCTTGGCGATGAGACCAAGCGTGGGGTAACTCTGGGACGAAACGGCTATCGAACCGGCGATCCAAAGGTCGCCCGCTGGGTCCACGGCCGCGGCGGCGGCCTGGCCGTCATTGCCTGCTGGGAAAGTGAAAGCCGAAATAGCGTTGCCGCTCGAATCCACCTTCACCACCGTAATCGTCGTCATCGCCACCAGTTCCTCACTGGGACCCGGCGGCAAAGGTGAAGAACTTACGATGAAGCTGTTCCCTTGCCCATCCGGGGCGATGCAGCAGGGGTTAAGCGAAACGTAGGAAATATTGGATTGCTGCGCGCCGGCGTTTGCCAGCGAAAATGCGATCAACGCGGCAGCGCATAGGGAAGACCTGGTGACGCTCATACTACTATAATATCGGTGTGGCTCGAACCGGGGTTCTCTGGTAACCCAAACGGGCTGAAATTCGTAACTATAGTATTGCTGTGTCACAACTTCGTAGCGGCAGACTAGTCGAGACGGCGCGCTCGCTGCGGCCCCTCGGTCGAGCCTTGCTCGTCCTGCTGCTGCTCTCGGTGATCCTCGCGGCCCAGTCCTCCGCGCTCGACCCGCGGCACGAATCGCACCATGCGCCAGGCCATTGCTGCCTGCTGTGTCACACGGGGCCGCTGACCCCGCTGCGAACAGCCGTGCCGGCTGCGGTGACACCGGTTTTCCTGGTGACCTGGCTGGCGCCCGCGCCCGATTTTCAGCCTTTCCACGAAGTGCTGCTGACCGCCAGTTCTTCCCGCGCTCCTCCCGCCGCATAGCCCCTTCCACTGTCGATCCGATGGCCCGGCGCCGTTTGCGCGGCGCGGGACCATATTGTTTTTTTGAAACAGGAATCAGGAGAAGAGTTTGCCATGCAGCCAGCATCGCGCATCGGCACACGGCGATTTCCAGTAGCCGCGTGTATCCCCGCAGTGCTCTTAGCCACGCTCGGATTATTCCAAGTGGCTTGCGGAGAGTCGAAAAAGGCGGAAAGCAAACCCGCGGATGAGTCCAACCCGCCGGCCGGCTTCTTCACCGTGCCGCCCGATCAGTTGGCCCATTTGAAGATTGCGCAGGTGACGAAGACCTCCTGGGGTGTCGCCATCCACACTACCGGCACGGTGGATTGGGACCAGGACCACACTACGCAAGCCATCACCCAGGTGAACGGGCCAATCACTCGGATACTGGTGGACGTGGGCACGAGGGTCGAGAAAGACCAGCCACTGCTCTTTGTCTCGAGCCCCGATGTCGCCAACGCCATCGCCACCTATCGCAAGGCCCGCAACCGCGAGCGATTCGACAAGACCATTGTCGACCGCATGAAGGAAATGCTGGACCGCGGCGCGGTTGCCGCCAAGGACTACGAAAGCAGCGTGGCTGATTACAACGACGCCGCAACCGACGTCCAGAACAGCCTGCAGCCGCTCACAATTTTCGGCATCACCGCCCAGGAGATCGACCAGGCCGAGCACCAGGGCACCGCCATCAATACCGAGCTGGCCGTCCGCTCTCCCATCTCCGGCGTGGTGGTGCAGAAACTCATTTCGCCCGGCATGTTGATCCAGGCCGGGCAGACCGTCTGCTTCCAGGTGAGCGACACTTCCACCGTCTGGGTGCAAGGCCATATTTTCGATCGCGACCTGCCCTCGGTCAGGATCGGGGATCGCGTGGAGGAGACTAATCCATCTTTCAACCGCAACTTCAGCGGCACGATTGCCTATATCGGTTCCTTCGTGGATCCCAACACGCGCACCACGCCCGTCCGCATCGTCACGGCCAACCCAGGCGGCCTGCTGAAGAAAGATATGTTCGTCGACGCGGTGATTCGCACCAGCACCCAGGACAACATTCTGGCGGTCCCGGTGGCGGCTGTGTTGCGCGACGACAAGAACGAGCCGATCGTGTACGTCCAGGCCGAGCCTGGCAAGTTCGCGCAGCGTTCGGTCGTGACCGGGCCGCAGCAGAACGGACTGATCGCCATCACCAGTGGATTGCAGGAAGGCGAGCCCATCGTGAGCGACGGCAGTCTCTTCCTGCAGTTCGCCAACGCCATTCAATAGAGGCGCCAACGGCATGATCGCACGAATAGTTTCCTTCGCCCTCCAGCAGCGGTTCCTGATCGTGGTCGCCTCGCTGGCCCTGATGGTATGGGGCGCGTTCGCCTTCCTCAACCTGCCGATTGACGCTTACCCGGATCTTTCGCCGCCGCACGTGGAAATCATCACGCAGTGGCCCGGCCACGCGGCCGAGGAAGTCGAACGGCTGGTCACCATTCCGCTCGAAATCGAGATGAACGGCATTCCGCGGCTGGATGCGCTGCGTTCGATCTCGCTCTATGGCCTGTCCGCCATCGAGATGAATTTCGAGTATGGCGCCGACCCGTACTTCGTGCGCGAACAGGCGTTCGAGCGGATGGCCGACGCCTCGGTGCCCGCCGGTTTGCAGCCCTCCATCTCGCCGCTGTTCAGCCCCAGCGGCCTGATCTACCGCTACGTTTTGCAGAGTCCCGATCGGTCGCCGCAGGACCTGAAGGTGATCGAAGACTGGGTGCTCGAGCGGCATTACCGGTCGATCCAAGGCGTCGCGGATGACTCGGGCTTCGGCGGCACCGACATGCAGTATCAGGTGCTGCTCGATCCCAACAAGCTGTTCTCTTACGGCGTGACGGTTCCGCAAGTTACCCAGCAACTGAGTAACAACAACGCTAACGCGGGCGGCGGCTTTTATTCCCAGGGTGGACAGTTTTACTATGTCCGCGGATTGGGACTGGTACGCGATAAGGCGGATATCGGCAACATCATTCTACAGGAGAAGAATGGGATTCCGGTTTACGTGAAAGATATCGCCAAGGTGGAAATCGGCTACGCGCCAAGGCTTGGACAGTTCGGATACATGAAGCAGGATGAGGCGGTGGAAGGCGTCATCCTGATGCGCGTCGGCGAGCAGGCGCAGGTGATTCTGCGGCGCGTGGAAGCCATGACCAAGGAACTCAACGAGCACGTGCTGCCGCCGGACGTGAAAGTGGTGCCGTACTACGACCGCCAGGGGTTGGTCGAAGAGACCACTAAGACGGTGGAGGCCAACTTACTGCGCGGCATGGTGCTGGTGCTGATCATTCTCGGCCTCTTCCTGTTCAGCGTGCGAACGGCGCTGATCGTCGCCGTCACCATCCCGTTCTCGCTGATGTTCTCCTTCATCTGCCTGGACTGGAGACATATCCCGGCGAATCTGCTCTCTATCGGCGCCATCGATTTCGGCATCATCGTGGATGGATCGGTGGTCATGGTGGAGAACATCTTCCGCGAACTGGCGGCCCGCTATGACGAGGATTACAACTTCCTCGACGTGATCCGCGCCGCGGCGCATGACGTAGAGCGGCCGATCTTCTACGCGATCGCGGTCATCATCGCGGCGTATCTGCCCATCTACGCGCTGGCTGGGGCTTCGGGCCGGCTCTTCCAGCCGATGGCGGCCACCATGTCCTTCGCGCTCTTGGGCTCGCTGGCGTGTACGCTCACGCTGCTCCCGGTGCTGTGCGCCTTCTTTCTGCGCAAGCACGTGCATGAACCGCGGGCGCGGCTTTACGACTGGGTGCGCGGCATTTACGGCGCAATGCTGGGCTGGTGCCTGCGCAACCGGCTGATTACGGTGGCGATCATAGTGGCGATCTTCGGCGCTTCGCTGCTGCTGATTCCCTATATCGGCGGCGAGTTCATGCCGCACCTGGACGAGGGCGCGCTATGGGTGCGCGCTACTACACCCTACACTATTTCCTTCGAAGAAGCGTCCAAGCTGTCTCCGCAGATTCGCGACCTCCTGTCCAGCTTCCCGCAAGTGACCACGGTCGCCAACGAGTTAGGACGCCCCGACGATGGCACCGATCCGACAGGATTCTTCAACAACGAATTCTACGTGGGCCTGAAGCCTTACAGCGACAGCACCTGGCAGGGCACTATCCATACTAAGCCCGAATTGATTGAAGCTATCCAACATAAGCTAGCGGCATTTCCCGGCGTCATCTTCAACTACACGCAACCGGCCGAGGACGCCGTGGATGAGGCCGAAACCGGATTGAAGAGTTCTCTGGCGGTTAAGATATTCGGCCCCGACTTAGCCACGCTGGAAGACAGGGCCGTTCAGGTGAAGAACATTCTCACCAAGGTTCGCGGTATTAACGAAATCACGGTGGTTCGGGAATTAGGCCAGCCCAGCCTGGTAATTACGCCGGATCGCGCCAAGCTGGCGCGCTTCGGCCTCAACGTGAGCGACGTCAATACACTGGTGGGCACCGCCATCGGCGGCTCGGCCGCCACGCAGGTGATTCAGGGCGAGCGCCAGTTCGACCTGGTGGTGCGTATGCAAGAGCAATACCGCAGCGATGAGAACGCCATCCGGAACCTGCTCATCGCCACACCCGATGGCCAGTATCTGCCGCTCAGTCAGTTCTGCGAAATCAAGGTGGAGAGCGGCGCGTCCTTTATCTATCGGGAAGCCAATGCGCGCTTCATCGGAGTCCAGTTCAGCGTGGAAGGCCGCGACCTCGCCAGCGCCGTGAGTGAAGCGCGGCAGAGAGTCGCGGCAGCGGTCCAGCTTCCCATCGGCTATAAGTTCGATTGGGGTGGTGAATACAAAGAGTATCTTTCGTCGCGGGAGCAGATGAAGGTGATCTTGCCTTTGACCGCGCTTCTGATTCTTCTGATCCTGTTCGCGCTGTACGGAAATCTGAAGTTCCCGCTGATCATCTTCTTCAGCGTGATGGTGACCGAACCGGTGGGCGGACTGCTGGCGCTGTGGGTTACTCACACCAATTTCAGCGTTTCCTCGATGTTAGGCTTCGTGGCGTTGATGGGAGTTGCGGTGCAGACCAGCGTGATTCTGTATTCGTTCATCAACAAACTGCGCCTGGAAGGAAGAGACATCCCGACGGCCACGCTCGAAGCCTCGCTGCTGCGGTTGCGCCCGATTATGATGACGGCGCTGGTGGCCTGTTTCGGCCTGCTGCCGGCGGCCCTGTCCACCGGCATCGGCAGCGATTCACAGAAGCCGTTTGCCATCGTGATCGTGGCCGGCCTGGCCTCGCGGCTTTTCCTCTCGATCTTCCTTTCGCCAGTGCTCTACGCGCTGACGGCGCGGGACGGCGACACCTTGCAGGTTTGAGAAGCTCTGGTCCCGCAGCGCCCAATCAAACATGGCCGCGGGCCGCAATCGACCGCTCCCTGACGGCCGTGTGGTTGCCCAAGGAGTTCTTACATGTCGATCCGCTGCTGCTTGTGGCCCTCGAGATACCAGCAGGGAGCGTCGCCGAAGTGGGGAACCAGCGAGTGGACGCAGGTCCGCGTCTCGGGGCTGAGCATCATGAATTCGGTCTTGCCGTCTTTCAGCGGAACGGCGTAATAGGGCCGCACCACGACGGAGCCGAACGCGCGCGGCCCGCGCCAACGGGCGGACAGCCAATCGCCGCCATAAAGCAAGCCAGCCAGAGCCGCGAGGCCCGCCACGATCCACCGCACATATCGCACTCTCCCAGCTTACCAGCGGCACCGCTTCAGGCGCGTAACGCGCGTGCCTGACATCGCCAGCGCGAATCGTTATACTGATCCCTCGGAGATCGTTATGAAGAGCGCCTGGTGGCTCGTGGTCAATGAGGTAATACGACATGTCCAAACGATGGTTTCTCTGCGCTTTCCTGTTCCTGCTGTTCCTGCCGCCGCAATTCGCCCTGGAACGGCCCGGCGTCACTTTCAAGATCTTCCAGTTTCCGCCCGATAAGATCCCGCGCATCGACGGCAACACCGACGATTGGGATATCGTGCCCGACAGTTATGCGATTGGCATGGATCAACTCATGGATACCGAGCAGGGACACGGCATGAATCACGACCCCAAGAACATGGACGTCAAGGTTAAGGTGGGCTGGGTCAAAGGTCTCAACCGTCTCTATTTTCTCTATGAAGCCTACGACAATTACTGGGACTTCTCGCGCCTCGATCTGCACAACGATATCTTCGAAGTGGTGGTGGATGGCGACTTATCCGGCGGGCCGTTGATCGATATCTACCACCGCGATGTCTGGACCCCCGAAGCGGTCGGCCAGGCGCGTTCGGTGATCGACCCGCGCATCAGCGAGCGCGAGGCGCACTGGAGCTTTCACGGCGTCCACGCGCAGAACTACCACATCTTCACGCCGCCCGGCGATAAAGACTGGGCCATGGCATGGGGCTGCGCGCAATATATCAAGCGGCTGCCCTACGCCAACGCGGCTTATAAGTACAACTTCAAACCGGGCGAGAGCGGCAAGCTGGTGCTGGAATTCTGGATCACGCCGTTCGATTATGCTCCCTGCGATCGGCAGCGCGCGGTGGAATCGGTGCTCACCGAGAACAAGCTGATCGGCCTCTCCTGGTCGGTGATCGATTACGACGACGTCAACGCGCCCAATCGGGTGGGATTCTGGAATCTCTCGCACAAACAAACCATGTACGGCAATGCGAGCGACCTGGTCGGCTTCCGCCTGATGCCGCTCGAGCCGCAGTTCCGCAAAGCCATCCAGGCGAAATGGTCGTACACGGTCGCCGATATGGACCGCCGCCTGGTGGCGTTCAAGGATGAATCCGACGGCACAATCACGTCCTGGAAATGGGACTTCGGAGACGGTTCCACGTCCACCGAACAGAATCCCATCCACCAGTACAAAGCCGGACAGGAGTACACAACCATCCTCGAAGTGGAGGGTCCCGCCGGGAAATCGCGTCACGCGGACGTGTGGGGCGTCTCGGTAAAATAAGCCGCCAGCGGCGCCGGTTTCCGCAATTGCGGCTTCCAATGGTTAGCCATGCGATCTTAACCATCGGACGCCTTGTTTTGCCGTGCGCAGTGCTGCATATAATGAGGTCACGGTCGCTTTGCTCTTCCGGGTGAAGAGCGGAGTATGGCCGGCCAGGGACAGATCGCAAACGAGGTCTGTGGCGCGTTTCATTTGTAACCCCGAGGCTTGTGTTGCCTTGGGATTCCCGCAAAATGGGCCGGGACGGCACCATGAAAGGGCAGGAAGCAAACTGAGGAGGACCTCTCGATGCGCAGAGAGTTTTCGATAATCTTAGGTGTTGGATTGTTCGTGTTCGCGATTCCGGCTTGGGCACAGACCACCGCCTGTAATCTGGTAACCACTAGCGGGACGCCCACCCAGGCTGACGTGAATGCGGCGATCAACATGGCCATTGGCGCGACGCCCTGCACCGCTAACATCATGGGTGCGAATGTCTGTAATGTCGTTGTAACGCAGCGAGTCATTAACGCCTCGATGGGCCAGGGATGCGTCGTCGGCACTCACAGCGTGGCGCTGACCTGGGGCGCTAGCACGGCAGGCACCTATCCCATCGCCGGTTACAATGTCTATCGCGCGCCCTCAACTGCCCCGACCGCATACGTGCAAGTCAACACCGCCCTGGTGACGACTCTCGCTTATACCGATGGGGCGGTCTCGAACAGCGGGTCGTACGTCTATGCGATCACGGCTGTGGATTCGCAGGGCACTCAGAGCGGGTATTCGACCCCTGCCACGGCCGCCATACCGTCCTCTTAAAGCCTGTCAGGAAATAACCGGTCCGTCGCCGGCGACCGCGCAACGGAGCCGCGACCGTGAGGGAGCGGTCAGTACGGCTACGAGGTGCCCGCCGGCCGGGCGGCTACTGAACGGCCATTGTCACACCTGGCTGGCTGCTTCCGCCAATGGTAATTGTCACCGGCGTCGCCGTGCTGGGCGTAATTCCAAGGGGAACGCGCGCATCGATTTGCAGCAGCCCCGCCACCTCGTCGCCCGCCGAGCCCGCGTACAGCACCGTGGCGTTTTGCCCGCCGATCGACACCGTCACCGTCTGCACGGGTTGGCGCAAATCCGCCGCCGTAACGATGATCCCATCCGTCCCCAGGGGCGTGGTCTGTCCCTCGCCGGTGCCGTAAATCGAGACCACGTCTCCGCCCGCGGCAGGGTTGCCCGGGCCGTTGATGCTGCCGTCCTGGTTCACGATCGCTCCCTGGCCAGAGCCAGACTCATTCAACGTGAAGATGCCGGGAGCGGTTGGCGCTACAGCCACGGTGAACGGCGTCGAGCGAACGCCCTGGTATTCCACCTGGATGGATGTCTGAGCTTGCCCGCTCACCTCGTAAGGCACGATGGCGGATAGCTGGTTCGCCATCGTATAGAGAAGCGGAGCCGGGACATCGTCAAAGAGAACCGTCGTAGCGCCAAGTGAGGCGGCGACAAATCCGGCGGAAGTCTGCGCGCCAATCAGCGCGGAGTCCGCCAGGAAGTTCCCGGCGATAATGACGATTTCACCCGGCGCGACGGGGCCGGTAGCCCAACTCGCCGCGTTGGCGACAGCACTGATCGCCGGAGCGGTCACGCCCGTTCCCGTCACCACCACGCCGCCGTCGCCGGTCGACAACGGCACGGGGCCTCCCGTGGGATCCGATGCGATAGCGTTCGTCAATCCGAGCGGATACACTCCGGGAGAGGCGCCACCGGTCACCTGGATCGAGAGCGTCGCCAGCACCCCGTCGATAAGCGCATTCTGGTTCAGGCCCACGATCAGAATCCGTTCCAAGCCCGGCTGCGCACTCGAGGTCCAAACGCTCTTCCCCTGGATGGCGAGAGTGCCTATGGGAGAGATCGAGAAGACCAGCGCCTGGCTCTGGTACGAGACGTCAAATTGAATTGCGCTCAACGCCTGGCCGGCGGAAGCGAGCGCGACCTCGACCACAGCGCCGCCCTGCGAGTCGGCTGCCACCTCTGTGAGAGAGATGTTCGCCGTGCCCGCGGAGGCAAGGGTCCCGGTGGCGACGGTGAACCACAGCACACCGGGCAAGGCAAGATAGAAGCTGCGTCGGCGCACTGGTCACAATTGTACAATTTCGGACTATAAGCCGGCGACTGCCCTTTGGTACCATGTGCCCGCTGGCGGCCGCTCCGGGCATGAATTAAGGCTGCGCCGATTGCGGGGCCTCGACTGCAATCGTGACCGTGTTACTGCTGATCGCGTTTCCGCTGGAATCGGCTACCTCGATCACAATTGGCACCGCGTCGCCTGGAGCGACGCTGGCCGGCACGGTCACATCGACCCGATAGACGCCCGCCATTCCCGTCATTGGCTGGACCCGATCCGCCGTCGTGGAGACGCCGCCGATCGAAACTTCGACCAGCGCCGGGCCGGCGTCGAGTCCTGCGCCGGTTGCGAGAATGGAGATTGTGTCACCCGGTTCCGCGGGCTGGCCGTTGTTCAGATAGCTACGTGGCGTGGCCAGCAGAGATGTGCCGGAGAGCGTCACCATTGCTTGACCTTGCCCCGATCCGTCGGCGGAAAAGAGGCCCAGGGTGGCTTGCTGATTGGCGTGAACCACGTTGGTAACCGTGCCGCCGATCTGAGCTGAAATCTCCAACTCTCCTCCCGACAGCGCCTCCGGACAGAGGAAGTCGACCCGCGTTGCCGAAGCATAAACCACGGGCGCCGGATTGCCATTCACAATCACTTCGGCGCCTGCCAGTTCGGTTGAATTCCCCGTTGGATTTCGAGTGGGCTGGGCGCCCGCGGCGAGCCAGCGTCCCAGCAGGCTTGCCAGCGAACCCGGGCTGCAACTCATCGAGGTTGACTGGGCCGTAACTCTGTCCTTGGGAAGAACGGCCTGCGACTGCTGGCTCGCGGAATTGCGGAGGTCTGTAATCACCGGAAGACCCGGATCGGTCTCGATGATTACCCAGCCGGTGGAGGAGATCCGCGCTGAATTGGTCGCGGTGAACGTAACCTCGCGTTTCTCCAACGGGGATGACGTGCCAAGTCGATGGTCGAGGCTGGACGGCGCTTGCGGCGTCCAGAGGAAACCACCGGTGGCTGGATCAAGCGAGGCGCTGGGTGGCAGATTGGCCGCCGAGAGAGTGAGCGGCAAACCGCCGGGATCCACGGCTGAGATAGCGAAGGACATCGGCTTTCCAAACGCAGCCATTTGCGTTCCCGGCAGGTTCAGGATCGGTGCGGTGGCCGGAGTCACCTCCACCGGGCTGGTTACCGCGGTCTCTCCGAATTGCACCGTTACCGCGGACGATTGCTGCCCGGCGAATGGAGTTGTA
>Ga0181523_10004776_pt1 | contig 11535 bp, 14 predicted proteins | sample PEATcosm2014_Bin_43_FD_119752 | JGI IMG/M metagenome (GOLD analysis project Ga0181523, IMG submission 119752) | Peatland microbial communities from MTU Mesocosm Facility, Houghton, MI, USA - PEATcosm2014_Bin05_30_metaG | ecosystem: Environmental > Terrestrial > Soil > Wetlands > Peat | place... | reverse complement strand
GTTCTCCTGTGACCGGAGACCATGATGCAGCGCTCTACGACATCGCGACAACTACCGGAAACGTTACCTCCAACTCGACCAACAGCGTTTCGTCCGGGTACTCCGGTGTGCTCGCCGCGTTCTACGGAGCGTCGTCCGCACCGAGCAACAGCTTCTTCTTCGGGTCCGACTAAGACCCATGCCCATGCTTCCCCCATGAATCATTCCGTCAACCAGATGGGCGAGAAGACCCCTTGCCCCGGGCTCCAGGCTCGGGCAAGATGCCCCTTTCGCGAAGCCGCACTCGCAGTAAAAGTCCATTGAAAAGAGAGGGTTGAAACCATGAGCGACCAAGACACCTGGAACCTCTTCGCAGCCGCGTGGCTCGCGCGCGGCGGTGACCCCATCAAGCACGGCGAGGACGATGCCCAATACGCCGCGCGCCAGTCCGACATGGCCGCAAGGGTAGCAGGCCGCATGCTGCAGCTAAGCCAGATGCAGGCCTCTGTCGGCTACGCGGCAGCCGCTCCCCTTCGGCCCACGGCCCCCAATGGCGCCGTCCCCCGAAACTTCGCACCCGCCACGCGCCAGGCCTTGCAGGACGCTCTTCGCGGCGAGGACCTCGGCACGCCCCCCGGCGCGGCCGGCTTCATGCCCCCACCGCTCTCTCCCCCCTCCGAGGCCAGCTCGAACAGCACCTCCGGCGTCCCCGTCGGGTCCTGTCAACGCGCCTTCAACGGCGCCAAGCGCGGCGACGGGAGCAGGAACAGCGATGGACAGTCAAACGACTGCTACGGCAGTTACGACGAGCAGGGCGTGTGCAAGGTCTGCCGCTTGCCGGCGGTCACGCCCGCCGAGCTCGCACAGCAAGCGCAGCACGCACGATTGCCCCCCGGAGCGGCCTAGGGATGTCGCCGCACGCCCTCATCGTCGTTTGGGTCTTCAGCGCTCTCACGAGCTGGACGCTCACCCCCAAGGACCCTGGCTCCATGGGGGTCATGGAGCAGGCACGAAGGACGGTGACCCAAGAGGTCATTGACGTCGCCTACGACCCGACAGAAGCTCCGCTCTTCAAGGGCCCCGATGGCCGCGCTCGCACTGCCATCTTGCTGGGGGTCATCGCGACGCTCGAGACCCGCCTCGCGGCCCACGTGAGACAGGGAAGGTGCAAGACAGGCGAGTGCGACCCCAATGGCTCCGGTGGCCACGACGCCGTGGGCCTGATGCAGATCCACGTCGGAGAGGACGGCATCCTCTTGACCCAGAAGGGCTATCGACGTTGCTCGAGGCGCGACGCCTCATGTCTGCACGAGTCGGACTTGATCCGCCACGAGGAGGTCGCCATCCGCTTGGCGCTGCACATGGTCCGCCAAAGTGGTTTGGCGAGCTACTGCGGTGAACCAGTCGAGGGGCCCGTGACCCAGCGTCGCAAGAACGTGCTCGAGGCTTGGCTCACAAAGCACCCGGCCCCAGTGGCCGACGACGCTTACCTCTCGGACACGGAGACCGCTTCGAAGTGACCCGTTGAACCAAAAAGCAAACGCTCCCTCGGAGTGGGTGGGCCACCCCAGGGAGCGCTTACTGTCGTCTTGCCGGCTAGCGGAGCAGTGCATTGCCACGCAGAGAACCGACGCGCAAAGAGCCGACGCGTAGGAAGGTAAAGCCTTCCAAGAAGCTTGACAAGAGGCAAAAAGCCCTAGTTGCCAAGGCCCGTGCTCGGCCCAGGGCACAACCCAAGGCCGTTGTCAAGAAGAAGTTACCTGCCAAGAGGGCGCCCAAAAAAAGGCCTTCACTTGGCAAAAAGCCAGCCGTTCGCAAGGCGCCGCCAAAGCGGCCTGCGCGAGAGAGGCCTGCGCCGCCCCAAAAGTGGCCGACGCCAAAGCGCAAGAGCAAGAGGGCCGCGCAAGAGAGGGCCAAGGCCGCTCGGAGACTTTCCCGACAAGAGGAGAAGCGTCGCGTCGAGGAGCTTGTACGCGAGGTCTGGCGGTCGCAGCTCTCACGCAGAAGGACGCGCTCGGAGGCCGCGAGAAAGAGTCGGGGTACACGCGCTGCGAGGGACGCTCGTGAGGAGTACTTCGACGGAGCGTCGCGTGAGGAGCTCTTGCGCCACCACAAGAACAACACGCCCGAGTGGCAGGCGTACCTCGAGGTCGCCACGCGGGCGGCCAGGTGGGACTCGCGGCGCATCCGAGACGAGTTTTTCTCACCCAAGGTGCGGGGCAAGAAGTAGTGGTAGAGTTCGCTTGGAAGGAGCCGGCGATGGACCCTGCGAAGAGGGACGTTTGGGTGGCGCGAGCGAAGGCCTGGGGCACGGTCGTGGCGGCCCTGGGCGGCCTCGCGACGGCCGTCGGGGCCATCCTCAAGCCAAGGGACGACTCGGCCACGAAAGAGGCTTACGTGGAGCTCGCGGCGGGCCAAGAGAAGCTCAACTCTGCCGTCCAGGGGCTCGCCAGTGACCTCGCGGGGCTCCGGGGCTACGTAGCAGCCAAGGAGGGCCAGCCGCTCTTCCTTGCGCCGCCCGAGAGGGCGCCACTCGCTCCCCCCTCCCCCACTGTCGACGCCGGAGCACCGGCGCGGTCTTGGGCCGCCGCAGCAAAGCCCACGGCCCCCGCCCCAACACACCGAGAGAGGTCCACCGTCGTCACGCTTGGCGAGGTCTCCATCGGCGGAAGCGGCGGCTTCACGCCGTACGCGTCAACCGAGCCGCCGCCCGTGCACGCCGCTCCGCCACCCGTCCACCCAGCACCATTCGACGAGGTGCTCAAGGCCGCCAAGTGACGAGCTGGCTCGACGTCGGGCCTCCCAGGTGCTCCGGAGGGCTCTACGCCGAGGCGTGCAGTGCTCTGGCCACCGTCATCTGCACCAAGGAGACCCACGTCGCTGGAGCGCCGCCCATCACCTGGTTCGCCTGCGACGAGCCGCTACACCAAAGGGGCGGAACCCCAAGGACCATCACCAAGAAGTACGGGCCACTCGTGTGACGACAACTTGTGTCTCAAACGTTGCTGTACGAACCGTGCCCCTTCTTCTATGGTAGCTCCAATAGCCAAGGAGGTCTCCACATGTCGTCGCCCAATAACGGCTGTATCCGTCTCGCAAACGTCGAAACCAGCACCGTCACCAGTACGTCCACCATTCCCCAGGGCGCCATCATCACACGCTACGACATCGACTGTACGCAAGGAGGAGATGACGGAGAGGATTACAGCCCTTCCACCTGCTCGATGAACATCGGCCTCGCTGCCAACCAGCAATCCAACGTCATCGCGGGAGACGTCCCGGCGCCAAGCGGCCATCAAAAGCGTCACGCGCCGCTCTTGCCGGCCGCCCGGGCTACGGCGACCCGAGCGATGCTCAGGGCAAGGTTTCGGAGAAGCCGCGATTTATGCTCCTCGGGCCCATGAGCGGCGGCCTTGCGAGCGGCGCGCAGACCTAGCTCTTCGAAGCCGACGCCGGGCGGAAGGTAGTACGCGTGGGTCGCGAGCATGTCCGCAGCGTACCAGTCGTAGACGCTCTTCTCGATGAAAAGACCATGCCCGTCGCCGGGCAATGGGAGCTCGAAGGCCGCCCGTGCATAGGTCACGCAAAGAAGGTGGTCCTCGGCGTCCGCGTAGTGCTTGGCCAAGTCCGCGAAGGGCTCCGCCCTCTCGGGCATGAGCGACGCGGCTGAGAGGTAGAGCGAGTGGCACTTGTCCCACGGCATGCCAAGGCGCGCGGCGGCGCGCGCCATGTTGAGCTTCGCGATGAAGACCTCTTCTTTCCAGCCGCCCATGGCGATGCGCTTCTCCAGGGTGCGCACCGCCATCATGTTGTTTCCCGTCCACATGTGAGAGAGGCCCAAGTAGAAGTAGGTGCGCGGTTCACCGCGCCCGGCATCAATCTCTGCCTGTAAGAGCTCCACGTCCTTCTCGTAGCGCCGCTTCTTGTTCTCCTCTGCGTTGGAGGAGCTATCTGCGTGGTGGATGATGGAGGTGCCCTTGAGCCTTGGCACATCGGGGTTGCCGCCCGGGCGCACGAGCACCTCGTGGGTGACCCCCACGTAGCGCCAGCTTGCGCGTGACCGCATGACCCTGACCGAGTCGTAGACCGAGCCGCCCGGAAACTCGATGGTCATGCGGTAGGCCTCGTCGCGCTCATGCTGCAGCGTCGAGAGCACGTGCCTGAGCCTCTCGGGGTTTCTCACGTCCTCGTCGGCCGAGAGCATGAGGATGTACTCGGAGCCATGACCCGCAAGGTCCAAGGCCCGGTTGCGGCTCGCAGAGAAGTCGATGAAGGGCTCCTCGTAGAGTTCAAGTTTATCGCCCAAGAGGTCGCGAAGGATCTGAACAGTGTTGTCCGTCGACCCTGTGTCGAGGATACACCAGCGGTCCACGAAGTCATCACACGAGTCGACTGTAGACTTGATGCAGTGCGCCTCGTTCTTCAGGATCATCGACACACAGATGAGGCTCATCACGCCACCGCCACTCGCTTCTCGAAGACGAGAAGGCCAAACGTGTACTCTATGCCCAGAAAGGGAGAGAAGTAGCCAGGCCGGATCACGGCCTCGCCGAGCGCCCAGTCGATGGGAGACGTCAGAACGAGCCAGTGCTCGGCGAGCCGTCTGACGAGCGAGTCGACGTCCCTCCGAGAGAATATGCGCCAAGGCAAGCCGTAGATGGAGAGCTTCGAGGTGTCGACCTTCGGCTCCCAGGCGTCGAAGGAGACGACCAGGCGTCCACCGAGTGAGAGCAGCCGTCCACACTCCGCCGCAAACTCCTCGTCAGAAACACCGTGCTCAATGACCGAGAGGCACGCGAGCGTCTGGAAGTAGCCGTCTCGGAAGGGGGTGCGCATGAGGTCACCGACGATGACCTGCGCCCCATGGACCGGCGGAGAGGGAGCGATGTCGATGCCCCAGCGTTCGGTGCCAAGCCCAAGTGAGGCGCACGCCTTGAGGAAGAAGGAACCGTCCGTGCCGCTGCCAAGGTCCAGAACGCGCCCCTTGACGTGGCCAAGGGCCGCCAGAAGGTCCCAGTTCTTGGGTGGACAGGCCGTGTTCGTGGGAGCGCCCATTTTTTCGAGCGACGCCGTGGCACGGTCCACGTCGGCTCGGCTCTTGAGCAAGGAGTTCGCGACGGACGAGGCCGCCGAGAGCCCTTGCCACCTTGCTACAGGCTCTAGAAAGCGACATGTCGAGAGGACCTGCTCGTAGCGTCGAATCAGGTTCGCGTGCGACCAGCGCTCCCGGTAAGGGTCGAGCGGCGCCGTGCCCGACATCATGATCTTGCGCAAGGACCGGTCCTCGACGCAGACGGAGGGCTCCGCGTCCGTGATGTGGCGGAACATGGGGGTGCGTGTAACGGCGATGGGCACACCCACACTGAGGGCATAGTCGGTCACCGAGGACAGGCCTCGCCACTGCCCAGGTGCTAGGTCCTCGTAGAGGAAGGCACAAAGAGAGCTCTCGGCGAGCCACACCATGAGCTCAGGCTCACTCATCAAGCTCATCGTCACCTCAAGCTCCACCCCCGGCTTTCGTGAGACGCCATAGCAGCGCTCAACCACCTCGGCTGCCCTCTGTCCAGAAGCATCACAAAAGGCCGACGTTGTGATGTGGAGTCGAACGAGCGCCTCGTCGAACTCCTCGTTCACTCGATACACGAGTCGAGAGAACCCCTTGCCGGGCAAGCCGAAGCCGAAGCTGCTTATGACCGTTCGTTCGAGCACACGGGTCGACTCGATCGGGTCAAGAAGGGGGCGGGGGACCGCCAAGGCGTCGGACGTGTCGACGTGTGTGGAGTCGACGACGAGCATCCACGCGTTTTTTGGCAGCCGCTTGGGCGCTCCGGCCGCGGCCGTGGGGCCCCAGGGCAAGGTGCCCTCGTGGTAGAGTGCAAAGTGGGCGAGGTCCGGCCTCGAGCGTACAACCGAGAGGTCCAGCCACGGCATCGTTAAGTCCGTGTAGTTGTAGATGACGGCGACTAGGTCATGACTTTTACCAAGACGAAGCAGGGCCTCGTCAAGCTCTGCACGAGAGCCGACCTTGGTCGTGAACAAGAAGTTATAGCGCTCCGAGCCACGCAAGATCCGAGCGAGCCTTCGGCCATACTGCCCAACGCCGCACGCCAGCTCGGAGTGGTTGATCAGGAGGACCGTCTGCCTCATGACATCTTGCCCTCGAACCTCTCGAGCTCGGGCGAGCGCTGCCCTTCGACACGGACGCAGGCGCCACCAAGCGCCTCGAGCTCTGCGGCTTGGCTCACGAGCAAATCCGCAATCTGCCTCGTCTGAACGGCGTTGAGCAAGATGCTGTTTGAACCATGCTTATCCGGTTGCTTGCCAAACTCAAAAGACGTGTTAGATTGAGGGGCATGGACGCACGCGGCTTTCCGACCAGCCTCCCCGAGTTTCAACGTGTATTCCCCAACGATTCTGCGTGCGCGGACTACCTTGAAAAGCTCCGGTGGCCGGACGGCTTCGCTTGCACGAAGTGTGGGACGATGGGCGAGCCGTATCGCTTCTCCGAACGCAAGTCCACGGTCCTTCGCTGCCGGTCCTGCCAGGCCAACGTCTCGCTCACGGCCGGGACCACCATGCAGTCCACGCACACGCCGCTCTCGACGTGGTTTTGGGGCGCGTACCTCGTGACCACGCAGACGCCGGGGCAGTCGGCGCTCCAGTTCCAGAGGCAGCTCGGGCTCACGCGCTACGAGACGGCCTACATGATCCTCCAGAAGCTCCGGGCTGGCATGGTTCGGCCTGACCGGGACACGATTGGTGGCGAGCACCCCGTTGAGGTGGACGAGACTCTGGTCGGTGGAAGGACACGTGGTGAGGGGCGCGGTGTCCACCACAAGACGTTGGTGGTCGGTGCCGTGGAGGTCAGGACGCGCAAGCCCAAGGAAGACAGGTCGGCAGAGGGCAACGAGGCGCACAAGGGTGGGAAGCCGACCAAGAGGCAGACCTATGCCGGGCGCCTCCGCATGGCGGTAGTGCCCGACCGCTCGGGTGAGAGCCTGACCGGCTTCATCGGCCGCAACATCGTCAAGGGTACGCTCCTTCGCACGGACGGCTGGCAGGGCTACGACGGCGTGTTCGACATGGGCTACAGCCACCACCCCGTGGTCATGGACACGCCTGAGAAGAACGACGAGCACCTCCCGATTAGCCACCTCATCTTCTCCAACTTCAAGACGTGGCTGCTTGGCACACACCACGCCGTTTCGGAGAAGCACCTGCCCGCATACATCAACGAGTACGTCTTCCGGTTCAACCGGAGGTTCTACCCGATGACGGCGTTCAACTCGGTCTTGGGCTTGGCCGCGCATGCTACGCCTCCGACCTACGCCGAGATTTACTCGGACGAGTGGGAGCACCCTGCAGCGTGACGGGGTGCCTGGCTGTGTGAGCCTTCCACTCGGCCTTGGCTCTCTTCTGCGCACCGACGCCCGTGTGCTCGGTCGAGCGCCAGCCGCATGAGCACCCGACCGAGATCCGGTAGGTGACGGAAATGCCGAGGCAACGGTGTGTTGACTCCAACGGCTTAGTGGGGTTCTTTGGCATTCACTTGCTCTTGGGGCGAGCGCTGCCACGTTCCGCAACAACACGTTCGGGCGCTCGTTCGACCTCGTGTGTCTTGGCTGTACCAGGGCCGCGCCGCTGCTTTGTCTTGGGCGTCCGTACCGCGAAAGGCAAGTGGAACGTCTCACCCGCACGTACCTCAGGAGGAGGGGGCACAGACTGCGAGTGTGGCCGTTCGATCTTGCCCGGCCACCGCACTTCGTTTGGCGGTAGCCATTCAGCGGCCATGACGATTCGGATGCGATGACTCAACTTACCCTTATAGGCCGTCGCCCACGTGAGCGGCTCATAGTTCGCCGCCCTGTCGCGCATGCCTTGCGTGGGCTCGTGCATCGTCGCCAGGATGCCAAAGTCGTATTTTTTCTCACGTACGTTGTCGTGCAGCGTCTTTACGAAGTCAGGCACGAGCACATGGCCGGCCTTTACTGAAATTAGACCGCGCCGGACCGTGCCCGCGTCATCGATCAGTCGCAACTCACCGTCGACACCATCATCGGCACCCTTCTTCTTTTCGCCCTTTGGCGGACTGCCGCCAAGCATGCGAACTGCCCACCACTGAAAGTCGTACTCGTTCTTCGCGAGCCGCTCAGCTTGCTCTATGTCCTTTGGTTCGCCGTGTTCCGTCCAGATTCGACGGTTGAACTTGGCGTCCAGCCGTTCCTTCATCACGTCTACGGCCCGGATAGCGATGTCGATGCCGTACCACTTGCGCCCGGTTTCCTCCGCAGCTTCGATTGTCGTGCCGCACCCGCAGAACGGATCGAGTACCGTGTCACCTACGTTGGACGAGAGTTCAATGAGGTGTGTCAACAGCGGCTTTGGCTTCTGCGTGCCGTACCCCGTCCGCTCCGTCGATTTGTTATGAAGATGACGGATCGACGTAATCACATCCAAGGCAGGCACGCCCACGGCCTCCTCGACGTACCGCTTGAACATCGGAACGCCACCCTCCTTATCAGGCCAGAATATGCGGCCCGCATCGTCGAGCGCGTCAAGAGCTTCCAGGGTCGGGAGATCGCCAGCGATTTCCTTTACGATCTCGACAGAGCGTGGGATAGCCCAGTGCCGACCCTTTGCGGTAGGGTTGACGCCACGCCACTCCGCGCCAGAATCGCCGTTACGTACGCCTGACCCGGTCAAGTCGGCACGATTGAACCGGCGTCCCGTTCCCTCCTCAACGTTATTGTACCACTCGTCGAGCGTCTTCTGCGGAAGGCGCTCGACCACTGGGTTCCACGTGTACTCGTCGCTCTTTGTGTAAAAGAAGATCACGTCGTGGACAGGGCTATGAAAGCGGCACGCGTTATGTGCACTGCTTCGCTTCCAGATCACTTCACTACGAAAATTGCCAGCGCCAAAGATCATGTCGAGTATGAGCTTGAGGTAGTGGCTAGCTGTTGGATCGCAGTGAAGGTAGAGCGACCCGGTATCACGAAGTACGCGCTTCATCTCCACAAGTCGAATGCCCATCATGGAGAGGTACGCGAGCATGACTTGGTGCTTGGGGTACAAGTAGGCTTTGAGCGCAACCATCATGTCGCTTAGTTCCCGAGGTACGCCGTGGCCACCATTGGTCAGCGCCGCAAAAGCGTCGCGAGCGGCGTCGTCCCAATGCCAGGAGTCCCAGAAGGCGTCTTGTTGCGCCTGTGACCCTTTGTGGAGCAAACCGTAGGTCTCATCAGAATTGAACGGAGGATCGAGATAAATGAGATCGACCGACTTGGGTGCGAAGTGACGGCGGAGTATTTCGAGGTTGTCGCCGTAGTAGAGGTCTCCGGGCATGGCCAGGATCGTGTCGTACACTGGCGCACATGGTCCACTTTCCTGCTCATCCGGGGTGCAGGGGGGCTCCGGGTCGAAAGTGGGCGCGCTCACAGCTCGTCCCTCCCGAGCAACGAAGACGCTGGAAAGGGTGGGGCCACATGGCAGCCCGTAGGGTCTAGCTCACGTAGCAAACCTTGGCAAGCAACCGGATAAGCACGGTTTGAACCAGGGAGAAAGGCCCGACCACCCTCGTAGTCCGTCTCCTTGCCAAGCCAGATGCAGACCGCTTGATCTTGACCCTTGACCACGCGACAGGCGATCCTCATCACCACCGTGACTTGCTCCCTCATGGGCTCTCCCTTCATGGGCTCACCCGCCCGAGGAGCTTGTCGGCCTCGTCGAGCAGCCCCCTCTCGACATCGGCGAGGCTCTTGCCCACGACCTTCACGAGCCGCTGAGCAGGCTCATGGTCAGGAAACCACTCGGCGTGCCTTCGCACCTTGTCCTTGATCTCTTCGGACGCACTGATGAGCACAAGGACGTCGCCCGGCATCGCCGGGAAGTTGAGAAAGCGGATGGCCGCACATAGAAACGCATGGCTGCGACGTTCAAGGGAGTCCTGTTGGTGCTCCCTGTAGTGGAGGAGCGTCTCACCCACCTTGCGGACGGTCGGAGCGTGACGGGCGCACTTGACCCAAAAGTCGAAGTCCTCGTGGCCAAAGAGGGCCCTCTCGTAGCCGCCGGTCTTGTCCCAGAGTTCTCTCGAGAAGAGCGAGGAGCAGTGGATCATGTTGCCCGGAGACTCCACAGCGTCCGCCGACGTGGTGAGCCTACCGCCCAAGTCCCAGACGCCATGGAGCTCACCAAACTGCTGCACGTTCGACGTGACGATGACAGGGTCCGCCCCCTCGGCGGTGGCCACCATCTTCGAGAGGGCCGTCGGGTCGAGCTTGTCGTCCGCGTCGAGACGAACGATGTACTGTCCACGCGACGCTCCTACGGCCCTGTTGAAGGCGTCGGCCCTGCCACGAACGAGGTCCGTCAGGATAGTGGGACTGCCGACGCCGCGGTCCCCGATCCCCCTGGCGACCTCCGCGCTCTCCCGGTCGCCGCAAGCCAAGATGAGCTCGAAGTGGTCGTAGCTCTGACAGGCGAGGCTGCCCGCCGCTTCACTCAAGAACTGACCTTGGCCGTGGCAAAGGGTGACGACCGAGACGAGCGGTGTAAACATCAGGACACCATTCGCGAGGGGGCCGTCTTCGCCGCATCGACGTCGGCCTGGTCGAGCCACGCCCGGAGCTTAGACAGGTCCTCAGCGCGGACGATGCACTCGGAGACGCTGACGTAGCCGCACGTCTTTCGTGTGAGGTACCGCCAGGCGGTCGCGACACGCTTACAGAAGGACCGCTCCGGGTCGAGGATGACGCTGATGAACGCCTCGTGCGGCTCACTGCCCCTACGCGGCCAGAACGCGAAGCGAACCAGGTGGTCGAGGCGAGAGCAGGCGCACTGGACGACGACCTCTACGGGGTCCGTCATGAGTTTTTTCAACCTTCCTTTCAAATGGAAACGCGCCGAAGCTCGCCCGACTCGGTCTTCGGCACGAACGCGCGACAGTCACAACCATGAGCGCAGCGCAGGCCATAGTGCCATGCCCTCGGGTGGCCACACAAGCACGTTCTCTCCACCTCCACCACCTCCAGCGCGACGCTTTCAGGCTTGGCCACCACCGCACACAGCCCAGGCTTGACCTTGGAAGCCTTGCGGCGCATGGAAACGACCACGCGCCGAGGCTCTGACGTAGGGGCCGGACGCGGAGTGACGATGGGGGACAAGACCGGCCGAAGGGGCCGCAGAACACGCCTTCCGCCCTCCCTCCTCGTGAGCCAACGCCTAAGCTTCTCAATGAGCTCCACCTCAACTTGACGGACACGTTCGCGTGAGAGGCCAAAGCGGAGCCCCACCTCCTCGAGGGTCTGGCCGTCGCTCATCAAGCGTTCATCGAGCACTGCAAGCTCTCGAGGGTCAAGAAGCCTACGGATCTCCTCGACGCGCACGCGCAGCGACCTTCTGTCGATGAGCTCCTCGACGGACACATACTCTTCGGTCGAGAGCACATCGTGAAGCGTTCGAAGGCTCAGAGAAGCGTCGGAAGCCTCACGGAAGGAGCGGTCCAGAGAGGAGAGGGTCTTCGCGTGGTAGTAGCCATCAAGGTCCTGGGCGAGGGTG
>Ga0181523_10004775_pt1 | contig 11540 bp, 13 predicted proteins | sample PEATcosm2014_Bin_43_FD_119752 | JGI IMG/M metagenome (GOLD analysis project Ga0181523, IMG submission 119752) | Peatland microbial communities from MTU Mesocosm Facility, Houghton, MI, USA - PEATcosm2014_Bin05_30_metaG | ecosystem: Environmental > Terrestrial > Soil > Wetlands > Peat | place... | reverse complement strand
CCTCTTTGCCTCCGATCATCAGGCGTCCGACATTGACTGGGTGGAAGCCGTCAACATCTTTATCTGGATCAATGGCGTTGAGGATCTTCTTTTCATCGATATGTTTGGGCACCGGCAGCTGGACAAGTATGCCATGAATCTTCGGGTCTTTGTTGTACTTATCGACAAGCTTGAGAAGATCTGCCTCGGATATGTCAGCAGGCTGGCTGTCCTGGATCGAGTAAAAACCGATTTCGTGTGCTGCTTTCTGCTTGGCTGTGACATAACTGACAGACGCCGGGTTCTCGCCTACGAGGATTGTAACCAGCCCGGGAACTACCCCGTGCTTCTCCTTCATCGCGGCTACTTCAATTTTGAGTTCTTCCCTGATCTGCGCTGCGACCTCTGTTCCACTGATGATCTTGGCTGCCATTTACGACCTCCGTTTATGATTTAATGGTGTTGCTTTAAAAGTTCGAGCATTTCCTCTCGTGTGCTTTGCTTGCTTCTGAATATTCCCCTTACTGCGGATGTAACTGTCTTTGCTCCAGGCTTCTTTATTCCCCTCATGCTTAGGCAGAGGTGTTCCGCATCGATTACTACCATGCAGCCCTTCGGCTTGAGCCTTTCCATGATAATGTCGGCAAGCTGGGTTGTCAGTCTCTCCTGTACTTGCGGTCTGTTGGCCAGGTGTTCCAGTGCCTTTGCGAGTTCACTTAATCCGGTTATTTTCCCGTCGGGAATGTAGGCAATGCTTGCCTTTCCGATGAATGGCAAAAGGTGGTGTTCGCAGATCGAATAGAAAGGGATCTCTTTGAGCAAGACCATCTCGTCGTGGCTTTCGCCCTCTATGGGTTTCAGCAAATCTTCTACAGGCTCTTTAATGCCGGCAAACAGTTGCGCATACATCTTGGCTACGCGCGCTGGGGTATCTTTCAGTCCCGGTCTGTCCGCGTTTTCTCCGATGCCTTCCAGGATAAGTCTGACGCCCCGTTCAATCTTATTATGATCCATGGCAATAAATGTTCCTTTTATCGGTAATAACGAAATCCATTTTCATATCGTGCGGAGAACAGGGAATGTATGGAACTATCTGTTCTTCATAAGCGAGTCCGATGACGAGAGGGCTAAGCGGCGCGCCGGCAACAGATTCCCTTTTACTCAGCAGTTTATCATAATATCCCTTTCCGTACCCGAGCCTGTTGCAGTCCTCGTCGAAGGCGACGCCCGGAGCTATCACTATATCGACGGATTTTATATTTATGATCCTGTAGGTCGACTCGATAGGCTCGAGGATTCCCCAGCAACCGCGTATCAGGTCGGACCATTGCCTGATTGCGAAGAGTTTCAGCGTTTCGTCGCTCTGGTCACAGCGGGGCAGGACAACAACGCGATTATCTGCAAGCGCCTGTCGGATAAGGTTTTCTGTGTCCACTTCGCTCCGGAATGAGGCATATAGAAGTATCGTTCCGGCATTCCTGTATTCGTTCATGGACATCAATCTTGCACAGGCTGCCTGGTCTTTAACCTTTCTGATATCAGGGGAAAGCGAGTCACGGCGCAGGGTTATTTCTTTTCTCAGTGATTTCTTGTCGACTGCTTGTTTGAGGGGATAATCGGGGCAATTGTCGGAGGCAGCTTTTCGATCAAAAGCTCCTGCCATCGATCTCATTTATGCGAGAGGGCATCGAGCTGCAATTTAATTTCTTTTACTTGTGCGACTGCCTCGGGCGCGCCGTGGTAGGGCGAGACCCCCCTGATGTCGCAATCCATCAGAGCCTGGCTGAACTTAATGGCTCCAAGAAACTCAACATCTTTAATGTTCTTCTTTAGAAATTCTATATCTTCATCGGTCCTGATCTTGTTTGCAACGAAAAAGACCTTTTTGACACCGAGGCCACGTGCCAGTTCCTTTACGGTGTTGGCGGTCTGGATGCTTCTCTGTCCGGGTTCTACTACGACTATAAAGGCATCAACAGACTCGGAGGTCCCGCGCGTCATATGCTCAATGCCGGCCTCCATGTCGACAATTACGATTTCATTCCTAGCGACAATGAGATGTTTCAGGAGTTGGCGAAGCAACACATTCTCGGGACAATAGCAGCCCGATGAAGCGGTTTTTGCCTTGCCCATCATAAGCAGAGTAATGCCGTTGAACTTGTGCCCTATCGCTTCCGGTATGTCGTCGACACGAGGATTCAGTTTGAACTGGCCACCTATGGTTCCCGGCTTTGCACCTGTCCGCTCTTCGATGAGGTCGGCCATATCGGCTATGGGCCTGATCTTTTCTATATCGGCGGGAGAAACTCCAAGTGCCTGCGCGAAGTTGGCGTCAGGGTCAGCGTCTACTGCGATTACCTTTTTGCCCTCTGCCGCATACAGGTGGGTCAGTATAGATGAGAGGGTCGTCTTACCGACTCCGCCTTTACCTGTTATCGCAATTTTCATAAGTCACATTATAGCATAACTTTAATCTTTTTTGAGAGATATGTTATCATTTCGGATGGAAACAAGGAAGATCATGGAAGACGCCGATCATTATTTGATGCCGACTTACAGCCGTTTCCCCATAGTTTTACGAAAGGGAAGGGGCGTGAAAGTGTGGGACACCAATGGAAAGGAATACCTTGATTTCGTAGGCGGAATAGCTGTGAATGTGCTCGGTCATTGCCACCCCCAGGTGGTAGTAGCTATACAGAAACAGGCCCAACGGCTCCTTCACGTATCCAATCTCTACCACATCGAACCGCAGGTCAGGCTGGCAAAACTGCTGGTTATGAACTCTTTTGCCGATAAGGTCTTTTTCTGCAATTCCGGCGCTGAGGCCAACGAAGCAGCCATAAAAATAGCCCGGAAATACGCCCATGAACACTTCGGGGCGGAGTGTTTCGAGATAATCTCGACTTTCAATTCGTTTCATGGCAGAACTATCGCGACTCTTACGGCGACCGGCCAGACCAAGTTTCAGAAAGGCTTTGAACCGCTATTGCCGGGATTCAAGCATGTGCCTTTCAACAACATCGATGCTCTACGTGCTGCCGTTTCTGAAAGGACCTGTGCTGTTATGCTCGAACCCATTCAGGCGGAAGGAGGCATCAATCTCCCCTCGGAGGATTATCTCACGCAGGTCCGCGAGCTCTGCGATGAGAAAAAACTCCTCCTTATTCTGGACGAGGTACAGACCGGGATGGGGAGGACCGGCAAGCTTTTTGCCTACGAACATTACGGTATTACACCAGATATCATGTCATTGGCCAAGGGTCTCGGCGGCGGAGTGCCTATCGGCGCTATGCTTGCCACTGACAAAGTTGCGGCGGTATTTCAGCCGCGTACCCATGCATCGACTTTCGGCGGCAATCCGCTGGTCTGCGCCGCGGCTATAGCCGCGATTGAAGCCCTGTTGGAAGACGGTCTTGTCCTCGATCAGTGCAATAGGATGTCCCGTTATCTTCTCGATCGGCTGAATCAGCTCCAGGAGGAATACGAGGGCAAGGTTGTCGACGTCAGGGGCAAAGGCCTGCTTATCGCGATGGAGTTGATGCGCGAGGGCGTGCCTTATGTTACAGCGTGCATGGAGAGGGGCGTTTTGATAGGCCTGGCGGGCGCGGGGAACATTCTGAGATTTACTCCTCCTTTAATAGTGGAGGAAAGAGATATAGATCACATGATCGACGTACTAGAGGACGTACTGGAAAAAGTGCCATGAAAAGAGATTTTCTGACTATCTTCGATATCACTGAAAATGAAATACAGTCCCTGCTGAAAAGGGCAATTGAGATGAAATCGGGTGTTGGTGCGAACAAATGCCCGCTTATCGGCAAAAGCATCGGTCTCTTTTTTGAGAAGCCTTCTACGCGGACAAGGGTATCGTTCGAGGTCGGGGTCTACCAGCTAGGGGCCCAGCCTATCTATCTCAGTCCCAAGGACATTCAGCTCGGCCGGGGAGAAACGATCGCCGACACGGCCCGTACGCTTTCGCGTTATCTTAACGGCATGGTTATGCGTGTTTTCAAGCAGGCGACTGTCGAGGAATTTGCGCGATGCGCAACAGTCCCGGTCATCAATGGCCTCTCGGACCTTCACCATCCATGCCAGGCGCTTGCAGACCTTATGACGGTTATCGAAAGGAAAGGACATCTTGAAGGCATACGGTTCGTATTCATAGGTGACGGCAACAATGTTGCGAATTCGCTTATCGAGTCGGCGGCTCTCACCGGTATCGACTTTGTTATCGCATCGCCGGAAGGATACGGGCCGGATGCAGCCACAGTCGAGCGTGCCCGCAAGAGAGGGAAGGGCCGCATCAGCGTGATGACCGATCCGAAAGAAGCTGTGGCCGGAGCCGATGTCCTCTATACCGACGTTTGGGTCAGCATGGGCCAGGAAGCCGAGGCAGAACAAAAGGCCCGCAAGTTCCAGACATACCAGATCAATGCAGATTTACTCCGCCTCGCAAAGCCCGATGCGATAGTGCTCCACTGCCTGCCCGCCTATCGCGGCAAGGAGATTACCGGCGAAGTTATGGACGGTCCGCAGAGTGCTATTTTCGACCAGGCAGAGAACAGGCTTCATACAGAAAAGGCATTGCTCGAATTCCTGGTATAGTTACTTCTAAGTGACTGTTTTTGCAGATTGCTCCTTATCTTGACTTGGTTTCTCTGTCTTGGATAAGATAAACATCGTTTTCATTTTGGAAGCCTTTTTACCACATCGGCTTGATACGAAGGGAGAATCTAAATCATGCTTGTTGCTATCGGTTCCGATCACGCAGGTCTCGACCTGAAAAACGATGTTGTCGCGCTCCTCATGGATTTGGGTCATGAATACGATGATTACGGTACCGACAACCCGCAATCCGTAGATTACCCCGACTTCGGTGAAAAGGTGGCCAAGGCAGTTGCCGGAGGCAAGGCTGAAAGGGGCATACTTATCTGCGGTACCGGCATCGGCATGTCCATAGTCGCCAATAAATTCGCCAACATTAGGGCCGCGCTCTGCAACGACCTTTTCTGTGCAAAGATGAGCAGACTCCATAACGACGCCAATATCCTGGTGATGGGCGGCCGGATTATAGGAAAGGACCTTGCAAAAGAGATAGTCAGCACCTGGATGAAGACCGATTTTGAAAGCGGCCGGCATCTTAATAGACTTAAAAAGATCTCACTCATTGAGCTTAAGACAACCGGCAAATAAAACTACATAAGGAAGCAGAGACCGACCCCATGAATGCAGAATATCTCAAAGCCGTTGACCCCGAAATCTACGATGCCATCGTAAGCGAGGAAGACCGGGAAAGAAAAAAAATCCTTTTGATAGCATCCGAGAATTATGCGAGCCGGGCTGTTATGGATGCCCAAGGCTCCATATTCACCAATAAATATGCCGAAGGGTATCCTGGAAAGCGCTATTACGGCGGATGCGAATTCGCCGATCAGGTCGAGAAGCTTGCCATCGATCGAGCCAAGGAGCTTTTCGGGGCGGATCACGTAAATGTTCAGCCGCATTCCGGCAGCCAGGCCAACATGGCCGTTTACTTTTCTGTTTTGAAGCCGGGCGACACGATACTCGGTATGGACCTCAAGCATGGTGGGCATCTTTCGCACGGCGCCTCCGTGAACTTCACCGGAATGCAGTACAAGGCGCTATCCTATGGAGTAATGAAGGATACCGGATGCATAAACATTGAAGAGGTACGAAGACTCGCCTTTGAGCATAAACCGAAGATCATCGTCGTTGGGGCCAGCGCCTATTCGAGGATAATCGATTTTAAGGCTTTCTCCGAGATCGCAGAGGAAACGGGAGCATTCCTGATGGCTGATATTGCTCACATCGCCGGACTGATCGCAACCGGAGAGCATCCTTCACCGGTCCCTTACGCCGATTTCGTCACCACCACGACCCACAAGACTCTCAGAGGTCCCAGGGGTGGCATGATCATGTGTAAAGCAGAGCATGCGAAAGCTATCGATAAGATGATATTCCCCGGTATCCAGGGGGGACCTCTTGTCCAGGTGTTGGCAGCAAAGGCGGTTGCATTTAAAGAGGCTTTAAGCCCTGCGTTCAAGGGTTATCAGAAGCAGGTCATTGCAAATGCCAAGAGGCTCGCACAAGCTCTCACGGATAAGGGGTTCACCATTATCTCCGGCGGCACTGACAACCATCTGATGCTGGTAGATCTCAGCCCGTTGGATGTTACAGGGAAGGACGCCGAAGAGGCCTTGGACAAAACCGGAATCACTGTGAATAAAAACGGCATCCCTTATGATCAGAAGCCTGCAACCATAACAAGTGGTATTCGATTGGGTACCCCGTGCGTTACAACCAGGGGAATGGGCGTGGCCGAGATGGATGAGATCGCAGATATCATCTCCACTGTCATCCGAAACAGGGACAGTAATTCCATTTTGGATGCTACCAGACTGAAGGTCCGGGCTCTCTGCGATAAATTTCCAATATATCAACCATGAATCGCGCGCGGCAGTCATGAAGTGTCCTTTCTGCGGTAGCATCGAAGACAAGGTCATCGATTCGAGGATGGCTAAGGAAGGAGATGTCATACGCCGCAGAAGGAAGTGCCTCAAATGCGATCAGAGATTTACCTCATATGAGAGGGTCGAAGACCCTCTCCCCATGGTCATCAAGAAAGACGGAAGCCGCGAATTTTTCGATCCCTACAAGATAGTTTCGGGCCTCAAGAAGGCCTGCGAAAAAAGACCCATCCCGATCAATAAACTCGAAGAGGTAGAAAAGAATATCGAAAAGAAGCTCATGGGAATGGGCGTCAAGGAAATCGCGAGTTCCTGGATAGGGGAGGAGATCATGTCCGCCCTGAAGGATTTAGATAAGGTCGCGTACGTGAGGTTTGCCTCGGTATACCGTCAGTTCAGGGACATCAACGACCTCATAAAAGAAGTAAAGACGCTCTTTGACGACAAGGGCCGAGAAGTTAAAGGTTGACTTGGAAGGTCTTTTTTTATTATTGTAAATATCGCTTTTTGGGGGATCGTTCAACGGCAGGACTGCAGACTCTGACTCTGCCTATCAAGGTTCGAATCCTTGTCCCCCAGTGATTTGGTCCCATCGTCTAGAGGCCTAGGACATAGCCCTCTCAAGGCTAAGACACGGGTTCGACTCCCGTTGGGACTACCATATCAGCATTTTAGATCAAGGTTTGGTGGCTAGCAACCTCTTGATCTATTGGAGTTTTATAACCATTTAGTGTTAACACGTATCCGCGCTTGAATAATCGCGCAGCTTTCGCGTTGCAAGGCTAAGACACGGGTTCGAATCCGGGTTGGACGACCAAACAAAATTACGGCAAAAACAAGGTGTTGCACCACCAACCACTTCTTTTTTGACCCGATCATTCTTGGCAACGTCATAAAAACGTAATAATGTCGAATCCCACACCTCCACAGGTTTCACGGAGGGAGGCAAAATTAAGATTAGCATGCCGCAGATTTCAAATTCTCCAGCCTGTCCGATAACATTTGAATCATAAAACGCATTTGATGCCGAGGACTGTGCTGCGCCAGGGCTGTTAAACGAAGCGAAGTCAACATTCAAGGCAAGAATTTACCTGCTGCTCTATTGTTATTGGCCTGCGGGGCTAATTGTAATTATAGCATTAATGCTATATACTATACCCATGAACTGGACGATAAAATATTACATGACGAGCGATGAAAAATGTCCGGTCAAGGAATTCATCGATCTGCTTTCTGCCGAGAGCAAAGCAAAATTTGTTTTTATTGCTGATCTGCTCGAAGAATACGGGTTGAAGGTAAAAAAACCTTATGTGAAACCGATTACCGGATCTAGGAAGCTGTTTGAAATACGAATAAAAGATAAGTCAAACATTCACAGGATATTCTATTTTGCCTATACCGGCAAGAGACTTATTTTGCTTCATGGATTTACAAAGAAAACGGAAAAGACTCCCGGCAAGGAAATTGTAATAGCAGAAAGAAGAATGGAAGAGTATCTTTTAAGAAAGGAGTAGTCACCATGATAACTTACAGAGAACATAGAAAAGAGCTTTTAAAAGACAAAAAAGTAAAAGACGAGTATGAAAAACTGCTTCCCGAATATGAGCTGGCGAAAAGTTTGATCGATCAGCGGCTGAAAAAAAGGATGACCCAAGGTGATGTCGCTAAAAAGACAGGAATGCCTCAGTCTACAATTTCACGAATTGAGGGGCTGACGCATGGATTGCCTAAGCTTTCTACCCTTAAAAAGATAGCTGATGCTCTTGATGCAAAACTTGTGATAAGAATAGAGGATAAAAGACGGTAGCAAGACATCTACTCCAGTATGTGGTAACCAATCAAATAAAGGTGTCTGTCCGCTTTTCACCTTTGCCATGTCGCGAGCCACAATTAGTGCGTCTATAAATTCGGATTTCATTCGTGTCCGGATCTTGAAAAACATTCTCTATTTTACTCCTTTTTGCGTCATAGGTTATCGGCTCATCCAAAGAATATACGTGGAGCGGATACAAGCTTCTCCCGGCAAACAGCAGGGTGCGGAATACGTAATTCAGAAATGATCCAGTGTAACGATAGAGCCGTATGCAAGTCTCTTTTGAATTTCATCGTCATATCCTTGCCAGCGAGATAAGCACTGATAACGGTCAATCCAAACGTCAATAGTGTAACGAACAAGTTTAATGATTTCCCGTCTTGCCGACTGATTTCCGCACTGAGCTAGTCGAACAAGTGCAATGCTTATCACGTCCTGCTTTCGCCTTTCTTCTTGATCAGAGCATGTAATAAAAACGTATAAGTGTTCGTTATATCTCTTAAGGACGGTGCCGACCTCGGAAGAATTCTCATAGGGCTTTCGGTTTTTGTGTCTTCGACACGGAACCCAACGGCGCTGGAATTTCCACTCCAGCGCATAGGTTACTCTATCCCAGTCTATATGACCGAGCTCAGTCCTGATATTCTTGCAAATAAAGCGATAGCAATGTGGAGCGTGTTTCAGTATCCATGAACTATTAAAAGTATCGGGATTATGCCGACTCAAGGTCTCGTTGAGAATTCCTATAACTTGATCGAAAATCATCTGTACCACCGCAAATATGCGAAAATATATGGTATTGTACTGTACGATTAGAAGCGTTATGAAACTAGACAAGATAATAACGTTCAGGCAGAAGAATTATCTATTGATCGTCCTGCCAAAGGCAGGCTGCAATATTGAAAGATAATTCCGCAAACACTCTTAAAGAGGAAATAGCGGAGATCGAGTCTCGCCTCGCTGAACTCGACAATGAACGAGCTAGCCTCGATGAGCGGCTTAAGTCCTTGCAGGCAAAACTGCGGGAAGCTCTGTCGAATAATCCAAAGAAGACTGTACAAGTTGTTCTTTCACCTGAGGAAAAGATTCATGTCTTTCGTGATCTTTTTCGAGGTCGAGAAGATGTCTATCCTAAGCTCTGGACAAGTAAGAAGACAGGAGCAAAGGGGTACAGTCCTTTTTGCCTTAAAGAGTGGCAATCAGGCATATGTAGAAAGCCGACGGTAAAATGTAGCGAATGTAACCATCGGGCCTTCGCACCAGTGACCGATAGCGTCATAAGACAGCACCTCGACGGACAGATAACAGCCGGTGTGTATCCATTGCTTGAAGATGACACATGCTGGTTCCTCGCTGTTGATTTCGATAAAAAAGAATGGGCCAAAGACGCAACTGCATTTCTGGTTACGTGCAAGGCAAACACAATTCCTGCTTACCTTGAAAGATCCCGGTCTGGTAATGGGGGCCATGTATGGGTTTTCTTCAATGAGCCAGTACCGGCTGCTCTAGCTCGCCAACTGGGTGAGTTCCTGATAACCGAGACAATGGAGGCAAGATCCGAGCTAGACATGAAAAGCTATGACAGGCTATTCCCAAACCAGGACACTCTTCCAAAAGGTGGTTTTGGGAATCTAATAGCGCTTCCTCTACAGAAAGTTCCAAGGGAGGCAGGCAATAGCGTTTTCGTCGACGAAACCCTAACTCCTAACCCTGATCAGTGGGCTATACTGGCCAATGTCAGTCGAATCTCCCTTCCAGAACTCACCCAATTCCTCAAGGAAAATATTAAGATAAAGGGACTCCTCGGTATCCGAAAAAGCCAGATTGATGAAGAGACTGCACCGTGGGAAAATCAGTCTTTATCTGAGCGCATATTCAAAAAACTCACATGTGCCCTTCCTGATCTGATCACAGTTGTAATGGCAAATCGGCTTTACATTAAGAAAGACGGTCTTCCCTCACAACTCATAACTCGTATCAAAAGGCTCGCATCATTTCAAAACCCTGAATTCTTCAAGAAGCAAAGTATGCGTTTTTCTACAGCCAAGACCCCAAGAGTTATTTGCTGCGCTGATGAAATTGATTCCTTCGTCGCCATACCTCGTGGTTGTCTGGATGATCTTGCAAAGCTGCTTTCCATTAATGAGGTTAACATCGCCATCGATGACAAGAGGGTTACCGGGGAACCTACCGATTTTGCTTTCCAAGGCGAACTTAACCCCTTGCAGGAAAGGGCTCTTAAAGAAATGCTTAAAAATGACACTGGGGTCTTCGTAGCTCCTCCTGGAGTCGGGAAGACGGTGCTGGGCATCAAACTTATCGCTAAAAGGCAGGTAAATACACTTGTTCTGGTGCATCGCAAGCCGCTCCTTGACCAGTGGCGAGCCCAGATCGCGTCATTTTTCGATATGGACGTAAAAAAAATAGGGCAGATCGGCGGAGCCAAGGACAAAGCTACGGGAGTAATTGATGTCGCAATGCTGCAGAGTATGGACAAAGAAGATGGAGTTGACGATCGAATCAGGCAATATGGGCAAATAATTGTAGATGAATGTCATCATATTTCAGCGGTTTCTTTCGAGCGTGTAATGATGGCGGCTAGTGCAAGATATGTTGCAGGTCTAACTGCCACTCCATATCGGAGAGATGGACATCAACCTATAATTATCATGCAGTGCGGCCCAATTCGTTACTCAATAAGTACGAGGTCTGTCGCTAAAGAGGCAGCTTTCCGACAGGTTCTGATCGAACGTCAAACCGATTTCTCGTGCGAATGGACTGAAGGTGACCATATTACTGCAATCTGGGCGCTCTTGATAGCCGACGATGCCCGAAACGATCTCATATGCAAAGACGTGTTTACTGTTCTCTCAGAGGGACGATCTCCCATAATTCTCACTGAAAGGAAGGAACACCTCGAACTACTAAAGGGTAAGCTTGAAGAATCAGTTGAGCATTTGGTCGTGCTTCATGGAGGGATGCGAGCTCCTCGCCGAAGGGAGATGCTCCAGAAGCTTTTCAATGCTGCGGAAACTGAACCCCGTGTTATTCTTGCAACCGGACCATATATTGGAGAAGGGTTTGACGATCCGAGACTTGATACACTTTTTTTAGCGATGCCTTTCTCGTTCAAAGGTAAAATGGTACAGTATGCCGGCAGACTTCATCGGCAGAGAGAAAACAAGAAGGAGATCAGGATTTACGATTATGTCGATAGCAAGATGCCTATTTTTGAGAAAATGTGCGGATTCCGCTGAAAT
>Ga0181523_10004773_pt1 | contig 11545 bp, 10 predicted proteins | sample PEATcosm2014_Bin_43_FD_119752 | JGI IMG/M metagenome (GOLD analysis project Ga0181523, IMG submission 119752) | Peatland microbial communities from MTU Mesocosm Facility, Houghton, MI, USA - PEATcosm2014_Bin05_30_metaG | ecosystem: Environmental > Terrestrial > Soil > Wetlands > Peat | place... | reverse complement strand
TGGCGGCCGGCGCCGGGGTCACCGTGACGCTGCCCTGCACATACGTGATGGTGTAGTTCGGATCGGCTGCGCCGGCGCACGTCGTCGGGTACGTCCCAGGCATGCTCGTGTTGGTCGCCGTGGTCGAGCACGTCGGTGGAGTGGTCAGCGACGACACACTGTCACCGTTCTGAAAGCCCGAGTACTGCACGGTAATGGTGGGTGGGGTGCCGCCCTGGGTGAACGAGCCGCTCGACGCCGTGACCGTCAGTGGGGCCGGATCGACGACGGCCGTGCCGGGCGCGTACGTGATGATGTAGGCCGGATCGGAGGCTCCCGAGCACGTGTTGGCACCACTGTAGGTACCGACGCTCGTGGCGGCGGTGACCGTCGAGGCACAGGTTGGCGGGGTCGTCAGCTCACTGCCGATGGAGGGCGTGTACTCCGGCGTGACCGTCGGCGTGGCACCGCCGTAGGTCGTCGTCGTTGGTGAGGCTGTGATCAAGAGCGGCGTCGGCACCGTCACGTTCGTCGTCGTCGTGTTGGTGGGGCACGTCACCGGTGCCGTACAGCCCGGCCCGCTCCAGGCCGCGGTGTTGGAGATTGCGCCGGTTGAGTCCCCGGAATTGGCGGTCACCTCGAACATGACCGCCACTGACCCCCCGGAGGCCACGTTGGCGATCATCCAGTTGACGATTGACCCGGTCACCGACGTCGAACAGGTCGTGGGTGACGTCACGGCCGGACAGCTGTTCGAGCCGCTCACGAATGTGGTGCCCGGCGGCACCGTGTCCCCGATGCTGACGCTGCCGGACACCCCGCCCGTGTTGCGGGCCGTCAGCGTGTAGGTGATGGGTGTCGAGGACCCGGCGTACACGCCCGACGGGGTCGCCGACTTGGTGACCACGAAGCTCGCGGCGTTGGTGGGGCCGCCACCCGAGCTCGACGGGCTATTCACACCCACCGTGACTTGCACCGACGCGCCCTGGCAGGCGTTCTGATTCTGAGGCAGGTTCAGCATCAACAGGGTCAGGCCGGAGAGGGGCCCCTGGAATGCGTTCCCAATGGCGGGGCTGGCGGCCCCTCCCACCACGTAATCACCCGAAGGTATCGGCGCGCCCGTGCCGTTCCAGGTCAACTGCATGCCCTGCTGGAACAGCCCGTTCGTAAGACCACCTGTCCAAGGCCCCACTGCAGGCGCTTGAAGCCGGTAGTCATCCGTGGTGCAAGGAGGGACACCGGGCTGCTGGGCGTAGAGGCTGCCAGGCGGGTTCATCGTCACGCCACCGATCGCGACCGTGATTGTTTGAAGCGGCAACGAGGTGCCGGTGGCGTTTTGGATCGTGGCGACGATGCTGTCCCCACCCTGGCCTGGGTAGAGGGGTCCACCGGTGAAGATGGGCGAGCTCACGGTAAAAGTGGTCGGGAAGCCCGTCGTCGCACTTCCGGAACCGGGTCCGCCGTCCATGAAGTCTGCGAAAGCGACTCCCGAGACACCGATGACAAGCCCTGCGATGACAACAATCGCTGCGGCCTTCTTGCCGACGAGACGTTTCATCGGAATGTCCGGGAGCGGGCGGCCAATCCCGACCTCGAGAGGCTCACGTTGCGGGTCCGGTTGGGGAGTGTGGCAATGACCATCGCGACGGCGTCATGAGCTGACATTGATGGTCAACGTGTAAGGGCCGAAGGTCAGCGTCGAGGTGCCCACGGACGCAGTGAGCGCGTTGGGACCCGACCCCGATGCACCCGCGTTGATCGTTACGGCGCCGGTATTCTGACCGGTCTCGTTGATCGTCGACGCCTGGGTGGGAGAGTAAACGACTGGATCGTTACCGGAGTCCCGGAAGGTGACGGAAACGACAACGCTTCCAGAGGTGCCGGTCCCTGTCACGTTGCAGGTCGAGCTCGCACTGGGCGATCCGCAGGAGATGATCACCGGGCTGCCGGTGCTTCCGCTGCCAAGGATGATGCCCAGTCCCGCTGGCGCCGTCGTGATCGTCTCGAGCTGCGTACCGGTGACATCGCCGGTGGCGGACGCCGTAATCGTGGGGTTCCCGGGAGTCGTCGACCCATACCAGAACGTCTGGGTGCTCTGACCACTTGGGATAGTCACGCTCGTCACGGGTGCCGCAGCGAACTGAGTCGTTCCAAAGGTCGCACCACTCGACGTGCTACTCGTCAGATCCACCGTCTGCGCTCCGCCGGTCGTGATCGGGGTTCCGGAGCTGGTCTGACGACGTACCGTGATCGGGCCGAGGTTAGGTGTGCTCGATGTGGCACCCGACACGGCCGGAGAGCTGATCACAAGCGCTTCGGTCTCGATTGTGAGCGTGAAGCTCTGGGTACCATTCGGGCTGACGCCGTTCGCGGCGTTGATGCACACGGTGTAGGTTCCGACTGCATCAGCGCTGAGGAAGCCCGACAGGAGACCCTGACTGGAGAACGTGACGCTTGAAGGCAAGATAGACGGAGTGCAACCGCTGAACGCCGCGTTCGAGAACGTGGGCGCGGGGCTCCCCGACGCGGTCACCTGGAAGTTGCCTGCGGTGCCCACGAAGAAGCTCGTCGAGCTTGCGCTCGTGATGGTCGGAGCCTGGCTGGTCGTCCCAGGGTTGCCCGGAGCCGGGCTGGTCGTCCCAGGGTTGCCCGGAGCCGGGCTGGTCGTGCCCGAGAATTGGGAGTCGGGCGCACTCATCCAGAGCGCGTCGACGTCGTAGTAGCCAGCCTCGACCTCGTAGTAGTAGGTCGCGCCCGCTGTGAGACCCGTGTCCGTGCACGACGTCACGTCCGACACGACAGTCGTCGCCTGGTCACACGTCCCGCTGGAAACCTTTGAATACGGCCCTCCAGACGACGTGCTCCGCAAGACAAGATAACCGCCTCCGGACGGCAACCCCGGCGACGCACCCCAGGACAGGAGCAGGCTCGTCGTTGTCGGTTTCGAAGCACTGCCAACTCCAGGCGCGCTGAGCGTAATCGCCTGTGCCCGCGCGGTCCCGCTTCCCGGGGTCGTGTCGTAGGCAAGAGTTGCCGTGCCCGAAGCGAGAACGAATCCGCCGACGAACAGGACGATCGGAGTGCGGAAGCGACGGACGCGGCTATCTTCGGCCATTACGTGCTTGGGCTGCCGAGAGTGGGCACCGCCTTGGCCGAACTTCCCCCTCACCGACGACGCCAACCTGCCCAATGCTCCCTGCCGATTCGTAGCGCGGTGAAGGTGGCGTCCCCTGTTCATGACGACTGTCCCGAGAGAGTGAGGGTCACGGTGAAGGTCACGCCCTGGCACGTACTAGGTGCGTTCGGGGCAAGCATCACGAGGTTGGCAATGGACTGGGTCCCGCTCGTAGCACCTTGACTCACCGTCACACCAGTCGGGATGGTGTAGGGCAACGTCTGCGCGATGCTGACGTAGCCGCTTGGGCAAAGGTCCGTGTTGTCGGAGACAACCGTGGCGCCGGGGACGACTTGCTCAAACGTGGCGCCGAACGAATCGGGGTTGTGCAGAGTGAAGTACACAGCACCAGCGCGACCTGGGAGCAGGTCGGCCATTCCCGTCGTGGCGATGGCCTTGATCGTGACAGGGGTTCCTGTCGCTGCGAAACCCCTGCCCGGGCCGCCGGTGAAGAAGGCGTATGCAGCCCCGCCGCCCAGGCCCACCGCCACAGCCGCCACCGCGCCGGCGACGGGGACCAACCCCCACCGACGCCTCGACGATGCGTGGGCACCTGGTCGATTGGTGGAGCGAGCTGCCGTACGTGTCACGGCACCGGCCGCCTTTCGCTCCAGCGTGCGGGCGACGGCCGTGACGGCCGCGTTCGGGGTGACCGCAGGACCGGTCTCGGGGACAAAGGGACTCGGCTCCGGTGAAGCGACGGCCTCCGCCGTCATGGCGTGGAGAGCTCGGCGCTCGACTGAACGAAGCGGGTCCCCCTTTTTCACGTGTGCGCCACGTGGCTCATCGGTCGGGACCTGACCCTTGATGACGTGGGCACCACGTGACTCGTCCTCGAAGCTCGCGATCGCGTCGGTGCCCAGCGTGGTCACGCCCTCGGAGGCGTCCACCAGCACCGCCGCTCGACCTAGGGCGGCTGCCACCGATTCACAAGGGACCTTCGGTGCAACCACAGGCTTGGCATCCGCCGCGGGACTCATGTTCTTCGGGACCTGGTCTTGGGCGTGCCTGCCCCTCCGCCGCCTCATCGCGTCACCGCGAGGTTAGGGGTTAGGGCCCGCGTTCGCGGCACCACCCTGGGGTCGATCTCGAGCGACGAGAGCCTTGCGACGAGCGCAGCGAAAACTGGCGCGATGGCGCCCGCCGCTGCCACCGGCTTCGTTCCCCTAAATCGCTCTAACTTCATCTCGACGCCGCTTCCACGGTTGTGGGCAAGTCCATCGAGGGACTTCGGGAAAACGTCTTCCCGCCGCCCCTCGCTGACCAGACCCGGATTATCCGGCAGTTGGCCGGGCCGCGAGGCCTATGGCTCCGCGGCCCGGCCGTTCCGAGCAAATCGTCGGTGGGCAGACCAGATGCCCGTTTCCCACCGACCATTTCCAGGATTGTCAGTTGGCAGAAACCGTCACTTGCACCGACGCGCCCTGACAGGCGTTCTGATTTTCAGACAGGTTCAGCATCACGAGCTGCAGGCCGGAAAGGGGGCCCACAAATGCGTTCCCAAGGACGGTGGCCGGTAGCCCTCCCACCACGTATTTGCCCGAAGGAATGGGAATGCCAAATCCGTTCCAGGTCAGCGTCTGGCCCTGCTGAATCGGGCCGTTGGATACACCACCTGTCCAGGAGCCAGGGAATGGCGCCTGGAGGGCGTAATCATCCGCGGTGCAGGGAGGGACCCCTGGCTGCGTGGCGTAGAGGCTGCCTGGAGGGTTCATCGTCACGCCCGTGATCGAGACCTGGACTCCGTGAAGCGGCAACGACGTGCCCGTGGCGTTTTGGATGGTGGCCACGATGTCGTCCCCACCCTGGCCCGGGTAGAGGGGTCCACCGGTGAAGATGGGCGAGCTAACGGTAAAGCTGGTCGGGAAACCCGTCGTCGCGCTGCCGGAACCGGAGCCGCCGCCCACGAAGCCCGCGAGCGCAATTCCGGCACCACCGAGAGCCAGCCCGAGGACAGCCGTAATGGTCACTGCCTTCTTGTTTACAAATCGTTTCATCTGATCTCCTTAGTTGGGTCTTACTTGGTCTATTGGGGGTTGTCTTGGTTGTCTTTGGGTTTGAATCTCGCAACTCTTGCCATCACGGCCCCCTACCGACGGAACCTGATGAGGTCTATGAACAACTTGTGAGCAACTTGTGAACAAATTATGAACAACTAAGCAACGACTATTAATGCAATGCCGCCCAGAATTCAAGGGGGGTTGGTACTGAATTCTTGAACTTGTTCGTGGGTTACGAAGGGATTTCTTTGCAACATGTTTGTAGTTACAAAGCCAGCATTTGTAGTCACAAAGCTGAGGTTTGTAGTTACACAATTGGTATTTCAACGCTCCGTTGCAGGCCGGAAGGGCTCTCGTCTCGGCCCCGGATTTTCCGAAAATGGTAAGTATTTATCAGCCGATACGAACAAATGAAGGCATCGGTTTATGGACAATGATCTGATCGAATGGCCCAAATGGACGGTACGAGGCAACGTCGAACTTGCACTCGCAAATGACTCAACAAGGGACCAAGCGACGGTTCAGACCGGTGATCGGAGCAGCGCCGGATAGAGGGCTACGAACGAGCCCCGCGGTCTGGCCGTGGCCTTCGACCGGTCCGGGCAACCCGAGATCGCCGCGACCCTCTACGGCGCCAGCACCCGACGTGCCATCATCCACACCGTCGTCGACCTCCCCGAGATGGTCACCCGCCTGCGCGCCGCTCTGGGGAACGCCGTGTTGAAGGGGTGCACCGCCGCCGGGGCGGCCTTGGAGCTCGGCGACGCCGTGGGTTACGCACGACGACACCTGCGCCACGCCCACCCGGGCAAGCAGGGCTCGGTCGACGCCCCTCCCAGCGCCGTCTCCGAAGCGTGAACCTCGAGACAACGCGACGACACGGATCGGACACATCCGTCATGCAAACAGTGCGAACAGCGCGTATCAGCGGATACCAACGCGAACTTCTTCATCCCACAGTCATCGCAGCTAGAGTCGAAAAGGTGCCGCTGACGTGGGGTTCTGCAGAACGGACTCGCACGGTTCGATTCCCGCCACCTCCACCACTTCCTGCCTGCGAACATGCAGGTCGACACGCCGTTGTTGGCGGTGCGCCGACAGCGTGCAGGACACAGCAGGACATCGCAGGACTCGCAGAACACGAAAGACACCGAACCGTGTCCTGGCGCAAGCGTTGCGAACCGATGCCGGCGATATCGGGTCCACCCGTGTGGACCAAGCCTGGGCCCCGACGCCGACAGCCGCTGGACGGCCCTGATCGGTGCCAAGTAGTGCAGTGCCGACCGTCCCGGCCGGCCGGGGCACCTTCGAACATCTCGAGGGAGTCACTACCGTGGCCGCCAAATCAAGCTGGCATGCATCGTGGCCCGTGCTCGATCTTGATGGTCAGACCGAACCTGGAACGGCGCTTCGCTCGACTGCAAGCTGTGCGTTTTCCATCTGAATGAGCAAGGGCTCTGGCCACCGGCCGCCGCAGAACACCGTGTCGCTGGCTATCCGATCTTCACGCAGTCTGATGACGTGTGCTTGGTGGCAGGTGTGCGGCACTCCCGCCTCTTCCCAGCTGAGCGTGAACTCCACCAGTTCGCCGTCGTCAATCGTGTTGCGTCGCAACGCCCCGAAGCGTCCGAGGTCGGCGTACCACCTCCCCAGCTCGTGGCGCACAGCACCGGCGCCTTGGACTCGGAACCGCCAGTTCGGGACCGTCGCGTCCAGGAGAACGTCCTCGCAGAATATGTCCTCGCGGAGAGACGCGCCCTCGATACCAACCAGGAACGCAGCTATGGGATCTGTGGCCATGACCTCACCACCCGTTGTCGGTCAACCTTTTACGTATGAGAGCTTCTCGGTCACCTTGCCGTCGCGCACACGGAATACGTCGACGCCACGCACATGTCCACCATCCCAGGAGTAGCGCCACAGCTGTACGACTCGGTCGCCGGCCCCGAAGGTCTCCTCCGGCTCGAACCGGGAGGAGGTGTCACTGAAGATCGCTTCCCATGCCTGTCGGATCGCGGCTCGACCCACGTGGCGGATCCCGTCGGGGGCCGGACCGGTGGCGTCGAAGACACAGTCGCCGGTCACCAACTCCAAGGCGGCGTCGAGATCATGTTCGGCCCACGCTGCCCCGAACCCCTCGACAACCTCGACCGGTTCCATCTGGATATCCGAGGCCGTCACTTGGCGTAGTTGCTGGCCCCGAACCAGTCGACCACGACGACTGGTTCGTTGCCGATCACCCAGGCGTCGTGTCCGCTCGGCAACGACGTCACGTCTCCGGGTCCGGCGATGAACTCGTTTCCGTCGTCCATGCGGATGACCAACTGCCCGCTCACGTGGTACTGGAAATGCGGCGCCTCGCAGCTCTCGGTGTTGGCGATCGGCTTCACGTCGTTGGACCATCGCCATCCGGGCTGGAGGACCAGACGGCCGATCTCTCCGCCCCCGGCCTTCACGATCTCGGCTCTCCCGTTCGGGAACTCGCGGACCTCGTCGGGCTCCTCGAAGCTTCGGTGCTCGGTCGTGTGCATGGTCGACCTCCTCGTTCAGGCTAATTCTGAGGACGGTGCTAGGCTTACTTACTAATAGGTAGAAGTCAAGAGGTTCTCGCAGAGGGTGGTGGCAATGCAGAAGGCCCAGGCTGAGAGGGTCGACACGGCGACCCAGATTCTCGATGTGGCGGAGCGCCTCGTTCAAGTCCGCGGCTTCAATGGGTTCAGCTACGCAGACGTGGCCGCCGAGTTGAAGATCACCAAGGCGGCCCTCCACTACCACTTCGTGGGGAAGGCGGAACTTGGCGAGGCCCTCATCGCTCGCTATGCAACCCGCTTCGCCGAGGCGCTGATGGGCGTAGAGGAGCGCACGGCCGAAGCGTCTGCCCGGCTCGATGCCTATGCCGATCTCTACCTCGATGTGTTGCGCGAGCACCGTATGTGCTTGTGCGGAATGATGGCCGCAGAGTACGAGACCCTTCCGGCTCGTATGCAAGACGCCGTTGTTCGATTCTTCGACGAGAACGAACGGTGGCTGGCGCGTGTCTTGGAGCGGGGCCGCACGGAAGGGACCTTGACGTTCACGGGTCCGCCAAGAGAGACGGCCCGGATGATCGTCAGCAGCCTGGAAGGGGCGATGCTCGTGGCCCGGCCCTTCGACGACGTCACGCGTTTTCAAAACACAGCTCATCACCTGCTCTCAGCTCTGAAGCCAACGCCTGCGGGCGTTGTTCGATCTCGGAGAGCCCCGAAGGCAGCAACCGCTATCCGGAGCTAACTGGCTTGCGCTCCGAGCTACCTCGGGCCACGGAGCCCGAATCCCGGGTTCTCGTCTGCCCGGCCAGCTCGCGGCCCTGCCCGCCTCTTGCCGAACCATCCCGAGTTCCCTGCGAACTGAGATTCCCAGCGTCGTGAAGGGGCGTTATGGGAAAATGGGCGCGTGGCAGATTGGGCTGCAGCGGGTATCAGTCCTCCACGACGAACAAACGCCACGTTCCCGGCAGGCCCTTGAGCTCATGCTCGCCGCGGTCCACGAAATGGAGATCTGACCCGACAACGAGGTCGACCACGGTCCGAGACACCAGCACTTCGCCGGGCTGAGCCTTGGTCTGAACGCGTTGAGCAAGATGCACGGCGATGCCGGCCACGTCGTCATCACGCCGCTCGATCTCTCCAGTGTGCAGGCCAATGCGGACATCGATGCCCAGTTGGCGGAGAGCATCTCGAATGGCGACCGCACATTGGACAGCCCGGGCTGGCCCGTCGAACGTCGCGAGCACTCCATCGCCCGTTCGCTTGACCAGGTGACCTCCAAATCGCGCCAGTTGGCGGTCAATCGCCCGATCATGTTGTTCGAGGCGAGCGGTCCAAACCCGATCACCGAGTGCAGTCGCTTGCTCGGTCGAACCCACGATGTCCGAAAAGAGCACGGTGGCCAGAAGTCGGTCGCTCGGTGACAGCTGCCGCGTCCCGGTGAGGAACTCCTCGATCTCCCCGGCAAGGTCCGCAGTGCTCGCCCACGGTACGTGGTCAGCCGTGTCTAACTCCACGTAGCGGGCACCGGCGATGTGCTCGGCAAGATAGCGGCCGTTGTCAACCCGGCAGAAGCGGTTGTCGCGAGCATGGAGTACGAGGGTCGGCACATGCAGGCCGTCGAGGATGGGCCGCAGATCTGTCTCCGCCGCTCGCCATACCGCCCGGGCCGTCGCCGGGCTGGCCCCCCGATGCCCTGCTCGGCGCCACCAAGCGGCGAACTCCGCGTCGGAGATCATGCTCGGAGCCATGAGAGGAAGGTCATCCCCCGTCGCTGAACGTGGTTCGATGAGTGATTCCCTGAATCGCTCCAGCACGGAATCAGGTACTCCAAAGGGGTAGTCGTCACATCGGGTGAGGCGGGCAAAGCCGTTCACCAACACGAGCGCATGAACCCGCTCGGGATGAGTGGCCGCCAGTAGGAGGGCGGCGAGCGCTCCGAAGTGGACGCCAAGCACCGCGGCGTCTTCGGCCCCTTGGTCGTCCAGCACGGCCAGCGCGTCACTCGCCCACTGTTCTACCGTCGGGGGATCAGAAGAGCCCAAAGGGTCCGACAGGCCAATACCCCTGAGGTCGAATCGAATGAGCCGCGAGAAGGAGCCGAGTTTGTCCACGTACGATTGCCAACGCGGCTGTTCGGGCGCAGCGTCTATCGAAAAGAGCGTGCCGTTGGCTATCTCGATGAGGGTGAGGGGCGCACTCCCTTCGACCTGATATGCGATGTGAAGGCCATCAGCCGATGTGGCGTAGCGGGTCTCTTGCACTCGGTCCACATGACCATTTGAGCAGGGCCCAATGCGAGATGCATGCAAAGTGCACAGGGCCAGATACCGGGTGGCTCGACGCCCAGCAAACTGGCCCATGGTTCCATCGGCGCAGGGCACCCTAGTCCCGCCGCCGGACACAGGTCGGACACGGTTGGCGCGACACCAGCGCGTCCCAGCGGGTACGTGCCCGTCCCATAGTCGTCGCAGGCGGAGTCGAAATTACGCTGCAGACATGGTCTTCGCGGGAGAGCTTCAGGCCAGGTTCAAGAGTCCCGTGTTCGCCTTCTGCTCGATGCCGGAATACCCAAGGGAGACCGCTGCGCCGAGTGCCTGCTCGAGGTGCGCCCGCGCGCCATCGAGATCGCCCGGTCTGCTCCGAAGGGCCAACATCCGTCCCCAGTCCAGGTGTGTCCGCGCCGCGAAGAACTTCATCTTCCCGCGGGTCGTGAGCTCGGTGGCCTCAGTGAAATGAGCTTTGGCCTCGTCGTAGCGTCCGAGGATGGAGGCCAGGCCGCCGAGCGACAAAGAGGCCGGAAAGAACCCAAGAGTTCCGATGAAGGGAATTTGCTCGTGATAGGGGCTCAGCAGCTCGTAGAGCTTGCGGGCTGGCCCCGCGGCCTTCAGCTCGACGGTCACCAGGGCATAGAAGGTGACACCCATCATCCAGACAAAATCGGGTGGGAGCGATGCGAAATCATCCGCCGCGGCCGAATGGAGCAGGTCGAGGGCAGTGGCATCGTTTCCCGCTTCGAGATGAGCGGCCGCGAGGATGGGGCGAAATGCCGGTAGGCCCGGGTTCTCAATAACGGCCTGGTCGATGAGCGACACCAGCTCGCCGAGGCGGCCCTGCTGATGGCGGATGTACATCAACTGCGATCCGTAGATCGTGAAGGCGTCGGGCTGACCGCTGTCGGTGCCCAGCTCGAAGGCAGCGGTGGCAAGCTGTTCGGCCTGGTCGGGTTCGCCAGCCATGAGTGCCGTCCCGGTCTCCTTGAAGGCTGTCATCCACATCAACGTCGGCTGTCGGAGACGTTCGCTCAGCGTCCGCAGGCGGTCGAGATGGCGAGCAGCCATTTCGAAGTCTCCCGCCTGCATGGCGTTGACCTGGCATTGGCTCTCGGCGTGGTAAAGGATCTCGGGATCGCCGAGCGCTTCAGCCAGGGCCAAGGCCTGGGACGCGTCGGTCGCCCGTTCGTCCAACGCGTCGGGAATCTGCAGCGGATTGTTGAGGAGGCAGAGCACTCGGATCACTGTGGACGGGTCCCCCAACCGCCGGACTATCGCCTTGGCCTCGTCGGCCAGGGTACGGCGTCGTTCAAGCGGTCCGAAGCTGAGTTCGCTGCACAAGGTGGCGAGGACAAGGGCCCGTTCGGGGCTGTCGCCGTCGGACAGAGCACGCAGAGCGGCCTCGAGCACGGCGAGCTTGTCCGTGTCGATGACCCCGCTCACACTGAACCATCCGCGGTTGTTGGCCAGAGCGGCCTGGACGAGTCTGTCGGTGGCGCTGAGTGACTCGGCCCGTCGGGCGGCATCGAGCAGCGTCTCCCTGAAGGCCGCAACCCCGGCTTGACGCTGGGCCTGGCCCAGCCAGAGGCACAG
>Ga0181523_10004772_pt1 | contig 11545 bp, 3 predicted proteins | sample PEATcosm2014_Bin_43_FD_119752 | JGI IMG/M metagenome (GOLD analysis project Ga0181523, IMG submission 119752) | Peatland microbial communities from MTU Mesocosm Facility, Houghton, MI, USA - PEATcosm2014_Bin05_30_metaG | ecosystem: Environmental > Terrestrial > Soil > Wetlands > Peat | place... | reverse complement strand
ATATGTCCCCCGGATCGTGGAGATAGGAAATGATCCAGTCGAACCCCGAGAACCAGGCGGCAACTTCGGCGGACCAGGCGCCGTTTGGGACAAAGAAACCGGTGAAACGGGGAGATTCGAGGGCGGAAACGTCATCCGCCAAACCGGCGGCCACGGCCAGGGAGGCCGCGGACGGATAGCCGAGGATCTCCAGCCGATGTCGCGGAAAGCAGAGGCGAAGCGCGGCCAAAACCGGCAGAGTCAAGATGAAATCTCCCACCGCCCCCCCTCGAATCACCAAAATCTTTCGAGCTGTGGCGTTATCCAAACTGGTCATTGGCGCTCCTGGCGGGCGGCGCTGGCCTGGCGCATATTGGCTTCGATCTCCATCAACTTGAGCCGTCGTTGTGCGGCGACGGCTTGCGGGGCTTGCGGATAAAGCCGGATCAACCGCTCCAAATCCCGCCGCGCGGCGGCCTGGTTTGGCGGGAACTTGAGATGCAACGACGCCATCAGAGCCAGCCACTCGGCGGCTTTGGCCGGCGCCGTGCCGGGCATCGCCAGCAGCAATTCCAATTGTTCCACCCCCATCTCGACTTGCCCCAACTCCCCGGCCCAGAGCCGCGCCAGCTCCTCGCGCGCGGGAACGTCGTCCGGATTGCTTTGCAACCGCTCGACGCATTGCCGGCTGCGATCGGCGGCTTCCTGGCGCGTCATTCTCTCTGGCGGCGCCGCGCGCAAGACCGCCAAACGAATCTTCTTGACGCTTTGTTGCGCGATCCATTCCTCGCGGGTGGCCGGAAGTTGATCGATCCGCATCCGCGCCATGCGGTCGAGGTGCGATCCGGGGTGGCGGCGGCAAATCTCCTGCAACGAAGCGCGCGCGGCCTCCGGGTCCTGCCCCAGCTTGAGTTCCCAGTCGGCCAGGCGATGGCAGGCGACGGCGAATTGCGAAGGCGTCGTGCCAGGATGGCCGCAAGTTTCCCTGACAAGCTCCCGGGCGCCGGGCAGGTCGTTGAAATGGTTGGCGTAAAGTTCCGCCAGCAGCATCCAGCCCTCAAAATCGTTCTCGCAGGATTCCAACTCCTCGATAACGGCCTGCTCCGCCTCCTCGTACTTGTCGAAGTGGATGGCGGCGATGGCGCGGGAATAAATGGGCGCCGCGGTCTGCGCGTGTTGCAACGCCAAAACTTGCTGGAGGGTGGGCAGGAGCCAAAGGGTCGCGCCCAGACCGGCGAAGCGCCAGCCGAATGACACTGTGATGAGCGCTGCCACCGGCCCCAAAATGGCCGACCACGTTAACACACAACCACGAAACTGGCGCGGGTCTGTGGCTTGCCGCGACAAGACCACCAGCAACCACGCCACGGTCAGTGCCGACCAGTAGGTGCCGATCACAAACAAGCCGAGCGTCGCGACTCGCTGCATCATTTCAAGCCATTCCCCATTTCTTTTCGCCAATTCCACACCCGGCAGCAGAGGCGGAAGCCAATCCCAAACGGCCGAGTTGAAGATCATCCAGAGCAGGAAGGGCGTCAGGAGACCCTTCAGCGCCCAGTTTCTGAACCAGCGGCGCAATTTGGGGGCCTGCCCGGAAGGAAGCCGCTGGCAGAAATCCCACATCGCCAGGCAAAAACCGGCCAGGCCCAGGATTATGATAAACAAGCTCATGGCGGCTTATGGTCTCCTGTTGAGCTTGAAAAATCAAAAGCTGCTTTGGGCGGTTCCTGAACATTAATTGCGGCTGAAAGCGCAAGTTTGGACACGTTTTTGCGCCCTATTTCTCTGGCTGCGGCAGCAGAACGCGGTTAAATTTATCGGATGTCCCAAGGACATAAGTCGTTACTATGAAAATACTTCTCACCAGTGTGTGCCGCCCCATGGGACCAAAATACGGGGATGCGGCGTCGGTCGGTTATGAATTGCTTTACCGCCAGGTGACGCGCGCCCAGGGGATTTTCAGCCCGCGCACGGTCAACATCCATTTCTCCCTCGAATATATCGCGGAGAACCTCGACGCGCCCACGGTGGTGTTGCAATACCCCTCCAGGCGGGAACTGATCAAGGAGCTGAAGAAGGGCTACGATTATGTGGGCGTGTCGTTCCTCATGGCGGTGATGCATAAGATGAAGGAGACGGTGGCTTTGATCCGGCAATACGCCCCGCAGAGCAAAATCGTGCTCGGCGGCTACGGCACGGTATTGAAGGATGAGGTGCTCCAACCGTACGCGGATTATATTTGCCGCGAGGAGGGGGTGGCTTTCTTCCGCCGGCTGCTGGGGGAACCCGTGATCTCGATGCCCTACAAGCATCCGCTGCTCGTGAGTTGGTTGAAAGTCTTTGGCTGGAAGGTCTCAGGGACGGGCAAGATTTTTGCCGGACTGGGCTGCGCCAACGGCTGCGATTTCTGCTGCACGTCGCACTTTTTTTCGCGCAAACACATCAAGCTGCTGCCGGAAGGGAAGGATATTTATGCGGTGGTGGAGCGCTATCTGGCCTCGGACGCGAACCTGGTGTTCCTGATCCTGGATGAAGATTTTTTGCTGAACAAGAAGCGGGCGATGGAGTTCCGCGATTGCGTAATGGCCGGGGGCAGAAAGATTTCGATTTTCGCGTTCTCCAGCGTCAAGGCAATCAGCCAGTACACCGTGGAAGAAATTCTGGAGATGGGGATTGACGGTTTCTGGATCGGTTACGAGGGGACGCGGTCCAATTATGCCAAACAACAAGGCCGGCCGGTGGCGGATATTTTCACCGAATTTCGCGAGCACGGCATCACGGTGCTGACCTCGATGATTGTGGGGTTTGATTACCAGAACCAGGAAGTGGTGGCCAGGGAGTTGGATGAACTCATGCGACTCAAGCCCGCCCTGGCGCAGTTCCTTATTTACGGCCCGGTGCCCGGCACGCCTTTTCACGAACGCATCATCAAAGAGAACCTGTTGCAGGACGTTTATACGGACGACAAGGACCTCTTTTACCGGCGCGCGGATGGATTTCGCACCATGATCAAACATCCGACCCTCTCGGCGGAAGAGATCGAAGCGATCCAGGAATGGTGTTTTGAGGAGGATTTTCAGCGGTTGGGTCCGAGCATTTACCGGGTGCTCGAGGCGCGATTACTGGGTTTGCGGAAACTGAAGAACTCGCCCAACCCGTTGCTGCGCGCGAAGGCCGAGTATTACGCAGGAGAATTGCGCTATGCCTACCCGGTGTTCCTGGCGGGACGTCTGCTCGGCCCCAATGCGGCGGTGCGGCGCTGGATTGGCGATTTGGAGCGGCGGATTCATGCGGAGTTGGGCGCCCCCGCCCTCGGGCAACGATTCAAGTCTGTCCTGGGCGTCGCGGCGGCGTTGTGGACGGGACTGACCTTGAAGCTGGACCTTTTCCAGCATCCGAGATTAATACGGACAACCTATCGAGTGCCGGGGCGGCGCTGGGGCGCGTTTGAAATGTGGGAGGAATTCCACCGCAAAGCGGCCTGGCCGGATTTTTCCATCCAGGTGGAGTTGCGGCACGCGAAGGAAGAAGTGTGGATGCGCCTGGAAGGGGTGCTGTCGGCCTCCGATGCCGAAGAACTGGGTGAACGCATTCAGAAGTCGCTGGCGCGGTGCAAGAGCAAACTGGTGCTGGATTTCAAAAAACTTCACTGGGACAAGGTGGAAAATCTGGAGCCGCTGCGCGAAAAGCTGGCGGCGCATCGTTCGCGCATCCGGGTTGTGCTGCCGAAATTGTCATTGGCCCATCCAGAGCTGATTCTTTTGGCTGCCATGTTTCAGGCTGCCGTCACCCAATAACCATAAAGCCTTTTCATGAAAAGGCTTAAGTCTTGTCCGTTCCTGCCGATATGTAAGCGGAACTTGCAATGTCGCATAGAAATCCAATCTGCTGTCCTGCCTGGCGAAGCATAAGCTTTTGGCCAAAGGCCCTTAACACATCCCCCTCAACTTGGGCGCCCAGCAAAAGGAATTGATGCTTGGATTACTATGACGGCCACTGAAATAATAGCCCAGGTAAAAGATTTGCCAGTCGTATCGGAAACGGCACGCAAGCTGGCTGTTCAACTCAATCAGCCGGAATTGCATCGGGACGAACTCGTGGAAACGCTGCGCTGCGATAATGTCCTCACCGCCAAGCTGCTACGGGTCTGCAACTCGGCCGATTATGGCGTGAGCGAGCCGGTTGTTTCCATCGATCAAGCTCTGTTGCTCCTCGGTGACAACGTGATTTTCCGCATGGTCTGCGCCGACGGTTTTGGCAGATCTTTGGGATCTGCGGCGCCCGGTTACGACACTGAAGCCAACGGTCTTTGGATCCACTCCCTGAGCACGGGTGTCGGCGCTGAATACCTGGCTGAGGTTCAATCCTACGGTGATTTCCTCCCGTGCACCGCCTTCACCGCGGGCTTGCTGCATGACATCGGCAAGTCGGTCGTCAGCAAAGTCTTGACTCCAAAAGACCGGGCCGACATTCGGAGCAAAATCACCGGCCAGTCGCTCTCGCGGGTCGAGGCGGAGAAGGCCGTATTGGGAGCCGACCACTGCGAAGTTGGGGCGTGTTTGCTGAAACGGTGGTCATTGCCGGAGCCAATCATCGAAGCCGTGGCCAATCATCATTCTCCTGTTCTCAAACCCGCCATTCATTTATCAGCCGTGGTTTATCTCGCCAATTGCGCCGCCCACCTTTGCGGCACCGCTCCCGGATGGCAAGCCCAGGCCATTCAGGCCAAAAACACCGTCGCTGAAGTGCTGGGCATGGACGTGGAAAAAGTGGAAGAAATCGTCTCGGGCATTCATGGTGCAATGCATATGCTCCCTCAACTCATGGTTGCGGCTTGAACTTCCTTCTTTGTCTTGATCAGACCGCCATTGCCGCTTCGGCTTGTTTCATCGCAGCGCCCAACACCCCCACGGCGGCGGGCAGGACGGCCTGAAGATCACCCAGCTTTTCGTTGACCTGATTGACGAGGGTGTGGGCCTTGCATTGTATCAAATGCCGATACCATTTCAGGAATTCCTGGCTGACTAATTTTTCGGCATGTGGCGTAAAATGCCGCTGGCAATCGCCCGCGAGTACTTCGCAGAGGGTGAGGGCCGCCAAGTGTCGCGCGGAGTTGGGAAAATGGGCCTTGGTCCACAGAGGGAGTGCCAATGCCACCTGCTGATTCAGCGTAAGCGCTTCGGCGCGTTGCAAGAGGATGGCGGAATCTTCGGGAAAATGTTTAATGGCTTCGCCGGTCCAATCATGGGCGAACTGCAGAAACTCCGGCTGGCTCAAGGCGATCTGGCCGCCCAACTGCCAGGCCTGAATATCCTGGCAGCTTTCGGCAACCAGTTCATTCACCAGCTTCAGAGCCTCGAGCGGCCGGCCCTGATGGAATTGGAATTTTGCGAAGTCGAATCGCACGGGGCGCGATTTGGCGTCTTCGCCCAGCGCATCGCGGAAGGCTTGTTCCGCCCCGGCCTGCTCTCCGAGCGCAGCCAGGGAAAGAGCCAGGCAATGACGGGGGCCGGCCTTGAGAATTTCCTTGTTAATGGACGAGAGCGCGGGCTGCCGGCGTTTTGCCAGGCATTGGCGCATTTGCTCCGCGGATGCGGCGGGCTGTTTGAGTTCCATCTGGGCCAGCCCGAGCATGAAATGTTGCGAGGCGGTCAGCCCGGCGGATTGGGTGAAGGGCTGCCGCCAAAGTTCCACGATTTCGCTGAAGCGCCCGGCGCCGAGCAGGTGGGTGGTCAGTTGCGTGAGCAGGGTTTCGCGCAATTCGGGCGCAACCTGCCGGGAGGGCAAAACGGACATGAGACGCAATGCTTCGCGATATTGTTCCAGGCCGGCTTCCAATTGGCCGGAGCGAATCAATTCCAATCCGAGGTTCATCACGAGATTGGGTTCGCCGGGCAATTCTTCGATGGCGAGTTGCAGCAGGCGCAGGTTGCGCGCAGCCTTGCCGCGGCTGTCAACCACTTCCTTCCTGTAGCCATGGTGCAGCAATGCCGTGCGGCCGAGGCGGTTTTCCAAGCCCCACTCTTTGGCGCGCACTTCGAGACTGCTGAAAATTTGTTCATGAACGCGGCCAACGAAGAAAAGGCCCGGGGCGTTGCGGAAAAGCCGCGGCACATAGCTGCAGCCTTCCTGTTCCAGCCCCTGGTCGATGATGGGCAGTCGATATCCCATCACTCCGGTCGATTGCATTTCCTCCAGGATCGTGTGCCGATGTTCGGGCATCAACTCTTCGTCGGCATCCAGGCTTAACACCCAATCCCCCGTGACATATTTCAATGCTTCGTTGCGGGCGGCGCTGAAGTCATCATTCCAGGCAAAGAAATGCACCTCGGCGTTAAACTTTTTGGCAATCTCAATGGTTTGATCCGTGGAACCGGTGTCCACCACCACAATTTGATGGGCGATGTCGCGAACCGATTGCAAGCATTGCCCGAGAAATTGCTCTTCGTTCTTGACAATCAGGCAGACGGAAAGGCGGGGAGCGCTGTCAGCCTTCTCCGTTATTGCCGGCGGAAGAATAAGCCGCCCAGGCCTGCCGTTTCCACGCGGATTAGCTTTGAGAAATTGTTTTGCGGGTTTCCAATGCGGCGCAAGCTTGGCCGCGTGCTGTCCGCAACGGCGCGCGGAATCGGAATCGCCCGCGGCTTGCGCCGCTTTGCCGAGGAACAGGCAGGCCTCGGGATGAAACGGACGCGTTTGAATGGCCGCGCACGCGGATTCCCACGCAGCCTGGAGGTTCTTCTTTTTCAACAAATCGCGTGCTTCGCCCAAATGGCCGACGAGGGCGCACGGTGGCAGTTTGATCGGCGACGCCGACTTTACAGGTTTCGCGGCGGCAGCGGCGACAGCGGCGGGTTTCGCAGCTTCGTCGATGAACCGGAAGAGGATGGTTTCCCATTCGTTCCATTCGCGTTCACGAGGGAATTCGCGGGCCGTGGCGAGGCCGCCCTGGACCAGTTTTTCTCGCAAAGCATGGTCGCGGATGAGGCGTTCGACAGCGTCGGCGATCGCTTGGGGCGATTTGACCGGCACCAGCAGCGCGTTTTCGCCATCGCGGCAATACTCCATCGCGCCGCTCGTCGCCGTGCAGACGACCGCGCAACCGGCGGCCATTGCTTCTTGCGGGGGACGCGGGCACGAATCGTAGTGTGACGCGTAAATGTGAATATGGGACGTGCCGAACAGCACGGTCTTCATCTCATCGCCCGGCGCGATGTAAAATTCGCACGGGAAGCGCGCGAAAATATCCGGCGCCACGGCCGACATGCGCACGGCGGTGAAATGCGGATATTTGCGCGCGAGAATTTGCAGCGCGTCGTGGATGTCCTGAATGCCCTTGAACAAAAGCGGTTCGGCTTCCGTGCCGCGTGTGTCCGGACCGACAATCAACAGGCGGAATTTCGAGCCGGGCAGCGACCGTTGCAAGGGACGGAAAATTGTTTGATCGGTGCAGACCGGCAGGATGGCGTCAGGACGGCGGCCGCAAAGTTTTTGCACAGCATCGGCGAGGTTGCGCGAGTTGGGGACGAAGCGAATGCCGGGCAGCCGATACGAGGCGCGGGAAAGTTCGCGGCATTGGCGGTTTTGCTGCGTATCGGCCATCGTGGCATCCGCGAACACGTACTGATCCCCCTGCGCGTAATATATTTTGACGGGCGCCTTGATTGCAATCAACTCGGGCGCGTTTGTGAAATAAGTGGCCACGACGATGTCGCTCGGCGGCACGGACGCGGAGAGCGGCTGGCCGGCGGGCGCTTGAATGACACGGGTTTGAAACTGGAACCAATCCGGCCGGCCCGTATAAGTAACGATGGTCACGTCATGGCCGCGACGGCGCATTTCCTCCGCCTGTCGCAACAGGGTCTGGTTGCCGCCCGTCACGCCGAGAATGCTGCTGATCAAATAGGTGATGCGGAGGCGCGGCCGACCGGGTTGGCCACTGAGAGAAGCGGCCGCATCGGTGGAAGGCGCGGCGGCCTTCGCAACTTCAGCGGCCTGCGTTGCGGCATGTCTGGCGAGGATGTCCGTCGCTGATTGCCGCGGCGTTTCGCTGTAAAGCTTGGGATGATTTTGGACAATTTGTGCAATAAGCCGTTCGCGCTTTTGGTTGGCGTCGCTCAGCATGGTTCGTCCGCTCTTGCGATACAGGAACAGCGGTTCGTGCAGGCAATAGCCGTCCCAGCCGTGTTCGACGCAGCCAATCCAGAAATCCCAATCCTCGTAACCTTCGCGCATCGCCTCGTTATAGCCGCCGACCTGTTCCCAGGCGGACCGGCGGACCAGCGCGCAAACACAGGCGATGTTGTCTTTGGCGATGAGCGTGGCGCGGTCGAAATCGGGCAGCGGAAACTCCGTGTCGATCTCGCCGAAATGCTGGATGTGCGAGTAAGCGAAACCGACCTTTGGCCGGTTGTCGAGAATGGGCACGAGCTTCGCCAGAAGCGTCGGCTTGATTTTGTCGTCGGCATCCAGCGGCAGCAGATATTTGCCGCTCGCGGCTCGCATCCCCGCATTGCGCGCGCCCGGCAGGCCGCTGTTGGATTTCTCCAGCAGATGGATCTGTTTGCCGGGATGTTTGGCGATCAATCGTTTCGCCACTTCACTGGTGTCGTCCGGACTCCCGTCGTTGACGATGACGATCTCCCAATCCGTAAATGTTTGCGTGACCACGCTCTCAACCGCCTCCGCCAAAAAGTGCGCCTGTTTGTAACAAGGGATTACCACCGAAACCAAAGGCGGCTCCGGCTTCGGGGCCGCGGATTCCCGGACAGCGGGGGTTGCGGCAGGCGCCGGCGCCGAAGACATTGAAGCGAGGAGTTTGCAGGCGGTTCGTTCCGCCGCTTCGTCAGGGATGGCTTTGGCCAGATTGAGGCCGAGTTTCAACAGCGTGACGGCGCGAGCGCGGTCCAAGGCGCACATCTCCTTTCCGACCATCAGAAGGGCTTCCAGAGCGACCTGGGGATGCTGGCAGCCTTCCACGGATTTGACCGCTTCAATGAGGAGGCGAATGGCGGCTTCGATTTGCTTTTGCCGGACGAGAACCTTGGCCGTTTCCATCTTGCAACGCCAGGCCACCATCATGCGCACCGCCGAGGGATCCAACAGGCCCTGCTTCGCCAATTGTTCCAAGCGCAGTTGTTGTCCCTGCGCAAAGAGCACCAAGCCGCGCAAGGCTTCAGGCACGGCGTCCAGGTAGGGCCCGATGTTGAGCATCCTGTTCCGATAGAGGTTGGTAGTCCGCAGCATGCTGTTCGGGTTGACTCGATACCAAAACAGAAATTCCGGAAGGACCATGAGCTTAAACCCCTGAAGAACTGCCCTGGCAAAGAACTCCCAATCCTCGTGAGTCACGCCATGGAGCTCGGCGAAGCCGCCTAATCGCTCGAAACAAGAACGACGCACCAGCGCATTGGCATCGCCGAAACAATTGCGAAACGCCCCATAAGCCACAGAGCCACCCAGGGGAAGGTTCCGGCTTCTGGGAGCTGCCTGCCGGTTCGGAGCTTCGAAACCGGAAAAAGAATTTGAGCCGCAGGTGAGAATGTCTGCGTGTGAATGCAGCGCCGCCTTGACCAGGGTGGAGAGTTCCGCCGGCTCGGCAAAGTTATCGTCATCCATGAACAACAGAAATTCGCCCGTCGCGTTTCGCACGGCAGTGTTGCGCGCAGCGCCAAGATAGCGGTTTTGCTGACGGACGATTTTCCAGCCGCGCCGCGCAAATGCCGGTTCCAGTTCCTGCAACGCCTCCACGGCCGCGGGTTGCGTGCTGCCATCATCGACCAGCACCACTTCGAAATTCGAATAATCCTGCGTCTCCAGCGATGCCACGGCCTGCCGCAACAAGTTGGGACGGTCAAATGTGGTCAGACAGACACTGACCTTGGGCAAGCTTGACGGAATCGCCGGCACGGCGTTGTTCTCATGCGCCGGCCCCGGAATCAGGCTCTCGTGCCATGCAATCCAGGACTGTTCATTCGCGCAAGGATCCACCGATGGACGGGCGGCACGAAAACCTTGGGTAAGCGCGGCAGAGAGTTTGGCGGCCAACGCCTCCGGTTTTGCATCGAAGCATACTCTGTCAACGTCCGCCGGCGCGATTAGCTCAGGAATCCCGCCGACGCGGCTGGCGACAAAGGGAACACCCAATCCCAAACATTCACAAATGGCATTGGGCGAATTCTCCAAAAGGGATGCAACAATGGCCAGGCGCCCCGGCCTGCTGAGATATTCCATCGCCTGCGGTTGGTTCCTGTCAGAAATAATCTCGGACTTCCACGGCCATTGTTTGGACCGCTGCGTGATATATGCCCGGGCCGGAACACCATCCACGCTCGATTCTTTGCCCAGGAAAGAAACCCTCTGGATTTTCTTTCCGACAGCATCGGGGAGGCGATCCAGCGCATCGCAGAAAAGCGCCAACCCCTTCAGCGTCTGGAGGCGGCCGAAAAATACCAACTCAGTGATGTCCTGCAATTGGTCTGAGAGCGGCTTTTTTTCTGATCTGGCCGAATGAGGGAGGATGCTTTGCTGAACGTATGACGCCGCGGGAAGTTCCCAACCCCGATCCAAGACCCAGTTGAGGAGAAACTGGCTGGGGCAGAATGCCATGTCAGACATCGCCACCGACTGGCGTTCCATGAAATCCAATCCCAAATCGCTCAAGTCGGCCACGTGCTCCCGGCTGGCCGCCTTCAGCCAGTCCGTTCCGCCGCGCAGTCCGACACAGAACGTGGTCCGGGCAAATGCCAAGCCCTGCCGCTTGGCGGCGATGGCGAAATAGCCGAAGCCTTGCCACTCCTGAAAATGGACAACATCAAAATGGTCGTTGTTCTTCAGCCAGTGATAAACCTCGTAGGCTTTGACGTAACACTCGGAATAGTGCAGCCCAAGGTCTTTTATCCTGGGAAGTGGCGCCAGCACCATGCCCCGACGTTTAAAATCTTTTACCCAATGTTCAATGTCGTGGCTGGCAACGGCTTTTTCCCCCAAGTACAGGCAAGTCACATCATGTCCCGCCTTCACCAAGACCTCGGCCATCGTGGTATAAGCCGTGCCTATTCCTCCATTTTGATGGAGCCCGAGAAATTCCGGGCTTGCAATACAAACCCGCAAACGGCGCGGATTCTTTCGGGCGCCTCCGGAGGGCAGGGCGGGAAATACCCGGTGTTCCTTTCGGGTTCTCCCGGCAACGGCTGTCGAAGACGCGGCAGGTATCGCAACTGCATCGGTCTTCGTTGCGGCTTGGCTGGCAAGGCTGTCCTTTGCTGATTGCCTCAGCCTCAGGCCGCGCGCGACCGCGCAGAGACCGGACTGAACGGACGGCTGGATCAAATGAGTAACCGCAGTCTGCTGTGAGGCCACATATACCGCCTTGGGTGTGCTTGCGGATTCGCGTATCACCGCCGCCACGGTCATGCCTTTGCTCTCGAAGATTTGCCGGATCTGCGCTTCGGAGAAACGGTGTTTGTATTCCGACGGACGCCGCTCCGCGACGGGTTTGCCCCGGTCCTGCGTGTGATACTGGTTGTCAGGCAACAGATTGTAGGCGGCGTCAATAATGTCAACT
>Ga0181523_10004771_pt1 | contig 11546 bp, 9 predicted proteins | sample PEATcosm2014_Bin_43_FD_119752 | JGI IMG/M metagenome (GOLD analysis project Ga0181523, IMG submission 119752) | Peatland microbial communities from MTU Mesocosm Facility, Houghton, MI, USA - PEATcosm2014_Bin05_30_metaG | ecosystem: Environmental > Terrestrial > Soil > Wetlands > Peat | place... | reverse complement strand
GCCCGGGGCGGACGGCCGGACCGGCGGGACCGGGGAGGCCGGGCAGGCGGGCCCCGCCGGGAAGGACACGGGCGGCGCCCGGCCCAGCTCCCCGGATCATCAGATCGCTGATCTGCGGCGCCGGCTACGCCGGCATCCCAGCCACGGCTGCCCCGACCGTGAGGAACACGCCCGGTACGCCGAACGTTACGCACGCGTCAAACGGGAAACCGAGGCCCTGGAGCGGAAGGTGGCCAGCCGCTCGCACGTCATCGCGCGTACCTTCGACCGGGTATGCGCCGTCCTGGAGAATCTCGGCTACCTCACCGGGGACGCGGTCACCGCGGAGGGACGGCTGCTGGGCGGCCTGTATACCGAGCTGGACCTGCTCGCCGCCGAATGCCTGCGCCGCGGCTACTGGAACGGCCTCGACACCCAGGAACTGACGGCCTGCGTGTCGGCGCTGTCGTTCGAGTCGCGCCAGACCGACGACGCCGCCGCGCCCCGGCTGCCGTCGGCCAAGGTCCGTGACGTGCTCGGGCGGATGGTGCGCGCCTGGGGCCAGCTCGATGAACTGGAGAAGGAGAAAGGGGTCTCGTTCCTGCGCGAGCCCGACCTGCGTTTCGCCTCGGCCGCCTACCAGTGGGCGGGCGGTGCCCGGCTGGAGGACGTGCTCGAGTCAGCCGACCTGACTCCCGGTGATTTCGTCCGCGCGGTGAAGCAGCTCATCGACCTGCTGGACCAGATCGCGGCCGCGCCCGTGCCGGGCACTGCCGGCCGTGACCTGCGGGCCACGGCTCGCGCCGCGATCGACACCATCCGCCGAGGCGTGATCGCCTACACCGCGGTTACTGATTAGCCCCAGTCGTCCCCTGGCGAGGATCGGCCCCGGCGTCTGGCGGAGCCAGCGAAAGCATGGCGTCCACGCAGGCCTGCCACGTGTTCTCGGCGACCCAAATGACAACCGGCGTGCCCTCATTCTGACGCTACCCGCGCGTGCGGCGTGTCCACCCGGCGTGCGGCGCGTCCTCAGGTGCATCGATCGTGTCTATAGGTTTACTGGGGACTTGGCATCACTGCTATGGGTTGACGCGGGGTACATTGCTGTCGTCCGGACTCGCCGCAGGGAGGAGCCTTGACCGTGAGCAGCAGAGCGGCCGATACCGGGTCCTCAGGACTCGCAGCTGGGGCGCCGGGACTCCCCGTCGGGCCGTCCACGTGTCCCGCCGGTCTCGCAGCCGCCGCCCGGCAGGCGGTCGCGGCAGGCGGCGATCCGCGGCAGACCGCCGATCGGGTCGCCCGTGCGCTGCGCCGGCACCTGCCCGGACCGGAGATCCTGACTCCCGCCCAGCTTGATGGGGACCCGGACCGTTACCAGACCCAGCTGCTGCACGCCGAGCCCGGCAGCTCGTTCTCGGTCGCGGCCATGGTCTGGCGCCCCGGCCAGGTGACGCCCATCCACGACCACGTCTCCTGGTGTGTGACCGGCGTCCTGCAGGGCACCGAATATGAGGAGATCTTCGCGTCCGGGCCCGGCGGCAGGTTCCTCACCGAGGTCGCCCGCCGCGAGAACTCGCCCGGTACGGTGGCCGGTTTCGCGCCGCCGGGCGACATTCATCGCGTGCGCAACAGCGGCGCCGGCATTGCCGTCTCGATGCACGTCTACGGCGCCGACCTGTCCCGCCTCGGCTCCAGTATCCGCCGCATCTACGACCTGCCCGTTACCTGATCTATCAGCTTCTGTGTCATGGCCAGGCAGCCTCTCCTTGCGGAGGGGCGGTCCCCGTCTCACCGGCGGCCGGCCGGCTGCTGTGCGGGGTTGACGTTTCATCGCCTCCTGCCGCGGCACCCGTGGGTGGGCGTCGAACTGGGATAGCGACCTGGCCGAGGAGTACGGCGTCGCCTACCCGGCGATCCACCGTGCCATGGAAGTACTCAGGGATCGTGGCGTGATCATCAGCCGGCACGGGCGCGGCACGTTCGTCGATCCCAAGCGATAAATTCGAACAAACCGAACCTTTGTTCGATGACTGGCGCAGGCACAGATCGAACCAGACGGCGAACTGGCGGACTTGCGTTGCGAACGCTACCGATATATCGTTGACCTAGCTAGACAGTAATGAGGCTATCTAGATGGTCCGCAGGTATGCCGGACTAGGCCCCGCGTCTAGCGCAGGCAACCGAAACATCGAAGGAGTACACGCAATGCACGAAGAAGAGTGGGCCCGCAGAGGCGGGCACCGGGGTCGCGGACGCGGCCCCAAGCGCGGTGGCTGGGGTGGCCCGCCGCCGGAAATAATCAGGGGCGGCCCGTTCGGCGGCCCGTTCGGCGGCCCGAGGTTCGCACGCGGGCCACGGGTACGTCGGGGCGACGTCCGGGCGGCGGCGCTTTCGCTGCTGGCCGAGGGCCCCCGCAACGGCTACCAGATCATCCAGGAGATCAGCGAGCGCACGGACGGCGTATGGCGCCCGAGTCCCGGGTCCGTCTACCCGGCGCTCCAGCAGCTGGAGGACGAGGGTCTGATCCGCGCCGAGACCAGCGAGAGCGGCCGTAAGGCGTTCGGGCTGACCGACGAGGGCCAGGCTTACGCCGAATCGCACGCCGACGAGCTCAGCGCGTCATGGGACGCGGTGACCGGCAGCGTGGACGACGCGGAGGTCGAACTGCGCGGGCTGATCCGCCAGGTGATCATGGCCGTGACCCAGGTGGGGCAGGCTGGCTCCGCGGCGCAGGTGAAGGAGGCCGGCAAGGTCCTCACCGACACGCGCCGCGCCCTTTACCGGATCCTCGCCGCCGATGACGAGGCCGGAGCAGGCAGCTCCCAGCAGTGACGTGCGGACCAGCGCGCCGCTCAGCCCGTACGGGCAGCAGCCGCCGCCGGGATCCGCGCCGCCGCGGTCCGTACCCGCACCGGGTGCGGACCGCGGCCCGCCGTTAGGGTCCGTGGCCACCACGCTCAGTGGCCGCCGTCCGGCTCAGCAGTCAAGCGATTAGGCTCAGATGAGAGGTCCGCAGAGGGAGGCGCAGCACGTGGCGGTACAGACCGGCGCGGAAGCCGGGGGCTCCGCGCAGCCCGCCCCGGCCCATTCCGGCCCCGGCCGGAGCACGGCGATAGCGGTCAGTGAGCTGACCAAGCGGTACGGCGACATCGAGGCCGTCCGGGGCATCAACTTCGAGGTGGCGACGGGGGAGACGTTCGGCTTTCTCGGGCCGAACGGAGCAGGCAAGTCGACCACCATCAGCATCCTGTGCACCCTGGTGCGCCCGACGTCGGGCCGGGCCGTCGTGGCCGGGCACGACGTCGTCGCCGAGCGGGACACGGTGCGCCGCAACATCGGCCTGGTGTTCCAGGACACGACGCTCGACAGCTACCTGACCGGTGAGCAGAACCTGCGCTTTCACGCGGAGCTGTACGGCGTCCCCAAGGCCGTGGTCGCGCCCCGGATGCGCCAGGTCCTGGACATGGTGGGCTTGTGGGACCGGCGGGAGAGCAAGGTGAGCACCTACTCGGGCGGCATGCAGCGCCGCCTGGAGATCGCGCGTGGCCTGCTGCACGCGCCGCACGTGCTGTTCCTCGACGAGCCGACGGTGGGCCTCGACCCGCAGACCCGCTCGTCGATCTGGCGGTACATCAACGAGCTGAAGCAGCGCGAAGACATCACCATCTTCCTCACCACGCACTACATGGACGAGGCGGAGCACTGCGACCGGATCGCCATCATCGACCACGGGAAGATCGTGGCGATCGACACGCCTGAGGCGCTCAAGGCGAGCGTCGGCAAGGACCGCGTGCAGATCAGCACGGCGGACGATCAGGCGGCCATCGCCGAGCTGGCGGAACGGTTCGGCATCGAGGCCGCCATCCACGAGGGGCTGGTCACCTTCTCGGTGGAATCGGGGGAGCGGTTCGTGCCCCGGCTGTTCGCTGAGCTGGGCTTGCCCATCCGCGCGGTGAGCGTGGCGCGGGCTTCGCTGGACGATGTGTTCATGTCCTACACCGGGCGGACGATCCGCGACACCGAAGCCAGCAGCGCGGACGCCATGCGGGCCATGGCGCAGCGCTTCCGCGGGAGGCGATGAGAATTGGCTACCTCGACCACCGAAGCGGGCGCCCCGTCCGCCGAGGCGACCCTCACCGAGGAAATCCGGGTCGGCGTACCCGAGAAGGGGGTCCGCCAGGACCTGCGCGCGGTCGGCATCGTCTGGCGCCGTGAGCTGATCAGGTTCCGCACCGACCGGCTCCGCATGATCACGGCGCTGATCCAGCCGGTGCTTTTCCTTTTCGTTCTCGGGACCGGGCTGGGCTCGCTGGCCAGCCACGGCCTGCCGCCGGGCATCAGCTTCAAGACCTTCATCTACCCGGGCGTGCTCGCCATGGGGGTCCTTTTCACCGCGATCTTCTCGGCCGGCTCGATCGTCTGGGACCGCGAGTTCGGGTTCCTGCGCGAGATGCTCGTCGCCCCGGTCAACCGCGGTTCGATCGTGCTCGGCAAGTGCTTCGGCGGCGCGACCGTAGCGACGTTCCAGGGCATCATCGTCCTGGCCCTGGCCGGGCTGGCCGACGTGCCCTATAACCCGATCCTGATCATCACGCTCATCGGCGAGCTGCTGCTGCTGTCGTTCACGCTCACCGCGTTCGGTGTGATGATGGCCGCGCGGATCAAGTCGTTCCAGGCGTTCATGGCCCTGACCCAGATGCTGGTCATGCCGCTGTTCTTCCTGTCCGGCGCGCTGTACCCGCTGAACGGGCTGCCGGCCTGGCTCACCGTGCTGACCCGGATCGACCCGCTGACTTACATCGTCGCGCCCATGCGCCGAGCGGTCTTCAGCCACCTCAACCTCAGCCCCGCAGCCATGAACCAGATCGCCCCGGGCGTCTCCTGGGACGGCTGGACCGTGCCTGTCGGCCTTTCCCTGGGCATCGTCGCGGTCATGGGCGTCGGTATGGTCGGCATAGCCATCGCCGAGTTCAACAAGGCGGAGTGATCTATCTCGTCCGTAGCCATGCCGGTACTGCGGGCCACCGCGAAGGACCCGGAGGGTCCGAGCATGGGGCGGCCGGGGTCGCCTCCGGGGGGTCCGGGGGGTCGTCCCCCCGGGCAGATACAGCGGGCCACCGCGAAGGACCCGGAGGGTCCGAGCATGGGGCGACGCCGGGTGGCTACGGGGGCAAACCACCCGGCGTCGCATTCATCGGCGTTCCGACGGGGGCCCGGAGCGCCGGCAGCGGTGCTCCGACGGGGGACCAGAGCACCGATATGAATGCTACACGGAAACCCCCCGGTACGTGTCAAGACCCAATTACGCGTGCATCTTGGGAGAAGTGCGGAGCCGTGCGGCTATGTCGCGTCTAGGTCGCGCGTTAACTGTGTGCGGACGGGTCGCCAACGCCCTGATGTCCGGTTCCCGAGCCAGTCTGACCAGGCGGAATGCGTCGTTCTGGCAGGTTTGGCCGATACTCCATGAATCCACGAACGTTGTCAGGCTCACGTCCCCCGTTGGCGAAAACGACCGCAACGTACGGGATGAGAATCGCGAAAACGGCAGGTATAGCGGCGAGCCACCCGAAGTGGTTGATGAACAAGAGGATCGTGATACCAAAGCAGATGGCGCGGAAGGACATCATGATGAGGTACCTGCGCTGCCGGTAAGCGATGTCCTCGGACATCGGGCGGCGGGCCTGCGTGACCAACGGAACGTTTCGGTTGGGGTCACGCCCTGCGATCCTCATCTTTCCAAGGTATCCCCGCCCCGCGCGAACACGCACCCGGGTCCGCAGCGGCCGCTGCGCTCTGAGCGAAGCCCCCGGCGCTTGATGCCGGAGGGTGCTAGAAGGCCGGTCCCGGTCCGCTGAGAAGCGGTCCCGGTCCGCTGAGAAGCGGTCCCGGTCCGCTGAGAAGCCCTTCCCTGGCCGGGGCCACGGACTGGCGCGGCCCTGTCCCTCGGTGCTAGCTGGCCTGGCTGACCGAGGCTAGCTGGCCTGGCTCACCGAGGACATGTTGAAGCCCTCGACCCGTATCGGCGGCATCGCCACGCGGCTGAAGTAGTCGCCCCACTCGCGCGGCAGCGCGGCGACCGACGCGCCCACCTCGGCCAGCCGGCCCAGCATCGCGACCGGGCTTTCGTTGAACCGGAAGTTGTTCACCGCCCCGGTGACCTCACCGTTCTCCACCAGGTAGACCCCGTCCCGGGTCAGCCCGGTGAGCAGCAGCGTCTGCGGGTCGACCTCTCGGATGTACCACAGGCAGGTGAGCAGCAGGCCCCGCTCGGTACGCGCGATCATCTCCGCCATGCTGGGCGCGCCGGGGGCGTCAACCTCGAAGATCAGGTTGTCGATCGCGGGCCTCACCGGCAGGCCGGACAGCCGGGCCGAATACCGGGTCTGCGTGAGCGCGGCCAGCTCGCCCCGCCGGATCCAGTCCGTCGGGCCCAGCGGCAGGCCGTTGTCGAACACCGAGGAGTCGCGGCCGGAGGCGTGCGCCACGACGAACGGCGTGCAGGCGAGCCCGGGCAGCCACGGGTCGCTGCGCAGCGTCACCGGCATGCCGGTGAGCGACTCCCCGACGCGGGTGCCGCCGCCGGGCCTGCTGAACACGGTCCGCCCGTCCAGCGCGTCCTTGGCCCCGGCCGACCAGTACAGGTAGGTGAGCAGGTCCGCGGTGGCCGTGGGCGGAAGTAGCGTCTCATACCGGCCGGCCGGCAGGTCGACCCGCCGCCGCGCCCACTCCAGCCGGTCGGCTAGGCCGCGGTCCAGGGCGGACACGTCGACGTCGGCGAAGTCCCGGGTCGCCTCGCCCGCCCACGCCGACCGGGTGAGGTCATCCGACTTCGCGTTCAGTTCAACCTTGCCCGTCGGCTGGTCGTGCCGCAGCCGCAGGCCGGTGGAGGTGCCGAGGAACGTCGACGTGAGGTCGTGCTCGGCGTACCCGTACAGCTTCCGCCCGCTGGAGCTGGCCTCGCGGAGCGTGTCGCCGAGCTGCCCGGCGAACCCCTCCAGCACGCCGATCCCGGTGCTCTCCGCCGGATCGTCCCACCCCGGGCGCCCGGACACAATGCTCCCGAACGGACCTGGGCTCGGGTCGACCAGCGGGCTCGCGTCCTCCGCGAGGGAGCCCTCGGCGGCCTCCTTCTCGGCCGCGCGGACGATGGCTTCCACCTCGTCGCCGTGAACCCCGGACCGGGACACCACACCGACCGCGGCCCCGGGCCCGCGCCGGTCGATCGCGATCACGGTCAGCCGGCGGGAGCGGGCCACCCCGTTCGTGGTGAGCGTGTTCCCGGCCCAGCGCAGGTTGGCCGTGGAGGTCTCGTCGGCGATGACCACGCAGTCGCCGCACGTCGCCAGCGAAAGGGCCTGCTCGACCATGTCCTGCGGTCGCTGGTTCATGCGCCTTCCTCCACGGTGTTGAGTATCCGGATGCCGCGCATGAGGACCGACGGAGTGCCGTGGCTGACCGGGGCCACCTGTCCGGGCTGGCCCTTGCCGCAGTTGAACGCGCCGCCCAGCACGTACGTCTGCGGGCCGCCGACGGCCTCCATGGCGTTCCAGAAGTCGGTGGTGGTCGCCTGGTAGGCAACGTCCCGGAGCTGGCCCGCCAGCCGCCCGCCGGTGATCTTGTAGAACCGCTGCCCGGTGAACTGGAAGTTGTACCGCTGCATGTCGATCGACCAGCTCTTGTCGCCGGCGATGAAGATCCCGTCCTCGACCCCGGCGATCAGCTCGCTGGTGGACGGGCCGCCCTCGGCGGGCTGCAAGGACACGTTGGCCATCCGCTGCAGCGGCATGTGCCGCGGCGAATCGGCGAAGGCGCAGCCGTTGGACCGGCCGAGGCCGACCAATGCGGCCATCCGGCGATCGAGCTGGTACCCGGACAGCACGCCGTCGGTGACCAGGTCCCACGACTGGCCGGCCACGCCCTCGTCGTCGTAGCCGACCGTGGCCAGGCCGTGCTCGGCGGTCCGGTCCCCGGTCACGCGCATGTGCGGCGACCCGTACTGCAACGTGCCGAGCTTGTCCGGCGTGGCGAACGAGGTCCCCGCGTAGGCCGCTTCGTAGCCGAGCGCCCGGTCCAGCTCGGTGGCGTGCCCGATCGACTCGTGGATGGTGAGCCAGAGGTTGGACGGGTCGATCACCAGGTCATAGCGGCCCGGCCGGACCGTCGGGGCGGCCAGCTTCTCCGCCAGCAGGGCGGGGATCTGCTCGAGCTCGGCCTCGAAGTCCCAGCCAGTCCCGTTCAGATACTCATAGCCCCGCCCCACCGGGGGCGCCAGTGTGCGCATGGTCTCGAAGCGGCCATTCTTCTCCACCGCCACGGCCGTCAGCGCGGGGTGCAGCCGCACCCGCTGCTGCGTCGCGGTCGTGGCGCCGTCGGCGTAGAACTTGCACTCCCTGATCTGCAGCAGGTGCGCGTCCACGTGGTCGACACCGTCGCGGGTCAGCAGGCGCTTGCTCCAGTCCGCCAGCAGCGCCGTCTTGTCGGCCGCGCTGACGTCGAACGGGTCGATCTCGTAGGCCGAGACCCAGGTGACGTCGCCGTGGGCAGGTTCGGGCGCCAGCTCGATCCGTTCGGTATTCATGGCCGCCGAAACCTTGGCCACCTCGACCGCTTCGCGGGCCGCCTGGGCCGCGGCGTCGGGGGTGAGGTCGACGGCCGAGGCGAACCCCCAGGTGCCGTCGACCACGACGCGCACGGCCAGGCCGATATCGCCGGCGTCGAAGAGCGTCTCCAGGTTGCCGTCCGACAGCCCGATCGTCTGGCTGCGGATCTGCTCGGCGCGGAAGTCCGCGTGCCCCGCCCCCAGGTCGGTCGCCTGCTGCATCGCAGCGTCGGCCAGGGTCCGCAATGGGAGCGTTATGAACTGGGGATCTATGTCGTGCTGCCTACCGTGAGTCACGCCAGCAACCTACTACCGCAGCGCCGTCTGGCCCCGGCCGGCCCCGAAAGCTTTCCCGGCGGTGGACCACGTGCGGGCGGGATCACGGCGGGACCGGTACGCTCACCACGATTGTCGATACGCTCGCAGTGGAGGTGGACGGCAGATGGGACGCTCGGTCCTGGTGACGGGGGGCAACCGGGGGATAGGGCTGGCGATCGCGCAGCGGCTGGCCGAGGACGGTGAGAGCGTCACGGTCACCTCACGGTCCGGGGAGCCCGTCGAGGGGCTGGCCGTGGTGCCCTGTGAGGTGCGGGACACCGCGTCGGTAGACGCCGCCTTCAAGAAGGTCGAGGCCGAGCAGGGGCCGGTCGAGGTGCTGGTGGCCAACGCCGGCATCACCCATGACCAGCTCCTGGCGCTGATGAGTGAGGACGATTTCACCAGCGTGCTGGACACCAACCTGGCCGGCGCCTACCGGGTCGCCAAGCGGGCGGTCCGCGGCATGGTCCGCGCCCGGCGGGGCCGCCTCATCTTCATCTCCTCCGTGGTGGGGCTGTACGGCTCGGCGGGTCAGGCCAACTACGCGGCGTCCAAGGCCGGCCTGGTCGGCTTCGCCCGCTCGCTGGCCCGGGAGCTGGGCTCGCGCGGCATCACCGCCAACGTGGTCAGCCCCGGCTTCGTGGAAAGTGAGATGACCGCGGCGCTGTCGGATGACCGGAAGTCGACCATCCTGGGGGCGGTCCCGCTGGGCCGCTACGCCGCCCCGCACGAGGTGGCCGGGGTGGTGTCGTTCCTGGCCGGGGACGACGCGGCCTACATCACCGGCGCGGTCGTCCCGGTGGACGGCGGCCTCGGCATGGGACACTGACGGCCATGGGAATCCTGGCGGGCAAGCGGATTCTGGTCACCGGCGTGCTGACCGACTCCTCGATCGCCTTCCATGTGGCCAAGGTCGCGCAGGAGGAGGGCGCGACCGTCGTGCTGACCGGATACGGGCGGCTGAGCCTGGTTGAGCGGATCGCCAAGCGGCTGCCGGATCCGCCGCCGGTCCTGGAACTCGACGTGACCGACTCCGGTCATCTCGACTCGCTGGCCGAACGGCTCTCCGGGCACGTCGACCGGCTCGACGGGGTGGTACACGCGGTCGCGTTCGCGCCCCAGGAGGCCATCGGCGGCAACTTCCTTAACACCTCCTGGGAGGACGTGGCGACCGCCGTTCAGGTCTCGGCGTTCTCGCTGAAGTCCCTGGCCATGGCGGCGCTGCCGTTGATGAACGGCGGCGGCTCGATCGTCGGCCTCGATTTCGACGCGAGCGTCGCCTGGCCCGGCTACGACTGGATGGGCGTGGCCAAGGCCGGCCTGGAGTCGTGTGCGCGGTACCTGGCCCGCGACCTGGGCGGCAAGGGCATCCGGGTGAATCTGGTGTCCGCGGGGCCACTGCGCACGATGGCGGCGAAGAGCATCCCCGGCTTCGACCGGTTCGAGGGGCTGTGGGGGGAGCGGGCGCCGCTGGGCTGGAACATCACCGATCCGGGGCCCGCGGCCCGCGCGTGCGTGGCGCTGCTGTCCGACTGGTTCCCCGCGACGACGGCGGAGATCGTGCACGCCGACGGCGGCGTCCACGCGATGGGGGGCTAGCTGTGCTAACCCCGGACGAAGACGGTGTGTGGTGCGCCCACGCTCAGCTGCGTCCCGGGGCGGGCGCTAACGGTGAGGGTGGTACCCGCGAGGCTGCCGTGGCTGACCTGAGCGAGGCGCTTGAAGGCAGTGCCGCGCGGCACGGGGGCGCCGGCCTCAGGCTGGCCTGACCGGGCGGTAGCGGGGCTCCCACATCAGCGCCCTCACCTGGCCGGCGAGGTCGGCGTCCAGCGTGGCAGACGCCACGCCTTCCGCCTCGGCGGCCCTGGCGACCGCGGCGGCCACCGCGACCGACGTTTCCCGCAGGTGCGCCACCTGCGGCAGCAGCGGAGCGCCCGGGGTCGAGATGTCCACCAGCTCTGCGACCGCGCGGGCGGCTGCCAGCAGCATCGCGTCCGTCACGCGCCGCGCCCGGGCGGCGATCACGCCGAGGCCCAGGCCCGGGAAGATCAGGGCGTTGTTCGCCTGGCCGATCTCGTAGCGGATGCCGCCGTGGTCCACGGCACCAAACGGGCTCCCGGCGGCGACCAGCGCACGGCCGCCGGTCCACCTGAGCAGGTCGGCCGGTGCCGCCTCGGACAAAACGGTCGGGTTGGACATCGGGAGGATCACCGGCCGCTCGGTGTGGCCCGCCATCTCGCGGACGACCGCCTCGGTGAACGCCCCTGCCCTAGTCGAGGTCCCGATCAGCACCGTGGGGTGCACCCGGAGGACCACCTCGGCCAGGCCGAGGCCGCCCGCCATATGGCCTCCTGGCACCGCGCGCTCTGCTGTAACCGCGTTCTTTCCCAGGCGGCCATCGCGGCGCCAGTCCGCTACCTCTGCCGGGTCGCGGGCGTACCGGCGTTGCAAGTCGCTTAGCCCGGTCATGTCCCGCGTCAGCAGGCCCTGACGGTCGACAGCCCAGAACCGCCGCCTGGCCTGCGCCTCCGGCGCTCCCTCGGCCACCATGGCCGCGGTCAGCTGGTCGGCGATGCCTGCCCCGGCCGTCCCCATTCCGAAGATCACGATCCGGTGGCCGGTCAGCGGCACCCCGGTCGCTCTGGTCGCG
>Ga0181523_10004768_pt1 | contig 11549 bp, 9 predicted proteins | sample PEATcosm2014_Bin_43_FD_119752 | JGI IMG/M metagenome (GOLD analysis project Ga0181523, IMG submission 119752) | Peatland microbial communities from MTU Mesocosm Facility, Houghton, MI, USA - PEATcosm2014_Bin05_30_metaG | ecosystem: Environmental > Terrestrial > Soil > Wetlands > Peat | place... | reverse complement strand
CAACTGCGGAAGGGCGACCGACCGTGGGGAGGCAGCGTGGATCGAAACTGCGGGCTGATGAACAAGAACCGGATACGAGGCGTTGCCGACCAGGGTGAGCGGGCAAGAAGCCGCGAAGCTCTTTGTGACCAAAGGTCGATGACGTAAATCCGGCGGTCGTGCAGTGAAGGAATGCGTTCTTACCTGGGGAGATCTCGCCTCATGCCTGAAAGGGCGACGGTGTTGAGCCGGAGCGAGAAGTCAGCCGAGGCCGTAGTAGTCAGCGGGCGACCGCAGGCGAAGGGCCGAACGAGAGAGAGTGAAGTTCACCTGTGGATGAGTGAAGCCATGCGTCAGATGCCAGAATCACCTGGGAGGCCGGAGAAGGAAGCGGGTGAAGCCCGCTTAAACCCTGGTCTTGACGAAGCCGATCCCCCGCCACAGCCCCTGAACGACACGGGGCCAGGACTGCTTACGGCGGTTCTGGCGCGAGAGAACCTTCAGCGGGCGCTGAAGCAGGTGCGGTCCAACAAGGGCGCGGCAGGTGTGGACGGGCTGGACATTGACCAGACGGCCTCCATGCTGCGGACCGCGTGGCCCGCCATCCGCGACAGCCTGTTGAAGGGGACGTACCGGCCATCGCCGGTGCGCCGCGTGATGATCCCGAAGCCGGGGGGTGGTGAGCGCGAGCTTGGCATACCCACGGTGCTGGACCGCCTGATCCAACAGGCGCTCCTGCAAGTCCTTCAGCCGACCCTTGATCCCACCTTCAGCGAGCACAGCTACGGCTTCCGTCCGGGGCGAAGCGCGCACGATGCCGTCCTTGCGGCGCAATCGTTCGTGCAATCCGGGCGGCGCGTCGTGGTGGATGTGGACCTGGAGAAATTCTTCGACCGGGTTGACCACGACATCCTGATCGACCGTCTGCGCCGGAAAGTCCCTGATCCAGGCATCATCCGCCTGGTCCGGGCCTATCTGAACGCCGACATCGCCGATGGGGATGCGACGATCAAGCGGAGCCGTGGCACGCCGCAAGGCGGGCCACTGTCGCCGCTCTTGGCCAACCTGCTGCTCGATGAAGTGGACAAGGAACTTGAACGGCGGAGTCACGCCTTCTGCCGCTACGCCGACGACTGCAACGTTTATGTGCGGTCCAGGCGGGCGGGGGAGCGGGTGATGGCTCTGCTACGGCGGCTCTACGGACGGCTTCACCTGACGGTGAACACGACCAAGAGCGCCATCGCCAGCGTATTTGGCCGCAAATTCCTCGGTTACGCCTTCTGGGTGGCACCGGGAGGCGTGGTCAAACGGCGGGTCGCCAGCAAGGCGATCAAAACGTTCAAGGACCGTATCCGTGAATTGACGCCCCGCGTAACGGGACGCTCGATGCACGCGGTAACGGAGCGGCTGCGTTCCTTCGTATTGGGATGGAAGGCCTACTTCCGGCTGGCACAAACACCCAACGTCTGGCGACAGCTGGACGAATGGATGCGCCACCGCCTGCGGGCCATCCAACTCAAGCAATGGAGGCGCGGTAGGACGATCTTCCGGGAACTGACGGCCTTAGGGGCCAAACCCAATGTGGCTAAGCAGGTGGCGGGAAACGCCCGCAGCTGGTGGCGCAACAGCGGGATGCTCCTCAACGCCGTCCTCACGATCAAATGGGCGGACCAGATTGGAATGCCCAGACTTGCCTAACCTCAATCTCTCGAACCGCCCGGTGCGGACCCGCATGCCGGGTGGTGTGGCAGGGGAGCGATCCGTCAGGATCGCCCCCTATGCCGATTGCAGCCGCCCGCAGGCAACCCTGCTCTAGAGCGTCTTCAGATATTCCAGCAGCGCCTTCTTGTCGTCAGGCGGCAGCTGCACGCCATACTCATGGCCGCAGCGGCTGTCGCCGGAATTGCGGTCGCTGCAATCGGTCGTCTTCAGCGTCGAACTCGACGCCGGCTGCTCAACGGCGAGCCCAACGGCCTCTATGTCATAGGCCGGCCCGATCTGAAACGTGGCGACGCGCTCGGCGGCCGGTTTCAGCAATTCGGCCAAACTTGGCACCGAGCCGTTGTGAAGATAGGGCGCGGCCGCCCAGATGCCCTCAAGAACGCGCGCCTCATAGGCGGGCTTGGCGCCGGCGATGGCGCTCAGGTTCGTTATGTCCTCGATCGAGCGGAATGCGTCGACGAGGCCCTGCAGCGACGGCGGGACATGGAACTTCAAAAGCTCTACGGCTTGCGCGCCCGGGTCCATTATGACGCTCGCCTCATAATTTTGCAGAATTGAGCCAAGCACGGAGACCGCGAGGATGTCGACGATATAGGCGGTTTCCTTAACCGGACGAACGACGTCCGGAATTTGCGCGCCCTCCAGCACGCCCGAGTGCGCCTTCCGCGAAAGGACGACATATTCTCTCGAATCGGTCCCGACGTCCTGAACCGGGGTCGCCCAGGTTTGCTGGTTGGGGAATTGGACCCGTCCCGGCTTGACGCCGTGGCATTCGACGCAGCCTCCATCGGCCGCCGGCCGCTCGAAGACCGCCCTGCCCTTGTCGGCGAGCGCCGTGTCGACAGGCCAGGGCCAGCGCGGCGGACCAATCCTTTTCATGAGCTCCTCAAGCTTTTCCAGTCCGTCGAAATTAGCCGAGCTATTGTTGAGATAGCTGACGCCAAGAAGCCTCAACCGGTTCTTCTCCGGTTCGAAGACGCCGAACATGCCCGTGACTTCGCCAAGGTTGCGCGGCAGCGCCAGCTGGTTTGTGCCATTGTCCTCAAACCCCGGCCATTGCGTCTTGTCCTGCCGCGTCGCGTTCCACAAAAACGGATATCGCACGGGCGCATCGGCGCGCACGATATTGTCAACGATGAGATGGCTCGGCGGCGGGCCGAGATCGAGGCCGGCGAGACGATTGAAGATCATCGAGACGGCGTCGAGCCGGCCATAACCCCAGGGCGGGTCCGGCAAAGCGGCCGCCATTAGAGCATGATAACGCAGGCGCCAGGCGGCCAGACTGTCGTGCAGCTGCACGGCATCCTGCGGCTGCGCCCCAGGCCCAAGCACCGCGCCCGCAAATTCGTCGAACGCTGCGCCGTCCGACAGAACCTTGCCGGTCGCAGCATCAAGGTCGGTAAGGAAGCTCTGGAAATCCGCAATCGCGGGGCCGCCGTCGATCCGGTAAGTCTCGCCCCCGACCGAAATCTGCCGCGTGTGGCACGCCGCGCAGCTCATGCCGGCCCATTCAGCGCCCCGCAATCCGGATGCGGTGAATCCAACCGGCAGACCCTCGCTATTGGCCGGGTTCGGCAAATATCCGTAGCGGGCCAGATCATCGGCCAGAAAGGGCTGCCCATCCGCGCGCTTCAAGGCCTTGAGCCATGCCAGCGGCATGATCCGCGAACCTTGATCCTGACTATAAAACTGGGCGCGCGCCTCCGCGTTCCAGGCCGGCCCCTGATTGGCCCAGTTCACGGGCTGATCATCCGCGCGCGCGGCGATCGATAAGCATAAGGCGGCGCAGAACGCGGCCCCGGACGCGGCGCTGCGCAACAAAAGCAAAAGGCGCATCGTAATGACCTTTCATCAAGCGTTTAAGAAAGCCGATCGCTCCATCGAATCAAAGGCGAGGGCTGCTCGCTCTCTTAGGCGCGTGCAACCCTGTTGATGTTGTTCAAATTGCATGGTGAAATGCCGCGTCCGTGCTTCCCGCCCCGCATTTTTTCCTTTTGACCGAAATGATCAATGGCCGACGATGCAGCAGTATGTCCGATACGATCCATCCGTGGAAGTCGAGCAGCCTGATGAAGACGCGCTGACCCGCAACATTCTTGCGTCGATCGCGCGTCTTAACCAGGAAGTCTTCGACTTCCATCGCCACGCCGTGCGTCAGGCGCACGCCAAGAGCCATGGCGTCCTCAAGGGGGAACTCACGGTCTATCCGGGTCTGCCGCCGCACTTGCGGCAGGGCCTATTTGCGACGCCGAAAACCTACCCGGTCATCATCCGCTTCTCGACGGCTCCCGGCAACATCCAGAGCGATAACGTGCCCTCCAACTGCGGGATGGCCATCAAGGCGCTGGGCGTCGCGGGCCTGAAGGCTGATCCAGACGATGCGTCGCAGAATCAGGACATCCTGCTCGTTAACAGCCCAGTCTATTTCGGCGACGTGGCGGCCTATTGGAAAGTCCAGCAGATCATCGAAAAACAGACCGGCGGCCCGGAGGAAATTCTGGCGGCGGTCGAGTTCATAGCGCGCGGCGCGAAAGACGTTCTCGGCGCCGTTGGCCTTACGACTCCGATCATGCTTCGCGCGCTCGCCGCCCCCGGAAATCACATCCTCGGCGAGACCTTCCACTCCATGGCGGCGATCCGTTTTGGCGACTACATCGCCAAGTTGAGCGCGGCCCCCCTCTCGCCGTCGGTGCGCAGTCTGACCGGGATCCCCGCACATGGCTCGGACAGCGTGCTGCGCGACCTCGTCGTGGAATTCTTCAGCGCCGAGGCCGCCGAATATGAGATTCGCGCGCAGCTTTGCGCCGACATCGAGCGAATGCCGGTCGAGAATGCTTCGGTCCAATGGCCGGATGATCTGTCTCCGCAGCAGCCAATCGGCAAGATCGCCATACTGCCGCAGGACGCCTATAGCCCGGCGCGGCGCGTCTACGCCGACGACGTGCTGTCCTTCACGCCCTGGCGATGCCTTGAGGCCCATCGCCCACTGGGTTCGATCATGCGGCTCCGGCTCAAGGCTTATGAAGCGTCGAGCCGTTTTCGTCACGCGATGAACGCGAGCCCACGATTGGAGCCCCACGATATTTCTGAACTGCCGGACTGACGCGATTGCAGCGCCTCGCCTCGCCCGCGTAGTTTGCGAGCAAAGACGCGCGCAGCGGATCATCCTGCGACAACTTGCCCGCGAGCGCGTGGACAATTTCATCGCAATGCGCTTGCGAAGCCGCGGCCTTCGTCGTCTCGCCGGATTGCTGGTAGAATTGCGCGGCGCTCGCATAGACGCGCCAGGCGGCCAGCGGCGTTTCCGCTGCTTCGACGGTTGCAACCGCTTGCGTTAGATGCGCGCCGGCGTCCTCGGAGCGTCCCTCGATCCGCGCGATATCGCCGAGCTGGCGTTGCGCGAGGGCAAGATAGGTTTGTTCCTTCGGCGCCGCCGCGCAGGCGTTGAGTTGGAGGGCCTGCGCCCGCGCCCGCGTCAGATCGCCCTGTTCGATCCAGAATTCGCCGAGGTTGTAATAATACTGAGGGTAGATCGAGGAATCCATGCTGACCCCCTCGGTCTCGATCTTATGTCTGATCAGCTCGAACTGCGCCCAGGCGGCGTCGTAGTCGCGAAGTCCGAGATAGGCTTTGGCCAGCAGATTGCGGCCCAGGAAAAAGTTGAACGGATTGGCTTCGGCGCCGCGAACAAGCGCTACTTCCCCGCGCCGCCTAGCGCCCGCATAGTCGAGGGCCTCGGTCTCGAGGAAGGCGAGCGAAAGCTGGCACAGCACGATGGCCTGATGGTTGGCGTTTTTCTGCGTCATGGCGAGGGCGTCGGTCACGCCTTGCTGCAAAAGGCGCCACTCGCCGAGATGCAGATGAGCAAAAGCCTCCAGCAAATTAAAGATGACGAAGTAATAAACGTCGCCGATGGTGCGCGCCATTTTCTGTCCGAGCTGCGCCGAATCCCGACAGCCGCGATAATCTGACGTCAAATAATAGAGCACGCACTCGATCGAGCATCGCCGCAAGACGATCCTCGGGTCGTCGGCGGCGGCCATCGTGGCCACGGCGCGGCGGCAGAGTTCGGCGTCTTCGCTGCGCCAGCCGTTGAGAAGCAGGTTCAGATTGGCGTTGTTGCCTTCCGCCAGCGCTCTTATGACCTCGTCGTCGAGGCCCTCGCTTTTAATCAGGGCGCGTCTGGCAAATTCGAGGCAGCGGCGGCGATCGACATAAAGGCAAAACCGGCTGAGATCGAGTAATGCATTGACCTCGATGGGCGGCCTGTTCGCTTCTCCCGCGTACTCGGCCATCACCGCGATATCGGCGAAAGAGCCGGGCAGATCTCCGGCCGCTCGCAGAACCCAGCCGCGCTGGCGCAGGAGATCGAGGCGCGTCGTCAGCCTCTCTTCGGCGCGGGGGATCCGATCGACAAGGCCAAGCGCGCGGGTAAGATAAGCGGCGGCTTCCTGATTGGCGAAACGCCGCGTTGAACTATCGGCCGCCTCGGCGAGATAGCGCACAGCCTTTTCGAAATCGCGCCCCTCTTCGAAATGGAGCGCGAGCACGGCCGCGATTTCCGACGTCCGCGAATCATATCCGCGCTCCAGCACATCGCCGAGCTTGCGGTGCAGATTGGCGCGTCGTCCTGGCGCGAGCCGCTTGTAGAGGACCTCCTGATAGAAGGCGTGCAGGAAGGAAAAGCGCCCGGAAACCGTCCCGTCGGGCCATTCGGCGACGCCATCGGCGCTGAGAACATGGCCCTTTTGGGCCAGTTCTGCGCACGCCTCCTCGACGTCGCCGGCGTCGCGGTTCATTCCGCCGGCGACGGCCGCGGCGGAGAACTCGACGCCAATCGCGCTCGCCACCTCAAGCAGGCGCTGCTCCTCAGGCGGCAGGCGATCGATCTGCCGGGCGATCATTTCGCGCAGGTCGCGCGGCATGCCCTGCTGCGACGGAGTCTTTCCTGGCGCCAGACGCCAGACGCCGTCGATCGCTATGATTTCGCCGCGATCAATGAAATAGTCGATGAGTGAAACGACAAAGAGCGGGTGACCTCCGGTTCGCCGCATGAGCGCCGGCATAAGCGAGCGCGCCAGATCGCCCGCGCCGAAGCGCAGCGCCAGATATTGCTCGACCTCGGCTTCGCTCAGCCTGTCCAGGGCGAGTTGAAAGCACTGCCCATGGATTTGCAGCTCATTGTGCAAGGCGCGCAGCGGATGATCCGAGGCGAGGAGGTCGGTCGGGCGATAGGTCGCAAGGATCAGCACGGCTGCGTTCTGACGGCGGCGCGCGAAGCGGGATAAGACGTCGAGGGTCGCGTAGTCGCTCCAATGGAGATCTTCGAGAACGATGATCCATGGTCGGGTCTGGCTTAGAGCCTCCAAAAGCTCGCAGAACTCGCGCAGCATGCGTTCGCGCGAGGCGCCGAAAACTTCGCTTTGCAGCGCGGCGCGATCTCCCTCCTCGACAAAGCCAGGCAGCTGGGCGAGCCAGGTCGGCGCATGGCGACGAAGCGCCCCCAGCAGCAAAGCTCCGTCAGCTCCAAGACACCCCTCGGCCAAAGCCTCGTTTAGCGGCAGGAATGCTTCATCGGTGCCAAAATGCTGTACGCAGCAGCCAGTAAGTATGCCGACCGGGCGACCTGCCATCCGCTGAACGAGCATTTCGGTCAGCGTGGTTTTTCCGATGCCGCTCTCGCCGGTGACAAAAGCGACCTGTCGCTCGCCGGCGGCGGCGCGCTGAAACAGGAGCTCAATGGCGTCAAGCGCGCTCTCGCGTCCTGCCCACCAGCGCGGACGCGGCGTCGCGCAACTGACTGGCGCCACAGCTGTCGCCGCCTGCCGGGCGCCCGGCCGAGCCGCCGGGGAAACCGTGACGGGCGCAATGAAGCGATATCCCCTGCGCGTGACCGTCTCGACAAAGCGCGGCGACTTCGGATCGTCGCCAAGCGCCAGCCGCAGCGCATTAATAGACACGCTCAAGCTGGATTCGGTCACATGAAGGTTGGCCCAGACAGCGTCAAGCAATTCGTCCTTGGTGGCCAGGGCTCCAGCGTGCTCGACGAGATAGCAAAGGACGCCAAACGGCTTTGGCGGCAGCGCGATGCGATCCTCACCGCGCCATAGAAGAGCGTTGGCCGGGTCGAGGAGAAATTCGTCGAAGGCAAGCCTGCCTGCTTTCTCGCCCATCCAGCATCTCTCAGTGTGCGGCGCGTTCCCCGCTAAAGCCAAACTAAGACTCTATTAAGCGTATCTTAAGGATGCAAGATAGCCGCCGAACTGTTCTTCCTGTTATGACAGCAGGGAACGAATGACGCCGCTGTCGCTGGCCCCGGCGGGATCATGGCTCGATTGGGCGCTCTTAAGCATAAGTTTTGAGCATCTTAAGCCTGCCTTAAAGACCCGAATCCTCCGTCCCGTTAAATTTCAAATTGAGGATCTCGAAATCGGAGCGGCGAACCATGAAACGCTCGGTAGTAGCCAACGACGAAAGCCCGCAACTCTGCGTTCTCATGGTTGCCGAGCGCTTATTCGGCCAAATCGGCTATGACAAAACGACGGTCTCCGACATCGCGCGCGAGTTGGGCATGTCGCCGACCAATGTTTACCGGTTTTTCTCGGCCAAGGCCCAGATAAACGACGCAGTGGCGCGCCGCCTTCTCGCTGCAATGGAGGCGGACGCCGATATCTTCGTCGAGCAACCGGGTTCAGCTCGAGAGCGATTGCGCGCGTTGCTGGGCGCGATCGAAACAGCCAACGAAGGCCGCTTTGTCTCCAATCGCAAACTGCATCGCTTGCTCGAGGCGGCGTTTTGCGAGAACTGGCGCGCCGCGCGCGACCACGTGGAAAAAGTAATAGACCGATTATGCGAGATCATTTCTCAAGGCGTGCGCGACGGGGAATTTGCGGTCGACGATTGCCAACTCGCGGCGATCCTCGTGCATGATGCTTGCGTCCGATTCTGGCATCCGCGCCTGATGATGGAGCGGTCTGAAGGTTCAGGGCCGACGCTGGATCAGATGGTTGACTTTTGCCTTGCAGCGTTGGCGCAAAGCGCTTCTGAAATGAAGCCGAGGGCCTGCGAAGGAGCTGCGCGTCCTGAATGGACGGTAGCCGCCGGTGCACTTGGCGCCGCTCCGGCAAGATAGTCACGCAAGCGCCTGAAAAGGCTGCTCGCCTGCCATGCGCCTCGATGCGTTTCCCTCCGCCAGCGGCATGAATCGAGTTGCGTGCTTGCGCCGCTGTTCCAGCGCCTAATCGGTCGTCACTTCGAATTTTATGTGCTGTTGGCTCGGCCGGGTCTCGGCGTACGGCGCGGCGCTCACCAAAGCGGGTATGGCGCCAAGCGCAAGAATCGATTCGTCCTCGGGTTGGCGCATATGGCTGCCATGCACATCGCGCCCGGTTCATGTGACGCCCTAGCAAGCGCCGGCGTTACGGTGATTAGACGAGCCGCCATCTCGTCATCGCTTGTTCTCGCGGCATTGACGGCGCGCTACCGCCCGAAGTCGCTCACGGGTCTTCCGTTGCTATCGAGCCATCCCCTGTACTGTCAAAGCAATTGAATGCGAGACGCCCCCCTGCGGCGCGCCCAGTTTCGACATCGCCTGAGACATCTCCTTACGCAGCAGATCGAGATCTTGCGTCACTTTGTCCTCGCACTCGCGACCGAGCGCCAGCTGAGACGCCAAAAAGGTCTCCACGCACTTTAGGGCGACGCGCGCTGAAGGCGAAAGAATTGTCGAGTCCATCACTTGCCCCTCCTGAAAAATCGCCGGGCGGAAAATAGAAATCTTCCATTCGAAGCAATAATCACCCTCTCCACTTACGTCCTTAAGTGGAGGTAATTGTTCTCCGAGCTTTCGCTTAAGGGCGTCTCGTCACGCGGCGACGTCCGCGTTGACGACGGCCTTCAGGCCGCCCCGTCGCCACCAATCGTTTCGGACTCGCCGGGCGAACGCCAACGAACCCTCGGGCAGACCTCGCGGCACCTTCGAAACGGCGAGCGCCAGGTCGCGCAGTCTCATGCTTCGTCCGCCGCTGACTCTTTTGGAGGGGTGTTTGAAAGTGGCCCCGAACATTTGGTCAACGCTGGAGCGCTCGGCCTCTCGTGCATCGCCTTGAGTTCCAATCGCTAGCAATGTGTCCGGCGCGGCGCGCATCCGGCCCCGCCGCGCCACGGATCGAGACATCGAAGCCGAACGTGAACGCGCCGCAGATCTTTGCTCAGCGATCAAGTTCATGGGAACGTTGCTCGAAGATCAAGACGAGCGAACCCAACGCCGGCGTCGAGTCCATCGCCGAGAATGGCGGAGGACGGGAGTTAGGGTTGGGCAAAGCGAGAGCGAGTTTCCCAGACGATTTTGGCGCAACTCTCTCCGAGAACTGGGGGTCGGCGCGAACGTTCGTAATCGCCGCCGGGGCGCCATTCCAGACTCATTCCGCTGCGGCGCCCGCATGCTTATCCTCGGCTGGCGCTTGAATGATCGCGCCCTCCGCGTCAGGCGGCGGACAAACTTCATTATTGCCTCCGCACCGGCGGGGGGAGGTGTTCGGATCGATCGGCGCGGGGCAGATCCATCCAAATAGCTGCGTCGTGATCGGAACATCCGCACACATCAAGGAGCGGGAGACTCGGAGGCGGTGACTTCGATGAAATCTTTTTGTACCACCCAGACCGAGGCATAAAGTATGAGGCCGGTTACGGCGAGGGCGCAGCTGAATCCGAGGATTAGCGTCAAAAAATTTGTCCAGGCCGTCTGAGCCGGCAGACTGGCATGCGGTGACCACGAGTTAATTTTGATCATGTGTCGCTCCATTCGAAAGGGTCGAAGCATGATCGGGCGCGGCGCCGCTCAAATCCTAAGGTCAATGTTAAGATTGTCTAAGTTTTCGCTTAAAGGATCGAACCTTGGGATGAGCCGGGACCGCTGACAGCGCAAGCCGCCGTCGGCTCGACTGATCACTTGCTCGTAGGCTCGCCGCGCCCCTCGGCGATCAGCCGAGTAATCATTGGAGCTCCTGGCTCCGGCCCCGCGCGTTTAAAGCGCCCAGGACTTCGGTTCCCCGCCGACTGGCCGAGGTGCGAAGCCCCAACCACATACGAACCGTTGCACTAACGCAACGATGATCAAGTTAATCCGACTGGCTGCATTTTTCAGCTTGTGCATCGTCATTGGTTCAACTGACACTCACCGCTGGAAGGGATCTGAGCCCTCCCAGCCGACGGACTATCTGTCGTACGAACACTCCTGGCACTCACCGCCCCCATGCCGGCCAGCCGCAGCCGGACGAAAGCCGAGCGGGATTTGAAAAAGCGGCACGACCTTCTGGTGGAGGATGCGCCATGACGCCCGGCTACATCTATGAGCACGGTATGAAGGACTACAATGAAGGCATCCCGCTGAGCCGCAACCCTTACAGTCCGGCCTTATCCACGGTCGCGCACGAAGCTTGGAAAGATGGATGGCTCGATGCGAGCCGGGCGCGCGGAAGGCGCCTGCGCGCTCTCGAAGTTGTTGCGCGCGCCATTTGTTGAAGTTCGTCGACCGGTGAATGTCAGATGACTCGCCGCAGGCACGTGTTCGCGATCTCCAACCCGGAGCGCTTGAAAGAACATATCGCGAACAGCTCTGCCGCGCAGGATTGACGGCTGGCCCAGAACTTCAGCCCGGTCGACCAAAAGCAGTAAACGACGCCGTCAAGGGCGTTCCGGGTTTGGCGCGGACCGTCAGGCTGAGTGCTAACGTCGCGCCACTTGTGTGAAAAACCACGGATGCTTGAAACTTGGAGCCACTAAAGTCTCCACGACAGGTTGACGCGGCGAAGCGTCGCCAGCTTTTTGGGAGAAGTGATCATGTGGAT
>Ga0181523_10004765_pt1 | contig 11552 bp, 8 predicted proteins | sample PEATcosm2014_Bin_43_FD_119752 | JGI IMG/M metagenome (GOLD analysis project Ga0181523, IMG submission 119752) | Peatland microbial communities from MTU Mesocosm Facility, Houghton, MI, USA - PEATcosm2014_Bin05_30_metaG | ecosystem: Environmental > Terrestrial > Soil > Wetlands > Peat | place... | reverse complement strand
TGCCTACCAAGTGTCGGGAGAATATGCGATGATCATGGCCGCCGCGGGGAACGGCTGGCTCGACGGCGATAAGGCCATGATGGAGAGCCTGATCGCGTTCAAACGCGCCGGCGCCGATGGGGTACTGACCTACTTTGCGCCCAATGTTGCGGAGAAGCTGAAGAAGGGCGGGGTCTGAATAACCGCCCCCGCCCGGGATGCGATATCGAGGCGGATGTGATGCGTGATTACGACGACGACAATATCCGGCTCTACACGCCGGTTTTGCAGCGGGTCATCATACTGCTGGCGGTGATCATCGCCGTCCCGGTGGTGATGTGGACAATTACCACGGTCGTGCGCACCTATGTCGCGCCGCCCAAGGCGCCGACCTTCCAACGCATGACGGAGACCCAGCCGGCGGACACGACGTCCGACGCCGCGCCGGCGGCTGCAGCACCCTCGCCGGCGGCCGAGCAACCGCAATCTGCCGCAGTATCAGCCAATATAGCCGATGCGCGGACGGCGGCGTCCGACGCACGGACTGCCCTTATCGACATTAAGAAGCCGGCCAGTGCCCCGCCGCAGCCGCCAGCGCCGCAAATCGCGACTGCGGTGCAGTCGGCAGTCAGCCAGCCGCCTTCGGCCCAGACCCCCGCCGTTCAACCGGTAACGGTCGCCTCGGTTCAACCAACGCCTCCGCCGGCATCGGCCGTCGCGGCGGCGCCAGCGCCGTCCATGGCAGCAATGCCGGTCGTTTCCCCCGCCGGCCCCGGCAGTACGGCGGCGCCGGCCGATAAACTTGCTTGGCCCAATCCAAACACCAAATCGCCGCCTGACGTCGGAGCGAGCGCAGGCGCAACGGATACCGCGACTGCGAGCGGTCAAACGCTGGCCTCGGCGCAGCCGCCGGCGGCAAGCGATAGCGCGATCGAGGAATTGCCTGCCGCGGAGCCGATTGCCGGGCGCGTCCCCTTGCCGCCCCGCCGGCCGGTGCTCTTTGCCATGGTGCAGAGCACCGCCATACCGCTGCCAAGGCCGCGTCCGCCGGATGCCCCCGCCGCAACGCCGAGCACGCCGGCCGATGCGCCGTCCTCGATCTACGATCCGGGCCTGGAGTCGGGGCATTATTAGCCTCGGCTTTCGCCGCGCCACGCACCTTCACGCCAACGCCGCGCCGCCTTCCAGCCGCACCGGCCGATAACCGTCGTCCTTGAGCGTGCGGAAAATCTCCTCGGCGTGCGCGCCGTCGCGCGTCTCCATGGTGATGTCGAGCTTGGCGCCCTTGGCCGGAACGTCGAGGAACAGGCGGTGATGTTCGACGCCGAGAATATTGGCGCCGAGTTCGCCGAGCCGGCTGGCGATGTGGCCTAATATTCCCGGCCGGTCGGGAATGGTGAGCCGGAACGACACGATGCGGTCCGCGCGCTCCAATTCGCGCACCATGATGGAAGCGAGGATGCGCGGATCGATATTGCCGCCGCACAGGATCAGGCCGACTTTGCGTCCGGCAAAGCGCTCCGGCTCCGCCAGCATGGCGGCGAGGCCCGCGGCGCCGGCGCCTTCGGCCATTGTCTTCTGCAACGTGAGAAAGGCGTTGACGGCGCGTTCGATCAGCGGCTCGTCGACGAGGATAATGTCGCGCACGAGTTCGCGTACCACCGGCAAGGTCAGCGCGCCGGCCTTGCTCACTGCGATGCCTTCGGCGAGCGTGGCGCCGCCGCACGGCCGTTCGGTGCGGTGGATCGCATTCCACATCGACGGATAAAGCGCGCATTCGACGCCGACGATCTCGATCGACGGTTTTACCGCGCGCGCCGCGACCGCATTGCCGGCGATGAGACCGCCGCCGCCGATCGGGATCACCAGAACTTCAAGCTCAGGCACCTCCTCCAGCATTTCGAGCGCAATGGTGCCTTGGCCGGCGATAATGTGCGGATCGTCGTAAGGGTGGACCCACACCAGATCGCGTTCGGCGGCGATCGCGGCGGCGCGCGCGTGGGCTTCGGACAGCGTCTCGCCGCAAAGCACCACGGTGGCGCCGAGCGCTTCGGTCGCCTTGACCTTCACGAACGGCGTCGTCACCGGCATGACGATGGTCGCCGGGATCGCAAGCCGCCGGGCATGATAGGCGACCGCCTGGGCGTGATTGCCGGCCGACATGGCGATCACGCCGCGGCGGCGCTCGTCAGCCGTCAGCGCCGCGAGCTTCACGCAGGCGCCGCGCTCCTTGAATGAATTGGTGACCTGCAAATTCTCGTACTTCACGTAGATCTCGGCCCCGGTCAGCGCCGAGAGCGGCGGCGCCGCCAAAACCGGCGTGCGCAGCACATGTCCGGCGATGATGCGCCTGGCCGCCTCGATATCGGCAAGCGTGACCGGCGCCGGGCTTGTCCCCGACGGCGCCGGCGGCATTGGTGGTCGTTGTTGGGTCATGGTTGGGGCATTATAGTACGAACTTGGTCATGACAGATTCCGCCCCGCCACCCGGAACAAGCGCAGGACTTGAAAACTCAGGTCCCGGACGGATCGGCGTGTCGCTCGACGTCAAGCCGCATGCCTACGATCCGGCGGCAAACCCGGAGCTGTTCGAGGGCGTGCTGGCGCGCCGAGTCGTCGCCTTCGTCATCGATGTCGTCATTATCGCCATCCCGCTGATCGTGGGATGGATGTTCATATTCGTGTTCGGGCTGGTCACTTTCGGCTTGGGCTGGGCTTTGTTCTGGCTGATGTCGCCGGGCTCGGTGATCTGGGCGCTGGTGTATTACGGGGTCACGCTCGGCGGCCCGGCATCGGCCACAATCGGCATGCGCGCCATGGAAATCGAGATGCGCACCTGGTACGGGGCGCCGGCTTATTTCGTGCTCGGCGCGGTCCACGCCATCGTTTACTGGATCAGCGTGAGCGTGCTCACGCCCTTCATCCTGGTGGTCGGCTTCTTCAACGCCCGGCGGCGGCTTCTCCATGACATGCTGGTCGGCACCGTGCTAATTAACAATGCGACGCGGGCGGCTGCGTTGCGGGCGCGCACGCCGCGCTGAGGTCCAATTGGCCTTTGACGCCGGCTCCCCCACGGGCGATGTTATGCGGCGGCCGGATTCGGCTGCCGGCCGCGATGGGATGCTATAAACTCCCGTGACCCAGCACTCGCGCGACACACCGCAATTCTACCTGACCGCCCCCTCGCCCTGCCCCTACCTGGCCGGCAAGGAGGAGCGGAAGGTTTTCACCCATCTGGTCGGCGAACGTGCGGGGGAGCTCAACAATATCCTCACCCAGGGCGGCTTTCGCCGCAGCCAATCGATCGCCTACCGGCCGGCGTGTGAGGGTTGTCGCGCGTGCGTCTCGGTGCGCGTCGTCACCAAGGATTTTCGCCCGACGCAGAGCATGCGTCGCATCATGCGCCGCAACGCCGATATCGGCAGCGAAATGCGGATCGCGGTGCCCACCTCCGAGCAATACGCGATCTTCCGCGCCTACCTGGATTCCCGGCACCGCGACGGCGGCATGGCCGACATGACGGTGCTCGACTACGCCATGATGGTCGAGGACAGCCACATCGAGACGCGCATCATCGAATATCGGCGCCGCGAGCCGGGCGACGCAACGAACAAGCGCGGCGGCGGCGATCTCGTCGCCATCGGCTTGACCGACGTGCTCGGCGACGGGCTGTCGATGGTTTATTCGTTTTTCGAACCGGACCAGGCGGCGCGGTCGCTTGGCACGCTCATGGTGCTCGACCATATCGCTCGCGCGCAACGCATGGGCTTGGCCTATGTCTATCTCGGCTACTGGGTGCGCGGCTCGCGCAAGATGGACTACAAGAGCCGCTTCTTGCCGCAGGAACGGCTGATGCCGGAAGGTTGGGCGCGGGTCGAATAAGCAAAGGTGGAATAAACAAGAGCGGAATAAAATTGGGCTTATGGGGTTGTTGAAATCAGTGCATTCAATTCAATCGTTCAGGGAGAGTTTTTATGCATCGGTCCGTGTCAGTCTTTTTAACCGCCGGCGTTCTCGCGCTCGGCATAACGGCCGCGCTCGCCCAGAGCGCGCCGGCCACCACTGCCGATACGTCCAAGGGCAAAGCGCTCGTCGATGGCAAGGGCATGACGCTCTACATCTTCGAGAAGGACGCCGCCGGCACATCGAACTGCAACGACCAATGCGCCATCAATTGGCCGCCGCTGATGGCAGCCGCCGACGCCAAGCCATCCGGCCAGTGGACCGTGGTGACGCGAAAGGATGGCGGCAAACAATGGGCCTACAAAGGCCTGCCGGTCTATACTTTCCACAAGGATGCCAAGCCCGGCGATGTCGCCGGTGACGGCGTCAACAATGTCTGGCACATCGCCGCGCCGTAAAAAGATATTCCGTTTATCAGATCGCCAAATCAGCGAGCGTCTTCAAGGCATAGAACTGCACCGGTTGGTGCCGTCCTTTGACCGGCGCTTCATGCAATTCATGGCCGACGAACCGCAAGCCGGCGGCTTCGGCGGCCTGACGCGATATGATAACGGCGCAGCCGTAATCCTTGGTGAGGCTCTCGAGCCGCGCGCAAGTATTCACCGTGTCGCCGATGGCGGTGATGATCTGGGAATGCGGCGGTCCCATCGCGCCGACGATGGCCTCGTTGTGGTGAATGCCGATGCCAATCCGCAACGGTTCCCGTAGATCGCCGCCGAGCCGGTGGTTAAGCTGATCGAGCCGAGCCAGCATTTCGCGCGCGCCGCGAACGGCGTCGGATGCCCCGGTCGCGGGGTCGGCGTAGAGGCCGTAGAGCGCCATCAATCCATCGCCGGTGAATTGCGAATAATGTCCGTGCGTGTCGGACAGCGCCTTGGTCATTTCATGGAAGAACTGATTGAGGATGAAGAGAACGTCGTAAGGAAGCTTGGCCTCGCCCAGCGTGGTCGAGCCGCGCATATCGACGAAGACAATGGTGATCAGCCGCTCGCTGCCTTCGAGCCCGCCGCGCACCGCGCCATCGGCGGCGTTGGCATCGGCGGCAAGGAGCGGCATCACCGCGAGATCGGCCGTCGGACGGATCTGGCAGGCGAGCCGCGTGCCGGCCGTGGCGCCGATGCGGGACAGCGCCTTGGCTTCGAGGGCCGACGGCTCGGCGAGCCGATCGCGACCTTTGGTCACCAAAACCCGGCACGTGGTGCAGCGCGCCCGCCCGCCGCACACCGACGCGTGCGCTATGCCGTGGGCGCGAAGGGTTTCGAGCACCGTGGCGCCGGGCAAGATCGGCATGCTGCGGCCACTCGCGTGCGTGAGCATCGGCGGCTTGCGGCGGCGATATTGCCAGTTGCGGATGCCGCGTCCGGCAAATGGCAGCAGCGTCAAGGCGAGGCAAATGGCCCAGCCGATATGCACGACCCGTTCGACTTGGGCGGCGGTCTGGTCGGTAAGATTGGAATCGCCGAGCGACGAACTTGCAAAATCGGGATCGGCCTTGGCTTCGCGCAGGACTTGATTGCCGCCGGTGACATAGCCGGCCAGCGCCAAGCTCGGCAGCAGCAGTCCGAAGCCGAAGAACAATGGCCGCCAACTTGGATACCAGCGCTTGGTGCGCAGCCAGTAGTGAATGCCGATGCAGGCATGGGTCCACACCGTGATCACGGCGAGTATCTGCACGGCGCCGAGCCACGGGAACATCACCCATTGAACGATGAAAACCGTGTTGTAGTAGGTGGTGACGTCGAACATATCCTCGGCGATGCGTGTTGCGACTACGTGGGTCATCAACAGCACGGGAATGCACAGGCCGAGCGAGAGTTGCGTCCCCTCCCAGCGGTTCAAGCGCAACGAGCGCCGGATGTAGATCGACCATAACGCGTTGCTGTAGTGGATGAGGAATGCCGCAAGCAGAATTGCGGTGCCGATCCACGTTCGCCACGGATACATCAAAACGTTGCGCGCCGCCTCGGCATCGTCGAACGACACCAGCAGGAGGCAATGCGAGGTCAGATGACAAATGACGAAGCTGAGCATCACGAGACCGCTCGTGAGGCGCAGCCCCGCTCGCCATTGTCGAAGATCCGGTTTCATCCCCGCACTCGGCCCAGCCTTAGGTGATCAAGGCCATTCAGTGAGACTGGTTTGAACGGCGAAAATTCCCGACATCGGGGAGTATAGTCGGTTTTAGGCCGAATATTCGCCGCCAGCGCGGCTGCGAGCGCCTCCCGGCGGAGGCGGCTGACGTCGGGCCGGCCGCAGTCAGGCGGCCGCGGTCTTCCTGCCGGCTTTCTCGGCCAGGATTTTCGTGAGTTCGCGCACGGGCACCGGCGGACTGTAGAAAAAGCCCTGCACGTCGGTGCAGCCGAGGTCGCGCACGAGATCGAGTTGCCGTCGGGTTTCGACGCCTTCCGCCGTCGTCGTCATGCCCAGGCTCTCGGCCAGCCCGGCAACGGCATGGACGATGGCGTCGGCCTCGGAACTGTCGCCGAGCCCCTTGATGAAACAGCGGTCGATCTTGATCTTGTCGAACGGAAAACTGCGCAGATAACTCAGCGACGAATAGCCGGTGCCGAAATCGTCCATCGAAATGCGAATACCGAGCTCGCGCAACTGGTGCAGCGTGCGAAGCGTGACTTCGCTATTTTGCATCAGCACGGCCTCGGTGATTTCCAGCTCCAGCCGATGCGGCGGCAACCGCGACGACGCGAGCGCGCCGAGCACGGCCGGCAGTAAGCCCTTGCTGGTCAATTGCGTCGGCGACAGATTGACCGCGACGCAAATATCATCCGGCCATTTGGCCGCGTCCTCGCACGCCCACCTGATCACCCACTCGCCGAGAGCCACGATCAGCCCGATTTCCTCGGCAACGGGAATGAATTCGACCGGCGAGACCATGCCGCGTTCAGGATGGTGCCAGCGCAACAGCGCCTCGCAGCAGCGCACCTCATCGCGGTCCAGGTTCAGCACAGGCTGATAGTAAAGTTCGAATTCGCCGTTCTCGAACGCGCGGCGCAGCGCCACTTCAAGCGCGCGCCGTTCTTTCATCCGGGCGTCCATGTTCGGCTCGAAGAACCGGTATACGCCGCGGCCGTCCGCCTTGGCGCCGTACAAGGCCATATCGGCGTTCTTGAGAAGCTCATTGGCGTCGCTGCCGTCGGTGGGCGCAAGTGCGATGCCGATGCTGGCGTCGATAACGATCGAGTGGCCGTGCAGATCGTATGGCGCTCGGATCGCTTCGGCAACGCGGCGCGCCAGCCGCTCCGCGTCGGACGCGCCGCCGACGTCGGTTTGAATGATAAAGAACTCGTCGCCGCCGACCCGCGAAATGGTGTCGGTCTCGCCGACGCAGCCGCGCAATCGATCGGCCACGATCCGCAACAGCTCGTCGCCGGTGGGATGCCCGAGCGAGTCGTTGACGTTCTTGAAAAGATCGAGATCGAGATAGAGCACGGCGAGCCGTTGGCCGCGCTCGACGTGAGCGAGCGCCTCGCCGAGCCGCTCGCGCAGCAATACGCGGTTTGGAAGATCGGTAAGCGCGTCATGGCGCGCCATGTGGGCGATCCTCATCTCCGCCTGCCGCCGTTCGGTGACGTCTTCGTGCGTCGCCACCCAGCCGCCGCCCGGCATCGGCTGTCGCGCAATCGAAATCGTCCTGCCGTCTTCCAGCTCGGCGAATTGGCCGGTCGCCTGCCCGATTTTGATCTTGGCGTAAAGGTCGTCCGCATAGTCATCGGGATTTCCGCAGAAGGTCCCGTTTTTGACGCGGAGCCTGATCAGCTCTCGCAGCGGCATCCCGGGCCGGATTTCGGCCGGGGCGTAGCGATACATCGAGATGAAGCGCTGATTGCAGATGACGAGGCGCGCGTCGGCATCGTACATCGCCAGCCCCTGCGACATGTTGGAAAGGGCCGCATCGATGCGCATGTTCTGCGCCTGCAATTCGCTCTCGCGCGAACGCAGCTCCTTGGTGCGCTCGATCACGGTCTGCTCGAGATTGCGTTGAACGGCGTCAAGCTCCTCGATCATCAGCGACATCGACCGGTCGGTCCGCCGCCGGTCGCGATCGAATTCCTCGTAAGCCGCGATGACGAGCTTGGAGAACTTGTCCAGATCGAGCGATCCGGATTCGTCGGTTGCCTTTACGATTTGTTGCGCAAGCAGCTTATACACGACGGTGACCCCTGGGTGGAACCGGCCTCAGGCAACCTCGGCCAGGGTTGTGACGGTCATCGTCTGATTATGCAGCTCGCACTGCCCGGACTTCTCGTGCGGCGAAATCTCGCCGTAGGAGTAGAAGCCGAGTCGCAAGCTGTCGCGGCCGAGTTCCCCGCCAACCGCCTCGACCTCGTCGATGGCGCGCTGGCCCATCAGCAACCGCCGGCCAATGCAGCTGACGAGGATGGAGAACCGCTGGCCGCTGTCGTCCGCGCCAAGCCCGCCGCGCGCTTGCCGCGCCGCGTCGGCAGCGCCGGCCGCGAGACGATCCAGGTTGCCGCGCATCAACTGCGCCGACCAGCCTTGCGGAATGTCGCCCGCAAACGTCATCGAGCGCGTTTCGCGATCGACCGCGAGCACGGTGCGCACGACCGCGGAATCGGGACGTTGCAGGTCGTAAACCTGAATCGGAAACAGCAAAGCGGAGCCCGGCAGACCCTTGGATTCCTCGGGTCCGAGATAGCGCTCATACAAATCCAGTGCCGGTTCGCCGTCGAGCTCGAACAGGACGTTGCCGTTTGATTTCGTCACATGCCGGCGCGGGCCGAACAGGTCCCAGCCTCCGGCGCTGCCATGGCCGACCCGGATGGCTGAGCCATAGAAGCCTATTCCGGCGATCATCCGCGCCCGCGGCGCGCAATCGGCGCCGACCAGCGTTTCCTTGAAATTGGCGCCGTCACCGGCAAGCCCGCCGGTCAACGGAACGTCCGAGCCGATGATCTTGCTGATCCCGGCCACCAGCTCACTGCCATTGACGTTCAACCCGTCGGACAAAACGAACACGCCGGCGAGATCGTTCGCATTGAGAGCGCGCCCAATCGCCTCGCCGTAATCCCTGGAGCGTCGCGGATCGGTAATTTCCTGCCGGCTCAATTGCAGCCGCGTTGCGTCAAAACTCGCGACCGCGGCGACGATTTCATCGTCGCTGACGTCGTCGTTGTTGATCTGACCGCCGGTGCTGCAGCCCATGATATGAGCCGCGGGAAACATGTTGCGAAGCTCCTCATAGCGGGCACCGCAGGCCAGCGCGTCGCGGCCGCCGAAATAAAGCACGAGTTGCGCGGCATCCGATTCACCGCTCGCCGCAGTCCAACCCGATCGTTTGTTCCAGACGATTTGCCGAACGCGCATGCGAACCCTATTGCCACGATTGCTCGAGCACTCGGATTGACTCCGGTTGCGGGCATTTAACGGGCAGCGCTTGAATATTTGGGTAATGCCGTAGGCTATAGTGTGTATTCGCGGCCGATTCCGCCAACAAGATTGACGTTTCGCTAATGCTCGGCGGCAAACTGATCGTATCGGTGCCTACGCACCGTTCGGGCCGGCTCCATGCGCCTGCAGACCGACGGTATTGTCAAATTTGTTAGTCTTCGGAAAACCCTTGGGTGCGAGACGGCCGGCGTCGGCGCGATTGCCACGCCAATCGGCAAGTTCCTTCAGCGATAGATTGAAGGCGCGCCCGGCGGAGTCGGTCCAGTTCAGGCCCTTTTCCACTTCGAAGGTCTTGATATCGCAGAGCCCGCCGTCCTTGTGGCGCTGCAGGCGCACGCCGCGGCCGCGCGCCATGTCCGGCACTTGCTCGATCGGGAAGACCAGCATTTTACGGTTCTCGCCGATCGCCGCGACCAGTTCGCCATCGACCGGCGCGACGGCGCAGGCTGCGTCGGGCGATTTGACGTTGAGCACTTGCTTACCCTTGCGCGTGTTGCCGAGACACTCGTCCTCCGGCACGATAAATCCCCTGCCCTGGCGGCTTGCCACGAGCAACTTGCGGGCGCCGTGATAGCGGAACACCGAGACGATGTCGGCTTCCTGTTCGAGCTCGGCAAAGAGCCGGATCGGTTCGCCGTGACCGCGACCGCCGGGCAATTTCGAAGCTTCGATGGTGTAGAAGCGGCCATTGGTGGCGAACACCAAAAGCTTCGACGTCGTCTCGGCGAAAAAAGCGAGCTTCAAGCCGTCATCGGCCTTGAACGCGAGGCTGGACAGATCCGCGACTTGACCACGCAATGCGCGGATCCAGCCCTTCTCCGAAACGACGATGGTGACCGGCTCGCGCTCGACCAAGGCCTCCTCGATTGCCGCCTCATCGTGCTCCGGCGCCTCGGCAAAGCCGGTGCGGCGCTTGCCCAGCGGCGTTTTCGGCCCGAATGTGTCGCGGACTTCCTTGATTTGCTCCGCGATTTTCTTCCACTGCTGCTTTTCGGAACGGATCAGCTCCTCGAGCGATTTCTTCTCCGCGCGTAAATCCTTCTCCTCCTGGCGGATCTCCATTTCTTCGAGGCGACGCAAGTTGCGCAGCCGCATATTGAGGATGGCGTCGGCCTGGACCTCGGACAACTTGAAGGTCTTCATCAGCACGGGCTTCGGTTCGTCCTCGTTGCGGATGATCTTGATGACCTTATCGAGATTGAGATAAGCGACCAGATAGCCGCCCAAAACTTCGAGGCGATGCTCGATCTGGCTGAGCCGGAAGCGCGAGCGGCGCAGCAGGACGTCGCGGCGGTGGGCGAGCCATTCGGAGAGCGCTTCGGCAAGACCGACCACTTTCGGAATGCGGCCGCGAATGAGCACGTTCATGTTGAGCGGCACGCGGCTTTCAAGCTCGGTGAGCTTGAACAGGCTTTCCATCAACAGCGCCGGATCGACGGACCGTGAGCGCGGCTCGAACACGATACGGACGTCTTCCGCCGACTCGTCGCGCATATCGGCAAGCAGCGGCAGCTTCTTTTCGTTGATCAATTCGGCGATGCGTTCGATCAGCCGCATCTTCTGCACCTGCCACGGAATTTCAGTGACGATGATCTGGTAAGTGCCTCGCCCGGTTTCTTCGGTCTTCCAGCGGGCGCGCAAGCGGAACGAGCCGCGGCCCGTCGCATATGCTTCCGCGATGGCCGCGGGCGGATCGACAATAAGGCCGCCTGTCGGGAAGTCCGGACCCGGCACATATTTGAGCAGCGTCTTCGAACGCGCGTTCGGCTGCTCGATGAGGTAGAGCGCGGCGTCGCACAGTTCGGCCGCATTGTGCGGCGGAATCGACGTCGCCATGCCGACCGCGATGCCCTGCGAGCCGTTGGCCAATAAGTTCGGGAATGCGGCGGGCAAGACCACCGGTTCCTGCGAAACGCCGTCATAGTTCGGGCGAAAATCGACGGCGTCTTCGTCGATGCCGTCGAGCAGAAGACGCGCGACTTCCGTCAAGCGCGCTTCGGTATAGCGATAGGCCGCTGCGTTATCGCCGTCGATATTGCCGAAATTGCCTTGACCGTCGACCAGCGGATAGCGCGAGGAAAAGTCTTGCGCCAGACGCACCAGCGCGTCGTAGATCGCCTGATCGCCGTGCGGATGGAAATTGCCCATCACGTCGCCGACGATTTTTGCCGATTTCTTGAATG
>Ga0181523_10004763_pt1 | contig 11554 bp, 5 predicted proteins | sample PEATcosm2014_Bin_43_FD_119752 | JGI IMG/M metagenome (GOLD analysis project Ga0181523, IMG submission 119752) | Peatland microbial communities from MTU Mesocosm Facility, Houghton, MI, USA - PEATcosm2014_Bin05_30_metaG | ecosystem: Environmental > Terrestrial > Soil > Wetlands > Peat | place... | reverse complement strand
TGCTGGTTTCGATCACCGCATATTTGACTTTGCGTTTTTCCGGAACCGAGTTGGCGTAGCTCCTCTGGTGGCTCGCATAAAACGCCTTCAGTTCTTCGTCGGTCGGATGCAGGCCCTTGCGCAGGTCGTCTTGCTTCAAAATCGCGTAATCGAACTTGACCTTGGAATTCTGCTTGAGGAACTCCGCGTGAATCTCGGATTCACTCACGCTGGCGCTGCCAGAAATAAAAGCCTGCAGCTTGGTAATCAAAATATCGTTGGCCACAGCCTCTTCAAACTTGGCGGGCGTCAGGTTCGCTCCCTGCATCAGCATGTTTTCGTATTCGGTCTCGCCAATGAAGGTTCCGCCGGGAAAGAAGGTCGCCGCATAGCGTCCGTGCTGGAGTTCGTCCTTCACTTCCTCGGGGGTTACCCGAAATCCCATGCGCCCGGCCTCGCTCAGCAAAGCCTGGCGGTTGATCAACTGGTCGACCGCGCGCGTGGTCTCCTGCTGGATGAGAAAGGGCATGATCTTCGCCGCCATCTCGCCATAGCGCTGCGCGTCCTGCTGCGCCATCTGCCGCGCGGTCTGGCGGACTTCCTCGGTACTGATGTCTCCGCCATCGACTTGGGCAACAACTCCCTTGGTGGGACCGCCGAAACTGTAGCCGGAATTCCCACTGTTCGGCACCAGGTACCACACCATGGAGAGGCTGATGAGCAGAAGCATGCCGCCGAGGAGATATTTCTTCACGGGTCCGGGCGTTTGCAGAAATCGAATCATGGTCTTATCACTCCAGAGTAGAAAGGCGAATTTTTAATTATAAACTAGCCCGTGCGTTCACCGGGGCTGTGGCGAATCTCTTTTGAGGAGTAGGTTCTGAGGAGCAGGACCGATCCCGACGGAAAAACCGACATGGGCTGGCGGACGATTGCCCAACCAGATAACTCAAACAAATCCAAAACTCCGCTATTGAAACGAATTAATATAAGTGTTATCCATTCTCCGGGGTATTTTCGCGAACGTGTGCCGATAGCCTAGCCGGCCACGTACTGCCAATGGATTGATAGGAGCACCATGACTTCAGGCAAACGGAATTCAAGCAAGCGGCTGGCGGTCACTCTCGTCCTACTAGCGCAATTTCTTCTGGCTTCATCGCTCTTCGCCCAAGACAAAACCCAACCAGCGGTTCCCACCAAAGTCCAAGGCAAGGCCGAAACGCTGCTCCATGCCAGCGAGGGGAGAGTGACGCTGCGGGAAGGCTGGTCTCTCCAAACCTCGGCCAAGGTCGAGGCCAAGGGAGAAGTCATCTCCACGCCGAAGTTCGTTCCCAAGGGATGGCACACGGCGACCGTGCCCACCACGGTCGTGGCCGCCCTGGTAAAGGACAAGACTTTCCCCGATCCTTTGTTTGGCATGAACCTGCGCGCGTTTCCGGGCATGAACTATCCCATCGGCGGAAATTTTTCCAACATCCCCATGGCGCCCGACAGCCCTTTTACCGTCTCATGGTGGTACCGCAAGCAGTTCACCGTGCCCGCGTCCTACAAGGGCAAGACGGTCTGGCTGAAGTTTAACGGCATCAATTACAGCGCGAATATCTGGCTCAATGGAAAGCAGATCGCCAAGTCCGACGACGTCGCCGGCGCCTGGCGCACCTATGAATTCAATGTGACCGATGCCGCCAAGCCCGGCGCCGAGAACGTGCTTGCGGTGCAGGCCTACGCGCCCACCGACCATGATCTCGCCATCACGTTCGTCGATTGGAATCCCGCGCCGCCCGACAAAAACATGGGACTGTGGCGCGAGGTTTATCTGACCTACAGCGGCCCGGTGGCGCTGCGCTATGCGACCGTGGTATCGAAACTGAATCCGCCCACCCCGAATCAACAGGGCAGCGACAGCGCGCAGCTCACCGTCACCGCGCAACTCAAGAACGGCACCAATCAGCCGGTCAAGGGCACACTGAAGGGCGAAATCGAGAGCGTGAAATTCGAGCAGGAGGTCGAACTCGCGCCCAACGAATCGAAAGACGTCACCTTCACCCCCGACAAGTTTCAGCAACTCGTTTTTTCGCATCCTCGTTTGTGGTGGCCGGCTCAGATGGGCAAACCGAATCTCTATCCGCTCACGATGGAGTTTGAAGTCAAGGGCGCAGTCAGCGACCGTTCGGCCACCGAGTTCGGCATTCGTGAAATCACGTCCGACTTCAACTCAATCGGCGGCCGCCAATTCCACGTCAACGGCAAGAACATTCTGATCCGCGGGGGCGGCTGGACGCCTGACCTGATGCTGCGCGAGAATTCGCAGCGTCTGCACGATGAATTCCGCTATGTCCGCGACATGGGACTGAACACCATCCGCCTCGAAGGCAAACTCGAGACTCCGGAGTTCTTCGACCTGGCCGACCGCCAGGGCATTCTCGTCATGGCGGGATGGTGCTGCTGCGATTTTTGGGAGCGCTGGCCACGCTGGAAGCCGCAGGATTTTGAAATCGCCAAACAGTCGCTGCGCGACCAGATCTACCGCCTGCGCAGCCACCCCAGCCTCGTCATGTGGCTGAATGGCAGCGACAACCCTCCTCCGCCGGACGTGGAGCAGATGTATCTCGACGTCGAGAAAGATTTGTTCTGGCCCAATCCTGTAGTTTCGTCCGCTACCGGCAGGAAGACCAGCGTGACCGGTGACAGCGGGGTCAAAATGACGGGGCCGTACGAGTATATAGCTCCGAGCTATTGGGAGTTGGACACTCCCCAGGGCCAACCCGACCGCAAGCAGTGCAATCCCGGAGGCTGCGGCGGCGCTTACGGCTTCAACACCGAAACCAGCATGGGACCGGCCGTCCCGCCGGTTGAGAGCATCCGCGCCATGGTGGGCAAAGACCACATGTGGCCCATCGACGACACCTGGAACTATCACGACGGCGGCGGCGAATTCAAAACCATCGGTGTATTCACTGAAGCACTGACCAATCGCTACGGCAAATCCGATAACGTGAACGACTTCGCCACCAAGTCGCAGATGCAAACTTACGAAGGCGTGCGCGCGATGTATGAGGCGTACAGCCGCAACAAATACCAGGCCACGGGCGTGATTCAGTGGATGCTCAACAACGCCTGGCCTTCCATGATCTGGCATCTCTACGATTACTACCTGCGTCCGGGCGGCGGATATTTCGGCGCCAAACGCGCTATGGAAGCGCTGCATCCCGTCTACGGCTACGACGATCATTCCATCTGGGTCGTGAGCAGCCAGTACGCGGATGTCAAGGGCCTGAAGCTCACCACCAAGATTTACAACCTCGACATGACCGAGAAGTTCACGCAATCGAATGCGGTCGATGCTCCCGCCGACAGTACGGCAAAGATTTTCACGCTGCCCGACGTGGCCGGTCTTAGCCCGACCTATTTTGTCGCGCTGCGCCTGGAAGATTCCGCGGGTAAACTTGTTGGTTCGAATTTCTACTGGCTTTCGACCAAACCAGAAACGCTTGACTGGGCCAAAACCAACTGGTGGATGACGCCGACCGCGTCCTACGCCGACTACACCGCGCTCTCGCAATTGCCGAAAGTCAAACTGAAAGTCACCGAGCGCACCGAGCGCAAAGGCGACGAAGAAATCACCCACGTCGTTCTTGAGAACCCGAGCAAGAGTCTCGCCTTCTTCGTGCGCCTGAAAGTCGACAAAGGTGTCAAGGGAGAAGAGATTCTGCCGGTGGTCTGGGAAGACAACTACATTTCGCTGATGCCCGGCGAGAAGCGCAAAGTCACGGCAACCTACCGCGCCAGCGAGTTGGGCGCAGCCAAGCCTGCAGTGGAAGTCAGCGGCTGGAACGCGGAATAAAGCGATTGAGTAATTGTGGAATCGGGTAATGGAGTATTTGAAAACGCGTGCAACATCCAAGCGCCAGTTTCCAAATTACCCAATTACCCGATTACCGAATTGCACAATGCGTCTCACTGTTCCGGCGGCACATCGAAATTCACCAGGTCGCTCTGGAAGCCCCGGGTCTTCCAGAATCCATAAGCGACGCCGCTTGCCATCCAGATCCCACCCACGATCCAGGCCAGCCTGGAAAGGTGCCACCAAATAAACCCGCAAATAAGAAAGCCCAGCACAGGCGGAACTAATTGCCCAAGCGTGCGGTCATTACCCCGGATGTAGTAGTGAGTCAGCGCAGCCAGATTGACGCCCATGAATGCGATAAGTGCTCCGAAATTGAGTAATTCGGCCCCGTTATCGTAGCTGATAAGAAACGCTCCGATAAGTGCCACCACGCCCACGAACAGCACGTTGTTCGAGGGAACATGGGTCTTGGGGTGGATCGCCCCAAAAAACTTCCGGGGAATAGCTCCGCTGCGTCCCATTCCGTAAAGCAGCCGGGCCGCTCCCAGTTGCGATCCCATGCCCGAACCGACCGTTGCGATCAGCAGCGTCACGCTTATTACCTTAGTCAGGAGAACGCCGCCGGCGATACCGGCGACGTGGCTGAACACGTTCTCATCTCCAAATTGCGAGAAGACGCCGAAATCTGTGCCGAAACGGTGAAAGCTCAATAATTGCGCGCCGTAGACTTCCGCGGCTGCCAGTACACCCGTGATCACGCAAACCAGCACCGTAGCGAGAAAAATGTTGCGCTTGGGATTGTCCACTTCTTCCGACAGAGTCGAAATACCATCGAACCCGATGTAGGTAAGCACGGCAACAGACGTGCCGTGAAAGACGCGGCTCACCGTGAAAGTTTGCGGGTTAAAGAATGGGCGCAGAAAGAAAGACTCGGGAAACTGCGGTATATGAAAGATGTAGCGGATCGTGTACCAGAAGAACGCAAGGATAACGGCCCCCATAATGGCGCACAGAATTGCGTTGATGCGCGCCGAGGTCTTGACTCCGCGCAGGTTGAGCACCGTGAACATTCCGGCAAAAACAACCGGCCAGACCAGGCCGGGATAGGGAACCTGAAAGCGCGTTCCAGTCATCAGATCGGCCATCGCCTTGGAGCACCAGATGGTGCAGATTAACGGATTGACCATGTAATCCATGGTCATACTCCAGCCCGTGACATAGCCGAGCGACGGATGCAGCTCGCGCCCCACGTAGGTGTACGCCGAACCGGCGCTGGGATACACGCGCGCCATGCGTCCGTAACTCATGGCCGTGAAGACCATGGCAATCATGGCGATCAGAATCGAAGTAACAACGTGGCCCTGGCCCGCGTTGCTGAAAACCCCATACGCCGGCATGGGCGCCGTGGGCTGAATCACGATGATGCCGTAAAGGATGAGGTCCCAAAGAGTAAGCGTGCGGCGGAGCCGTGGCGCGGCAACAGAGGAAGACGCGGGAGTATTTTCCATGAGTCCGCTTATTGGATTATGGCGGAGGCAAAATTGTCAATATTAAAACGTTTTTATACGCCTATTGGCGATCGCCGTAATCGAACCAGTATCCGCGCTGTTCGTTGCCCGACAGGTGCCGCGTGTTGTATTCGAGCAGATAATTTACGTGCGCATCGTCGAGCGGGAACGACTTCTTGGGCGAATACGGATATTCGCCCATACTGAGGAACGGCAGCGGCGCCACGTAATTTCCTTCGGCCGCATAAAAATCCATATCTTTCTCGTAGCCGTTGGCGGCAAAGAAATAATCGCGCACCCAGCCCTTGGGCAGCGCTGGCAGATTCGATGGATCAAAGTCGAGCCGCACTTCATCGCCAGAGCCAAACACGGCCAGCTTGTCGTCCGTCGCAGTCAGCAGCGGCAGCACGTCGCCGTAGCGTGTGTAGGTTCCAGAAGGACGCGTGTACGGCCCGGTCGCGCTCACTTTTTCATAAATGTACTGCACGTTGCCCGGAGGCGTACCTTCAATTTTGAAGGGATATCCGTGGAATTCGAGATCAGCCCGCACCAGGGGAACTGGAGTCAGCCGCGGGCTCTGCTCTGCGTCCCGTGAATCCTGCTCCGCGCGGTCGATCATTATGCTGTCCCAATAAACCTGCAGATTAGTGGTGATGCGAATCTTCCGCGTGCCCAGCGGCAGCTTGCCGGTGAGATCGGCAGTCATGGTCCGTGGACCACCCGCCGGAAATCCCATGTCTTCGATCACGCGCTTCCACTTGCCCGTAGCGTGTTTTCCATTTCCGTCGTTTTGATTTCCGTCGTTCTCATTTCCAACCAGCGCGTCGACGTATGGCGAGATGGCTTGAACTCCCGCTTGCGACGCCGCGTACATGCTGTTCGCGGAAAAGTATTCAACCTCGCCATGCAGCAGCAGCCAGAGCGGCCCGCCACGGTAAGGCTCACCCAGATCGAGGGTCAGACTATGCGGCCGGGCGAACCCCTGAAACTGCGTCAGCGCGAAATCGCCGAAATAACGGTGCGCGAGCAGATCCGGCAGAACGTCATGCCCGTGTTCATCCCACGCGCCGGCCGGAGGACGCGCGTGGCGGCTCACGACGACCTTGAATGGCGGATATGGCGGGTTCGACGCGAAATATTCGTTAGGATAAACATCAGTCTCCGCCGGATGATCGATCGCCATCAGTCGTACTTGATCGAGGTAGACCGCTTCTTCCAGCGGCTCCATGAAACGGAAGCTGAGACTTTTTCTCGAACTTCCCATGTCCTCGTCATCCTGAGCCGCAGCCTTTCGCGGCGAAGGATCCGTGCAACTGGCAGGAGAGTGCAGAGATCCCTCGCTTCGCTCAGGATGACAAGCCTCCTGTGAGCTGGGGTTTTCTCTTTCCCGAATGATTTCGCGATCAATCTTGATGTACTCCACCGGCCGCGGAACGTCGCGCTGCCCGGGCCCAACCCAGTGTCCGACGACGCCCGCGCCCAGCATGTCGGCTACGAATTCGTAGCGCTGGCCATTCCAGACAAAGAGCGTGGGACAGGAACTACCGCGGCGGTCGATCTCGTTGTAGTTCTGCTGCTTGTCGCCAGCAACCTGGATCTCGTCCTGCAAGACGCCCGTCGGCCAGAACATGCGCACAATGTCAGCTTCCTTGGAATCGCCCAGGCCGACGACGATGTCGGTGGAGTTCTGTCCCAGGTAGCCGTTCGAGCCGTAAATCTCAAACTTCTGCCGGTTGCCGCCCGAGAACACTTCCACCTTGGTACCAATGGCGGATTTGTTGTCGTTCAATCCCTTGAGCGAGAGTCGCATCCAGTGATTCTGATTTCCGCCTTCATTGCGCAGCAGCACGGCCGGTCCGTGATTCTGCGTGATCAGCAGATCGGTGGCGCCATCGCCGTCATAGTCGCCGGTAATGATGGCGCGAGGATCTTTCAGTTGAATCTTGTCGAGGCCAACGTCAGCAGTGACGTCTTTGAAGCCGTCAGGCCCGAGATTGCGGAAGAGTCTAATTTCGCCTTTGCCGTCTTTCGTCTCGCCGACCGCGACCAGGTCGACCCAGCCGTCGTTGTCGTAGTCGAATGCGGCCACGCCGTAGGCGCGGACCCAGTTGGTCTCGGGCAGTCTTACCCGGTCGAAGGATTTGCCGTGATTGTTGCGCCAAAGGGTGAGGCCGGGCCCTCCCGTGTGGGTGAAAGCAAGGTCCATCCACCCATCATGGTCGAAATCAAGAATTGCGACGCCTGATGTTGCCGAAGGCACGGGAGAAGACCACAATTCGCGTTTGATGAACCGCCCTTCCCGCGGATTCTCGTAAACGGACGTTCCCATGTAGCCGTTCAGATTCGCATCGCCAGACTCATTAGCCATGCCCGTCGTAACGATATCGACCGCACGATCGTTGTTGTAATCTGTACCTACCGCTGAAACGTTTGGAGTAGTGCCCTGTAGCGCAAGAGATTCCGTTACATCAGTAAATGTGCCGTTCCCGTTATTGCGCCACATCGCATTCGCGCCGGTCGGATGCCTGGACACCGATCCCGGCTTGTCGGTATTGCCAGTAACAAAGAGATCAATGTCGCCATCGTGATCGTAGTCGATGAACGCGAGTCCACTGTCCCTTACGTCGCTCTTTATTCCCGAAGCTTCCGTCGCATCCTTGAAGGTTCCATTTTTTTCGTTATGCAGCAGGAGCAGCTGACCGTCGAGACCCACCGCTAAGTCGGTGAAGCCGTCGTTGTCATAGTCGCCTGCTGTGCAAGCGTTGCCATGCAGCCTGGGATTCAGGCCAGCCTTTTTCGTCACATCTTCAAACTTCCCATCGCCCAGGTTGTGATACAGGCCGAGCCCGCCCTCTGGCCCGCCGTCTACAACAAAGATGTCAGGACGGCCATCGCTGTCGTAGTCTAGAAAACATGCGCCCGCGCCCAACCCTGAACTCGCGGCGCCACTCTTCGTTGCAATCCCCGCCTCCGCCGTCACATCCACAAACTGCACCTTGATCGGCGCCGGTGCCTTCAGCACCGCCGACGGCGACTCCACCGCGCGAGAGTACTGGCCCTGCTCGCCATAAGCCAGGCTCATGGGAGTGCCGAGTTTGTTCTGGGTGATGTACTGGAATTTCTTCAGATACTCGCGGGCATGGTCGGTGTCGCCGGACTGCTGGTATGCGCGCGACAATCCGAACTCCGCCGACGCGTGCAGTGGATTCAGTTGCAGCGCGTGCTGGAACGCCTCAATGGCCTGGGGAAACTGCTTGGCTTGCACGTACGCCGTGCCCAGAAAATACCAGGTGTCGGCGTCGTTGGCATCGATCTCGATCACGCGCTTGAACGCGTCAATCGCCGCCGGCGCGTCGCCTGTGTTTTTGGCCAGCATCCCCAGGCCGTACCACGCGTTCGGACTCTTTGGATCTTGCTTGAGCGCATCTTGCAATGCGGCCTTGGCCTCGTCCACTTTTTGCTGGTTGAGATACGCAATGCCCACGTTCAACCGCGCAATCGCCAGCTTGGGATCGGCCTCGGCAGCCTGCTGAAAAAAACTCAATCCCTTTTCGAAAAGCTGCTGGTTCATGTAGGCGACGCCGAGGTTGTTCAGGCGCGCGGCCTCAACGGGATTCGGTTTCGAGTCGGAAGTGAGCAGACCAAAGGCAGCGAGCAGCGTGGCGATCAGGGCAGCGGGAATTCGGAGATTCATCTCGTCCAAGATTTAAACACAGAGGGCACACGGGAACACAGAGGATTCCGCTACTTCTTTGGTTATTCGGCTTGCTTCGCGTATCCGTCCCCGTGAGTTTCTTTCTCGGCTAACAAATGGGTGGAATTTTCCATGCCCCGCATTCCCGCTCCAGCGTGGCCGCGACCGTGAGCACTTGTTCTTCTTCCCACGGCCGCCCGACGATCTGCACACCGATCGGCAAGCCCTCGGCAGAATGGCTGACGGGAACAACGGCCGCGGGATTGCCCAGCAGATTGAACCATTCGGTATAGCTCCAGGCATCCAGATACTCGACCGTTCTGTCATCGATCGTCCAACTGCGTTCCCCGTGGCGGAAGGCGGGAATTGCAGCCGCCGGGCACAGCAGAATGGGATACTGCCGCATCTGGGCGAGAAACCTGGCGCGCAACATGTCGCGTCCAATCCACGCTTCGAGCAGAGCGTCGCCGGTGAGCGGCGGCTCCGCCCCGGACCACTCAAGGAACTGCTTCAGGATAGGGCTGAGGTCGTGCTCACGTCCGTGAAACATCGGGCGAATCAGCATTCCGCCGGCGTTGACGAAGAATTTCCTCCACAGCCCGCGCGCTTCTTCCAGCCCTTCCGGGCGGAACGGCTCAACCTGAAATCCCGCACCCTGCAGGGCCTTCGCGGCGGTCCTCACGGCGGCGCGAGTCTCGGGAGTGACGGGCGTGCGCCCGTCGTCTTCAAAATAACCCACTCTCAGCTTTTTATTTTCGTCGTCACTCGGCCAGCGCAGAGACACGGGCGCGGCGCAAGCGTCGCCATCGTCCGAGCTTTGCATCACTTCGAACAGCGCCTTCACATCGCCCACGTTACGGGCCATGGGACCGACAACACCGATCAGCGCAAACGGTCCGCCCGATGCGGGAAAATGCCCGGTCGCCGGAATCCGGCCCGGAGTCGGCTTGAGCCCGCAAATGCCGCTGAAATGTGCCGGCACGCGAATCGACCCACCACCGTCACTGCCCACCCCTCCCGCCGACATCCCAGCGGCGATCGCCGCGGCCTCGCCGCCGCTGGAGCCGCCCGGCGTGCGTTCAAGGTCCCACGGGCTGTTACTGCGGCCGTACAACAGATTATCCGTCTCCCACGCCATCAACAGTTCGGGCGTATTGGTTACGCCCAGCACAACTGCTCCCGCCTGGCGCAGGCGCGCGACCAGCGGAGCGTCTTGCGTCGCAACGTGCCCAGCGCGCAGGCGAGTGCCCGCCTCGCATCGCAACCCTGCCACGTCGAGCGAACTCTTGATGCTCACGGGAACGCCGTGCAGCGGGCCAAGAGTTTCGCCGCGCATCACAACAACTTCAGCCTCGCGGGCGTCGCGCCGAACGTGTTCGGGGTCGACATGCACGAACGCGTTCAACTTCGGATTGAGCATCGCAATTTTCGCGAGATGCGCCTCAGCCAGTTCGACCGGAGAGATTTTCTTCTCGCGGACTTGCTGGGCCATTTTCACAGCAGGAAGGAAAGTTAGCTCGTTCATGAATTCTTTGCCCGCACCGCGCGATCCAGCGTTCGTTTTTCTTCTTTCGTCAACGTGCGAAAAGCGCCTTTGGCCAATTCGCCCAAGGCCAGCGGTCCAATGGCCACTCGCACCAGCCGGAGCACTTCGGCTCCGAGCGCCTCCAGCATGCGGCGAATCTGCCGGTTCTTACCTTCATCCAGCACGATCTCAAGCCAGCAGTTCTTCTCTCCCGACCGCAGCACGCGAGCTTGTGCCGCACGGAAAAGCGCGCCGCCGTCCACTCGCACTCCGCTCACTATCGCTTGCGTGAATTCCTCGTCCACCACTTCGTCGATCTGAACATGATAGGTTTTCTCAAGATGCGTTTCTGGCGCGGCGATGCGCGCGCCCCACTCCGAATCATTGGTCAGCAAGAGCAGTCCTTCGCTAGCCTTGTCCAACCGCCCCACCGGAGCAACCCAGGGCCGCGACTCACTCGCCTTGTCGAACGCGGCATATACTGTTTTTCGGCCTTTCTCGTCGGAGGCGGTCGTCACCACTCCTCGCGCCTTATTCATCATGAGGTAGATTTTCTGCTGCGAATCAATGGCGCGCCCGTCCACCATGATGCGGTCCCGCTCCAGTCGGACCGGCGTCTCGGGATCGCGGCGCACGGCACCGTTCAAGTACACGCGCCCGGCGCGAATCAACTCCGCGGCCTGCGACCGCGAACAGTATCCCAGCTTTGACAGCGCGCGAGCCAAGCCGATCTTGCGGGTTGCCGCCTTCGAAGGCACGCGTTCATGCTAACCGAAGTTCGCGGGAAAACGGCGGGCCCGAACTTCAGACCTCGGACCTCAGACCGAAGTTAGGTCTAACGTCCGACGGCCGACTTCCGAGGTCCGGGGTCTGCCGTATGCATATTCGAGCGACGCTTGGTAGGATGTTGATCGGAATTGGAACAGTGTCGAACTGAACAGCCTTGAATCGACGGCGTTGGTTTGAATCAGGAGCACTCATGGCCCACCAGCATCCACCTC
>Ga0181523_10004760_pt1 | contig 11556 bp, 5 predicted proteins | sample PEATcosm2014_Bin_43_FD_119752 | JGI IMG/M metagenome (GOLD analysis project Ga0181523, IMG submission 119752) | Peatland microbial communities from MTU Mesocosm Facility, Houghton, MI, USA - PEATcosm2014_Bin05_30_metaG | ecosystem: Environmental > Terrestrial > Soil > Wetlands > Peat | place... | reverse complement strand
GGGCTCGAGCGATCCCGCCACGAGCGCAACCCAGGCGTTGGAGTTCACCCAGGGGTTTGCCGTGGCGCCGGCGCGGGCATTGTCTTCGTCCAGAGTTTCGAGGTTCACTCCCGGCCAGACGTTGCCGCTTGTGGAGAATAGGGTGGACACGGCTTCACCCGCCACCTTGTCGCGCGGGAGTTGCAGGATCGCCGGGAGGTCGAGGCTTTCGCCGGAGGCATTGCGGAGCAGCACGGCGGAAAGGCCGGAGGTTCGCGCCGCGGCCACGGCTGGCCCCACGCCCTGCTTCGCCCCGACTCTTCCCACGAAACTAATCCCCAGGCGGCGGCCCGCTTCGAGAAGTGGCTGCAAGGCCTGCTGCTGAGCGGCATCCTCGGGCTTGCCGTTCGCCCAGTCCACCACCAGGCAGTTGACGGGCGTGCCCTTCAGGAAATCCAGGGCGGAGGGCTGAGCCCATGCCTCTAGCGTATCCTTGAGGCTGGGGTTGAAACTGATGGAGCGGCTGCGGCGGGCGATTTCGAGCGGGCCGCACGGCCACTTCATCGGCACCCACTTCACGTCTAGATCCATATTTCTCCCCTTGCCCAGTAGCGCAGCGGAGGGCAGCAGACGCCCGCCTCTGGAGCACTAACTCCCAACATGTTGTTGCGCTGCGAAGATTCCTTGGGGTTCGCGGCGGCTCAGAAAAGCGAAACACAGAGGTCACAAAGATTAGCACACAGGGCGCACCGAGAAGAAAGAACGGTCTGTTTTTCTTCTCCGTGGTCTTTATGGGCTTTCTCTCTGTGGACTCTGTGTTGGAGTCTTTTGATTGCGGCCTTGCGGCTCTGCGCTACTGCCCCGCCCAATAGCGGTTGAATCCCTCGTAGTCGGAGGGCAGAGTCGCCAGAATGGTTCTTCTCAACTCCAGGATGTCCAGCGAGCCTTGCCTCTGGTACAGCACCTTTCCGTCGGGGGCTATCAGGACGGTGTAAGGCACTGCGGATTCCCACTGGGGATCGAAGGCGGCCTGTAGCGCCGCCGTGTCGTCCGACGCAAACAGCAGGTTGCGGCTGGTGGCGTGCATCTTCTCCAGCACCCGCAGGACGCCGGCCTTCTCCTCCGGCAGGTTGGCCGCCACCGTCACGAGCTCCACGTCGCGCACGCTGTACATGCGGAGAGTGTCCTCGAGGTCGGGGAACTCGTGGATGCAGGACCCGCACCAGGTGGCCCAGAAACTCACTAACAGAGTTTTGTGAGCCGGATTGGTCCGCAAGGTCTTCAGGTCGGCGGCGGAAGCCATCTCGAGTTCGACCGGCTGAGCTTCGATCTTCCGCAAGGCCTCGAGGCGCGAGGCTTGCTTCTCTTTCCACTTTGTCGAGCAGCCGAATACGCCCGTATGCTTGACGGCGACTTCGCGGTTGGCCAGCAGCGCCTCGATGGCGTCTCGCGCTTCGTGCGTCTTCACCAATTCGGCGCGATAGCTGTTATCGAACCGGCCTTCGTAGCGCAGGCGGCGTTCACGATCGAACACAAAGACGTGAGGCGTGGCCTGCGGCCCGTAGGCTTCGGCCACCGACTGGGTTTCGCCGTCGTACAGGTAGGGGTAGGCCAGATGTTTGTATTCGGCCCGGATCTTCATCTCCTCCAGGCTGTCGCTCATGTCCGAGGAGTCGAGTTCGTCAATGCGGATGGCCTTCGGGTCGTTGGGCTGGATGGCGACGACGGCCACGCCGCGGTCCTTGTAGTCCTCCGCCAGCTGCGCGATGCGGCGCTCGTACATCTGCGCGATCGGGCAGTGATTGCAGGTGAAGATCACGGCGAGCACTGGGCTAGCTGAATAGTCTGAGAGCTGGTGCAGGCGCCCGTCCACGCCGGGAAGCTGGAAGTTGGGCGCGGGCGAGCCCAGGCTGAGAATCGGGTGCTGCGTCTCCGCCGCCGCGGCGGGCAGGAGCGCGAGCAACAAAAGAAGTCGCCACATGTTTTTGTCTCCAAACGGCCGACGAAGTATAACGTAAAACCGGCGGCGGATGACACTGTCTTTTCCCGCCCGGAGATTGTCCGCTGTACACGACGCAGTTTGCTCGTCTATAGTTACGGTCGCATTAAGATGTCCGCACGAGGGACCCACATGGGAATCAACAGAGGCGATGGGATGATTAAGGGATGGCGGCCGGCGGCCGCCCTGGTGCTGAGCGCGTTCTGCCTGGCCGCAGCGCTCAGCGCGCAGGAGAGTGCGCCGGTCATGCCCATGCAGGCGGAGTACGAAGACGGCGCCGAGTATCGCTGGTTGAACAAGAGCGTCCAGGAATCGCGACTGCTGGACAGCATGGAAGACCTCGCTGCCTGGTCGTTCAAGGGCGCGGGAAAGATGGTGCTGACCGACGTCCGCGCCAAGGATGGCCGCCACTCGCTGCGCATCCAGTCGACGTCCAACACCGCCGAGGTCGAAGGCGGCGGAGAGTGGGAGGACCTGGTTGCCACGCGCCAATTCGCCGGCGAAGACTGGAGCCGGTACAACCGCATTTCGCTCTGGGTGTACCCCGACGTCATCGGGGCGCCCGCCATTTCCTGCTCCCTCGTGCTACACAACGACGGCGCCCACAAGCTGCCGGACCGCTATAACGAAGGCCGGCACGAATCGATCATCCTCAAAAACCGCACCTGGAACCAGGTGGTGTGGGAGATTGCTCCCCTGGACCGCGACCGCGTGACGGCGCTGGAGTTTGCCTACAGCCTGCCGAAGAAGTTCCCTGACCCCGGCGACCAGACCATCCTGGACATCGACCGTTTGGAATTGCAGAAGGTCGAGCCCGACCACGTGGAGGGATGGGATGTAGCCTCGGGCAAGATGGCTTTCAGCCACAGCGGCTACCGGCGAGGGTCGGCGAAGTCTGCCCTGGCGAGCGGCCTCGCGGCGCGCGAGTTCTCGGTGGTCAACCTGGACACGGGCGGGACAGTTCTGACCAAGCCCGTCGAGGCCGTCACGACGCCGCTCGGCAAATACCAGATGCTCGATTTCTCCGAGCTCCGCGAGCCCGGCCGCTACGCCCTCAAGGCCGGAGACGAGCTCACTCGCTCCTTCCGCATCGGCGACGATGCCTGGGCCGACAGCATCTGGAAGGCGATCAACTTCATGTACTGCGAGCGCTGCGGCATGGAAATCCCCGGCATCCACGGCCGATGCCACCAGGACGTCTACACCACGCACGGAGACCAGCGCATCGTGGTGAACGGCGGGTACCACGATGCCGGAGACCTTTCGGCCACGGGACATACGCCGGCCATGGTTTACGCGCTCCTGTCGCTCGGGGAGAGCCTCGAGCGGCAGGGCGCCGACCCCGTTCTCTCGCGGCGGCTCCTCGAGGAGGCGCGCTGGGGCTTGAACTGGGTCCTCAAAACCCGCTTTGGCGACGGGTACCGCAGCACCGGGCAACTCGTCAGCTATTGGACCAACGGGATCATGGGTGACGCCGACGACCGGTTCGGCAAAGCCGTCAACAACCCGGAGTGGAATTTCCGCGTCAGCGGCGTCGAGGCGCTGGCCGCGCGGGTGCTGAAAGCCGGCGATCCGGAGCTTGCGCACCGGAGCCTGATGATCGCCGAAGAGGATTGGAAGTTTGCGGTGGAGGGCCTGAAGACCGCGCCGCCGCTGCCGGAAGTCTACGGGGCGCAGGACGAACTGGAGCGGCTCTCCTACGGCGTGGTGGCCTCAGTGGAGCTTTACGAGGCGACCGGCGAGGCGCAATACGCCGACGAGGCCATCGCCCTGGGCGACCACGTGCTGGCTTCCCAGGAGCGCGAACTCCAGCCCTGGACGATTCCCTTGACCGGGTACTTTTACACCGGCCCGAAGCGCCAGAACCTGTTTCACCGTTTCCATGTAGGCCAGGAACAAGAGCCTATCGTCGCCCTCGCGCGGCTGTGCGAAGCCTTTCCCCGCCACGAGAAATGGATCGAGTGGTATGCGGCGGTCGTGCTGCATTCGCGCTATTACCTGGAGGCGGCGGCGGCTGCCGACGAGCCTTATGAGGTGCTACCCGCCGGGGTGTATCGCGAAAGCGAGGCGCAGCTTCCTGCGAATGCCAAGAACTGGACCCCGCTGCGAGCGGTAGACAGCGACGCCTTTCGGGAAGAAGTCCGGCGCGGCGTGCCGCTGGGCGGCGAGTACTATCTCCGCCGATTTCCCGTCTGGTTCGACTTTCGCGGGAACGACAGCGTTCTGCTGTCGCAGGCCAAGGCGCTCTCCACGGCGGCGCGCTTGCGCGGCAATCTCGAAGCGGCTCAACTGGCGGAGAAACAGGCCCAATGGCTGGTGGGACGCAATCCCTTCGCCGCCAGCTTGATGTACGGCGAGGGCTACGACTGGACGCCGCTATACAGCGTGCGCTCCGGGCAGATGGTGGGTGCGCTTCCCGTCGGTATCGAAACCAAGGGCTTCGACGACGTCCCGTACTGGCCCACGCAAATCTGTTGGACGTACAAGGAAGTTTGGGTGCAGCCGGTGGGGCAGTGGATCTGGCTGATGCAGGACTTGGGCGTGCCCGCGACGGTGCGGGGGAAAGCCAACCCGGGCGGCAGCGAGCCGGTGGAGTTCCTCGACGAGAAGAGCGGTCAGGTGATTTCGACCGCGCCCGATCCCCCGGACGGCGAGTTCAAGCTGAGTCTTCCGGAAGGTCGCTACCAGGTGCGGCGGGGGCCGGTCCATACCGGTCTTACGGTTCTCCCCGGGGGCGTTTACGACGTCGATCTGCGCCGCGACCGCGTTCTCAACTTCACGGTTACTTCCCAGGATAATACGCATCAGGAGATTACTCTGCGAGTGGCCGCCGAAGGCGCGGGCCGTCATGTGTTCAGGATTCTCACCCACAACCTGGCGCTGAAAGAAAGCACGGAACGCGGACTGGACCTGACCTCCGGAGTTGCCCGTGAGGCTGTCTGGCACGCGCGCGTCTCCACACCCTCGTCTCCCTGGGTGGCGGTGGTGATTCCGGATGACGACCTGAGCGGACGGCGGGAGCTGACGGGAAACGTTACTCGCCGCCCGTGAGCCGGTGACGCAATCTGTAGCGGGGCTAGCGCAGACCGCTGCCTTGTGGGGTCTGCGATGTCCCGAAGGGACACGCCCGAAGGCACGTAGCGCTGAGTCCCGCCGTTGAGACTCAGCGGTTCCTCACGCGACCCGGGAAAAGCCGCAGACTGCGAAATACACGAAGTCTGCGCTACCCCGCTTATAACTTGCGATAGATCTGACCCCTCGGTCCGATGTCCGCGACAATGAGGGTATCAGACTCGATCTCAAACAAGATTCGGTACTTACCAACTCGACTGCTCCTCTTTGTGGTGGCGGTCAGAGGGTAGGACAGGCGAACGTCCATCGGCGCTTCAGCTATCTTCCTTAACTTCTCACTAATCCGTTCTCTTGTGGCTTTGTCGAGAGATTGGAGGTACTTAAACGGCGTTGAGGTCAGCTTGATGGTGAGAGCCACTGCTATTCAACTTGGTTTAGGTCGTACAACTCCCCGCGTTCCTTCTCATGCGCTGCTCTGTCGTAAATTGACTGCATCACATCTTCGCTTTGGGTTAGCTCCGCCAAATCTGCCAACTCGATGATCTCCTCACCCCAGTGCTCGATATTTCGGAGTGGTCCAGCGGTCAGCGAGTTGTTTGTTAAGCCGATGTGCTTTGACGCCTTTATGATCGTATGGATGGTGCGGTGGAGTCTTCGTAGCGTAATAATTCCCTCACGTACTTTTTCGGGGTCGACCGTTTGCACTTGGGGGGATTCCAGAATCTTGTAGACCCGCTCGCGAAAGAGCTTAGAGAGCGCCGAATCTAACCGTCGCAAACGAATTGCTAACTTGAACACCTGGGAATGGCTCTTCACCAGGAGGGCCAGACGCGAGGCTAGCGTCATTACAGCGTAAAACTGCGCGTTCCAATCGTCCGAATCAAACCTGCTTAAAACCAGTGCAGGCGCTCCCACAACTCCTCCCGAGTATTAGATGTTCCCAAAAGAGAACCGGTAGCCATTGAGCCAACCTACCAAGGGGCACTATTATAGCACTTGAATCAAGCCGTACATCGAATGGTACCATGGCACGTCCGTAGTAGCCAAAGGCAACTCACCTTCCAAATTTGGTTAGAGTATTCAAATCCCGAATTCAGAATGACCCACTACCGCAGGCTGGCGCGGCAGTTAGCCCGGAGTCTCTGTCGCTGAGACTCCACGGTTCTTCGTGCGCCATGAGAAAAGCCGCAGACTTCGAAAGGCGCGAAGTCTGCGCTACCCGCTGTAGCGCAGAGGTATCCGTCAGCCGACGGATTCCTCTGCGGCTCTTCCCTGTACCGGCAACGATGTCTGTGTGAGAACCACTTGTTGCTGTCATTCCGAGGAGCCACAGGCGACGAGGAATCTCGCAGTGCTTTGAAAACACACAGGGCGAGATTCCTCGCTTCGTTCGGAATGACAGTCGAAAGGAGGTTTTCACACAGACTTGGGGGCCGCAGAGGGGGGAAAATGCGCCCACTTTGACTCCGCGGTTCTTCGCGCCCCACGAGAAAAGCCGCAGACTTCGAAACGCACGAAGTCTGCGCTACCCCGCTCGGGCGCCAGGATCGCTCAAGGCGGGGCGGCTGACGGCTGCTTGTGGATGGGCGCCTGTCCGGCTTTGGTTCGGCCTGGGACCACAAATGCGTGCTTGGGCTGGACAGGAACGAACGACCCTGCGGTCAATGAATCATACGCCAGCAGATTCTCCGTCGCGCCTCGAATCGCCGCCCAGCCTCTCGAAATCGCGTCGTTCGCGGCGTTGGCTTCCATCACTGTGTCCTGCGGAATCACCGCGCCGGTCTCACTCGAGAACGGGCTCTCGACGCCGGCGGAGACTGCCGTGACCGTGTAGTAATACCCGGCCCCGGCCTGCGGCCCGTAGTCAACGTAGGTGCAGTTCGCCTGGCTCGTGCACCCGGCATCCACCGGAGATGCGTTGATAGGCCCGGTTTCGTTGCCCGGACTCGTCCCGCGATAAACGTTGTAGCTGTAGGCTGGGTTCCCCTGCGCGCCGGCGGGCGGCGTCCAGGTGAGCGAGATGCAATCCCCCCGCCAGTAACTCGCTTGCCGGGCCAGCGTGTCGCCGGTTGAGCTGCTTTCGCTCAGAGTGGCGAAGTGGGCCGCCTGCTCGGCGATCGAATCGGAACTGGCGCTGCTTTCCACCGGGTTGGCCTGGTAAGCAAGCTTCGATTTGAAGGCCGCCACGATCGCAGCGTACTTCACGCCCGAGCACTGATTCGTAAAGCTCACCGCCGTCGAGCCGCTCGAATTCAAATCGTATTCCGTCGCCCCATCGGACTCGTAGTTTGTGAGCGGCGGTATGCCGCCCGCCCCTCCCGTCCACACGCCAAGCGCCGCGCCCGCCGCCGGCGCGGTCATCGGGCACGCGCTGCCGTTGGGAGGCGCGAGTTCAGGGGGAACCGCGGCGCCGTACAGCATTTCGTTTGGCAGGCTGGGAGGGATCGACGGCGAGCTGAGGGCCGTGCCGGAGGCGGTTCCACTGGACACGCTGGCGCTCGCGTCAAACGTCACGCTCCCGCCTGCGGCGCTGAATTCATCCGCCCAAACGTCTCCCATGGCCTGCCCGCTCGGCCAGCTGACGTTGATCGTGCCGGAAGCGTTCGACGGCGCGTTCAGCAGGTAGCCCAGCCACAAGTTCGCGTAAACCGTGCCGCCCGAGCAGAGGCCGGAGGTGACTGCTTGTGACAACGTGGCGGGGGTGGAAATCACCGCGTAGCTGTTGCCGTTCGCGTCCTTGATCGTGACCGGAGACGGCCCGCCGTTCGTGCAGCCGATGCTCGCGAAAGCCACCACCACCAGGTCCCCGTGCGCCGGATTGCTCGCCAGGATCAGCGTGAATGGGCTGCTCGTCCAAGCGCTGGTGACCTGGACCATCGCGCCCTGGACGTGGCTGAATCGCTGCCCGAAGAGCAGTGACGAGTGACAAGTGACGAGCGCGAGAAACAGCAGCAAAGCCGGCGCGCCCTTCGGCTCAGCGCCCCGTTCCCGTTTCGTCGTCTTGTCGACTTCCGCAGCTTCTGACATTGGACACGCTCTTTCGGTCACTAAACCTAGGCTATCACGCCAGGAATGGAAAAATGGGAAACAGTGCAAAAAATGCGACTGAAAATTCTATCTGCTTTAGATTGAATGCGATTGGAGGAAACGGTTTTTTCACATTGTGAAAAAACCACTCCCAAGTGTGGCATTTTGACACATATATTCAAAACCTTGCATATTACCGGCGTGTCCCTTCGGGACATCGCAGACCCCACCAGGCAGGGGTCTGCGCCAGCCCTTGTCATGGGTGAGGCGTGTCTTGCGTCGGCGGCGGAACTAAGCCCATGCCACGGGCGGGGTCGCCTCGCGCGCCGACTGCTCGCGTCAGTGTTTCCTCTTCGGCGCGCTTTTGGGTTTGCAGTTTCTGCGCCAGCTCCATTTCACGGCGGGAGTCTTCCGGCCGCTTCAGCTTTTCGTAGGTTCGTCCCAGCAGGTAGTGAGGCTCGGGGCGAGACGCATCCAGGCGGATCGCCTCCTGGAATTGCGGCACGGCTTCCTGGGACCGGCCGAGCTTGTCCAAGGCCTTCGCCAAATCCAATCTGGCTCGATAATCCGTGGGCGAATTCCCGGTCAAATCTTGCAGGATGGGCAAGGCGAGTTGCGGCTGCGACTCGGAAAGATACGCGTCTGCGAGGTAGTACCTGGCTTCTTCAAACCGCGGATCGAGCCGAAGCGTCTCGCGCAGTTCGCTGACGGCTTCATCATAATTTCGGAGCTTCCAGCACATGAATCCAAGCGAAAACCGCACCGTGGCGTCGGCGGGCAACTGCTTCTTGGCCTCCTCGAACTCTTCCAAAGCTTTCTGGTACGAACCCAGGCCGTCGTACGCCTGGCCGCGCAAAATGCGCACCCACGGCGAGCCGGGGTCGAGCTGCTCGAGTCGGTCGAAGCCGTCCAAGGCCTTCTTAAATTGCTTCGTTTCGATATAGGCGCGGATCAGCAAATAATTTGAACCCGGGTCGCGAGGTTCGAGCGACAAGGCCTTTTCGAGCGGCGGGATGGCGCGCGCGTATTCGTCCCGGGCGATGCGCGCCACGCCAAGCAATTCCTGGGCCTGAAAGCTGGAAGGATTAACCTCCGCCGCAATTTCGAGCGCGGGCGCGGCGGATTTGTAGTCCTGCATTTTAATCAGAGCGATGCCCAGGTTCAGATTCGTTGCGAATTCGCGGGGATTTATTTTCAAGGCCCGCTGGTAATAGGTGATTCCTTGCTTGAAGTCGCCCTGCTTCGCGCTCAAGGCACCCAGCGCATTCAACGCGGCTGTGGAACGGGGCTCAACCTTCAGGATTTCCTGGTATTCCGCTGCGGCGTCCTGCCAACGGCCCTGGGCCTCGAAGCCCTCGGCCTTTGCAGCCAGGTTCAGGATGGTTGATTGAGGGGATGATTGCGCCATGGCGAGGGCAGACAAGAAAAAGCCCACCACGAAGGCCAATCGCATGACACGAAGGACGCGGCCGCCGCAAGTGGCTGGCTCGTCCTCATCCAGCGTGCTACGATAGCCGGGAAGAGAAGAGAGTGAGCTTTTGGATAGCACATTGAAATTGTAGGACAAGGGCTGCCTCCAGTCCAAACTGTAAAATGGCACGGTGGGTTTCGGTCACGCTGGTGGTTTGTTTCAGTGCGCTTCTTGCCGGGGCAGGGAATTCTCTTTCGGCTGCCACGGGGAAGCCGCCCTCGATCGTTCTGATTTCTGTCGACACGCTGCGCGCTGACCACTTGAGCTGCTATGGCTCCCGCCGCATTGCGACGCCTCACCTTGATGCCCTAGCCAGAGGCGGGACGTTATTTTCCGCCGTCAGTTCGCAGGTCCCTTTGACGTTCCCTTCGCACGTCTCTCTGTTCACGTCCACGTACCCGTTCTTCAACGGCATCGAGGACAACGGAGAGACGCTGCGGCCCAACGCTTTAACCCTGGCCACCGTCCTCAAGGCCCACGGCTATCACACCGGAGCCGTGGTCGGCGGATTTGTGCTCGACCGGAGGTTCGGCCTCGATCAGGGTTTCGACGCGTACGACAGCACCTTCGACCTGCATCGGCAGACGGATTCCGACAGCGGAGACGTCAAGCGTTTGGGCGCCGAGGTGGTTGCGGCAGCGGATCAATGGCTGGGAGCCAACTCCGGCAGCCCCTTTTTTCTCTTTGTACACTTTTATGATCTGCACACTCCCTACAATTTGCCGGCGAGCTACCAGGCGCGCTTCGGCACGGGATACGACGCCGAACTTCGTTACGTGGACGAGCAGGTGGGCAGGTTCTGTGATTCCCTGCGGCAGCATAACGTCTTCGCAAACAGCCTCATCGTTCTCACCTCCGACCACGGTGAGGGACTGGGAGAGCACGGAGAGAAAACGCACGGTTACTTTATCTATCAGAGCACGCTGTGGGTGCCGCTCATCGTGCACTGGCCGGCGGGAGGCGCCAGCTTTCCGGCCCGGATTGACGAACCGGCCGGCTTGATGGATTTGGCGCCCACCGTCCTTCAGTTCGCCGGCATCAGGCCGCCGCCGGAGTTTCAGGGGCGCAGTCTGCTGGATCTCGTGCGCGCGGACCATGCCAAGATCCCTCATGATGTCGTAAGCGAGAGCGTTTATGCCCAGAGGCATTTCGGATGCAGTCCCCTGCGGTCGCTGCGCACAGGGCGTTACAAGTACATCGAGGCTCCGAACCCCGAACTCTACGATCTGTGCCGAGACCCGGGCGAGACGCACAACCTTTACGGCGTGGAAGGCTCGCAGGCGCTGGCTGCGAAGCAGAGGCTGGCGGCTCTGCGCGCGCGGTTTCGAAATCCGCGGCCGCGAGGACAGCGGGCGCTCGATCCGGAAACGGCGGCTCGACTGAGTTCGCTGGGCTATGTTGCCGGAAGTTCGCCGGAGACGCAAGCGCCGGAGAATGGTCCTGATCCCAAAGACCGGATTGGCGACTTCGAGGAATTCGGACGCGCCATCGTTCTGGCGTCGGCGGGGCACATCGAGGAATCGAACGCGCTGCTCGAGCGGCTTCTCAGCAGCCACCCGGAGCTTCCTGATGTTCGCATGAGTTTGGGGTTGAACGATCAGCGCCTGCGGCGGCAGGACGAGGCAGCGCGCGAGTTCCAGAAAGTTCTTAAGGCGGACCCGCTGAACGCAAAAGCGCATCTGGATCTGGGGTTGAGCCTCTTCGAACTGCGAAAGCTGGAGGAGGCCGAGCGCGAATTCCAGGCGGCGCTCGCCCTCGTGCCCAGTTACACGCGCGCCGAGGACATGCTGGGCAGCGTCGCGCTGCAGCGTAACGATTACGCGCGGGCACGCGAGCGCTTCGAGCATGTTCTGAGCGTCAATCCCAACGACTACAACGCGCATTACAACCTGGGAACGCTCGCCGCGCTCCAGGGGCAATGGGATACCGGTGAGCAGCACTTGCGAGCGGCAATTAGCGTCGACCCGCTCGATCCGGAGGCGCATAACACGCTGGGAAGCCTCTATCT
>Ga0181523_10004755_pt1 | contig 11562 bp, 11 predicted proteins | sample PEATcosm2014_Bin_43_FD_119752 | JGI IMG/M metagenome (GOLD analysis project Ga0181523, IMG submission 119752) | Peatland microbial communities from MTU Mesocosm Facility, Houghton, MI, USA - PEATcosm2014_Bin05_30_metaG | ecosystem: Environmental > Terrestrial > Soil > Wetlands > Peat | place... | reverse complement strand
TAGGGCCCGCGTCCGCCGCAATCGCGGCCGGCTTCCTTCAAGTCGTTGTATCGAAAGCGCGCAAACACACCGTGCTCGTGTGTGCAGCTTGCTCACGCGCGCTTCCGATACAACACTAGGACAAACCGTCCAAAATCGTGGAACTGGCTGCAAGGTAGCTGTGCGGGCTATAATCGCGCGCACCCATGGCCCTCACGACTGGCACGAAACTCGGTCCTTATGAAATTCAATCGCCCCTAGGCGCTGGCGGGATGGGAGAGGTGTATCGCGCACGCGATACACGGCTCGACCGCACCGTCGCGGTCAAGATTCTCCCTTCTCACCTATCTGAAAACATCGAGGCCAAACAGCGCTTCGACCGCGAGGCGCGAGCCATTTCTTCCCTAAATCATTCCAATATCTGCACGCTTTATGACGTCGGCCACCAGGGTGGAGTCGATTACCTGGTCATGGAATTTCTGGAAGGCGAAACATTGGCCGACCGTTTGCGGAAAGGTCCGCTTGCTGCCGACCAGTTGCTGAAGTGCGCCTATGAAATCTGCGAAGGCCTGGAGAAGGCGCACAAGACCGGCGTCATCCATCGTGATCTGAAACCCGGCAACATCATGCTGACCAATTCCGGCGCAAAGCTGATGGACTTTGGATTGGCCAAGACCGCGCCATCCGAGGCGCCTCCGGCCTCAAGTTTGACGATGACCTCGTCCGGACCGCCCCCCGGACAGCCGTTGACAGCGCAGGGCACGGTGCTGGGAACGTTTCAATACATGGCGCCGGAGCAGGTGGAAGGCAAGGAGGCCGACGCGCGCAGCGATATCTTTGCGCTCGGCACTGTGCTGTATGAAATGGCCACTGGAAAGCGGGCGTTTGAAGGCAAAACCACCTCAAGCGTCATCGCTGCAGTGCTGGAAAGGGACCCTCCGCCCATCTCAACCGTACAGCCGTCCTCGCCCCCACCGCTCGATCGGGTCGTGAAAACCTGCCTCGCCAAAGATCCCGACGAACGCTTCCAGAATGTGCACGACGTCAAATTGCAATTGAAATGGATCGCGGAAGGCGGATCGCAAGCGGGAGTGCCGACGCCAGTCGCGGCGCGGCGCAAGAACCGTGAAAAATTGGCGTGGACGCTGGTGGGCGGATTGGCGATTCTTGCGGCGGCGATTGCTGATTGGACTTTCTCTCATCCGCACCCGTCCGCGGCCGGCCCGGTATTGGCATTTATTCCTCCGCCTCGGGATACTCGGTTCCTTGCTTTCGGTTTTGGCTCAGGACCCGCGGTGGTTTCGCCCGACGAAACCAAACTGGCATTCACGGCAATGGACAAAAATGGATTGATCAAACTTTGGACGCGGTCGCTGAAAGCAAACGATGCCACCGCAATTCCTGGAACGGAGGGAGCGGAATCACCGTTCTGGTCGCCGGACAGCCGCTCACTTGGGTTCTTCGCCGCAGGCAAGTTGAAGACCGTCGAATTGAACGCCGGAAACCCGCAGACACTTACAGATAGTTCCTGGGTTGGAGTGTCGGCATGGGCGCCGGACGGCACCATCCTGTTCAGGCCAGCGGCAAGTTCGCCCCTTTTCCGTATTCCCGCGGTCGGCGGGCAGGCCGTGCCAACGCAAGCTTTAGGTGCCAACGATTACTCCGAGAGCGATCCGGCGATGCTGCCCGACGGAAAACACATTCTGGTTGTGGTCAGTGATAGGAAACAACACGGACGTGTCGAATTCAGGTCGTTAACGTCGTCAGATACCAAAACTGTGCTCGAGGACGCCAAGCTGCCCGCATATTCGAAGGGATATCTATTTTTCATCCGCAACCAGAAAATATTCGCACAACCATTTGACGCGGGTTCCGGCAAGCTTTCCGGCACAGCGACTTCTTTGGCGGATGCCGACTGGTATTCGCTGGCGGGACCGTCGGTGCTGGCGTTTCAATCTGTTTCGCATGATACGCGGCTGCAATGGTTTGATATCAGCGGGAATCCGACGGGCACGAGCGGCCAAGTTGCTTTTTACCTGGCGCCAAAAATTTCTCCAGACGGCAAGCAGATTCTCTTTCTTGAGGGCGATCTCCAGAATCCAGGTACAACGGATTTGTGGTCGCTTCCGGTGTCTGGAGGGGTTAACCGGCGGATGACTTTCGGTCCGGACTGGAGGGGCTGGAGCGTGTGGTCGCCAGACGGGAAATACATCGCCTATGGTGTGGAAACTGCCGGCAAAATGAAAATTGTGCGCAAACCAGCGGACGGGTCAGGCGCTGAAGAGACACTGTTAACCTTCGGACCAGAGATTTCCGCTGCATCGGTGGTGGACTGGTCGCCGGACGGCAAGTATTTGTCCTTCGATACTTTCAACCTCAATGAGGGGCGCAGGTCAAATTGGATTCTGCCCCTGTTTGGCGACAGGAAACTGTTTCAGTGCGCTCTGGAGCTTGGCGGCAACCAGTATGATGGAAATTATTCGCCTGACGGCCACTGGTTGGCTTATTTTTCCGATGAGACTGGTCAGCCGGAGGTGTACATCGTTCCATTTCCGGGACCGGGCGGAAAATACCAGATTTCCCAAGGCGGCGGATGGCTCGTTCGCTGGGACAAGAAAGGCGATCTCTTCTTCTTGACCACTGGCAACCAACTGACGAAAGCGGAATTGAATCTGGGTGAGCAATCCCTACAGGTGAAGTCTCTGCGGCTCCTCTTCCAGATAAATCTGGCGGACACGCCAGCGCCTTTGTTCGACGTGACTGCGGACGGCCAGCGCTTCCTGGCGGTGACCCCTGCCCGCGCCGAATCCAGCTCGATCAGCTTGCTGCTGAACTGGCCGGCGCTGCTGAACAAGTAGCCTGCGGAAACGGGCACCCAATCGGCCGCCTCTGAAGTCAGGATTCAGATGGGGGATTCCATTCGTGGGCGTCAAATGAACGCGTTGTCTCGTTACTCTCGACGGCTCTTGCCGATTACGAATTGGTGTTTGAAAATTGCACCGGTGCCCACTTGCCCGTTGGGTTGGTACCGACAAACGCGCTTGTATCCATTAAATGGAGTAGTTCCCGAATTGTCGGCGCTGGAGTGAACCCCAAAAGTGAGACAATTTGATCGTGCACACTTTGCAGGAATTGGCTCAGATTCAACGATTCAACCTAGATGGGCTAAGCCTAAGGTTGGGGGGAGCCTGCCTTTCTCCTAAGGATTCCGGCCGAGAGTAGCGTTACCACTAGGCCGATCGGAAAAACCTCGGTGAACGTCATGGCCACGTTTATCACAGGATTGTCGTACATCTGCTTGAACTGCCTTGCTTGCCGCTCCGCCTCATCGATTTTTTGTTGGCTGGTCCCTGACGCCTTCGCGCGTTCCACCATGTGCGCGGCATACTTCTCGGCAAAGTTGGGCATCAGTTTGTAGTAGACGAATTCCCAGGTCCCCACGTAGCACGCGCTGGAGATCAACGTAATCATGATACCGACCGCGAACCCGCGGCCGAAGGACAGATGCCCGCCACCGACATTTTCTCGGTACGAACGCACCCCGAAGAACACCAGGAGTGCCGAAAGCACGATCGTGGTGTAACCTAGAATCTCACCTTTCTCCCAACCGATGGCATCCGCGAACGGAATCGTAACCAGCATCATCGCGGCGGATATCGCGCCGGATATCAGTCCAAAGGTCAGCACCGTCTTTTTCATGGAATTTCAGTCTCCTTATCCGTGAAACCTGAGCTCACGTGCTCGAAGTCTAGCGGAGGTCGCGGACGGTGTCGTCACACTTTCGGGTGATTCTTCACTGGGAGAGCGAAAAATCCCCCTTTCGGGTGGGAAGGATAGGTCACGGAATCAGAAGGTTGACCTTGCCGAGCTGGACGGCCTGGGTGCGCCGCTTTGCACCGAGCTTATCGAACAGCCGACTGGAGTGCGTCTTCACCGTGTTTTCGCTGACGAACAGTCGCGCGGCGATCTCTCGATTGCTCAATCCGCCGGCGATAAGCCCAAGAATCTCCAGCTCGCGCGGGGTAATGCCGAGTTCTCTCACGCGCGTCTCGTCGACGGTGAACGGGCCCATCACCGCCACGGGCACTTTCTTGACGATAACTGCCGGTTTCTTTCTGGTGAGAGTTTGTCCGAGCCAAATGCCGAGTCCGGCAAACAGGGCGGCGACCAGCGCGCCGTACACTTCCACCGAATGTTCTAGGAGCATGAAGCGATATTCCGTCAGCTTAAGGACCGCGATCAGCACGCCGCCACATAGGCCGTAGAGCAAGATCTCGCGCACCGCGCGGCGGTGCGAGCCCCGATCGGATTCCGTCGTCAAGGTCACGGGAGCGGCATTATACCTGAAGAATCCCGCTGCGAGGAGCGTCATCCGGATCCATCCAATGGTCTTTCGGTCGTTGAAATGGGTGGGTAGCCGTTTCGCGTTCCATGGAAGGTTGCGTTACCATAAAAAGAAGAGCTCATTTCCGGCTCAATCCACCGCTCGCGAAAGGAAATTTCGATGCATCGGGCATTTTTCGCCGCTCTCTTGGGGGCACTCTTGCTCCTGACGGGCGCTTGCAAGTCGAAGACAGACAATAATAAGGACGGCATCCGCGAAGGCGTCCTGAAACACATCGCGGGCATGAACGGATTGAATGTGAACAACATGACGATTAGCGTCACGAATGCTACCGTCAATGGCGACAAAGCTCAGGCAAGCGTGGACATTCGCGCGAAAAGTGGTGATCCGAACGCTCCCGCGATGCAGCTCAGCTACGATCTCCAGAAGCAGGGCGACGAATGGGTGGTTTTGAAGGGGCAGCCGACGGGTGGGATGCAGCACCCTGCTCCCGGCGAGATGCCCCCGGCGGGCAGCATGCCTCCGGGACATCCGGCGACCGGGGGGACCAGCGGCCAGGTGCCCGCGAATCATCCCGACTTTAATTCCATCCTGAACTCAGCTCAGCAGCCCGCGCAACAGGCTCCGGCGCAGCAACCGGCAGCGCAGCCGAAGGCGCAGGGAACCACGAAGCCGTGAGTTAGGAAAACAGATATGAGGAAGAACCAGAAGAGACCAGTCATCGCTGGCCTCTTTTTTTAGTTCTCCTGGTCGTTGCGCTAGTTGTTTTTTCCGAAATCTGGCATCTGATTTCTGATTATCTTCTTCTCCTCAAAAATCCTGCAAATCGTCCGTAGGCAAGGCCACGCGTACTGCATTCAGCACCGCCAGCAAATCGATCAACTCTTGCCCAATGGCGCCCCAGATTGGCGGAAGGTAACCCAAAGATGCAGCAATCATGCCGATCATGCTTGCGGCCATCCCGCCGAACGCGCTTTGCAGCGCGATACGCCTCAATCGTCGGGCGATGTGCATCAACTCGTCGATCTTTTCCAGCGCCGTTTCCAGCACTACCGCGTCGGCGGCTTCCGTGGTGATGTCATTCTGCGAACCGAACGCCACGCCCACCGTGGCGGCCATCAGCGCAGGCGCATCGTTGATGCCGTCGCCCACAAACAGCGTGCGCGCCTTGGCGGTTTCCTCTTTCACGATGGCCACTTTTTCTTCCGGACTTTTTCCGGCATGCACTTCCGTGATTCCCACGCTCTCGGCGAGATATTTTACTTCCGGTTCGCGATCGCCGGAGACGAGCATTACCTTGCCCACGCCGTGTTTGGGCCGAAGATGTTGGATGAAGGATGCACTGTCTTTGCGTGGCGTATCGTGGAAACGGATTGCCGCGGCATACTGTCCACCGATGAACACCAGGCACTCCAGGCCGCTCTCGAGCGGCGGAAGCGACAGCTTCAGCGCTTCCACTTTTCTTCGTCCGGTAATCTGAACGACGTGGGTATTGATGCTGCCGCGCAGCCCTTCGCCAGGGCGCTCGCTGATTTTATCTACCGGCAGGATGGCAATTCCTTGCCGCCTGGCTTCTGCCACAATTGCGCCGGCTAGCGGATGCTTAGAGTACTGCTCCAGGCTCGCGGCCAGTTGCAGCACCGCTGTTCGCTCTAAGCCCTCCGCGCAGATTATTTCCGTGAGGGAGGGTCGGCCGTAGGTCAGCGTCCCGGTCTTATCGAAAATCAGCGTCTGGCACTGTTCGATCTGTTCGAGCACCGCGGGATTCTTGATGATGATGGCGCGCCGTGCCGCTAACGAAATCGCGCCGATAATCGCCGTCGGAATGGCCAGCAGGAGTGGGCAGGGTGTGGCGATCACCACGACAGATAGAAACCGCTCCGATTGGCCGCTGAGCAGCGCCGCAAGGGTGGCCACGCCAAGCGCGATCGGCGTGTACCATGCGCCCAGTCGATCGCCCAGGCGACGCAACTTCGGCCGCTGCTCCTCCGTCTGCTGCATCACCTTCATGATTCGCGCATACCGCGAGTCTTCTGCCAGCTTCTCCGCCCGGATCACCAGCAGCGCTTCGCCGTTGATCGCGCCTGAAATAACCATCGAGCCGGGCGTTTTGGAAATCTCGTACGGTTCGCCGGTCAGGTAGGCTTCGTCCATCACGCCGTGGCCTTCCAGCACGGTGCCATCCACCGGGCAGATTTCATGTGGCAATACGGCCAGTTCGTCTCCGATGCGGATGTCCGCCAGCCTTACAACGGCCAGGCCGCCTGCTTCCCTGCGGTGCGCCGCGCTTGGCATACGCCTTGCCAGTGCGTCCAGCACGGAGGATGCGCGCGCCCTGGCGTACTCCTCCAACGCCTCTCCGCCCGAAAGCATCAGCACGACGATAGTGGCGACCAGATATTCGCGCAGTAAAATGGCCGTGAGAATGGAAACGCCCGCCAGGAGGTCCGAGCCGAATTCGCGATTCCACAGTTTTTTCAGGAGTACCCAGACCATCGGAACTCCCCCAAGAAGCAGCGCGATGAAAAGCGGTAGGTTGCAGGTGCGAGCAGGGAGGTGCAGGGCGTACTTGAGGACCACATGCAAAACTATTGCAACAAGCGTGAACCCGGCGATCAACGTTTCTTTGGAAGGAGCAAAACCCGGCTTCGTCGAAGCCGCCATTGCTTCCACTTATCCCACAGCGCTAAGTTCAAGTCAAAGATGCAACAATCTTGCGACTGGGCGGACTGTCACACAGTCTTATCTTTTGCGTAGCAGAGGCGCTCCATATTGCACAAGGCGCATTTGGGTTTGCGGGCGGCACAGACGCGGCGGCCATGCCAGATCAACTGGTGGGAAAACTGGATCCACTTTTCCTTCGGGAGGATGGCCATCAGGTCCAGCTCGATCTTTCTCGGGTCCTCGTTGCGCGTTAGGTCCAGGCGCCGTGATAGCCGGATGACGTGCGTGTCCACCACCACGCCGCTGGCGATCCCGTACGCCGTGCCTAGTACTACATTGCCCGTCTTGCGAGCTACTCCAGGCAGCGTCAGGATTTCCTCCATCGTGCGCGGCACTTGTCCGGCGAACTTCTCCACAATGGCCTTGCTCGCTCCCATAATCGATTTGGTCTTATTGCGGAAGAAACCTGTCGGACGAATCTCTTTTTCCAACTCCACCGGGGATGCATACGCAAAATCTTCCGGCTTCCTATATTTCTTGAAGAGGTCCTCGGTTACCTGATTCACGCGCACGTCAGTGCACTGAGCGGAAAGAATCGTCGCAATTAGCAATTGAAACGCGTTTTCATGCCTTAGCGCGCAGGTTGCCCCGGGATACGCCTCATCGAGTTTCTCCAAAATCGCCGCGACCCGCTTGGGATCAGTCCCTGCTGCAGCAGTTACATTCTTCTTGGCAGTGGGTTTCCCAATGGTGCGCTTCTTTGCCGCCTTCTTTTTTGCAGTTTTCGCCATCGTCTTTCCAGCCATGTCGGTTCTCCGTAATTCCAACTGCTTCTGAGTCCTGTCGGCTGTTCCCGTCGCCGACCAGTATATGCCGTTGCATCAAAAGGCGCCCGTCGCAGGCAGCGGCCACTCAGGCTTGCCCCTGCTTAGAAACGCGTTTTCTGTTTTATTCCAGCACTTCCATCAGGCGGCGGAACGCCTTGCCTCGGTGGCTGTGCCGATTCTTTTCTTCCGCCTTCAATTCCGCAAACGCTTTTTCCATCGGAGGGAAGAAGAACACCGGATCATATCCGAATCCGCCGGCCCCGCGTGGCTCCGCCAGAATCTCTCCATCCACTTTCCCGGAGACGACCAGTTCACACCGCCCTTGCCGCGCCACGGCAATCACGCAGACGAAATAAGCGGCCCGCTCGCCGCCCTTCTTGCCGCGCAGCTCCGCTAGCAATTTGCCATTCCGCAGTTCGCTGCTTGCGCCGAGCCCTGCATACCGTGCGGACAGCACACCCGGCGCGCCACCTAATGCAGGTACCACCAGACCCGAATCATCCGCAAACACCCTCTGCGGGCAATGTTTTGAGTAGTACAACGCTTTGCCTACGGCATTCTCTGCAAAGGTGGGAGCGTTTTCTTCGAACTGCGGCAGCTGCGCAAAACCCGTCAGCAACTGCAATTCCAGCGCGTGGCCGGTCACCAGAACTTGATATTCTCTCAGCTTGCCCGGATTGCTCGACGCCAGAACCAGTTGTTGCGGGACGCGCTCTTCCTTCATCGCTTGCCCAGAAATTTTGCCGGCAGCACCGTGCGCTGCTCCTCGCCCAGCCGGCGAATTCCCGCAGCAGCGAGCGCCAACAGGTCTTGCATCTCTCCACCCGTGAACGGGCGGCCTTCGGCGGCCGCCTGAATCTCGACAAAATCCCCGCTGCCGGTCATGACCACGTTCATGTCCACTTCCGCGCGTGAATCTTCCTCGTAGCAGAGATCCAGCAGCGACTTATCATCCACAATTCCCACACTGGTAGCCGCCACGCTATCGATCAGCGGCGAAGTCCGTAGCATGCCCGCTGCCACCAATCGCTCCATGGCCAGCGCCAGGGCCACAAACGAACCGGTAATGGATGCTGTACGCGTGCCGCCATCCGCTTCGATCACGTCGCAATCGATCCAAACGGTTTTTTCGCCCAGCGCTTCCTGGTCGGTGACGGCGCGCAGGGAACGGCCGATCAATCTCTGAATTTCCAGGGTGCGCCCGGATTGTTTGCCTCGGGTGGCCTCGCGGGGCGTGCGATTTTCGGTCGCGCGCGGCAGCATGCCGTACTCGCTAGTTACCCAGCCCTTGCCTGTGCCCTTGAGGAAGGAGGGCACACCGTCATCCACCGTCGCCGTACAAATCACGCGCGTCTTCCCGAGTTCGATCAATACGCTGCCTTCGGCCTGGGAGATGAAGTCCGGTATGATCTTCAATTGCCTGATCTGGTCAGCGCTTCGGCCGTCGCTTCGCAAGGTTCCTCCTGGCGTTCTGCGTCAATTCGCGCCGCTATGGCGTCACTGCTTCGTCGCACCTTTGACTTTATCGATCGCCTTCCGGATCGGCGCCGTAATTGCCGATACCGGAGACTTGGTGTGTGCTGCCGGCGCTCCCTTCATACTCACCGGGAATGTCTGCGTCAAATCCAAATGCCCGGCCAGAGTGTCCACTTCCTGACCGTGAATCAGTATTTTGAGCCGCTGCACCTGCGGGACGTTTGCTTCTAGTGTGCTGGTGATGGAATCGACGGCCAGCTCCTCGCTCTGAATCCCCGAAGGAGTGGACGTCGCGAATGCTTCCGAAAAATCCGCCACCGCCGTGCCATCCGGCAAAAGGTAAAACGCCAGCAGCGCGGCATCCGGCGGTAGCGTGCGGGCCTCCGGATCCACGGGCCCAGCAAGGAGCGTGTTCAGAATCTGCTTGGCGCGCATGGCGGGGTCGCTCGACAACGGCAGTTCCACGGTTACCGGAACGAGCGAGCCATCTGCCCCCGAGGAGCCCCAGTAGATCTTGGCTTTCACCTTGGGGTCGCCGCTAGTCACCGGAGTGGGTGGCAAGAGCTCGCGCCGCGCCTGCTCCGCGGTCTTTTCCGTCAATTGTTTGGCTACGTCCACCTGGTGCCGCAGGGCAGGGAAGTAAAGCGCCGCGGCAATCACCGCCGCGAGCAGTCCTCCGGCCAGCCATATTCTCCACTTCCCGCTCATGGCTGCACTCCGGCTGGAGGCGCGGTTCCAGGCATCACGGGAACGACATAAGACGGCCGAAAAGCCGCCACGCCGTGCGCAATGGCTTCGGCAACTCCCGGGACCATGCGGTCCAGGTCGCCGCGAGCTTCCACCGAGACGCTGGAAATTTCCACGGCGATGGCTGGCGCGGCAATCGTGCGCAGTTGGCGTACTGGAGCAACCTGCGCGGTCGGTGGCGAACCCTTGAATCGCTTGGCTAATTCCCCTTGAACAAAGTCTCCCAGCTTGTGGCTGAGCACCGCAAAAGGCTCCTGCGCCCGGTCCCAAGGAATCAGCCCGGTTAGGTCAGTCGAGGGTGGAACTTCTTGCAGCACGTAGGTGCGGGCGGTCCCGGCCAAACCCGTTGACGCAATATGCAGCGTGATGAATACAGCGCCGCGCTGCGCGTTCGCTCTTGCCGAGCGGTCGTCGAAAGACGGATTTTCGTTGCCGTCGCGTGTCAGCAGCACCTGAAATCCTTGGCCCTCCAGCGCTCGCTTCACCTGCGTTGTGAACTGCAACACCACTTCGCTCTCTCGGATGCCTTCGGTGCCACGCGCGCCCAGATCGGTCCCACCATGGGCGGGATCGAGTACTACAATGTTCAAGCCCACGCTGGGTGCAGGACGTGGCGACGGAGAGGCTGCTAGGCTGACGGCGGGGGTTTGCGCCGGATTCGCTGGCGCTGCGGGTGAACTTTGCGCCGCACCCGAAGCGCCGCTCGGATTCTGGGGGTTGGGCTGCGCGCCGTTGCTGAGGGAAATCCCACTGAATGCGAACACGAGCGGCGCAGCTAAGACCAGTTTGCTAAGTGCCGGAAGGTTTCTCACGTCGAGCAGGATACCAAATCTTCGCGCCTCGCCGCTGTGTCTCGTCTTGCGGGGCCTCGAAAGAGGGGCCTCTATGCGTCACTCGCAGAACCCAGAAGCGCAGGATGCTTGTGAACCGGACCCTTTCAAAAGGGAGCAAAGGGTATCGTGACTGGATTGAAGGTCAGTCCGCTTCGCTGCTTTGCGGCACAACCTCTGCCGTGTGACGGATTCCCAGCTTGCCAGTGGCAAAATACAGGCCGAACCCGGCCAGAATAATGATCGCTCCAAAGAGCAGGCCGTTCATGTTCAGGATCGACTCTTGCTCGCTCTCCACCATGGCCAGGATCAGCAGGGCCAGCGGAAACAGCCCGCAACTTACGGCGCCCGCCATGCCACCCGGCACGCGGAAGGACCGCCGAAGTCTTGGCTCGCGAATCCGCAGCGCTACCAGAGTCACAAACTCCAGCATCAGCGCCGCGCCGTACAGCATAATGTCCAGCGTCACCAGTCGCTTGAAGCCCAGTCCCAGGCACAGCGCCCAGCAGCTTGCCAGCACCACGATGGCCACCCAGGGAGTCTCGTTCTTCTTGGTCACTTTGCCGAAAAGTTTCGGCATCATTCCGTCCCGCGCCATGGCCAGGGGCAGACGCGAATAGCTCATCACCAGCGCGTTGAACATGCCGAAGGCGCTCATCATGCCGCCGATGGTCACCATGAAGCGCAGCCATTG
>Ga0181523_10004754_pt1 | contig 11565 bp, 8 predicted proteins | sample PEATcosm2014_Bin_43_FD_119752 | JGI IMG/M metagenome (GOLD analysis project Ga0181523, IMG submission 119752) | Peatland microbial communities from MTU Mesocosm Facility, Houghton, MI, USA - PEATcosm2014_Bin05_30_metaG | ecosystem: Environmental > Terrestrial > Soil > Wetlands > Peat | place... | reverse complement strand
GGCGTCGGGTCGGCAGCGGCCTGTTGGCGCGCTAATTCCACAGGTCTCCAACTGACGTTATAAATTGCGCTGCCCATTTGAGCGGCAGCTGCGGCGGTGTTGGCTTCCCGCTCTGCAGGACTATCACTCACGCCGATTGTGAGTGAACTCGAACCGGTGATTGCAGTGGAGCGCTGGATCCCGTTTTGATTGGCCGAGATACCAGCGCTTTGTTGCACCACGTGAGCTAGTTCATGGGCCAGCAATCGCCTTCCCGGGGGTGTCGCTGGACGATACTGCTCAGGCGCAAACACTATGTTGCAGCCCACCGTGTAGGCCAGCGCGTTCACCGAGTGCGCCGATGCATTCGCTCGGGCGTCCGCGTGAATGCGCACCCGGCTGAAATCATGGCCGAATCGTGGTTCGAAAAACGACCGTGTCTGAGCTTCCAGCGGCTGGCCGGGCGAGCGCAGCACTTCGTGCACGATAGGCGGAGCGATCCCCGCCTGGGCGCCGCTCGTGGCCCGGCGCTGCAGGGTTTTCTTTTTCTTACACTCGGAGCAGTCGCCCGACGAACCGGAAGAACCGGACGAGCCTCCCGATCCCCCACACGCGCACTTCCTTTGCAGAGTTCCGAATGGCGCCGGGGTGGGGGTCTGCACCGGTGCAACGGCCGGCTTCATCTCCAATGGAGCGTGCGCGCTCATGGCTTGCCGCCCCCTTGTCTACGACGCGTACCCGTCGCAGCGGCAGAAGCGCCCGCATGGTTGCTGAGGCTGCGGAAAACGGCCCGTGCTATCTGCGTTCCTGCCTCCTGAGGTTTGGAGCCTGCTTTCATTTCGAAGGCGCCGCCATTCAGTTTTGCGATGCCAACAGGATTCGCCAGCGCGCTCTGCTTCCCTTCAGCGCTCAACAGGCGGGTCAGTTCCGATTGCACCGCGGCCGCGATCCGGTGCCGGTCATGTGCCGCGAAGCCGTGCAGAACCAGCTCTTCGATATGCAGCTCTACACCCATCCGGCGACCTCCGAATCCGCGAGCGGACGCTCGATCTTGGTGAACTCGGTGCGCGCCGCCGTGAGTAGATGCGACATGCGCACCGGTTCTCCGGCATCGGCGGCGAGAAACGCCGCGCCCATGGCGATGTTTTGAATATTGCCGCCGGCAGCGCTCAAGCGGGCCAGGTGGTCGATGCGCAGCCCATCCGTGGGGGTCTGGCGTGGAAATGCCCGCGCCCAGATCTCCGCCCGCTGCGGGGCCTCGGGGAAAGGAAACTCGATCACAAAGCGAATGCGGCGCAGAAACGCGGTGTCGAGCGCATCGCGGCGATTGGTGGTCAGGATGGCCAGGCCGCGATAAGCTTCCATGCGCTGCAGCAGGTAGCTGACCTCGATGTTGGCGTACCGGTCGTGACTGTCTTTGACCTCGCTGCGCTTTCCAAACAGAGCGTCGGCCTCGTCGAACAGCAGGATGGCGGCGCTCCCTTCGGCCGCATCGAACACGCGCCGCAGGTTTTTCTCCGTTTCCCCGATGTACTTGCTGATCGTCTGGCTCAGATCGATGCGGTAAAGGTCAAGCCGCAACTGATTGGCAAGCACTTCGCCCGCCATCGTCTTTCCGGTGCCGCTGGGGCCGGCGAAAAGAGCGCTGATCCCCAGCCCACGGCCACCCTTCGAAGCAAAGCCCCAGCTCCTGTAAACCTTGGTGCGATGCCGGACATGCAGGGAGACCTGCGAAAGCAGCTGTTTCTGTTTCTCCGGCAGCACCAGATCGTCCCAGGCCGCGGCTGGCTCGATCCGTTGCGCCAATCCCTCCAGGCGCGGACGCGACTGCATCCGGCAGGCGTCCCACAAGGCCTGCGCTAGCGCCGGAGCAGCTTCAGCGGCTGCCCCATCGGCGCCATCGGCCGGCAGCGACTCCAGATTCGCCTGCCAAAGCTCGCGCGGCATCTGGGCTACTGCGGCCTCGATCCGGTCCGCGCTCATGCTGAACTGCGAGACAATCGCCGCCACTTCCCCGTTGAGGACCGGAGCCGCCGCGCCCAGCGCCCGGTACCACAGCTCGACCTGCTCTTTCGCGGTCGCCTCAGGAACATCGAAGGTGAGTATCTTTCGTTCAACCGGCTTTATCTGTTCCCGGTTCGAGACCATCAGAGGGCTGCGCAGCTTTTCAATCAACCGCTTGACCGCAAATTCGCCTGCCGCGTCCAGAACCGGCCCGTCGTCGAACTCCAGCAGCAGGCAATCCGGTTGAAGAACGGTCTCGCGCTCCCAAAGCCGGAGGAACAGGTCGACCTCCGCGACCCCACGGGGGATGGCCTGGACATTCAGCACATGCAGGCCTAAGCCCACCAGCGCGCAAGCCTGCGCGGCAACCGCCCGGCGGCTCTCCGGCTCGCCGCCGCACAACTGCATCACGGGCCGCAATTCCTGCCGGTTCCGGGGAGACACGCAGTCGACGATGCGCTTCGCCACGGCCAGCTCCGACGGTGTCAAAGTGCGGGCAGGCCCCATCCCATCCACAACCCCTCGCACCCTCTCGTCCATGCTCCGCATCCCCGTCAGATAGTGGAGAATTCGCTCGTCGATGCGCAGCGGGCTGGTAGTCAGCGCGTCTCCGGAGAGCACCTCAATCAGATGCCAATGGCGCAGAGGCCTTCCCGGCAGCATCGCGCTCCAGTGCGCGTCGTCAAACGCAGCCAAAGCCAGGCTGAAGGTCGGCAGCGCCGGCCGCTGACCTCTATTCGCCGCTTCATAGATGGCCGCAAAGCGCGAATCGAGCTCGACCGCTGCACACATCAGCAAAATCATCCGTTCGAAGCTCGAAAGGCCAAAGATCGCGCAGATCGTTTCAAGCGCTGGAGGGGCATCCTCCGAACGGCCGCCGTCCCCGGCCATTGTGACCTCGGCCGGGTAAGCATCCTCGCCGGTCTCGGCTTCTCCCCCAACCCCGGTTTCTCCCGTTTCGCGGGGTTCAGGCGCATGATGCTTGCGCAGCGCTTCGCGCAAATCGTCCAGCGCCCCCATCAGGTAGGCCCGGTTGAAGTCTTCCCAGCTCTGTTCGGGGACGTTTGTCATGTCACGGTCACCGTAGGTCCGCCACCTGGACTGGCCAGATCCAGAGGACTCTCTGCTCCATCGACCTTTGCCCGAATGAAATAGACCCCGCTCGCTACGCCGGTGACGTCGCAGGCGAGCGTACCCGTAGCAACCGTAAACGGAGGAAGATCGAAGGAGTACGCCGTTGGCGTCGGCGGCGAAGTGGTTGGGATCTGGTTGAGTATGAGCGTCACCCGCTGGCCCGGCTGAACGTCGGGATTGACGCCAACACTCAATGTCGTACCGGTAATGGATGGCCCACTCAGGACCGGCTGCAGCACCAGCGCCACCACATTCGATTCCCAGCCGGGATGCGGCTCCGCCGGGTGGCCGAGCTGCAGTTGCTGGACAACCTGAAGGCCGAGCACGCCCGCCTGCACCCCGGCTGGCACCGGCATGATGATTGCATTCTCGGTCACCACCGGCGGCGTCACCGTCGTGTCACCGATCCGCACCGTCGTGATGTCGCCGAGCAGTTGTGTGCCCTGGATCACGAGCGTGCTGGTCGGCAGAATGGGCTGTCCGGCTGCTCCTCCCTTGGGCATCACCTGGGTAATCGTCGGCTGGGTGAACGGCGCCACATGGAGTTTTCTGTGCTGCACGGGTAGAGCTTCCTGCGGCGGCGTCTCATCGCTCATCAAAACCACCGAGGCCTGGTAGGCGGCCGACAAGCTGTATTCCACTTGAAAGAACGCCGACCATAGCTTCGAGAACTCCTCGAGCGTAAGCGCGGTCGGAGTAAAGCGGATACGCTCCACCTGATTCGTAAGATCTGATTTGTTGAGGAAGCTGAAATTTGCCGTCGCCGACTGAATGTTCTGCGGCGAAAGTAGCGGCTGGGTCTCCAGCGTAACGGCCACCGCGCCCAGCATCAGTTGCGGCTCCAGTTGGTCGTCTTTCCCATGAAAAGTGAACAGGTAATGGAGATCGAGCGCCACGACGGGCTGCTTCACCAGGGTGCCGTCGGCCCGGCGCGTCGGCAAGTCTATGTTGCGGAAGGCCGCATTCGGCGTCACTTGGTAAAGGTAGACGTTCACGTGCGGCTTCCCCTCCTGGTCGTCCGTCCGGTCGGGCCGGCGGAAGCGGACCACGGCGCCCGTCACGGCAGACTTCACAGGATCGTGGAGTACCTGATATAGAGCGCCCGTGACGGTCGCGATGGCCAGATAGTTGCTCATCGCTTCGCTCCGCTGCCTCGACTCAAATAATCGTCCAGAGTCACAGAGGGCCTGAAGCGCGGGGGCGCGCTGCGTTTCACCGGCTGCTCCGGAAACACAGCGCGCACTTCCACCCGTCCAATGGTTACTCGAATCTCGGGCTCCGGCGCACCGTTGGCGGGAGCTTGAGGGGGAAGGTTCGCGGCTGCCGCGAAGCGAATAGACGGATCCGGCCTCAGGTCCGGCTTCAGAGTTAACGCTTCTCCGGGCCATGGCCGGCCTGGCGCGTCCTCAGTTTCCGGGCCAGATTCGCGTCGAGAGCCATCCTGAAAGACTCCCCCCGGGCCGGCCGGTTCAACGGTCATCGGCCTAGCCCGTCTCGGTTGAGAATGCTTCGGTTGAGATTGCCCGGTTGGAGCCTCGTCACTTCGCGCCGCCTCAGTAACCTGCGAAGAAAGCATGCGAGGCTCGATCTCAGACCTGGAAGAAGCAATGAAAGGGGCTCGGACCGGTCTCTCGTTCATCTGTTCCGGCAGAGCCGGAGTTCTTACCGTAGAGGAAACGACTAAACCCGAGTCGGGCGCATTGGCGCTTAACGGCCCCAGCCCTACGGCAGATCGAGTCCGTCGGCCAGTTCGAGCCTCTTGGCCGGTTCGACTCTGTATTGCTCCCTCATTCGTCTCACGACTTTGCGCAATTGCAGACACTACAGCCTGCCCCGTCTCTGCTTCGGTCGGCTCAAGCTCGGGCACATTTCCAGCATTCTGCACCCGTGGTGTAGCGGTTTCGGCAACCGTGCGGCGCGCGGGTGTCAAGGAACCGGCGGTTTCGCTTCCCGGAATCCTCTTCGCCTGCAAAACCGGCTCATTTGGAGTCGGCGGCGTCACTGGAGAACTCGCGCGGGCAGTTGGGCGAGCAGCAGGTTGAATCGGCAACGGCTCGGGCACGGATTCCGCAGACACAGGCGACGGGCTCGGCAGCCGCGGCGATAAATCCGTTGGCCTCGTGGGCGCCGTCGGCCGCGCTGCGCGAACACGCTTTTCGACCGACTCCATCGCGACCGAGGCTTCATCGCCTTCCGCTCCCCCCGCCTCAGGATTGTCTTCCAGACTTTCTTCCCTGGGAGGCGTCCGCGCCGCAAGCAGACCGTCGTCCCCCCGAGTAGGTTCAAAGCGAGAAGGGACGCGGGGCCGAATCGTCTCCAGCGTTCCCTTGCTCCGAGCAGCCAGATTGCTCAGAAAGTCGCTCATGCGCCCACCATTTCCAGATAGAACTGCCGCCGCGCTGCGCTCAGAGCTAGAATTTCCGCCTCGCGCCACCCATAAGCCCTGGCCAGCGTGTGCACTTCGAAAAGAATGCGCCTGGCCCAGGCCTCTATCTCCGTCCAGAGAAAGGAGACGATGTCAAAGGCCGCGCGCCACTGGTGCTGGCATGATGGACAATCGATCTTCAGTTGAATATCTGCTAGCGGGTCGGCCTGAGCCATCGACTCGGCAATCGCGGCAACAACCTCGGCAGGCAATTGCAATAAATTGACAGGAGCGCCCGCCTGCTCCGCCGAGAGCAGACAGCGCTCCAAAATCAGGGAACGCGCGGCATCGACATCTTCCGCGCCTTCCGAGGCGATTACGTCCTCCGTTGTAGGGATTCGAAAGACCACGCTGCAGTCCCCCTGCGTCAGGGAAGTCTCGCCCACTTCTGTCGCGTCCGCCCCGTCCCCCATTGCCAGCAGGTCGGGGATATCCAGCGTCAGCTCCAGTCTTTCCCGGCACGTCGGGCAAACAGCGATCGCCGCCATTTGAGGGCCCCAGAGATCCTCCCGAAGCCGCAACAGTTCGGCATCCCGCCGCCCCACGCTCAGCGATGCCAGCGCATCCTGGCGGGCTCCCGGATACATTGCTGGTAATAGCAAAACAGCACGGCGGCTTGACGTGCTGGAGCCGCCGTCTTCCCAGACATTCAGCAGTTCTGCAGCTGTTAGAGCTAGCATGACAACTATCAGGTCTGGACGTTAAACGACGGTTCGGGAAGCTCGGTCACCGAGATGTCCCGCTCCCATCCTTCGTTTTCCAGCTTGATGTGCTGGATGGCGACGGCGTTCGCGTTCGCATCAAGGTCCGGCATTGCCTGGTACTCCGAGACCCAGCAGCGGTAGATTTTGTAGGCCTGGACCTTCTGCCCGGCTTCGTTATGAAGCTCCAGGATGATGTCCTTGCGGAAGTCCTTGAGCGAAACCTCCATTCCCGCCTTCGCCCCCAGATGCCAAACTTTGCCGACCCATTCCTCGAACGCGGTATCGAAGGTGATTCCCCGCTCCAGGGTAATGGCGTCGAACTCATTGCGGCCGGGCGATTTGCGGCTCGTCGAGGGATCCGCCCCGTCGCGAAACTTCACCACCTCGGTGGTGCGCTTCAGCCCGGTCACTTTGCTGATGCCCGCCACATATTTCCCGTCCCACATGACGACGAACTTGAAGTTCTTATACGGATCGTGGCGATAGGTATTCACGTTAAATTCGGCCATGCGAGTTCTCCCTAACTAGACGTTTGCCCAGTCATCTGCTGGATCTGGATCACCACAAACTCCGCTGGATAAAGCGGAGCGAACCCAACCACAATATTGACGACACCGTTGTCGATGTCGGTCTGCGTGGTGGTCTCGCTGTCGCACTTCACGAAATAAGCCTGGTCCGGCGTCTGCCCCTGGAAATACCCCTGGATGAAAAGGTTCTGCATGAAGGACCCGATATTGAGCCGTATCGCCGACCACAGCGGCTCGTCATTGGGCTCGAACACCACCCACTTAGTTCCCTGGTAGAGGCTCGACTCAAGGAACAATGCCACGCGCCGAATCGGCACGTACTTCCACTGGCTGGCCTCTGCATCGGCCCCCAGCAGCGTGCGCGCTCCCCACAGCACCGGCCCGTAAACAGGGAAAGTACGGAAGCAGTTCAGCCCCAGCGGATTCAGAACGCCGTTCTCCGCGTCGCCCATCTGGTAGGTCATGTTCTGCACCCCGTTGAGCACCGCGCCGATCCCCGCCGGAGCCTTCCAGACTCCGCGCGTCGTATCGGTATTCGCGTAAACGCCCGCCACCAGTCCCGACGGCGCAAAGGTGCGCAGCTGGCTGTTGTTCAGCGGGTCTGCCAGCCGCAGCCGCGGCCAGAAAGCAGCGCCGTTCGCGTTGACAACGCCAATGGTGCTCGACTTCCAGTCCACCGCCGCTGCCACCGTGGTTACGTTCGGCGGCGGATCGATCAGCAGCATCGCCCGGCACTGATCGCACAGGGCAATGGCCGCCGAGTAAACCGCTACCGGATCCAACGATGTGTTATTGAAATCGAGCACGGTAGGATTTCCGGCCGAGGCCCGCACCGCGTCGGGAATGCAGAGCAGATTGAAGGCGACCTTACTCAGCGCATAAATGCCCGATTGCGCCAGTGGATCGCCGATCAGCTCGTCCGCTCCCGGCAGCCCGTCCATCGGAACCGCTGGTGTGGAGAGCGTCTCCTCCCCCAGCGGAGCGTTGCCGGTGCCCAGCGCGTAATGTGCCACGTTCACAGTCGTCGGTCCGGCGAGCGTTGTACTCCCCGCCGTCGATACCAGCCCCAGCGCAGTCGCCGCATCGAAGTTGGTCAGCGTAGTGGGCACGGCGGTAAAGGTGATAGGCGCGTCCGGCTGGCCGGGCACGATGGCATTCACCTGTATGCCCAACCCGCTGCCGCTCGACACCACAGAGCACGTCACTGAAACATCCGGAACCGGCACCGCCGCCAAGGCGTCGTTGATAGCGGTTTCGAGGTCCAAAGCGATTCCCGCAAGCCCTCCTGGGGTCCCCGACGAAGGAATCGTCTCGGTCGTCGTGTAGACAGTGACCAGCACCGGTGTGGAAATGAGGGAAGGAAGATTGACATCGAGCGTGCAATTCTCGTGCGGTGGCGACGCCCCCCCGAGGTCGGCGATGACACCCGCCACCGTCAACGCGCTGCCCACTAGTCCCGCCGTCAGCCCCAGCGCAGTCGCCGCATCGTTCACCGGGGGCGACGCCGGGGGGCTGCTGAAGCTGATCACCGCGTCCGGCATGTTGGGCAGCAGCACGTTCACCCGGATTCCGGTGGGTGGCGGCGGCGCGCCGCCGCTCCAGATCGGCGCCGCCACGCAACTCACCGACGCGCCCGTCATCTTCACCGCCAGCACACTACTGATGGCCGTCTGCAACTGCGATGCAAGTCCCTGCACGCTCTGCGGAATAGGCGCGCCCTTGCCGATCACCTTGATCGTCGGCAGCGGGGGATACGTGGACGGCAGGTTCAAAACCAGCGAGCAGTCCGCGCTCGCCGTCGTGGCCGTGCTGCCGCCCCCGAGGATCGCGTTCACACTCTCCAAATAGTTCGTTGTCACGCCGCCCGTGGTTACCGGCGTCGACGCAAGCGCCGCTCCCACCACCCCGCTAACCGTCAGCGCCGGCGGCAACGTCGGCAACGTCGGCAGACCGGTTACAACCACGTTCACCAGCTGCGATCCGTTGTCCGGATCGTTGAGCACGTTGGCAATGAAGTTCTGCAGATTTCCATTCAGCGACAGCGCCGGGAAATACTCCGTCGTGTTCGTAGCCAAGTTGCTGACCGTTAGATTGAAGGCCAGCGGGTCACCCGGCGGAGACGTGGTGGTCGAAAGGTTTAATCCCTGCACGTCGATATCGATCAGAAGTTCGCCGTTGGCCCACGCCCCGCTGCTCAGGGCATTGAAGGTCAGATTGCCGAAGGCGACGTCGGCGTAGTGTCCCGAAAGAGAGTTATAGTGTCCGGGCGTTCGCACCACCCAGGCCTGCGATCCGCCATTCAGGAAGAACTGCTGCACCGCATAGCTGAGTTCGCTGTTCGACGCCAACCCTCCGAACAGCCGCTGATAGTCGGAGAAGCTGAAGATCATCTCCGCGCGATTGTCGATTCCGGTCGCCGTGTATCCAACGAAAGCGGCCACGGAGGTTGCAACGCCCGTGATCGGGTGCACTGGGCTAGGCAGTTCCTGAATGTAGACGCCCGGATAGGTATATGTACTGGACATGACACCTCTCTTCTTTGGTCCTGCGGCCACTAAGTGCCGACATTAGGTTTGAGGCCGTGAGTCGTGTTAGAAAACCACACTTCTACTATTGGCAAAGGGAGCGAACGGCAAGAAAATCCAGCATTATCCCACGTGCAAGCGAAAAAAGATGGCTGACTTTACGACCAGTTCGAGACGAAGTCAAGCACGAACGTGGTGAAAACCATTAATTATTTTTGTATTACTGACCAGGACTGATCCGGTACAACCGCCTCGTCACTCGCAAGCGTGACGGGCCCATCTTGTTGATTACCCGTTCGGCACAGAACCACCGAATTGCGAGAACAAGGTTGTTGTGTTTTCGGAGGCGCACCGGAGCGCGGGCTTTGAAAGGCAGTTGCTAACAACGGCCCGAGCATGCCAGCGGCAGCCGCGAAGCAATTGTTGCGTTGCTAGCCCTATTTGCTGCGGTATCGAGCCAGGTCAGACGCCCTACCATCGGAGCGAGAGGGCAGTGTCACTGTACGTACCTGGCCGACGTACTCGTCATCGTCCAAGTTGGAAGTGGAAGGAAAGGGCAAATAAAACCAAACCGATATTGTACTTGTACTGTCGCTTCAACTCCCGAAGCACAAGGTAATGTACTAAACGCAGTACTACTTATGCAGCCTGATTGTATGCAAACCGAACCCCGAGTATTAGAGATAGGACAGCTGCTAGTAAAATTGATGCCGTTTGAATTATTCTGCAGATAGGTAATTAACTGCGCACCCGTGGCCTGACATGATGATCCATCCGGATAAAGACAAAAGGCTCCACTTACCATGGCATAACGGGCGCCTATACGGGCTGTATTTGCCACCCAGACATAAGCAAAAATTGCTCTTCCAACATCGATAATCCCGAAAATAATGGTGAGTACCAAAACTATCGAAAGGGCAAACTCCACGAGAGCAACACCAGCCTCTCGATTTTGTCTTATCATTTTCGTACCCTCATAATTGCATTCCCGTTAGCTACAAATTGACTTGGAAGGCCTGGGTAGGGAAACAAGGGGTAAAAAGTTGCTGTCGTCTTAACCTGAACACATTCAACCACAATCCCGGACCCAGACGAACAAGAAAAATCAGTGCAAGCTTCTGGGGGCATAGGATTACAGGAATTTTCTCCTCCCTGGTCGCAGGTACAGCCAACAACAGGTGTGATATTAGACTGAGTAAGAACACCCGTTGTTTTACAAATCGGGCGTAAACCACCAAAGACCACACCATCAGCATCGCATAGGGCCGCATTTTCTATACCTATAAAATCTTGCGCTGTGGCAGGATTTTGAGCACCATATCCAGCACCAGCAGTAGCGCCATTCGTTACCTTAATGGTGATAAATATGGCTCGTCCCACCTCCAATATGCCCAGCATTAGGACCATCATGAAGGGTAGTAACAGGGCACACTCTACCAGGCTTTGTCCGTCGGATTTACGTTTCATCATTGCACCAGCGCAGCACTATGAATCGGGGATGGCCTAGAGGCCCCCGCATACTCAACAAAATTGGCGTTTCCTGTGATTGTAACCTGCCAAGCGACTATAAGGGTTGCCAACTCAGTTGCACTGGACCCTCTGTAAGTAAGAGCTGTAGTTGGGAAATAAAGAGCTCCTATGTACTTCTCACCAAGAGAGTTATCAATAGTAGAGGCAGGAGAACCAACCGGCACTGACCTATCTTGAAGAACTAAAATACCTGCGTAAGTACCAGTAGTAGGAGCAGACAAAACTCCGGAAGAGCCGGATAGCTGGATAGGGCCGTAGGGATGTGAACCGTGAGTATTATACAAAGTTACCCCGGTACCATCTAACTTTGGTGTTCCTGCAACGGCGATGCCACCGCCTACTAAGTAGTATAGACCGCGCGAGAAAGTGACCGTACAGCCGTTGCAGTTAATATTGATCCCTCCGCAGTACACGACCGGCTGCAGGGTCATACTTGTGGTTACAGGATAAGTGTTAGGGTAGGTGCAAGGAGGCACGGCGGGCATTGGAAGGCTCGCCAATGGATCTGTAAATGCGGGAATGCTAATTGGTGTTGGAGTAAAAGAACCAGAAGAAGTTCCAACGACACCAATTTCCGTCGCACTAACTGTGCCACTAGCTGAGGCGTTAGAATTAACATAGATACCGCCGTCAGTGACGTTAAGGGAACCCCCAGACGAAAATCCCGGATCCCCCGGGGTTGGATCTACGGCATAAACGATGCCAGAAGCATTTCCGACTGCAGAGCCTATTGCTGT
>Ga0181523_10004753_pt1 | contig 11568 bp, 10 predicted proteins | sample PEATcosm2014_Bin_43_FD_119752 | JGI IMG/M metagenome (GOLD analysis project Ga0181523, IMG submission 119752) | Peatland microbial communities from MTU Mesocosm Facility, Houghton, MI, USA - PEATcosm2014_Bin05_30_metaG | ecosystem: Environmental > Terrestrial > Soil > Wetlands > Peat | place... | reverse complement strand
CTGGTGGTGTAGTTTCCTCACTTGGCAAAGGCGTAGCATCATCCTCCATCGGTTGTCTCCTGGAAAGTCGCGGCTTCAAAATCACCATCCAAAAATGCGATCCGTACCTGAACGTGGATCCCGGAACGATGAGCCCCTTTCAGCACGGGGAGGTTTTCGCCACCGACGACGGAGCGGAGACAGACCTCGACCTCGGCCACTACGAACGCTTCACCCACGCCAAACTTTCTCGCGACAATAACTGGACGACCGGACGTCTGTACGAACAGATCATCGCCAAGGAGCGACGCGGCGATTATCTGGGTAAAACGGTGCAGGTGATTCCTCACGTCACCAACGAAATCAAGGCCGCGATGAAGAAGGTGGCGCAGGATGTCGACGTCGCGATTGTGGAAATTGGCGGCACGGTGGGCGATATCGAATCGCTGCCTTTCATGGAAGCGATTCGCCAGATGCGCCAGGAACTTGGCCGCGATGACACTCTCTTCGTGCATGTGACCCTGGTGCCATTCATCGCCGCTGCGCAGGAGCTCAAAACCAAGCCCACACAGCATTCCGTGAAGGAATTGCTCAGCATTGGAATTCAGCCTGACATTTTGCTCTGCCGTACCGACCGCTTCCTGGCGAAGGAGCTTAAGTCGAAGATTGCGCTCTTCTGCAACGTGAAGGAAGAAGCCGTAATCACGGCCAAGGACGTGGCTTCGGTATATGAGGTTCCGCTGGTATTCGCGAATGAAGGTGTGGACACGCTGATTCTGAAATATTTGCGCATGGAAGCAAAGGACCGCGACCTCTCCAAGTGGGAGGACATTGTGCACCGTGTTTACAACCCGAAGGACACGGTCACGATCGGAATTGTCGGCAAGTATGTCGAGTATGAGGATTCCTACAAGTCTCTCAAGGAGGCGCTGGTACATGGGGCGCTGGCGCACAATCTCAAACTTCAGTTGAACTGGATTGAAGCTGAAGGACTGGAAACCGGAGACGAGAACAACAGCAATAGTAATGACGCGCAGCTTGAGGATTACGACGGAATCCTGGTTCCTGGCGGTTTCGGGAAGCGCGGCATCGAGGGAATGCTGATTGCGATTCGTTATGCTCGTGAGAAAAAGGTCCCATACTTCGGAATCTGCCTGGGAATGCAAACCGCCTGTGTGGAGTTCGCGCGGAACGTGGTCGGCTTGGCCGACGCAAATTCGAGCGAATTCGATCCCGCGACCCCGCATCGCGTAATCTACAAACTGCGCGAGTTGCGCGGTGTGGAAGAACTTGGCGGCACCATGCGTTTGGGAGCGTGGACCTGCAAAATCGAACCTGGCACACTGGCGCACAAGATCTACGGCAAGCTGGAGATCAGCGAGCGCCACCGTCATCGCTACGAATTCAATCGAGAGTACGAAGAGCCAATGGTGGCTGCGGGGCTGCGAATCTCTGGCTCAACGCCCGACGGCACTTATGTCGAGATGGTGGAATTGCCGGACCACCCGCATTTCATCGGATGCCAGTTCCATCCCGAGTTCAAGTCAAAGCCGCTGGAGCCGCATCCGCTGTTCAGTACGTTCATCGCGGCTGCGTATGAGCACGGATCCAAGCGACGGGCGGAGAAAGAAGTGGCCGCGGTCGAGATGTTTCACCGTCCGGAAAAAGTAACGCGCCGCTAAAATGGTTTCCAGTTTCCGGTCTCCAGTTTCGAGAGAACCTGCCTCGTTGCCTGGGCCTGAGACTGGAAGCTAGAAACCGGAAACTTGAAACTGAATTTCCAAGTCGGCGATGTTCGCATCGGCGCGAGGAATCTCTTCCTCATCGCCGGCCCCTGCGTGATCGAGAGCGAAGAGCACGCTATTCGCATGGCTGAAATCATCAAAGGCGTGACGCGAGCACTCGGGTTTCCGTTCATCTTCAAAGCCAGCTACGACAAAGCCAACCGCACTTCCATCCGCAGCTTTCGCGGGCCCGGTATAAAAGAAGGCCTGCGCATCTTGAAAAAAATTAAAGACGAATTGCAGGTTCCCGTCCTCACGGATGTTCACGAAATTGCAGATGTGGCCAAGGTCGCGGAAGTCGTTGACGTTTTGCAAATCCCCGCGTTTTTGTGCCGCCAAACCGATCTTGTAGTTGCGGCCGCGCTCAGTGGGCGCGTCGTCAACATCAAGAAGGGACAATTTGTTTCGCCGTGGGATATGCGGCACGCGGTGGAAAAGTGCCGCGAGGCAGGGAACACGCAAGTCTTTCTCACCGAGCGTGGCACCAGCTTCGGCTATAACAATCTCGTGGTGGACATGCGCTCACTTTCGATCATGCGCAAATTTGCGCCGGTAGTTTTCGACGCCACCCATTCCGTTCAACTTCCGTCAGCGCAAGCCGACGACCATAGCCCAGCGGTCAGCGGCGGTCAGCCGGAATTTATCCCGGTCCTCGCGCGAGCGGCGGTGGCTGCCGGAGTCGATGGCGTTTTCCTGGAAGTGCATGACAATCCCAAAGTGGCGAAATCTGATGGAGCCAATGCGCTGGAGTCCACCAGCCTGCGCGAGGTTTTGAAGGAATTGCTGGCCGTGAGAAACGCGCTGGATGCGGCTCGGGCCACGCCGTAGATATTCTGTTCCGCGTTTGTCCGTGCCTCTGTATCTCCGTGGTAGATTTAATATTCCGCATGAGAGAAATCGCCAACTGGGCTTTGAACGTGGCCACAATGCGTGGCGCGAGCTATGCCGATGCCCGCATCGTAAGCCAGAGAAGCCGAGCGCTTACCACCAAGAACGGCAAGGTGGGCAGCGCGTCTGATTCCGAGTCGACCGGCGTGAGCGTGCGCGTACTCGCCGACGGCGCGTGGGGATTCGCCGCTTCTGAACACCTCTCTCGCTCCGGCGTTGAAGCCACGGCGGCTCGTGCGGTCGAAATTGCCCGCGCCTCGGCCCAAGTGAAGCAGGAAGATGTCCGCCTCGCTCCGGAAAAGCCGGTGACTGCCGAGTGGACGACGCCGCATACGATCGACCCGTTTTCGATTTCGGTCGAACAAAACATCGCCTTGCTTCTGAACATCGATTCGGAACTGCGATCCGTTGCCGGCGTCACGTTGGCCGAGACCAATCTGAACTTCAATCGGGAAGAGCAGTGGTTTGTTTCGTCCGAGGGAAGCGCTATCCATCAGACCAAGTATTCCGCGGGCGCAGGCTACACCGCATATGCATTCGCCGGAAATGAGATTCAGAAACGGTCGTATCCCAACTCATACGGGGGACAGTGGCAAAACAAAGGCTATGAGTTGATCGAAGAATTGCAACTTGTGCAGAATGCGCGCCGCATCGCCGAAGAGGCCGTCGCCCTCCATCGTGCCGACCAGTGCCCCGAAGGCACGTTTGACATCATTCTGGACAGTTCCCAACTCGGATTGCAGATTCACGAATCCATCGGACATCCTATCGAACTCGATCGCGTGCTCGGTATGGAAGCGAACTTCGCCGGCACGTCGTTCCTCACTCTCGACAAACTGCGCAAGCTACGCTATGGCAGCGAGATGGTGAACGTTGTCGCCGATGCTCGCCAGGAGCACGGCCCCGGCCTGGGGACCTTTGGATTTGACGACGAGGGAGTTCCCGCACAGTGCACGCCGATCATCACCAACGGGCTGTTCACTGGCTACTTGAGCTCGCGCGAGACCGCACACACGATCGGAGAGAATCGATCTGGAGGAACGTTGCGTGCCGAAGGCTGGAATCGCTTGCCTATGATACGCATGACCAACATCAGTCTGCTGCCCGGCACAAAGCCGCTAACACTTGAACAACTGATTGCCGCCACCGATCACGGCATTCTGATGCAGACCAATCGTTCCTGGTCGATTGACGATAAGCGCTACAACTTTCAATTTGGCTGCGAGATCGGCTGGGAGATCAAGTACGGCAAGCGCGTGCTTATGGTCAAGAACCCGTCCTACTCCGGCATCACCACTGAGTTCTGGAATTCTCTGGACGCAATCTGTTCGCGTGATGAGTGGACGCTCTGGGGCACGCCGAATTGTGGCAAAGGCCAGCCGCAACAGGTGATGGGCACGGGCCATGGAGCAGCCCCCTCGCGCTTCAGAAACATTAAGGTAGGAAGCGCTTACAAGGGAAGCTAATTTACCACAGAGGCACAGAGAAGAGCACGACTTGCTAACAAAAGACCAAGCCGGTGACATCTTTGAGCGCATAAGAAAACTCTCGACTGCGGATGAAACTGAAGTCCTGATCTCTGGCGGCCGGTTTGCCCTCACCCGTTTTGCGAACAATACGATTCATCAAAATGTCGAAGACGAGAACCACGTGGTCTCGGTTCGCACCGTTTTTGGCGGACGCACGGCGCGCGCATTCACCAACAAGTTTGACGACGATAGCCTTCGCCGCGTAGTTGCATCGTCAGAAAATCTCGCAAGAGTACAGCATCCCGACCCTGATTTGTTGCCGATGCCGGATTCCCGGGAAGCCGACGGCAACGCGGACAAGGGCGTCCGCGCCACACAGTCTCCCTCCCGTCATTTCGCAGAGACCGCGTCGATCACTCCTCAGCTGCGTGCCGATGGCGTCAAGAAAATTGTCGACGTTGCAGAAAAGCACAAGCTCACCACCGCCGGAATTTTTTCCAGTTCAGAATCGGTGGAGGGTATCCTCAACTCGCGCGGTCTGAGCAAATGGCACACGCAAACTCTGGCGGAAGTTTCCATCACCATGCTGGCCGACGATTCCTCCGGCTGGCAAAAGGCCAACTCGCCCGATGTGACCAACCTCGATCCCCATTTCTTAGCCGAGGTTGCGGCCAAGAAAACGATTGACTCCGCGCATCCGGCGGAGATTCCAGCGGGGAAGTACACCGTAATTCTGGAACCGGCGGCCGTGCTCGATATCGTCGGCTTCATGTTTTGGGATTACTCGGGCGTAGCGATTCTCGATCAGCGTTCCTTCCTGACAGGCCGTATAGGCAGCCAACTGTTCGGCGAGCACATCACGATTTGGGATGATGTAACTCACTCTCTGCAAACCGGGTGTCCGTTCGATGGCGAAGGCATGCAGCGCCAGACACTACCGCTGGTTGAAAAGGGAATCGTCCAGCGGGTTGTGTACGCTCGTGCCACTGCAGAGCGCATGAAACGCTCCGAAGAGAAAGACAAGGTTGGGCCCATCGCGCCGACCGGCCACGGCTTTGCGCTGCCCAACGAAATGGGAGAGATGCCGCTCAACGTTGTTTTTGCGACACCGCAAGATCCGCAGACGCTCTCGCAGATGATTGCCGCTACTGAGCGCGGCGTGCTGGTTACGCGCCTGTGGTACATCCGCGAAGTGGATCCTTATGAAAAAATTGTCACTGGCATGACCCGCGACGGCACATTTCTGGTGCAAGATGGACAACTCCGGCGAGGGGTGCGCAATTTCCGTTTCAACCAAAGTCTCGTCCACCTTCTCTCCAACGTGGAAGCCATGAGCGTGCCGGTTCGTGCGAGTGGCGAGGAGTCGTTTGATATGGTGGTGCCAGCGATGAAAATCCGCGATTTTAACTTCACAGAGGTCACAAAGTTCTAAGCGCCAAATCCCTCACCCTACCGGGGTGCACAAGATCAGCCTCCAAGGTCACCTCTGATTCGTTGTAATCCTCTCATCCTCAAGCAGTTAACGCCCCATCGTTCCATGACTTCCGTAACTTTGCGAGGCTGATTCGTGGGTGTACGCTGCCCATAAGTTCGCGAAAAAGAGTTCCCGGTAAATCCAGGTGCGTAGAGCGCGCCGCGGAAGGAAGGTTCGTCAGAAACGGTGCAAAGCGAAGCATCAGAGCAGCAGTTGACGCCGGACGCGCAGCCAGAAACTGCGAGTAAGCACTATGCGGAAATGCAAAGCGCTCCGCGTTTTCCGCTGCATTTGCCCGTGGAACTGAAATCGCAAACCGGCGACTGCTTGGCGGAAACCCAAAACATCTCCGCCAACGGAGTTCTGTTCGCCATGGATCGAGACGTCCCGGTGGGTTCTATGGTGGACTTCACGATTCTGCTTCCGGGCGATATTGTGGGTTCCCGTAATGATGTTCAGATTGATTGCCATGGACGCGTGGTTCGTAGCTTTGAAGATAAGGGCCGCCGCGGCGTAGGCGTGGTGATCGATGAGTACCATTTTGAGCGAGCGTAGGGCATAGAGAAACCAATGGCCAGCACGGTCAGCGTAGGCGAAAATCACGGTGTTCACCACGATGGTGGCTCGAACCACTTGATTCGGGTGATCCTGGCTGACACGCAGGCGATCTTCCGTGCCGGCCTGCGAAAGATATTCGCCCTCGAAGATGATATTCGCGTGGTGGGCCAGGCCGAAACTCTACCGCAGACGCAATCCGCCATCACAAAATTTTCCGCCGATGTTCTGATATTTGAGTCGGCCTTAGCGGTAAATCCAGTGGAGGCGGTGGCGGAACTCCTGCGTCAAGCGCCGGAATTGAAAATTGTTGTGGTCACGCCGGCTTCCGACGAACAACTTACACTCGACCTTTTTCGCCGCGGCGCACACGGCATTCTGTCACGCGAAGTTGAGCCTGAGGTTCTGGTCGACTGTCTGCGTAAAGTTGCGGCCGGCGAACCGTGGCTTGAGAACCAGGCGGTACAGTGGGTCATGGAAGCGTTCCGCGGCCATAATCTGCGGCCTTCCGGGGCGCGTCCCAAGGTCCAACTCACGCCAAAGGAAACGCTGATCGTGTCTTGTGTTACCCAGGGCATGAAGAATAAAGAGATCGCGGTCCGCGTGGGAACGACCGAGCAGGTGGTAAAGAACTACCTGCGCAAAGTGTATGACAAACTCGGGGTTGCCGATCGCCTCGAGCTTGCTCTCTATTGCCTGAGCCATCATGTCGTCGATGGCGTCAAGCCGCCGCCGGTTCCGGTTGCTGCCAGCGAGACGGAAAGTTCACCTGCCCCGGCTTCGACCAGTGCTGCAGCGGCGAACGGCGCTGCAGCTGGCGCTTCCGCAAGCAGCACCTCCGTAAGCGTCATTCCTTCCACTCCGGAAAAGATTTAGATTTCTTCGCAGCACCGCTCTGTAAACTTCTCCACATTTCTTGCAAGCAATCGATTTGCGCTGGCACCGCTATCGCCCATAGAATGAAACCAAGCCGTAGTCGAGGGAGCTCTTGCCCAGTCGGCAAGTAAATAGCCTTCCGGGAAATACGGATCCCAGCTTTCGCCGGAGAGATGGCCGAGTGGCTGAAGGCGCACGCTTGGAAAGCGTGTTTACTCGAAAGGGTAACGTGGGTTCGAATCCCACTCTCTCCGCCAAGTCATTTATAATCAATAATTTACATGGATTTTATGGTCTACTCGTAACCCACTCTCGGCACTAGTTTTCATCTTTAGAATGAACGACATGCAGTTTCGCGCGGTCCGAAAACGTGCCGATAAGTCTGAAAGCGAGACAGCGACTGATTCAGAATCAGTGTCTGGTCGGACCAATAAGTGCCGACTGACTATTCATCAGTCGAAAACAGCCGCGAAGAACCAGCGGATAATAGTTGACTGTCCAGACGCTTATCTATATTATGGACTCATGTCGAGGCCGAAGAGCGATGAGAAGAGAAACGCGATTCTGGAGGCGGCGACGCGGATTATCGTTACGCAGGGCCTGAGCGGGCCGACAGCTGGCATCGCGAAAGAGGCTGGCGTTGCGAATGGATCGCTTTTCACTTACTTCGAAACCAAAACGGACCTCTTCAATCAGCTCTATCTTGAACTGAAAATTGAGATGGCGTCTGCCGCTACGAAGAACCTTCCCACAGGCGCAGAACCTCGCGAGCAGCTTTGGAACCTGTGGCAACACTGGATGAGCTGGGCAGTGTCCTACCCCGAGAAGAGACGAGCGCTGGCACAGCTCGGCGTCTCTGACGAGATCACGCCGGAGACCCGCGCGGCGGGCCATAAGACGATGGCAGGCGTCGCAGGATTGCTGGAACACATTCGCGCCAGCGGTCCGATGCGTAAGGCCCCAATGGGTTTCGTAGTCGCGATCATGAACTCTGTCGCGGAGGCGACGATAGATTTCATGACTCAGGATTCAGCCCATGCAAAGAAGCACTGCAAAGAGGGTTTCGAGGCTCTGTGGCGCGTGGTAGCGTGATTTTTTTGATCTTGTGAATGACTGACTAGACAGACACTGTTAACAAGAATGGAGCGCACAATGTTGATGGAACCGAATGCAATTACCCCAAAGAAGATTGCGATTGTCACCGGTGGCAGTCGTGGTATTGGCCGCAGTACGGTTGAGAGCCTCGCGAAGCGCGGCGTCAACACGATCTTCACGTATCACACGCATGGCACGGACGCGGAGGCGGTCGTTGCCACGGTGAAAGACGCGGGAGCGAAGGCCATTGCTCTGCAACTGGACGCCGGCAATGCCGCGTCGTTCGATGCTTTCGTCGAGAGCGTTAACGACGCGCTCGCCGATTTCTCAACCACGCGCTTCGACTTCCTGGTGAACAATGCGGGTAACAGTCACCGCAACATGCCGTTTGCAACGGCCACCGAGGAAGAGCTCGACAGCATCTACAACGTCCACTTCAAAGGCGTTTTCTTCCTGACACAGAAGCTTCTCCCTCTGATCGCGGATGGCGGCCGCATCGTCAACATATCGACAGTGCGGACCCGCACTGCCTCACCCGGAGGGGCGGTCTATGCCTCGATGAAGGGAGCGGTCGAAGTGCTGTCGAGGCATCTGGCAAGGGAGTTGGGTCCGCGCAGGATCGCCGTCAATGTGGTTGCGCCGGGGCCGGTCGAAACCGATTTCAGCGGCGGCATCGTTCGCGACAATCCTGCTGTCAACAAAATGATTGCCGAAAATACGGCACTAGGCCGGGCAGGTCTGCCAGAAGATCTCGGCCCTATGATCGCGTCGCTTATCTCGGAAGAGAATCATTGGGTCAATGCGCAGCGGATCGAGGTCGCGGGTGGAGTCGCAATTTGACGTCCAGGATTCAGCCACTAGAGATGAGTGCGAGGCCGTCGGAGGCGCTCAGGTCCAGGACCCCGCGGTGTCAAATCGCAAGACAACTGAAAAAGGAGAGCAACATGCCAAGCGGAAGATTGATGAAGCACCTTTTATTTTTTGCCTTTGTTGGGTTTTGGCGTGATAGCGGCGGCGACCGCCGCGTCAGCGCAAACCGCCCGCCAGCCTTTGTTTCTGGTATCGGCGACAACACCAACGTCGTATTTGTCGAAAACCATATAGTTATCGACATGCCTGCGAATGAGATATTTGATTTCGTCTCACCCCTGGGAACGTCTATAAATGGCTTACTAAGGCGAGTAATAAGTTCTTCAACCTTGATGGAGGTTCGAATTGGCACTCGCAAAGGTGACACACAAAAGCCATTGGGTTGGGGTCGCAAGCCACGACCATGTGCTCGGTGCCGTTCAAGGCGGCTTCTGCCAACTGGGCCACGGTAAGGAGGTTTTGGTGCGCCGATTGAAGGCCGGCGACCTCATCGTCTTCTACTCGCCACGCGAATTGATGGGAAGCGGACCTGTCCTTCAGGCTTTCACCGCTGCCGGACGCATCCTTGACGAATTTCCCTACGAAGCTGAGCAGTCTGCGGGCTTTCGTCCATATCGCCGCCGGACGAAGTTTTTCAAGAGTAGACAGGCGCCCGTCCGGCCGCTACTGAAAGAACTGACATTTACCCAAGGGAACAAGAATTGGGGCTTAGCGTTTCGCAGAGGAGCTTTCCGGATCACTGCGGACGACTTCAAGAGAATTGCAAAGGCCATGTCCATCAAATCTGAAGATCTATCGTCGACATTCGCCAGGAGTAAACAGAGCGATTGAGAACGGTCATTCCAATCAGTCCTCCTAAACGTTGGTCTGGCATTCATTCAGTTCCCCTTGTCACGAGATGTGAGAACCCGCCGTTAGAGGCTGGCTTCGGCTTTTTGAGTCCCATTTGCTTTGCGATAAAGTTGTCGAACATCCTCACAGGAAGGAGTCTGAGCAGGGTCCAGTTCTTGAAACGTTGCGGAATGATCGCGTAGCGTGCTTTAGGTTTTGCCGTGCTCAGTGCCAGATGGACGGCTTCGCCCAGACGCTCCGGGGGTAGGCCATTAGTGCGTGCTTCGTTGACGATCCACTTCTGGAAGTTCTGCACCGCCTCCCAATACTCGGTCTGCTTGAACTCACTCAGATCTTCTTTTTCGCCCTTGTCGTACATTGACGTGTTCACAGTGCCCGGTTCAATCATCACGACGTCGATGCCAAATAACATCAGTTCTATCCGCAGCGCGTCCGACATTCCTTCGAGACCACACTTGGACGAACTATAAGCACCGATAAGGGGGATAGGAATTTTTGCCCCGCTAGAGCTGATGTTCACGATGCGCCCGGCGGGCCCCTGGCGCTTCTTATCCGTTCCCAAAAGAGGAGCGAAGGCTTGGATTACGACAAGCGGGGAGATCATGTTGACTTCCAACTGCCGCTTGTAGTCGCTGGGCCTCAGATAAAGCAGTGGTCCACTCACCACAATTCCCGCATTGTTCACCAGGCCAACCAGATTCCTGTCGCCTATCATCGAGCCGACCTTCTGGGCAGCTTGATGTACGGCGTCGGCGTCCGTTATATCCATGACGAGAGGCACGAAGCTGTCGCCGAACTCTCTTTGCAAGCGATCGGCGTCTGCCTGTTTGCGTACAGAACCGAACACGCGAAATCCCTTTGAAACAAGCACCTTTGTGGTTCCCCAACCGATTCCGGTGGAGACCCCGGTCACCACGACATCCTTGCTGTTCGCCATCGCACTTCTCCTAATGTCGATCACTGTTCATCTTCAATATCTTCAGTGGCTTCCAAAGGCTCGACTGAAGCACGGCTCCCGTGAACTGGTCCTAAGTCCGAGTGTATGCACGGGTGGGCCCCCTGAACTGAGCCAAATGGCTCACACTCGGCGATTCTCCGCCGCGGGCGACAATATAGGGAGATTGTCGTGCGCTGCTTTTTCCCCGATCGGAACGTTGGTTCTGTGGAGACAGGCAAAAGACCGGACGATCCGTTGTCCAGCAGCTTGACCCAACTCTGTATGCGGAACTGATGGAGGGTGAAGGAAAATACGTCTTCTGGGATGGCAAATATCAGGTGACCTCTGAGGTCACAACATGGCAGGACGATCTGCGTCTGCTTATGCAGAACGCAGGACTGTGGATTGAGGGGAATACGACGCATCGCTTTCGTGACACGGCAGTCGATTTCTGGCTCGGAGAGGGCTGCGAGTTGGCTGAGGTTGCGGCGATGCTTGGGGATACATTAGCGGTAGTCAGAGGCACTACGCTCGCTTCAAACGGATGCAAGAAAGGTTAAAGAACGTGCCAGTGCGGTCGTGGGCTAACTCACGGCGTGCTAGAATGTCGTGCTAAGTCATTTGTTTGCAATAGCGAGAGAGTTCGCTCCGAACCCCCAAATCTTGCGCGCAATAATCACAAAGTCTCTCCTTGTACTGACATCTCGTTATCGAGCGAAATCGTCAGACTTGCGATTTTCCGGGACAACGAGAGAAATCCACCAAGCTGTGCCGTAAGCGCCTCTTGCG
>Ga0181523_10004751_pt1 | contig 11572 bp, 13 predicted proteins | sample PEATcosm2014_Bin_43_FD_119752 | JGI IMG/M metagenome (GOLD analysis project Ga0181523, IMG submission 119752) | Peatland microbial communities from MTU Mesocosm Facility, Houghton, MI, USA - PEATcosm2014_Bin05_30_metaG | ecosystem: Environmental > Terrestrial > Soil > Wetlands > Peat | place... | reverse complement strand
TGCTGGTTAGCAGCCAACAGGTCCTTATGGTGACCCTGTTTCCGTCCGCACTGCAATTGCTGCCTGAGTGTTTCAGGACCGCTCCGCTGACAAAACACATACCCTCGCAGATGGACGCAGATGAAGCAGGCTTTTTCCGGATCAGCGCTAATCTGCGTGATCTGCGGGCAAGTCTGGATTCGGTTGCGGCTGAACGTCCCTTCCCTTTTTCGCGTGGTTGGGTCGTGGTTTAATGAATCTGTTTCTTGCGCCGGTCTTTTGGCCATGAGGGTGAGCTTTACAGCGGGGGTGGAATGGGATATTGGACGGAATCATTATGGAACTGGAACCACCCGACAGCCACCATCTCTCCGCTGCCATCGGCTGGCTGGGGCTTGGCAGCCACACCGAGGCCAACGAAGAATTGGAGAAAATCAGCGCCAAAAACCGGGCTGATCCATCTTTCCTGGCAGTCAAATTTGAGGTTTGCTGCAGAGCCGGGAGATGGGATTTGGCTGCTGAAAATGCCGCTCAACTCGTCAAATTGCAGCCGGATCAACCGATGGCATGGATCACCCTCGCTTACGCCACGAGGCGGAAACAGGACGGCGGGATTCCCCAAGCCAGGGAGGTTTTGATGCCGGCGCAGAAGCTTTTCCCCAAGGAGTGGCTGATCCCATACAACCTGGCCTGTTACGAATGCCAACTCGGAAACAAGAAGAAGGCCCGGGCTTGGTTAAAAAAGGCTTTCGACTTGGGAGATGCGAAGCAGCTTAAACTGATGGCTTTGAAGGACCCTGATTTGGAGCCGTTTTGGGTTGAAATTGGGGAGACTGGGTTTGAGTTCCCCCAGACTGAATGAGGTGGCAGGTTCAACCGCCCACCGGGGTTTTCCACGCGCAAGGCCGGCTTGGGTTGGGCAACTGGAGGGAGGCTAACGGAGAACTTGAACACATCACACCCCGGAACCGGACTCACCCAGTTGTTTTGGAGGTTCGTCAAATAGCGCAACGCGGCGAAGCCCCGACCAAAACCTTTTCAGAACGAAATGTTGCGCGCAGAGTCGCAGAGGCCGCAGAGATAAGTAAATTGCTGAAATTGTTTCCTGGTTTCTCTCTGCGCTCTCCGCGCTCTCTGCGCGAAAGGATCCTCGCGAATATGCATTCCTATGGACCCAAAAGTGAGCCGGTTGTGGGTTGACGCCTTTGACGCCATTGACACCATAAAAACACCGACGGCAGGCACCAAAATGGGCAAAAGTATGGGTGACCCCTCTGACCTCTGACCTTTCTGGAGAAAGGCACATGAATGAACAGAAATGCCCAAAACTATGGTTTGACGCCTTCGACGTCTGTTGGCCATAAAGTTAACTTTCCCGTTTCCTCTTTTCCTTGCTTCCGAGGACCGACCCTTTTCCTAATTGACGAGATGCTTGGTCTAGTAGCATGAGCAGGCAGAGCATACGACTCAAGTGTGGCAAATAGCAACTCTGGCAGTTGATTTTGCGTCCCGTTCCGCAATCTGATTAAATTCCTTGCCGGTGGCAGTCCAAATTTAAGCCTGTTGCCCGGCGAGGCGGCGGAGGTACTCGAAGGAGTAGATGCCCGAGGCATGGCCATCGCCCCAGACCGGCTGAATGGCGTAGCCACCCACGGTATCCAAGCGCCGGAGTTGGAAGGATTGGGGGGAAAGGGGCTGGTCCGGGCCTTTGTGGAGGGTTCCCATGACGTCGCGTTCGCCGATGCAGCCGGCGCAAGGGCAGGCCCGGCGCAGTTTTTCGACGGGAATGAAACTTTCCCCGCCATCATCCCATTTGATGGCCAATTCGGAGCCAATTTGTTGCAGATCGATCGGGCGCATTTGAAGCTAAAAGGCTAAAGGCTAAAGGCTGAAGGAAAAAAGAAGCTTTGGCGAGACAATAACCGGCACACCATGTTCTGCCTTCATATGCGACAATGCGCAGACAGCGGCGGGACGCCGCTGCCACTTTGTTTATCCTTGGCTAAAATGCCTACTGGTACAATTGCCGGCGGTAATCGGTTGTGCCGCCCAGCTTTTGATAATTCTGCAAGGCGCTCTCAAAGCATTGACGGGTGTAGTCAAGGGCCTTGTGCGCATTCGCGACGGCTTCGTCTTTGGCCTTGTATTGAGCCATGACGCTGTCGTAGATGGCCTGGTCCGCCGCCTGTTTTCCGTGGTAGTAGGCATGCAAATTGGCGCGGTTTCGTTCCGCCATGGCGACGGCGACGCCGGCCCTGCGCACGGCGGCGAGTTGTTCCTGCACCAACTGATCGGCCCGGGCGAGGTCGGTCATTTTTTGCCACGCATTGGTATCGGCCCGGATGAGTGGCGCAACGGGCGCGGCAGGCTCGTTGCCGAGCTGCTTTCTAACCAAGGCCGCGCCAGCCAGCAGCGCGCCCACGATAATAAATGGCACAAGGCACACCAGAACCAGGTTCCAATGCTCGAAGCGCTGGAGGAAGGCAGGGATGCCAAAGAAATCGAAAGCCCATTTTGCGGCGGGAGCCGCCTCGGGACGATGGATGCGCAGGGAGGTTCCTTTACTGCCCGGCGGGAGGGCCGGGAAGGTGACGGTTTTCCCACAGATCGGACACACCATCTGTCTGCCACAGTACCCGGCTGTGTACTCGATATGCTGCCCGCAAAATGGGCAGGAATGTTTGTAGGATTCCATGATCGCCTAAAGAATGCCATCCCCGGCTCTTCCGCGGGATGCCTGCTTGCAGGCGCAGGGTTCCAAGCTTCATGTTTGACGCCTGATTTGTACACCAAAGAAATCCATGGCGACAGCAAAATCGTCGGGCAGCGGAGCTTCAAAAGTCATGCGCCTGCGGGTGCGGGGATGGATGAAGGCCAGTTTCGCGGCATGAAGAAGCTGGCGGGGCGCGACGTAGCCGCCCGCTTCTTTGAGACGGAGGTTCTGGCGTCTGCCATAGACCGAATCCCCCAGCACCGGGCAGCCGAGATGTTCCAGGTGAACGCGGATTTGATGAGTTCGCCCGGTGTGCAGGCGCAGTTCAACCAGCGCCACATCCTTCAATTGTTCCAGGACGCGATAGCTGGTGCGCGCTTCGCGTCCGCCCGCGCGGGTGACGGCCATGCGCTTGCGCCGGGACGGGTGGCGGCCGATGGAGGCGATGATCTCGCCCGCGGCCCGCGGCATCCGGCCGCACACGATGGCCTGATAAATCTTGAGCACCTGGCGGCCGGCGAATTGTTCGGACAATTTCAGGTGGGCGGCGTCATTTTTGGCCACGACCAGGCAGCCGCTGGTTTCTTTGTCAAGACGATGGACAATGCCGGGGCGGGCCACGCCGCCGATGCCGCTGAGCCGGCCGGCGCAGTGATGCAGCAGGGCGTTGACCAGGGTATGCTCCGGATGCCCGGCGGCGGGATGAACGACCAGCCCGGGCGGCTTGTTGAGCACGAGCAAATCGTCGTCCTCGTGCAGAATGTCCAGGGGAATCTCTTCGGGTTGGGCGCGGTCCGCGCGAGGTTCGGGCCAGCGGACGGAAATGGTTTCCCCGGCGCGCGGATGATGGGCCGGTTTGGCCGCGCGTCCGTTGACCTGGATGCGGCCCTCCTGCAGCAGCCGTTGGATGGCGCCGCGCGAGACAGCGGGGAATTGTGCGCGCAGAAACGTGTCCAGCCGTTCCAGGGGGAGCGATTGGCCAACGGTGAAAATCGTTGGAGGCTCAGTTGTCAATCGACCTCTTTCAGTGGCCCGCCCGAAAGGCGTCCGGCGTGGCTTCACTGCGTTCCGGCGCGCCTGTGCCGCCATCGGCTTCGTGTTTCCAGGACACCAAAATCAACAAACCGACCCCGAGGCAAATCGCGCTGTCGGCGATGTTGAAGGCGGGGAAGCCGATCTCCTGGCCGCTGCGGCGGTCCAAATAAAAGCGGAGAAAATCGATCACTTGATGATAGTGCAGGCGGTCAAAGAGGTTGCCGGCGATGCCGCCAAAGATCAGCCCGAGGGAAAGCTGGCCCAGCGGCAGATGGATGTAGAAATGACGCCGCCAGGCAAACAGGACGATCAGGGCCAGGACGGAAACCGCGGCCAGCCAATCGTTGCGGTCGTGAAACAGGCTCCAGGCCGCGCCGGTGTTTTCCCAGTGGACAAATTTGAAGAAGCCCGCAACGACCACCCGTTCCTGGGTTGGGCCGAGGAAGCGCAGGACGAGAAGCTTGGCCGCCTGGTCCAGCACAAAGACAACCAGCGCGAGGAAAGCCATGCGGCGATTTGCGGTCCAGTTCATCGTTTGAAAACCACCTTCGTCCCCGCCAGCAAATCGTGCAACGCCCGTTTGTCATCGCGCAGGCCGATTAGAAGATAGCCGGAGAAAAAGAAGAAGTCGCTCAGCCGGGCCGCCAGCCAGCGCAGCAAGGCCCGGCTGTAACCAATGGGGGAACCGTCCAGCCTGGTGATTTTCGCCCCGATGGCCATTTTGCCCACCGTGGCCCCGAATCGGCCGTTGAGCAGCACGTTATAGAGAAGGAAAATGGCATAGAACACGGGCAGGACGTTGTTCATCCAAAGTTGTTGATTATACTGTTGGAGGGAGGCATCGGTCAGTGAATGGGGCGGCTCGGGTATTTGCCAATGGCGCGGGCCGGCCATGGGACTCCAGACGGCAAGGAAAAGGATGGAAATCAGAACAAGATCGATTATGAATGCCGCGAGCCGCATCCAAAATCCGGCCGGCGGCAGGGCGCGGCCGGCGGCGGCGGCCACGGACGCATTCAGGCGCGCCAAGTCCTCGAGCAGTTCCGTGTAACGGTCCGCCGGGGACCAGAACGACAGATCACTGCGCCAGACTTTCGTCATGGCGGCGACGCGGCCATCGCGGATCCAGTTTTTCAACTCCAGCAACGGCGCCGGTCCATACTCGACGCCATCGCCCCCGATGATTTTGTATTGGATGTCCATTATTGCCAACAGTGGCCGGTGATTTAAGCGTTCAGCCGGCAAAACACAATGGTAATCCGCCCTTGTGCGAAGGGCAAGTTGATGGTGAAGCCCGGAGTGAGGAAGCAACGGAAAACAAGAGCAAAGCATGGTTGCGCGGCGAAATAAGATTGATTCTTTAGGCCCTCGCGCCGACCTTGTCCGGCAGGATCGCGATGAAAGAATTTGCCGCGCGAAAACCGCTGATAAAAAATATGAATGCCATTGCTGAAGACAAACTGCCACCGGCGCTGACCACGCTGCCCTCCGACGACCTCCGCCAGATCATGTGGCGCTTTGCCGACCGCTATGAACTGCACATGCTTGTGCAAAGCGCGCGTGGCGTCGCGCGCGGGCCGGTCGCGAGGCTCGTTGCCAGGGGCGGCCGCAACTCGCACGACTGGACGGCGGAGAAAGCCAGTCTCCTGCCACACTTCGACGAAAGCGGCATTACGGCGGCGTTTCTCGATCCGGAACAGGGCGGGTTCATCGCCGGCCCGAAAAACCTCGTGCTGGCGCTGATCGCGTTTGAATTGTCCTGGGTGGACGCGGGGGCGGCCACGGGCAGTCTCGCGGGCAATCTCGGCCTGGCCCCGATTCACGAGCGCGGCACGCCGGAGCAACGCGCCAAATACGTGGCCAACGCCGCTCCGCTGAAGCCCGGAGAAAACCGCAAACAGGTTCGCGCCGCGTTCGCGCTCACCGAACCCATCCCGTTCGTGGGCGTCGAGACCGGGATGCTGGCCGGCAAAGTGCGCATCGCCGAATGGAAGGACGGCGTGGAACCGCTGCTGCAAGTGGATAAACGCGGCCGCTTCATCACGAACATGGGTTTCGCCAACGTCGTCACCGCCGCCGTCCAGTCCGACGATCCGAAGCTCAAGGGCAGTTGCATGGTGATTTTGGAGGAAGGGGATCCGGGCGTTTGGGATCGCGGCACGCCCACAAAAAAACTCGTTCACCAGCTTTCGTCCACGAGGGATCCGATCTTCAACCTGAAAGTGCCCGCCAGCCGGATCGTCGGCGGCTACACGATCAAGGACGGGGTCATCATCCCGAACTACTCGCACAGTGAAATCATCGAAGCCGTGTTCCGCCGCACGCGCGTGACCGTCGGCTTGATGACTGCGGCGAAACTGCTTTCCGCCATCGAGCCGGTGATTCTATATCAGCGCCGGCGCTTTCGCGGCGGCCAGGGCGCGCCCGGCACGCCGCGTTACGAAATGGGCATCCAGCAAAAGGAAGACGCCCTTCACCGCCTCGTGGACATCTGGGCCACGGGCGAAGCCAGCGCGTCGCTGGGCTTCGAGGCGGCGCGGTTGTTCGACCAGCTCGACCCGCTTGAAAAAGAAATGGACCGCATCCTGGGCGGGAAAAGACTGGCCGGCCGCACCGCGTTCAAGGAAATGGCCAGGGCGCAGGATGAGGCGTTGAAATTGCTCGACACGCACAAGCCCGTTGAAAGTCCGCTGGCCAGGTTCACCCAACTCGATTCGCTCGCCAGCGTGCTTTGCCCCGCGTGCAAACTTTGGAACACCGGCCACGGCGCGAACATGATGCGCGAAGCGGTCAGCCTCATGGGCGGCTACGGCGTGACGGAGGATTGCCCCGGATTCCTCGGCCAGAAATGGATGGACGCACAACTCGAAGCCACCTACGAAGGCCCGGAGGCGGTGCAGCGATTGCAGCTTTCCATCACGATGACCAACCCGCTGTTCCTGGCGCAGTTCAGGCAATGGATCGCCGAGCTGAAACGCATCGCGTCCGAACGTCCCGGCACCGGCGCGTGCGCGCTCGGCACGGCGATGGAACTCTGGCTTTGGACGTTGCAACACGTGCAAACGGCCACGGATGCCGACGGCGTGAAGCTGTACCACAAGACGCGCCAAGGGGTGACGTTCCCGCTGGCCGACGCGCTGTGCTGGATGCTGGCCGCGCGGCAATTCATCCTCGACGTCCTGGAGCTGGAAACAAAGGGCGCGGAAAACCCGGCGCTCGCCGACGGACTCGCCGGCACGGTGGCATTCTTCACCGACCTTTGCCATGTGCAAGCGGCCCGTGCCGCGGGCGAAGTGGGACGCATCTCCGCCGAAATCGTTCACGGCTACAATCGCCACCCCGCGTGGGACGAAGCGAGCTGCCACACCTGTTACTCCGCGGAGGAACTCACGGCGCTCGAAGGCATCATGCCCGGCCTGGACAGCGCGGCCCGCGCCTACTCCGACGTGTTCGAATCGGGAGAAGCGCATCCGCCCAAAGCAGGCCCGTGCGTGAAATGCGAGGGACTGGAAGGGTTCGTCGCTCTCCGCGCAAAACTGGACACCTGCCTCACCGGCTGCCGCCTGGCCAAGGACCGCGCCGCCGAATCGCTGACCAAGGTGATGACGCGCGAGGCGCTGGATTATCCAGTTTAGAAAGATAGCGATCAACCAAGGGATTTGCGTTTTCCAATCCGGTCACAACCACATGAAAACCAAGACCTCCGTTATTCCCCGGCAGCCCGTCGAACAACTCATTCTGATCATGCGTGGTCAGAGAATTATTTTGGATGCTGACCTGGCAAGAGTTTATGGGGTGCCAACGAAGCGGCTAAACGAAGCAGTCAAACGGACCCATGAAAGGTTCCCTTCCGACTTCGCCTTTCTTCTTAAACCACAAGAGGTTGCATCTTTGAGGTCGCAATTTGCGACCTCAAAAGGAAGAGGAGGCAGACGTTACACTCCTTGGGCTTTCACCGAACACGGCGCGATCATGGCGGCGAATGTCCTGAACAGCCCGCGCGCGGTTCGGATGAGCGTGTTTGTCGTGCGGGCCTTCGTTAAAATGCGCGAGGTGCTGACGCAGAATGGGCGATTGGCGGAAAAACTTGCGGAGTTGGAGAGGCGATTGACGGGACGGTTGGACGTTCACGAAAAAGCCATTGTTCACATCCTTGACGAAATCAAAAAACTCATGGAGCCGCTGCCCCCCCAACCGGAACCGAAACACCGTGAAATTGGATTTCATGTTCACGACGAAATCCGGGCAAAACCATTTGCCCGCCGGTTCGCCGGGAAACAGTGAACCGAAACAAATTCGCAAATGTCGCAGCCAGCATCGGAAACCCCGACCATCGAGCGCCAGCGTATGGACGCAGACATCGTTTGCGTCGGATTCGGCCCGGCGACGGCGGGCTTTCTCTCCACGCTCTCCAAACAACTCATCCATGCCGACGGCGCGCCCGCCGTGGAAAGCGCCGTGGCGCCCGGTCTGCCGCCCCAGGTGCTTTGCTACGAACGCGCGGACGACATCGGCTTCGGTGTGTCCGGCGTGGTCACCAAAGCCCGCGCGTTGCGGGCGAGCATTCCTGATATTGACAAGGCCGGCATCCCAATGGCCGCGCCGGTCGGCGTGGAGAAAGTGCTTTACCTGCTCGATCCCGTCGGCGCGAGCCGGCGTTCAAGCCTGCTGCGGCTTGCCGACAAATTGGTTCACGCGTGCAAATGGGCGCTGCCGTTCGAGCACGAGGCCTTGAATCTGCCGTGGACGCCGGACTTCCTCCACAAAAACGGCGGCATGGTGCTCTCGATGGGGCAGTTCATGCAATGGGTCGGCGCGCAGGTGCAAAACACGGGCACAGTCCAAATTTGGCCCGGCACACCAGTCTCGCAGGCGCTTATCGAGGAAAACAAGGTTGTTGGGGTCCGCCTGCTCGATCAGGGCGTGGACAAGCAAGGAGCACCCGGCGAAGGCTTCACGCCGGGCATGGACATTCACGCCGCGCTCACAGTCGTCGGAGATGGCCCGGTTGGTCCCATCGGTCAACAACTCGACGAGCATTTCGGCATGCCCGAAAGCCACCACACGCGCGATTGGGCGGTGGGCATGAAGTTGGTGGTGGAGTTGCCGGAGGACACGCCGCTCAAACCGGGTACGGTCCTGCACACCTTCGGCTATCCCGAACCGGAGATTTTTGGTTTTCTCTACGTCCATCCCGATCGCGTCGCGTCGCTGGGCATCTTTGTCCCGTCGTGGTTCGACAGCCCGGTGCGCACAACTTACCGCTACCTTCAGCATTGGATGATGCATCCGTATCTCTGGCATTTTCTCAAGGGCGGCAGGCTCCGGTCATGGGGCGCAAAAACCCTCGGCGAGTCCGGCCGGCGCGGCGAGCCGCATCTGGCCGGCGACGGCTACGCGCGCATCGGCGAAGGCAGCGGCAGCACCAACGTGCTCGCCGGATCGGGCGTGGACGAAGCCTGGGCCACCGGCGCGCAACTCGCCGAAGCGGTGCTCGAGTTGCTCAAGGCGAAGAAACCGTTCACGAGGGAAAACCTGGAAGCGACTTACGTGCAACGCCGCCGCGCGAGCTGGGTGGAACAGGAAGCCGCCGTCGCCGAAAAGTCGCGCGACGGTTTTCAACGCGGCGTCGTTACCGGCCTGATCGGCATGGCGCTGGCGGGTTTGAGCGGCGGACGGCTCGTCCTGCCCGGCAAACCTCAGCGCCCCTGGGAACGCATTCCCTCGCTCGAAGATTTTTTTCGCGGCCGCATTCCTCCCGGAGAGGTGCGGAAGATTCGGGACGACTGTTACGCGCGAGGCGTTTCCGCGCACGCCGCGCTCATGGAACGCGCAGGCTGGCCGGCGATTCCGTACGACGGCCAGTTGCTCGTTTCGCATCAGGACGCATTGCTCGTGGGCGGGAAAGTCCAGGCGCCGGCCGGTTACGCCGATCATGTCGCGTTTGTTTTTCCGAACGAATGCCAGCGGTGCGGCACGAAGCTGTGCGTCGAAGTCTGTTCCGGCCAGGCCATCACGCCCGGCGAAAACGGGGTGCCGAATTTCGACCGCGAGAAGTGTGTGCATTGCGGCGCGTGCCTGTGGAACTGCGCATCCGCCTCGCCCGAAAACCCCGAACGCATGGCCGTCGCCTTCCGCGCCGGCACGGGCGGGCTGCACTCGGCGGAGAATTGAGCCGGTCAACCGGCCAAATGTCGGATTGCAACGCTTGCTGGTTGCGGGTGGCATGATTTTCTTATGCGCAAAGACACATTGATCGCCAAATATGAAACTTTGCCTGTCGTGGCGCAAAAGCAGGTGGAGACATTCATCGAGTTTTTGTTAAAGACGACTCCGACGAAATCCGTGCGCTCTGCGAAGCGGCGCTTCAACTTTGACTGGGCGGGCGGATTGGCAGATTTGAAAGGCCGGTTCACCGCTGTTGAGCTGCAGCACCATCTCAATGAATTGCGATGAACTATCTGGTGGACACCAACATCTTTCTGGAAATCCTGCCCAGCCGGGCTGGAGGCAAAAAGTGCGAAACGTTTTTGGAGAGCGAGAAAGGCGCGGCCTGGATTTCCGACTTCACGGTGGATTGCGCTCGGCGGAAAACCAGCATTGGGAAACTGGGTTTTCGATTGAGCTTAAGACGCGATTGGCGCATTATGCTGTCATTCATGGTAGCGATTGAAAAGCGCGGAAGATTGTAAATTGTTTGGACTTATTTTAGATCACCACATGAATTTCTTCCAAAGGGTCTATCATTTATATGCCTACGCCGACTCCGGTGCCCAATGCCGCGGACAAGCAGCGTCCGATCTGATCAAACAAGCCCTGCTTCAGACTGCGCCCAGCATGGTTTGCCGACTGGGATCGACGGAGCTGCAGACAATCGTCTATTATACCCATCGCATTCCCCCGGCGCTCTATCCGCTCCGAAACTACTTGCAGGAGGCGATGGCCCGCAAAATGAGTGTGTTGTCCGGCTTCTTCCCTGCGACCAGGAGCAATCTTTTGAGATTCTGTGACATGATGACAGAGGACATGAAGTTGGCTGACGTGCTGGGCGTCTGGAGAAGGGAAGAAAAGTATCTTGAAAAGGAACTGATTAGCGCAAAGAAAATCCCCTTGTCCGATTTGGAGCCATGGTTTCACAAAGAGCCTTGGACGACTGCATTGGAAGGCAAGAAAGTTCTCATTATACATCCCTTTACAAAAAGCATACAGGCTCAATATCCAAAACTTGCTTTTCGAAGATCGGAGAATGCTCCCGGATTTCGAGCTCATGACCCTCGAAGCCGTTCAATCGATTGCCAAAACGCCAACCGCATTTGCCGATTGGTTTGCCGCTTTGGATGACATGAAACAGAAAGTGGACTGCATCGACTTCGATATTGCCATGATCGGATGTGGAGCTTACGGCTTTCCCTTGGCTGCGCACGTCAAGCGGCTTGGCAGGAAAGCTCTCCACCTGGGCGGAATCGTTCAGGTGTTGTTTGGAATCAAAGGAAAACGCTGGGAAGAAAGCGAACATATCTCCAAGCTCATGAATGAGCATTGGACAAAACCGTTGCCAGAGGAGGTTCCTTCCAATTTCAGACTGGTGGACGGTGGAAGTTATTGGTAAAGCCATCACCCTCTTCCCGATTATCCTGGAGCCAGAAAACATTCAGTGCCATGATGCGGACAATCGATCGCGGCATCCCACCAACACAGTTCGTCATTTGATGCGCCGATTGCGGAGTCTCACGAAATGTCCACGGTCAGCACGCAATAAAGCAGGAGCCGATGATGATTCAGGCAGGAACAGACTGGACAGTTCCCGGCGATCCGGACAAGATGAGCACCGCCTTCCGCGCCAGC
>Ga0181523_10004748_pt1 | contig 11575 bp, 9 predicted proteins | sample PEATcosm2014_Bin_43_FD_119752 | JGI IMG/M metagenome (GOLD analysis project Ga0181523, IMG submission 119752) | Peatland microbial communities from MTU Mesocosm Facility, Houghton, MI, USA - PEATcosm2014_Bin05_30_metaG | ecosystem: Environmental > Terrestrial > Soil > Wetlands > Peat | place... | reverse complement strand
CGCCATTTTCCTGGGCTTGTGAATTTCCGGCACTGACCCCAAATTCCGATGTAGTCCAAAATAGCTCATCGTCCCCGATTATCCAAGGAATTTTCTCAGTTTTCTTGCTAGGTTTTCTTTTTTGTGCGGCACAAGTATCGGGGGGGTCGCCGTTTGCTACAGTTGACCTTTGGGATTCTTTGACGATTTCGTGTAACTTCCGCGGAGGCCGTGACCCGCGCCATCCTGAAAAGCATCGCCTTGACCTCCATGTCAGTGTTTTCCAGCAGACGAAAATCGACATTCTTTTTGGTGCGGGTCGAAAGAGCCTGTCGGCATCTTGCGAGCAGTTCAGAAAACGACCGCAGAGCAAGGCTTCCCTTACAAGGGGAAAACGACGTAGACATCACACAGGAACTGTTCCGCGCAGCAAACCGTTCTGGAGCGGATTCTGATGACGAATTGCGGTCTCTTGATATTTCAACCCCCTCTCGAGTGCAATTTGCAACAGTTCGGTCTCTGGGGCTATTAGGGTCGGAAACTACCTAGCCACAAGTGCGTTTCAGAGTTGGCTCTCCTTATTTATGCGACCACCAAGTCTCGCAGGGAATCTAAGCGGGAGGTCAAACGGTAGCATCGAAAACGAAAGTCCTGGAGTCCACAATGAAGGCCATCGTTGTTCGTGAATTCGGCGGTCCCGAAGTCCTAAAGCTCGAAGAAATCCCCACGCCCAGTTCCGCCGCAAACCAAGTCCTCGTGCGCATCCACGCCGCGGGCGTGAACCCATATGACACCTATATGCGCAACGGCACTTACTCTATCAAGCCGCCATTGCCGTATACGCCGGGCTCCGATGGCGCCGGCGTCGTCGAAGCCATTGGTGAAGGCGTGCATGAGGTGAAGCCGGGCGATCGTGTTTATGTAGCAAAGACGGTGACCGGTGCGTACGCGGAATATGCGTTGGCCCTGGAGAGTCAGGTTCATCCGCTTCCAGCGAAGATTACATACGCGCAAGGGGCGGGCGTGTGGGTTCCGTATGGCACCGCGTATCACGCGCTGTGTCAGAGTACGAGAGCTCGTGCCAGCGAAATCCTTCTGGTCCACGGCGCCAGCGGCGGCGTGGGTATCGCCGGTATTCAGATTGCGCGCGCCCTGGGCCTAATCGCCTTTGGCACCGCCGGCACGGAGAAAGGCCTCGAACTGGTCAAGCGTGAAGGAGCGCATCACGTGTTCAATCACACTAAGTCGGGATACCTGGAGGAGATTCTGAAGGCAACCGGTGGGATTGGTGTCGACATCATCCTTGAAATGCTCGCCAACGTGAACCTCGGCCAAGATCTGAGACTGCTTGCTCCGCACGGCCGCGTTGTCGTCATTGGCAGCCGCGGCGACGTCAGCATCTCGCCGCGGGACCTGATGACGCGACGCGCCTCAATTCACGCCTTTACTCTCTGGGGCATAACTGAAACCGAAGAAAAGGAGATTCACGCCGGGCTCCTTGCCGGCCTGGAGAATGGCACCCTGAGGCCGATTGTTGGGAAGGAACTGCCGCTTGCAGAGGCTGGCCGCGCTCATAAAGAAATCCTGGAACAGGGCGCCTTCGGCAAAATTGTTCTGCTTTCGTGAAGCCAAAGCAGAATCACGGCTGCGGAGCTCCAGGCCGCTTACGGCGTCGTCGATAGGTGAAACCGCATCGAGATCGGAGGCATGACCTATGAACCACGAACAGGGCCTCTATCTGGAAGATCTGCACGTCGGCCAGCGGTTCACGTCCGACACCTATCGGATGGATAAAGAGCGGATCAAGGCATTCGCAGCGGAATTCGATCCGCAGCCGTTTCATTTCGATGAGGCAGCCGCTCAGGCCACCGTGTTCCGCGGGTTGTCCGCGAGCGGGTGGCATACCGCTGCAGTCGCCATGCGCCTTATGGTGACCGGAGGATTGCCGCTGGGCAATGGGATCATCGGGCTCGGCGGCGAGTTGGCATGGCCCAAACCAACCAGGCCGGGAGATACTCTGCGGGTGGAAAGCGAGATCCTCGAGATTCTGCCCTCCCGGTCCAAACCAAACCAGGCGGTCGTCAAAGTGAAAAGCACTACTCTGAATCAAGATGGCGAGCCAGTGCACATGTTTACGGCAAAGGTCCTCGTTTTTAAGCGTCCATCGGCGTAATCAGACCCACCGAGATTGCCGCCGACAACGCCCTGCCTCGAAGAGGCTGTAAAGTCGCACTCCAGTCTGATACTGTCTCGATCGAGCATCATTCAAAAGTTCTAGACGAGGTGGGAGAGAAGAACATGGCCCTGTGTCTAGAGGACGCTGGGCGACCGTAATTTCAGATCCAGCTTGCCTATTCTTCCAACGCTTTGCGAAGGTCTTTCATCAGCAACATCAGCTGCAATTCGTGAATCGGCGAAGGCTCAAAATCAAAATGTTGATAGAACTTCTTCGCTGGTTCGTCAATCGCGTGAACAAGAACCGCACGTGCGCCCACAATGTCCGCTGCTTGGGCGATTCGTATCAGCGGTCTCTTGAGTCTGGGTTTTGCTCGTGCAGGTCTGTCTAGTGCTTCGCTGAACTTCTGCCAGTCTCTTGAGCTGAGCTCGAAATGCCGTGCTTCCGATATTTCTTGTTCCGCTCGGACACATGCACTTTCCAGTATGAAGTTCGTGATGTTCACACCCCGATGTTCGGCACAGAAGAGGACCTCTGGGGAGTCAGCGAGATTTGATTTGTCCGATTACAGACTTGTGGCCCGGCATAACTTCCGGGTTGCACTCGATCGCAATCCGAGTGGCGACGATCATCGTATCCTAGTTATTCCGAAGTCATTCTTAGCCATGTGGTCGGCAACGCGGATGGCCTGCGCCGCGATGGTGAGTGCCGGGTTGGTCGCCGCAGATGACGGAAAGAAGGAAGCGTCTACCACGAACAGATTCTCGTGGTCGAAGGAGCGGCAGAACTCATTCAGAGCTGCTTTGCTGGGATCGCTGCCGAAGCGTACCGTCCCGCACTGATGGGAGACAGAGAGGCCTCCCATGTGCTTGGCGATATTCAGGCGGAAGCCGATCCGGCTCATCAGCGAGCGGGTTTTCTCGACCAAGCGCTTGTGCCCTGCCATATTATTTTCGGTGTAGTGGAGCCGAATTGTGTCTCCCTGGAGGAGGACGCGGTTTCCCGGGTCGGGCAGATCCTCGGACATGATCCACCAATCCACGCTCCGCTCCGTCATCCGGTCGCTTAGGAATTTGGGAAGAAATTTCTGCTTGGCCGTAAGCATTCCGCTTTGCAGCTTGCCGAGACCTTGAACATTGCCCATGGGGTACTTGAAGTCATGGTCCCCGAAGTAGAAATCATTGATGCAAATGGTTTTTTGAAACTTGGTGTCGTTGATCTTCCAGCCGACGCACATGAGAGCTGTGTTGTTGTGCGCCATGTAGTTTCGCCCCACCACGCCGGAAGAGTTTGAAACGCCGTTGGGAGCCTGGTCGCAAGCCGAGCGAAGCAGCAACACTGACGAATTGACGGCGCTGGCAGAGAGCACGATTACCGGTGCGGTGATGCTTTCGATGCGCCCGTCGTTCTGGTACTCCACTGCGTTCACGCGCCGGCCATCGTGGGTGAGCACCAGACGTGTTGCCAATGCATTCGTCTTGAGCGTCAACTTGCCAGATGCCAAGGCAGGCCTGACCGCCGCAATCTCAGCATCGGTTTTGGCATGCACCTGGCAGGGAAATCCGTCACAGGTCTTGCAACGGATGCACGGCCCTCCCGGGTGACGTTGCACCGCTACCGGCAGCGGAAAGGGCTTGATCCCCCGAGTCTTGAGAGCGGATGCCACCTGCTCGATCACGGGTTCATGCTCGAGCGCAGGATAGGGATAGCGCGGGACATCCGATGGTTCGGTTGGATCGACGCCAGCCTCGCCATGGATTCCGTAGAGTTGCTCCGCTAAATCGTAATAGGGGGCAAGCTGACGATAGGTAATCGGCCAGGGGGGCGAAACGCCTCCAGCATGCTCGAGTTCTTGGAAGTCCTTCTCGCGGAGTCTGAGCATGGCAGCACCGAACATCTTGCTGCTGCCTCCCACGTAATAGTAGGTGCCGGGGCGAAAGGCAACGCCATGCTTGTCGAGCCAGGTTTCGGCGGGCACATATCTCTGCTCGGCGAAAACGGCATCGACGTCCCAGTTCTCGCGCTCCTGCGGCAGGTAGTCTCCCCGCTCCAACATCGTAACGGTGAGACCGTGTTGCACCAGGCGGTGGGCGAGGGTACCACCGCCGATGCCACTGCCGATAATGACTACGTCGGGAGAAGAAGGCATGACCGCCTCCCGGTCAGTTTCCCCGGAGAAAGAAGTTACAACGGATGGAACTCGATCGCCATCCAGATGCAATCCGTGTCCGCGTAATAGCGGTGCCAGGGATAGCTGAAAGTGCGGTCGTCGGCAACAGAAAAGAATGGGTCATGAGTGAATCCCATAGGCATTAGGACGTCTTCATAGAGCGTGCCCGCATTGTTCTCGCGAAACTTCTGCATGTGACCGGTGCCAAGGATCTGCGTATGTACTTCCAGAAACTGGTGTCCGGTGTGAATTCCGCAGTCCGTTTCTTCGGGGGTATACCACAGATTCAGCTTGAGTCGATAGCGTCGCGGCGAGAGCGATGTTGGAGTCGCGTGACTGAAGGCAATAAGCGGGTCGAGTTCTATGTTACCGATGTCGTCCTGAGATGAAATGTAGAGAGGAGTGCCTCGAGGAAACTGTGCGTTGTGAAGACCGTACCACTCCCAACCCAGCGCGACACCACCAAGATTGGTGCGTTGACGGACGTGAAGCAGTGCAGCCGACTCCGCACTTTCGATCGTGCAATTCCGGAGCATCGCCGACCTCCAAGGGAGAACAGTCCCTCGGTTTGCTCCGGCCCGGTAGTGCAAAGCGGCGGTGGAGAGATTTACGACGACCGCATCCTCAAGCGGCATCTCACGGACCGCGCTCACGAGGACGCTTTCAATCCAGTCGTTAGAAAACGGGAGAGAACGATGCTGGTTCAATTCGGGCATGGGATTCTCACCGAACATGCTCGGAGCCAAGCCTGCGACCGCGAACCACTGGCAGGACTGCGAGAGAAACGTGCGCCGATTCATGTTCAGCTTCGCTCCTTCGGGTGGCAGGATTATACAACCATGCACACGTCGCACGCGGATCGCACCTCGTCTGATTGGTTCGCTTCGCATTCGATTCGAGAGTAGAATATGGCCCGCACACGAGGTGGAACGAGGAGACGGCTATGCGACTCACGGTGGGACAGCTGATCGGAAAGGCTCTCAAGGCATACGGAGTTCCTTATGTCACTGGACTGCCGGGGCACGGCAATTGGAGCATGATCGACGCCTTCAACGATCCGGTCTCAAAGCTTCCCTTCATCCAGGTGATGCACGAACAGAACGCTGTGCACATCGCCGATGCGCACTACCGGGTCACCGGCCAGCCCATTGCTGCGTGCACATCGATCGGGCCGGGAGCGACCAACACAGTCATCGGACTCGCGACTGCACACTGCGACTCGACGGCGCTTCTACTTATTACTGGTAGCGCCGCCACGCATATGCGCGGACACGGCGTCATGCAGGAACTTGACCGGGTGGCCTCGCCTGATTTTCCGCACATTGCGGCGGCGGTCACCAAGCGCACCTTCGATGTGATCCGTGCCGATCAGGTTCCCTTCGTGATGCATCGCGCCTGGAATGCAATGTTAACGGGACGCCCGGGCCCTGTGCATATGGAGCTGCCGCTTGACGTCCAGGTGGAGACTACAGACATCGACATTGCGGAACTCGACCGGCGCCTGCCAGTTGGGAAGGCTCGAGCGGACGCGCAGGCCATCGAGGCGGCCATCAAGCCTCTACTTACTGCCAAGCGACCGTGCATCGTCGTGGGCGGCGGAGCCATCACCGCCAATGCGACTCCCGAGTTGACTTCGCTGGCCTGGAAATTGGGCATCCCGGTGGTCTTTACCTGGAACGGCAAGGGAGCAATCGCAGAGGACAATCCGATGTGCGCCGGCACTGTGGGCTGGCCTGGGTCGCTGCCAGGCAATCACACCGCCGCCAACGCCGATGTTGTCATGTCACTCGGCTGCCGCTTCACCGATTGGTCGGCCTCGTCCTACCGCAAGGGCGTCAGCTTCTCGATTCCGGATGCGAAGCTTATTCAGGTTGACATCGATCCGCGCGAGATCGGGAAAAATTATCCGGCCGAGGTCGGCATCATGGCCGACTGCAAACTGGCGCTCGCCGACATGCTGGCTGGAATCTCGGACGAGCAAGCGCGCAAAGCACGGGCAGCCAGAGCTCCCTATCTGAGCAATGTCGAAGGACTGAAACAGGAGTGGGAAAAGAAGCTGGAACGTCGGCGCTCCTACAATGGCATTCCAACCACCATGCTGCGCACGCTGCGGGAGTTGCGCAAGGTGCTGCCGCGCCACGGAATCGTCACCGTAGGGTCCGGCCATCCGCAGAGCACGACCAAGCAAGCCTTCCCGGTTTATGAGCCCCGAACCCACATCACTTCCGGTTCATTTTCGTCGATGGGCTTCGCTCTTCCTGCCGCCATCGCCGCCAAGCTCGCCAAGCCGGATGCGCCCGTCGTGTGCATCATCGGCGACGGCGACTTCATGATGTGCGTGCAGGAGCTTGCCATTTGCGTGATGTACAACATTCCGGTTGTATTCCTGGTGCTCAACAACTCGGGCTATATCTCGATCCGCGACGGTCAGAACTATCTCATGGGCCGGCAGATAGCATCCGAGTTCAACCATCACAGCGGAGACGGCCGTCCCTATTCGGTCGACTTCGTAGCGTTAGCAAAATCGTTCGGCTTCGGCGTCGCCGCCAAGGTGCAGGCGGCAGACGAAATCGGATCCACCATCAAGCGATCGCTCGACTCGAACGCTCCGGCTCTGGTCGAGGTACCCATCACGCGCGATGTTTCCGTGGCCGCAGCGGAAGTTGTTGGCTGGTGGGAGTTTCCGGTTCTGCCGACCGCATCGGACGCCGTCAAAGCAGACTACAAGGCGGGCTATGCCGCGGAACAACATCAGTGCTCGACCACCGACGTCGAGCTCACCGAACCTGTCTCAGCCGTTGGCTAACTGGAGGTCCTAATGCCACGTCATCTGAAAACCGGCCGCACGCCCGAGCAGACTTCCGCCGAGGCGAAGAAAGTCCGCGACATAGTCACCGGCATTATTGAAGACATCGAAAGTCGCGGTGAGACGGCTCTACGCGACATTTCGGAGAAGTTCGATAAATGGAATCCACCCACATTCCAGCTTTCGGAGCAGGACATCGAGGGCTGCCTGTCTCAGCTTTCCCAGCGCAACATCGATGACATCAAATTTGCTCAAGTCCAGGTGCGCAACTTCGCCCAAGCGCAGCGTTCGGCATTGCAGGACGTCGAAGTCGAGACCCTTCCTGGAGTCATTCTCGGGCATAAGAACATGCCGGTCGACTCGGTTGGCTGCTACGTTCCGGGCGGAAAATATCCGCTGGTGGCGTCGGCCCATATGAGCGTGGTAACTGCAAAAGTCGCGGGCGTAACGCGCGTGATCGCGTCCTCGCCGCCCTATCATGGCAAGCCCAGCCCGGCCGTGGTTGCGGCCATGCACTTCGGCGGAGCGGATGAAATCTACTGCATGGGCGGAGTTCAGGCGATCGCCGCCATGGCGCTCGGCACCAAGACAATCGCACCCGTTTCGATGATCGTGGGACCGGGCAACGCCTTCGTGGCAGAGGCCAAGCGCCAGCTTTTCGGTCGCGTCGGCATTGATTTGATCGCGGGCCCGACTGAAACCCTGGTCATTGCGGATGAAACGGTTGACGGCGAGCTCTGCGCAACCGATCTCCTGGGCCAGGCCGAACACGGAGTCAATACCCCGGCTATCCTTCTTACTACCTCCGAAAAACTCGCCCGCGAGACCATGGCTGAGGTCGAGCGGCTGCTTTCCATTTTGCCGACAGCAGAGCTGGCTTCCGTTTCCTGGCGCGACTATGGCGAGGTGATCGTGTGCGACTCGGACGAAGAGATGGTGCGCGAGGCCGACCGCATCGCTTCGGAGCACGTCCAGGTCATGACCCGCGATCCAGAATACTTCTTCAAGAACATGAAGAACTACGGTGCGCTGTTTCTTGGCCCGCGGACGAACGTGGCTTACGGCGATAAAGTGATCGGCACCAACCACACGCTGCCCACGGGCAAAGCGGCGCGCTACACAGGCGGCCTCTGGGTCGGCAAATTTATCAAGACTTGCACCTACCAGAAGGTGCTCACCGATGAAGCCTCCGCCATGCTTGGCGAGTACTGCTCGCGCTTGTGCGTGCTTGAGGGCTTTCTGGCCCACGCTGAGCAGGCCAACATACGAGTGCGCCGCTACAGCGGCCGTCACGTCGGCTACGCCGGAGCGGCCGACTAGCAGTGGTTTCATAAAATGTTAATGTTCCCCGCCGGAGACCGCATAAGGACGCGTGTTTTCGGCAAGCCTGCGGAACCCTGGTACAAAAGCGAGCAGTAATTCAGGATTCAAGGACGATGAGCGCTAACTCCGGGTGTACTTCGAAAGAAGGAAATCCATGTCATCTCCGACGCCATAGCCGAAGTCATGGCTGATGGTGCGCACACGATCTAACCTGGAGACCAAGTCATCCCGGCGGTCGGGCGAGAGTGGTCGAACTGCCCCGCTTGGGGAATCGTCTCAACTGGCAAAGAATCGGCCTGTACTCGCAATCCGAGTGTGGACGGTTTTGCTACCGAATCGTCAGATTCGAAAAATAGGCCTCTGTATCCGAACCGGTCCAAAGCGCAATCTGGCCGCGCGAGGCGCCTAATTTCAGATCGTTGACAATCAGGCACGGCCGGTCAGCGCCATTCACGTAGAGCTGCGCCTTGCTACCGGACACCACAACCTTGATCTTGGTCCATGCCTCTGGGTCGATGTCGACATAAGATTCGTAAACGCCAGGGCTCTCCTGCCGCAAGCGGTTCCAGGCGAATTCAGGTTGGGACACATACTGAGCCGAGTGGTTGCGCCGGAGCTGGTCGGCGGCGCGGCCGTTGGTCATACGCAGATAAAACGCCTCATACCGCGATCCATGATCTTGCACCCGGAACGCAACGCCGATAAATCCTCTCGTGCTTGGCTTGGCTCCCTGGCGCGGGAAACCCGCAATTTCGGCTTCAATGGTGCCGTCTTCGAAGTCAGATCCCATGATGATCGCGAGAACTTGGCCACCGCTCACCGTCCCGACCGGACCGTCGTCGTTGACAAGCCGCACAGCGCGGCGACCACTATAGTTGCCAACCCCGGACTGAATTTTCACCGGGACTGCGCCTTTTTCGCTGATGCCCACCACTTCAAGCCCGTTCATCGTATCCAACGGGAGCGTCGAAACCTGCTTCATGCCCTTGGGATCATCCCGCAAGCTTTCGACGCCGAATGCTGGCACCGTCTTTGCCCTGATCAGCAATAGGCAAGCGAAGATTGGAATAGCTACCAACTGCCGCTTTGATCCACTCATTTTCCCGCCCCCCCAGGCAGTTTCGTGCCGTCAACTACCCACGGCGTTGAGAGAACACCCACATTGGCAGCTCGGGTTCAGTGAAAGCCAATCTGTTTGCTCCATCGTGATCGACGCCAGCGTACTCGGTGTAGATCGGGTGTCCGCCCGCTCTCCGTCTGGCCGCGATGCGGTCACGCGATGAAGACACGGGAACAACTTCGTCCGCATCTCCGTGAAAATCCCACAAAGGTGTTGCTGCAGACCCAGTGCCATCATCGGGCGACTCGCCTCCACAGCAGATCACTGCAGCCGCGAAAAAGTTTGACCGATTCGCCAATACATTCCACAAGCCCGCGCCTCCCATGGAATTTCCCGCGATATAGATACGGCGCTCGTCGATATGAAACTCGCCACGCAACCCATCGACGATTTCCAGAGCCAATCGTGCGCCGTCTCCGAAACCTGGAAGCTCCTTCGCAGGCTGTTGCGAAAAGTCGTATCGGATCCATCCCCGATCGGTCTGCGGCGCCACTACGTAGCAGGGGAAACGCTTCTGATTTTCCGGAAGTAGCCACACCCTCGTGCCGAACCTGTTGCCGAGACTTAGCTGCTTCAGGTTGTCGTCGCCCAGTCCGCCACTCCCGTGCAGATAAAGCATCAATGGCGCTTTTCTGGTGGTCTCTGGGTGGAAGAACCGATAGGGCATCACCCAGTCGCTCTTGTGCTCGCGCGCCTCGAACTTGTTCTGCAACCCTTCCGATCGCTTGAGAAACGCCTCAATCAAGGCCAACCTTTCCGCCGATTTTGGCGCTCCGGGCGCGAGTCTAGGAGTGGAATCGAGGTTTGTGGCAACGGCCTTCGGTGAGAGTACAAAATTGAGGCCCATCTGGGTTGCCGCGTACCATGCTCCAGCTGATGCCGAGCCCAGCAGGCGAACCGCCTCTCGTCGAGTAATCATCTGCGTCGTAACCTCGTGCCTGCTTGCGATTGGTCCCAAAAAACTCAAGTAAGTAGACGGTTTGGGCATCGAATCGATAGCAAAGCCGAAGTATCCGGAACATCCGGGATTGCTATAAACTGTGGTATCGCTTGAGTAAATCGCCACGCGATAGCCGAAACTATCCATAAATGGGCTTGGGGGAGATCAATGGCGATCGCTCACCTCGATAAAGAGTTGGTGCCTGAGATCCTCGTTCACATTTGGATGGGACACTCGAACAAGGACATCTCACAACGCTACGCTCGCACCGGGGTAAAGATAGACGGGATGTTTCCTACAATGACGGCACAGAGGGTAGGGTTGGGCTTCACTCTCCCTGAGTTGCGCCCAATTGCGCCCACTGTGAGTTCCGATAAGTCCTTTAGAATTGGTCGGGGAGAGAGGATTTGAACCTCCGACCCCCTGGTCCCGAACCATGAAACTACAAACTCCAAGTGCTTTATCTGGTGTCGCTTAGGGAGCAGTATACTTCTTTTTCTCTCGCTCAGTTGTACCGATCTTTGTACCGAAGAATAACAGCGCCGCTTGCTGACAGGGTGATGTGCGTGCTTCTCCTGCCTGCCCGAACTTCACCCGTTTACGACGATCCGGCCCCCTTCTCCAAAACCCACGTCGATCTTACGCCTGACCGGCTACGCGAGGGGAGATTTCTGCAAACATCTTGTGGCTAAACACTGAGGATGTAATTGCGCTCCTTTGACGTTGGCCAACATCGCTATCCGAGCGAAGCTTCCATCGTCACGGGTTTGGCGACAATACTAAAAGATCACGTCTCGGTAACGGTGAACAGGGCGGCAAGTGACCTAGCAAGGCTCTCGAGCGCGGCTTCGTTTGGCAGTGTGACGGTGAGTCGCGGGCGGCCCTGCTCGTCGCGCTCCAGACACTCGGCGAGACGAGCTTTGAACTCGCTTGCCTTCTGCTCTGCACCGTTCGTTGGCTGACGCTGCGGGATCATTTCGCCGAGGAATGCGAATGCGGCAGCGACGAGTTGGCCTCCAGCCTCTGCCACACGCGAGCGGCGAGCGAGCCGCTCTGCCTCT
>Ga0181523_10004747_pt1 | contig 11576 bp, 7 predicted proteins | sample PEATcosm2014_Bin_43_FD_119752 | JGI IMG/M metagenome (GOLD analysis project Ga0181523, IMG submission 119752) | Peatland microbial communities from MTU Mesocosm Facility, Houghton, MI, USA - PEATcosm2014_Bin05_30_metaG | ecosystem: Environmental > Terrestrial > Soil > Wetlands > Peat | place... | reverse complement strand
CGAAAGTCATGGCGGTGCGAATCTTTCCGTGACGCTGCATGCAGCGGATGGCAACGGCCACGTCGTTGATCATGCAGAAGCCTTCGCCGTGACCAGGGAAAGCGTGATGGAATCCTCCGCCAATGCTGATGGCCACGCCGTCATCGAGGGCATGATCGGCGGCCAGTATGGAACCGCCCGCGGCGAGCCAGAAGGCGCGCACTAACTCCGGCGAGTAAGGGACTTCGAGTTCCAACTCTTCCAGCGCGGTGAGCGTGCCCGTCTTCAACTTGTGAACGTATTGCTGAGTGTGGACGAGCAGCACATCCTGGTCGCTGGCCGGACGAGGAGTGACAAAATCGGAAGGCTCGGCAACTCCGGATGCGAGCAGTTGGTCATGAATGCATTTGTATTTTTCGGCGGGAAACACGTGGGAGCCGATGGGCAGGAAGTAGTCGTCGCTATAGACGAGTTTGAATGGGAGCATGCTGCACTCAGGATTCAGCCCTCGAAGTGCCGAGCGAACTGCCGAGCACTGAAGACGCCATATGATACGCGGATTGCCGCGTTTTCGCAGTGACGATTCCTGAGCTGCTAAACTGAGCTCATTGCCTGCCAAAAAGAAATCATCGCCAGAAGTAAGCGCCGCGCCTGGGCCTGTGTCCGCTTCCGCTCATGACCAGGGCCGCATCTTCCTGATCGATACGATGTCGTTCATTTTTCGCGCCTATCACGCGATGGCGCGGCAGCGGCCGATGTCGACAAAGACGGGGGTCCCGACAGCGGCGACCTATGTTTTCGTCAACATGTTGCGCAAGCTGCGCGACGATTTTTCGCCCGAATATCTGGCGGCAGTGTTTGATGTAGGCGCGCCCACCGTCCGCAATCAGCAGGCGGAAGCAATCACGACGATCCGTAAGTTCGACATCAAGACGCAGACTTTCAAGGAAGCGCAATACGGCGGCTACAAGGCGAACCGCGCCGAGATGCCCGGAGACCTGGCGCAGCAGATTCCCTATATTCGGAGGGCGCTGGAGGCGTATCGCATCCCAATTCTGCAGCTCGAGGGTTACGAAGCCGACGATGTGATCGGAACGCTGGCGCGGAAGGCGGCGGCGGAATCCCATCCTGTGTTTGTAGTGTCGAGCGACAAAGACATGCTGCAATTGGTGAACGACAAGGTGTGCGTTTTGAATCCACCAAAGGACAATCTGATTTGCGATGCGGCGATGGTGGAGGAGATTCTTGGGGTGCCTCCGTCGAAAGTGGTGGATGTGATGGCGCTGCGCGGCGACTCGGTCGACAACATTCCAGGGGCGCCGGGGATCGGCGACAAGGGGTCGGTGGAACTGATTCAGCGCTTCGGAAGTGTGGAGCAGGCGCTGGAACATGCCGCGGAGGTGGAGAAGAAGACCTATCGGGAATCGCTGCAGAATAATCGCGACAACATTCTGTACAGCAAGCAACTGGTAACGATTGATTGCGACGTGGCTGTCGAACTCGACGTTGCGGCGATGAAGGCGGGCGAACCGGATGTTGAGTCTCTGCGCGCGCTGTTCGCTGAGCTCGAATTTACTTCGTTGCTGAAAGAACTGCTTCCCGTAGTCGAAGTGAAAGAGGGCGACTACCGGGAGATCAAGTCGAAGGCCGAATTCTTAGAGTACTTGAGAGGTTTAGGCGAAAACGTGCCGCTAGCAGTGGCAATTCCGACGGAACACACGGAGAGCATTCATATCGAGAGCAACATAGAAGAAGATGAGGCGCAGCCGGCACAGTCGGGGTTTCTGGCTTTGCAGCCCGCGGATGCTGATAATCAAAGCGAAGTTGTGCAGCGGATTGCCGTCTCGAATGCCCCGGGGGCTGGCGCGATGGTTGTGCTGGAAGACAGCGTGCTTGCCGATCGAGTGAAGAGTTTGCTCGAAGATGTCGCTGTCCCGAAAACGATTCACGATTTCAAGGCGGCTCTCCATTATTTCTCCGAGTATTTTGGCGGGCATTCTGGCGGAAGGGGCATTGCGCTGGCCGGAGTGCGGCATGATCCGATGCTCTATTCCTACCTGCTTGATCCGACATACGCATCGCATTCACTGCCAGAAGTTGCGCTGCGCAGATTCAATTTAAAGCTGAGCGGTAACCTGGCGGAGGCGGCGGATATAACGGGCAGGCTGGCAAGCGCGCTCCGCAAGGACGTCGACGACCAGGGATTGACCTCGGTGTACGAGGAGATCGATGCGCCGCTGGTGCCGGTGCTGGCGCGCATGGAAGACGCGGGCGTGAAGATCGATTTGGCGGCGCTGGAGCAGATGTCGGGAAAGTTGCAGCGTGAAGCTGCAGCCAAGGCGCGGGACATTTATGAGCGTTGCGCCATGGAGTTCAACATTAACTCGCCAAAGCAACTGGGGGATGTGCTTTTCAACAAGCTGGCCCTCCCTATGCCGGTGAAATACGGGAAAGGAAAAAAGATTTCTACGGCGGTTGATGTGCTGGAAGGATTGGCGGCGGATCACGAAGTTCCGCGGCTGGTGCTGGAGTACCGGCAACTGACCAAGCTGAAGTCGACTTATGTGGACGCATTGCCGGCGCTGATTCGCAGCCACAGCGGCCGCGTGCATACGACTTTTGGGCAGACTGGAACCGCGACAGGGAGGCTGTCGTCTGCGAATCCGAATCTGCAGAATATTCCGATTCGCACAGAACTTGGGCGCGAGATTCGCGCAGCTTTTATCGCCGAACCGGGGCACGTGTTGATGGCTGCCGATTACTCGCAGATCGAACTGCGGCTGCTGGCACACTTGTCGAAAGACAAGTTGCTGGTGGAGGCGTTTCGACGCGGGGATGACATTCACACGCTGACGGCATCGCAGGTGTTTGGCGTGCCGCCGCTGATGGTGACGCCCGACCACCGGCGGCAAGCGAAGGTGGTCAATTTCGGGATTGTCTATGGCTTGTCGGCGTTTGGGTTGTCGCAGCAGTTGGGTATTGAACCGGCGGAGGCCAGGAAATTCATCGAAGCTTATTTTGAAAAATATGCGGGAGTGCGCGCCTTCATCGATGCCACGCTCGAACAGACGCGGCGCGATCAGAAGGTGAAGACGCTGTTTGGGCGCATTCGGCCGATCCCGGATATCAACAGCAAGAACGCCACCCAGCGCGGGTTTGCGGAGCGCACGGCAGTGAACACTCCGCTGCAGGGAACGGCCGCCGACCTGATCAAGCTGGCGATGATCCGGATTGATGAGGAAATCCGGGAGCGCGGGATGAAGTCGCGGATGACTTTGCAGGTCCACGATGAACTCGTGTTCGAGGTGCCCGAACGCGAAGTGGAAACGATGAAGCCGCTGGTGCGGGAGCACATGCAGGAAGCGCATGCGCTCGCCGTGCCACTGCTGGTGGAAATTGGAGTAGGGCCAAACTGGCGGGACATGGAGTAGAGTGCATCGAAGAAGTAAATGGTAAAGGGCGCGCTGAGGAAAAACCGTTTCCGCATTTCGGATATACTCGGAACAGCGGTTTTCGACAGTGCCGCGTTTTTTGTTTTATTCCAGCCAGTTATTTCCAGCCGGTTGATTCCAGCCGCATGACAGAATTTGTTTTTTGATCCTGCGGAGGCCATCCGATGAGTGCAGGTACAGCGCCGGCGTTGGAAAAAACGCCGCAGCGCAATTTCCCCCGGCAGTCTATCACCGTACCCGTGGATTTGATCGCACTGCGATCGGGAGTTCCCGAAAATTTGCCGGGCCGTTGCATCGACATCAGCGAAGTTGGCGTGGGTGCGGTGGTGCCGGCAGAAATGTTGGTCGGGCAATCCGTTACGGTCGAACTGCGTCTTCCGAATTTCGGTGTGCCGGTCCGGGCGCGCGCGCGTGTGCGTTATCAGTCACGACTTCGTTGCGGGCTGGAGTTTGTGGGGCTGCCGGCGGAGCAGCGGGAGATGATCCGGTATTGGGTTCACCTCCGTGGTTCGCGGCCCCTGGATTCAGGACGACGGAACGACGGACCTGCAAAGACGGGGGCGCCGTCCGTCGCCGCTCCGCTTGCTGTCCGGCCCAGGCGCAGAATTCGCGTTGGACGGCGCGGATTTTATGTGCTGATCGCTTTCATTCTCGCTTTGTCCGGTTTCGGATGTTGGCAGTGGCAGAGATCCTGGAATGAATTCGAAAAGCGGCTGCGGATAAGCGAGGAGGGATTGCGAGTTTCCCCCGAAATCATCGAGAAGCGGATTCTGACGAAGGTTGAGCCGACATACCCAGAGGCTGCGCGAGCCGCTGGAACCGAGGGCGTAGTGGTGCTGGATGCGGTGATTGCGCCGGACGGCAGTGTGAAACGCTTGCGCTCCGTGTCGGGACCGGACCTGCTGGTGCAGTCGGCTACAGAGGCCGTGCAGTCCTGGAAATTTGAGCCGTACGTCGAGCGATACGGCGGCACTGCGGTTGAGGTGGAAACTACGGTTGCGGTCGAGTTCCGGCTGCATTGACGTTGTGCTATTCGAATTTCTCAGCTTGCTGGAAGGTCGCACCGCGCTGGTCTTTTTCCGAGACGATCGCAGAGACAATCGGTTCGCCGACGAGTTGCCATGCGATATTCAGCGCCGGATCATTCCACGCGACCGTCCGCTCGTGCTCAGGCGCATAGAAATCTGTGGTCTTGTAGAGGACATGAGCGGTCTCAGAGACGACTTGAAAGCCGTGCGCAAAGCCGCATGGAATCCATAAAATACGCTTGTTCTCGCCGGAAAGTTTGACGGATTCCCATTTGCCAAAGGTGGGAGAGCTGCGGCGAAGGTCGAGCGCGACATCCAGAATCTCGCCGGTGATGGCCCGCACCAATTTTCCCTGGGGCTGGTGAATCTGGTAGTGCAAGCCGCGGATGACATTTTTTCCTGAGTAGGAATGATTGTCCTGTACGAACGGCTCGGAGATGCCGAGCTCGGCGAACGTGCGTTGGTTGTAGCTTTCCAGAAAGAAGCCGCGATCGTCGCCGAACACGCGCGGTTCGAGGAGCAGAAGTCCGGGGAGAGTAGTGGCGAGTTTTTTCATCAGTTCTCTCCATGAGCCTCCAGAGCTGCTGAGGCCGCCGGCAACTGCCGAGCTGCGCTCGGCTTGGACCCTTCGACTTCGCTCAGGGCAGGCTCACGAGGGCGCCCGTCCCCACACGAATGCCTGATTAGAAGACGCGCTCCCGGAGCAGTTGCAGCAGGTAGGCGCCGTATCCATTGTTGCGCATCGGCTGCGCCAGCGCTTCCAATTGCGCGGCGGTGATGTAGCCGGAACGAAACGCGATTTCCTCGGGGCAGGCTACCATGAGGCCCTGGCGCTTCTCCAAGGTCTGAATGAATAAAGAGGCTTCCATCAAGGCTTCATGCGTGCCCGTGTCGAGCCAGGCCGTGCCTCGGCCCATCACACAGACGTTGAGCTGATTGCGTTCGAGATACACGCGGTTGACGTCGGTGATTTCCAGTTCGCCGCGCTTCGAAGGCTTGAGACTCGCGGCTATTTCGACGACCTGCCGATCGTAAAAATAAAGCCCAGTGACCGCGTAACGCGATTTCGGATGCTTCGGCTTCTCTTCGATGCTGAGCGCCTTAGGCGTTTTTCCCTGCGGGTCGAACTCGACGACGCCGTAGCGCTCGGGGTCATTGACGGGATACGCAAAAACGCGGGCGCCTTTCTTTTGGAAGGTCGCCTCGCGCAGTTCTCTGACCAGGTCGTGTCCGTAGAAAATGTTGTCGCCGAGCACGAGTGCGCAACCGCTCGATCCGATGAATTCCTTGCCGATCAGAAATGCCTGGGCAATGCCTTCGGGCTTGGGTTGGACCGCGTACTGGAAATTCACGCCGTAGCGGGAGCCGTCGCCCAGCAAGTGCTGAAAGCGGGGCAGATCCTCGAGCGTTGAGATGAGCAGAATTTCGCGGATGCCGGCCAGCATCAGCGTGGAGAGCGGGTAGTACACCATCGGTTTGTCGTAGACCGGCAGCAGACTCTTGGGAAGAACGTGGGTGACGGGATAGAGGCGAGTGCCCGACCCTCCTGCGAGGATGATGCCTTTGTGATTCGGCGGCGCTGTTTTGGTCATGTCGAGTTTCAGTCTCGGCTTTTCGGCTTTCGTGTTAATGTTCGGCGGCGTAGTGTTTCGCCATCCATTGACGATAACTGCCGCTGGTGACATCGCGGACCCAGTCTTCGTGTTCAAGATACCAGAGGACGGTTTTGCGAATGCCGCTCTCAAATGTCTCGAGCGGCTGCCATCCTAGTTCGCGCTCGATCTTGCGGGTGTCCATCGCGTAGCGGCGGTCGTGGCCGGGCCGGTCTTTAACGAACGCGACGAGCTTGCTATGCGGAACGGTCGGGTCATTCGGGCGCAGTTCGTCGAGTAGTCCGCAAATGGCTCCGACAATCTCCAGGTTCTTTTTTTCGCTTCTTCCGCCGAGGTTGTAGGTTTCTCCGGCGCGGCCGTGGGCGAGCACGGTGCGGATGGCGCGGCAGTGATCTTCGACGTAGAGCCAGTCGCGCACGTTTTCGCCGTCGCCATAGACCGGGAGCGGCTTGCCGGCGCAGGCTTTCAGGATCATGAGCGGGATCAGTTTTTCGGGAAACTGGTAGGGTCCGTAATTGTTGGAGCAGTTCGTGGTCAGAACCGGAAGGCCGTAGGTATGGTGATAGGCGCGAACCAGATGATCGGAAGCCGCCTTGGACGCGGAGTATGGGCTGTTGGGCGCGTAAGCTGTGGTTTCGCTAAAAGCCGGATCGCTCGGGCCAAGCGATCCGTAGACTTCATCGGTAGAGACGTGGAGGAAACGGAACGACGCGCGCTCGGGTTCCGGAAGCGCCGACCAGTAGGCTCGCGCTTCTTCCAGCAGGCTGAATGTGCCGTTGACGTTGGTGCGTATGAAATCGTCGGGGCCGTGGATGGAACGGTCGACGTGGCTCTCGGCTGCGAAATGAACGATGGCGCGAGGCTGTTCGCGCTGCAACAAGCCACGCAACAGTTCGCGATCGACGATGTCGCCCTGCTCGAAACGATAGCTGGGATGGGCTTCGACGGCGCGGAGGTTATTGAGATTGCCCGCGTAGGTCAGCTTGTCGAGATTCAGGACGCGTGCCGGTTCGGAGGCAATCCATTGGAGAACGAAGTTCGAGCCAATGAAGCCCGCACCACCGGTGACGAGGATCAGATCTTCCATCTAGGTAGAGAGGATCGTGCAAAATCCCCACCCAAGCAGAGCTTGGGTGGGGCACCCTATTTCGATTCTAATCGTAATCACAGCGGGGCGCGAAGTCCTTCCCAGCTTCGCGGCTATTCAGTTCAGGCGGGCAGGGCTCGATTCAGTCTGCGATGCCGGCACTGTGGAAGTAGAAATCTGGATCAGGTCATTAATTCTTTCCGCGCCCGTGTTCCAACCGAGCACTCTGTAATAGGCTCTTTCGATCGAGCGGGCGATGGCGGGCCACAGATACTCACTCTGGATCCGCTCGCGTTCCCGGGCCGCAGCCTGGCGGCGAAGTTCGGGGTTGCGGAGGAGCAAGTCGAGCATGCGTTCGAGATCTGCCTGGTCGCCGCTGCGGAAAGTGAAGCCGGCGCCCTCGACCACTTCATTATTTTCCGGTATGTCACTGGCCAGCACGCAGACACCGGCTGCCATGGCATCGAGAAGAGCCAAGGACAGGCCCTCGATTTCCGATGGAAGCACGAACAGAGCGGCGTTGGAGACGATCTCTTCGAGATTGCTTCCGGAGACCCAGGGGAGAAAACGGATCTGGCCGGACTCGTGATGGCGCAGTCTTTTGGCGTAGTGATCGGAGTGGCTTGATCCTCCGGCGAGGACCAGTTTCATGCTGGTGTGAAGGTTTTCAAAGGCATCGATCAGGAGATGGCAGTTTTTTTCTGGCGAGAACCTGCCTAAATAAAGGACGTAGTTGTCAGCGAGGAGATCCCACTCGATCAGTTGACGGGGAAGGCGCCGGGGCGCGAGCGTGGCTCCATTCGGAATGTAGATGGTGTCGCGATTGTACTGTTGGCGATAGTGCTGCTGCAGAGTGCGCGACACGACCATGGTGGCGTCGGGCGCGGAAACGGCGGCTGCTTCTCCCCAGCGCAAGACGCGCGACGCGATTCGGCCCCACTTGGCGCGTTCCCAATCGAGGCCCTGCACGGTGACGACGGTCTTCTTACCGGCTAGCCGCGGAAGAAAAGAAAACAGCGCGGGTCCCAGGCAGTGGTAGTGGACGACATCGTAGTCCGACATCATGGCGTGCGCCGTGCTTAGCAGAGTGTGGACGAAAGTTTCCAAATGCTTGGAGCGGATCGTGGGCAACCGCCGCACGCGCATGCCGTTGTGGGTGTTTATGGGAGGAGTGAAGTAACTGCGGCAATAGACTGTGACCTCGTGCCCCAGGCGGGCCAGTTCGTGGCCAGCTTGCTCGTAGTAGGATTCGATGCCGCTGTACTTGGAGACCAGGCCGCGGCCTCCGATGAACGCGACGCGGACGCCACGCCGGGGGCGAGGAGGTTCGGGCAGCGTGGGAAAGGAGAGGAGTTTCCTGGTGGATGTGAGCCGGTAGTAGAGGTCCAGCAGTTTCTCCATGTGTTGATCGGGGTCGTGTTTTGCTTTTACGCGTTGGCGCGCCGCATTCCCCATTTTTTCGCTCAGATCGGGGCGGTCGAAGAGAAATCCGATGGAATGGGCGAGCTGTTCGCGGTCTCCGTCGGAATAAAGGAGGCCGGTGACGCCATGTTGCACCACCTCCCGGCGAGAGCCGAGATCGGAGGCGATGACTGGCCGTCCCCAGGCATACGATTCGAGAATGGATTTCCCCAAGGTCTCGTAGGCGTGGGACGGAAACACTGAGAAACTGCAGCCGGCAATGAGTTTCTGAAGTTTCTCGCCATGAACCATGCCCGCGAACAGGACGTGCGTCAAGTTCAATTCTTTCGCCAGCGACTCGATCCTGGGCCGCTCGGGACCGTCTCCGGCGATGAGGAGAGGAACGTGGGGCAGCCGCACCATGGCGCGCAAGAGCTCATAGACACCTTTCTCGGGTGAGAGCCGGCCGAAGTAGAGCAGGTATCCTTCATCAGTGGCGAGGTCTTTGTCGTCCGGCAGGGCCTGGAAGTGCGGCAGAACTTCAATGCGCTGCGCCGGGAGGCCGCTGGCAGTCAACTTATTGCGCACGAATTCACCGGGAGCGAGGAACATGTCCACGCAGCGTTCGTAAGTTCGCAACCACTTGTGCAGGTAGGCTTCGGCGGCGAGAACGAGGGCGCTCGAACGCGGGCCGTTATAGCAGCCTTTGGTGGCGGCGTGGTGGAAGGCGCCATGGCTGCAGAGTTCGCAAGAACGGCCATTGGCCACAAAGTTGTAGGTGGGGCACAGAATTTTGAAATCGTTTACGTGATAGAGCACGGGGATCCCCTGGCGCTTCAGTTCCCAAAGAATCGAGGGCGACAAGTGGTGGTAGATGCCGCGAACGTGCGCCACATCGGGCAAAAAATCGGCGAGGCAACTGCGCATGGCGCGCCGGGCCGAGGGTGAATAGAGGGCGTGCGCCGCCATCTTAGCTTTCTTCAGGAAACCGGCATTCGGGTCCTTGAAGTCGATATGCCGAATACGGTAACAGCGGCCGGCGAAAGCGGGAGTGCAGCCGTGGTCCATGGTGAATAAGGCAGTTTCCTGGCCGCGCTCATCCATCCGGTGGATGAGGTCAAAAAGGTAAGCTTCCGTGCCGCTAAACGGATAGTCGTACTTGTTGCAATAGAGGATACGCATGGTCACCGTCCGGTTGTTGAATACGGGCCAGGAACTGCTCCGCGAAAGCTCGCAGATTTCGCTGGCGATTGTAGGAAGCGGCGATACTGGCCGCGGCTGCCCGCTGGATTCCGGCCAGAGAAGCCTGGTTGGCCTGAATCCAGCTGACGGCGCTGACGAAATCCGGCAAAGAGCCGGGTTGGTAGAGGAATCCGGTGCGCTGGTGCTCGACCAGTTCGGGAATCCCAGTGATGGCGGGGGCCAGCACCAGTTTTTCGTGAGACATGGCCTCCATCAGGACCACCGGAATTCCTTCGCTCTTGCTGGTCATGACGACCAGGTCGGCGTAGCGGTAATAGCCGGACAGGTCAGGGCGGGGAACCTGACCGATGAGATAAACGCGCCCTTGCAGGCCCGACTTCATAATTTGACGCTCCAAAGTCGGGCGCTCGGGTCCGTCGCCGACGATCCAGCAGAGAAAGTCGAGGCCTTGGTCGCGAAGCGCGGCGCAGGCCTGGATGAGGAATGGATAGTCCTTTACGCGATGCAGGCGTCCAACGGCGAGAAGACAGAAGCGACGATGATTCTCCTCGCCTCCAGTGGGAGCGGTTGTGGACTGAGCGAGCACCGGATCGACGCCGAGTCGCTGCACGATGATTTTTCTGGAAGGCGTCGAGGGATAGTTGCGAAGTATGTGCTGACGATTGAAGTCGGAGACCGTTATACAGAACTGGCAAGCACGCAGCTTGGCCGAGAGCAGGTCCGCGCGCTGCAGCAGATCGGACCCGTGCAAGGTAAAGCTGAAGCCGATCCCGAGCAGACGAGCAGCAGCTAAAGCCATCCACGAGGCGAAGTATCCGTGGTGAGCGTGGATGTGCTCGACGTTGAATGGCGTCAGTTGCTCCGCCAGCGCGGCGCCCATCACGGTGTGGCCGAGCGCGCGAACGCGGCGGGTAGGGGACGCTCCGCGCTCCCACAACAAGGGCCGCAACAATTGCCAAAGGTTGCGACGATCGGAAGCGAGCCGGCGCGCTGCCCTTAGCAGTTCATCGTCGGAGAGCGGCTGAAAGAAGCGTGTCTCCTTCCAGACGGCTCTTTCCGCCAGGCTGAGATCGTTCGGCGAGACGCGTTTGCCGCTGCAGCAAATTACTTTTGCCCCGCGCCGGCGCAGTTCCGTAATTTCGTCGATTACGTAGGGTTCGAGGGAAGAAGGAAACTCGTTGGCGATGTAGGCGATGGTGGTCATGCGGCGGACTCCTCGGAGGCGCAGAGCATTCCGGCAATGGTGAACAACAGGCCAATGACGAACTGGTACGCCATGTCGACGAAGAAGGCGTTGAACAGGTAAACGCTGAGCAAGATAGGCCAGATCTTGCGCAGGGAAGTGACAGCACTGGACTCACCGGGCGGACCATGCCGCGAGAGGCGGAATAGGTTGAAGAAAAGAATGCCGTACAGCGCCAGCCCCGGCACGCCAAACTCAACCAGCAAGGCAAGGTAGGTGTTGTGCACGTAAAAGGTGCGGAGGCGGTAACCCTCCATGCGGCGGCCAAGTTCGGCGTACATGCCACCGGCAGCCCAACCGGTGAAGGGCCGTTCCTTGAACATCGACCAGCCAGCCTCATACACGGCCAGGCGCGCCGCTACGGGACCGCGTTCTCCAGTGCGGTCCCAAAGAGCAGTCTTGGTCGAAGGTTTGCTGAAGCTGAGCGCCAAGCCAGCCATGAGGCCCGCAACCGTCAATAAGACGCAAACTGCTTGCACGCGGCGCTCGACCAGGCGCCACCCGAGCGCGAGGGTGGAGACGGCAAACGATATCCAGACAGCGCGTGTCATGGTGGCGAGCACGGCCAGG